>Ga0098069_100084_pt1 | contig 57294 bp, 45 predicted proteins | sample 27_taG_FD_92584 | JGI IMG/M metagenome (GOLD analysis project Ga0098069, IMG submission 92584) | Marine viral communities from Cariaco Basin, Caribbean Sea - 27_WHOI_OMZ | ecosystem: Environmental > Aquatic > Marine > Oceanic | place: Caribbean Sea: Cariaco Basin | collected 2014-11-09
CAACCTTATAAACGAAGTTGAAGCGGGCCGGGATGCTATAAACGTACTTCTTTCTAAAGAAGAAACCTATGGCGATATTTCTCCCGTGCGCCTACAAACCAATGGAGTTTCAGCCTTTGTTTCTATAACCCGCGGTTGCGATAATATGTGCACCTTCTGCGTGGTACCTTTTACCCGCGGAAGAGAACGAAGCCGAGATCCACAAAGTATAGTAGAAGAAGTAAACGAACTTTGGGAAAAAGGATTTAAGGAAATTACACTTTTAGGCCAAAACGTAGATAGTTATTTATGGTATGGCGGCGGACTCAAAAAAGATTTTAAAAATGCTTCTGAAATGCAAAAGGCTACGGCTACCGATTTCTCTGCACTTTTAAAACTTGTTGCTGAAGCACAACCTAAAATGAGAATTAGGTTCTCTACTTCAAATCCTCAGGACATGACTTTGGAGGTGATTGAAGTTGTGGCCGCTTATCCTAATATTTGCAAGCATATTCATTTACCGGTTCAAAGCGGGAGCGACAGGATCTTAAAAGAGATGAACAGGCTGCACACAAGGGAAGAATATTTTAAACTTATAGACTATATAAGAGAATTAATGCCCGAATGCTCTATCTCCCAGGATTTGATAGTTGGTTTTCCAACTGAAACCGAAGAAGATCACAAAGACACCTTATCATTAATGGAATATGTAAAGTATGACTTTGGATATATGTATGCATATTCTGAAAGGCCAGGAACCATGGCTGCACGTAAACTAGAAGATGATGTTCCTGCAGAAACAAAACAACGTAGGTTGGCTGAAATAGTAAAACTGCAACGGGAACATAACCACTTTAGAACACAACGATTCCTTGGTGATACCGTAGAGGTTTTAATAGAACGAGAATCAAAAAAATCCAGCGAACACTGGAGCGGCCGTACTACACAAAATACGGTAGCTGTTTTTCCTAAGGAAAATTATAAAGTTGGGGATTTTGTAAACGTAAAAATAAACGATTGTACCAGTGCTACCCTAATAGGCGAAGCGGTTGGCTATAGTGAAAATAACTAAAAATATCAGTTATTCCCAGACAAGTATAAATTTAGCTTCACGGAAATAACAGCATTTATATATGGAATCAATTCAGGCAGTAAAACAGCGGTTTGGAATAATTGGCGACGATCAACGCCTTAACCGCGCTATAGAAAAAGCAATCCAGGTTGCCCCTACAGATATTTCGGTATTGGTAACCGGGGAAAGTGGGGTTGGTAAAGAAAGTATTCCAAAAATAATCCATTCACTTTCTCATAGAAAACACGGGAAATATATCGCGGTAAACTGTGGTGCAATTCCCGAAGGAACTATAGATTCTGAACTTTTTGGTCACGAGAAGGGTGCTTTCACCGGCGCTACTCAAACCCGTAGCGGTTATTTTGAAGTTGCCGATGGCGGAACTATTTTTTTAGATGAAGTTGGAGAATTACCGCTTCCCACACAGGTTAGATTATTGCGTGTTTTGGAAAACGGGGAATTTATAAAAGTAGGTTCTTCTAAAGTTCAAAAATCTGATGTTCGTATCATAGCAGCTACCAACATCAATATGCAGGAATCTATTAAAAAAGAGCGCTTCCGTGAAGACCTTTATTATAGATTGAGCACCGTAGAAATTAACCTTCCACCTTTACGCGATCGTAAAGACGATATTCATTTATTATTTAGAAAATTTGCATCAGATTTTGCGCTGAAATATAAAATGCCCACCATTAAGCTTCAGGACGATGCGGTTAGTTTATTACAAAAATACCGTTGGGGCGGGAATATTCGGCAGTTAAGAAATATTGCCGAACAAATTTCGGTCTTAGAGCAGGAACGCATCATAGGCCCGGAACGTTTAAAAGAGTATTTACCCGACATTGGCAGTAATTTACCCGCTGTGATCGCCGATAAAAAGAAAGAAAGCGATTTTAGTAATGAGCGTGAAATTCTCTATAAGGTGCTTTTTGATATGAAAAGCGATCTTACAGATTTAAAGAAACTCACCCTAAAGTTAATGGAAAGCGGGAACACGCAGAAGGTTCAGGATGAGAATGAAAGTCTTATTCAAAAAATTTATGGTGACAATGAAGATGGCGAAGATGTAGACGCTGAAGAATTGGATGCACTTAGCAACGAAAACCTGGAGGTACTTCAAATACCACAAAACAGTCCGAAATCTGAACTTAACAGGGAAAAAGATAAATATTATTTTGCTGAAGAGATCGAAGAAGAGGAAACCCTTTCTTTACAGGATAAAGAATTAGAGCTTATCAAGAAATCTTTAGAAAGGCATAGTGGAAAACGCAAAGCTGCTGCCGAAGAATTAGGCATAAGTGAACGCACACTTTATAGAAAAATAAAACAATACAACCTGTAATTTTAGTCCCATACTTTATGAAAAAATCTGCTTTTCTTTTATCCCTTGTGCTTTTGTTATACACACAATCTTGCGGGATTTATTCTTTTACCGGCGCCGATACCGGCGAGGCTGAATCATTTCAGGTAAATTTCTTTCAAAACCAGGCCGATTTGGTTGAACCTGGGATAGATAGAACTTTCACCCTGCAATTACAGGATCTTATTCAAAATCAAACCAGTTTAAGCCTTGCAAACAATAACGCCGATCTAATTTTTGAAGGAGAAATCATCGACTTTTATGTAGCTCCAATTACCGCAACTTCCGAGAATACCGCTGCACAAAACCGACTCACTATTGCGGTAAATGTTAGGTATTACAATACCCTGGAACCGGAAAAAGATTTTGAAAGACGATTTTCCTTTTATTACGATTATCCTGCCAACGCACAGCTGGTTGGAGGCACCCTGGAAACCGCGGTAAATGAAATTTACGATCGTCTTACTCAAGATATTTTTAATGCCGCTTTAACCGATTGGTAATTATGGAAGCAACCGAATTCATAAAATTGCTACAGCAACCGGCAGGAATTACAGCCGGCCAAACCACTGCCTTAGAAAAAATAATCCAGGAGGCTCCTTATTTTCAGGCGGCCCGGGCAGTAAGGCTTAAAGGTTTAAAGGAGCACCAGGAATTCAGTTACAACAGCGCGCTTAAGAAAACCGCTGCCTACACCACAAATAGAAGTGTACTTTTCGATTTTATTACTTCTGAAGAGTTCAATCAGAATAAGATTGCAAGGCAAATTCAGGATCAGGAAGAGCAATTGCGAAATATTACCGTCTTTGAACCCGAGGAGGTTTTTGCCAAACGAAGTATGGCTATAGACGAAGCCATTAAAATGCAGCAATCGGAATCGGAACAGGTGATGGATCCCGATTTGTTTTCAGAAAAACAAAAGGAAGCCGAAGTTCAAAAAGAACCTGGTACAGAAAAAGATGATTTGAAGTTAGGAGAACCTCTGGAATTTGATGCTTCAGAGTCACATTCTTTTTCAGAATGGTTAAGACTTACATCGGCCCAACCTATAAAAAGAGAAGATCAGGAAGAGAAAGAATCTCAAAAAGATGAGCTTCAGCATAAAAAGTTTGAACTAATTGATAGGTTTATATCCAAAAGTCCTAAAATAAAACCCGGTAAACCCACCAATAAATCCAACCTGGCCGAAACAAACACAACCCCACCCGAGTCCTTGATGACAGAGACTTTAGCCCGTGTTTATTTGGAACAAAAAAATTATAAAAAAGCAATCCAGGCATATAAAATATTAATTTTGAAAAATCCCGAAAAAAGTGGTTTCTTTGCTGACCAAATTCGGGCAATCGAAAAATTACAAGAAAATAATACAAAGCAAGAATGAGCACATTCACGATTTTTTTAGCATTAATAGTTATTGTAGCCTTTTTACTGGTAGTAGTAATTATGGTACAGAATCCTAAAGGCGGTGGTTTATCTTCCTCTTTTGGTGGTAGCGGACAACAAGTAGGTGGAGTTAAGAAGACCGGAGACTTTTTAGATAAAAGTACCTGGACCTTAGCAACGCTTTTATTAGTCCTTATTTTACTTTCTAATGTAACAATTATGGATGATGCTGGTTACGGCGAATCAAGGGTTTTTGACGAAGAAGCAATGCCTGAGAATACTGCTACTCCACCAGCACAAATGCCAGGACAAACATCAGAATCTGACAGCGCTCAATAAACGCTTCATTCTTTATAAAATATACAAATGCCAGCTTATGACAAGCTGGCATTTTTTGTTGGTAATTGGCAGTAAAATCGGGGTGGCATAATTTTAGAAATAAGTCTAACCGCTTATTTAAAGATTAATTAACCTAAATAAATTTATAAAAAAATGGGACTAAACATTAAACCGCTCTCAGACAGAGTTCTTATTGAACCTGAAGCTGCCGAAACCAAAACGGCATCTGGAATTTACATTCCCGAAACAGCTAAAGAAAAACCACAACGAGGAAAAGTTGTAGCTGTAGGTAAAGGAAATAAAGACCATGATATGACTGTGAAAGTTGGTGATACTGTACTTTACGGAAAATACTCCGGTACAGAACTAAAACTTGAGGGCACAGACTATCTAATGATGAGAGAAGACGATATTCTTGCAATAGTATAAGACTTCTTTTCCCCGTTCCCGGGGAAATTTTCAAAATAAAATATTAATAATACAATTTCCGCATCCGCGGAAATGACAAAATTAACTAACAATGGCAAAAGATATAAAGTTTGACATTCAAGCCCGTGACGGAATTAAGCGCGGTGTAGATGCATTGGCAAATGCCGTAAAAGTAACTTTAGGTCCTAAAGGACGTAATGTAGTAATAAGCAAATCTTTTGGTGCACCAACCGTAACTAAAGATGGTGTTACTGTAGCAAAAGAAATTGAACTGGAAGATGCCTTAGAAAACATGGGCGCTCAAATGGTAAAAGAAGTTGCTTCTAAAACCAATGATCTTGCAGGAGATGGTACTACTACTGCAACTGTACTTGCCCAGGCTATCGTAAAAGAAGGCCTTAAAAACGTTGCAGCAGGCGCAAGCCCAATGGACCTTAAAAGAGGTATAGACAAGGCTGTAACTGCAATCACTAAAGATTTGGAGAAACAAACCAAAGAAGTTGGTGATTCTTCAGAAAAAATAAAGCAAGTAGCTTCTATTTCTGCTAATAACGATGAGCATATTGGTGATTTAATTGCCCAGGCTTTTGGTAAAGTTGGAAAAGAAGGTGTAATTACTGTAGAAGAAGCAAAAGGTACCGAAACTCACGTAGAAGTAGTTGAAGGTATGCAGTTTGACCGTGGTTATCTTTCTCCATATTTCGTAACGAATTCAGAGAAAATGACTGCAGATCTTGAGGATCCGTACATTTTATTGTTCGACAAAAAGATCTCTTCTATGAAAGATTTGCTTCCTGTTCTTGAACCGGTAGCACAATCTGGAAAGCCACTTTTAATTATTGCTGAAGATGTAGATGGCGAAGCCCTTGCAACCTTAGTAGTAAATAAATTACGTGGTTCTCTTAAAATCGCTGCTGTTAAAGCGCCAGGATTTGGAGATCGTAGAAAAGCAATGTTAGAAGATATCGCTATTCTAACCGGTGGTACTGTTATTTCTGAAGAAAGAGGATTCTCTTTAGAAAACGCTACTATTGATATGTTAGGTACTGCTGAAAAAGTAGCTATCGATAAAGATAACACTACTATTGTAAACGGTGCTGGAGACAACAAGCAAATTGAAGAACGTGTAAACCAGATCAAAGCTCAGATCGAAACCACTACTTCAGATTATGATAAAGAAAAACTTCAGGAGCGTTTGGCTAAACTAGCCGGTGGTGTTGCCGTACTTTATGTAGGTGCAGCTTCAGAAGTTGAAATGAAAGAGAAGAAAGACCGTGTAGACGATGCCCTTCACGCAACCCGTGCGGCTGTAGAAGAAGGAATTGTTGCCGGTGGTGGTGTTGCTCTTGTAAGAGCTCAAGCCGTTCTTGCTAAATTAAAAGCTGAAAATGACGATGAGGCTACAGGAATTCAGATAGTGGTTAGAGCTATTGAATCTCCACTTAGAACTATCGTAGAAAATGCTGGTGGTGAAGCTTCTGTAGTAATCAATAAAGTTCTTGAAGGCAAGAAAGAATTTGGTTACGATGCGAAAACCGACACATTTGTAGATATGATGAAAGCCGGAATTATAGATCCTAAGAAAGTAACAAGAGTTGCGCTTGAAAACGCTGCTTCTGTTGCCGGAATGATCTTAACTACCGAATGTGCCCTTGTTGATCTTCCAGAAGACGACAAAGGTGGCGGAGGTATGCCAGGTGGAATGGGCGGCGGAATGCCCGGAATGATGTAATGGCCCGGCCATAACAAATATTAAAAACCCGTTTCTTTATTGAAACGGGTTTTTCTTTTTCCAGAAACTTAAGAAGCTGGATTTATTAATTTCATGTAGAAAAATAATTATTCTAATCCAGAAACAATTCTTTTGCCGTGATATGCCTTAGCATTGATTTCCCTGTGTAATTCTTCTAGATTTGTTGTGGTGATTTTTCCAGCACAAATTACTTCCATATCACCGGCCAGAGCTATTATATTTTTAAGCTGATGAATACCTTCAGAGGCGGTATTTTCACCTCCAGAAGTAAGAATACCACTTACAACACCTGACTCTCTTAGAGACTTCACAGCTTCTAGAATAGCCGGAGTTTCATCAATAGCTTTATGAAAAATAAGTTTCATAGGCTTGCCTATATCCGCTAGTTTTTCAACGGCGTTAATATTTATAGTTTTATCTTCTTTTAGAATTCCGAATACCACCCCATCTACTCCTACTTCTTTACAAAAGGCTATATCATTAGCCATCTGTTTAATTTCAATATTATTATACACGAAATCACCCGCCCGGGGCCTAATCATTACGTGCACCGGAATATTTAATTGAGATTTAACCGAAAGGATCAATTCCCTGGAAGGTGTTAAACCTTCGACATCTAAATCTGTACAGAGCTCGATGCGATCAGCTCCATTTTTCTCAGCAATAAAAGCTTGTTCCAAGCTTTCCACACAGGCTTCCCGTAAATAAGACATTTATATTAGCTTTTCTTCATAAAATCGAACCCACCTTTTCTAAGATTAATACCAAATTCTAAATAAGCTTTTAAACAAGCGAGGAAATTTGCCCAACCTTCGGTATTTCCGCCAAACCATTGAAGGCCCATCTCATTTGCTTCCATCTTTCCTTCGGTTATTTTTACCAACGTACTGGTTTTGGAAACTTCTGTAAGGCTAATTTCAACCTGTAGAGTTTTTTCTGCTGCACCTTCCCATTCAAAAGAGATCAATTCATTTGGAACTAATTGCATGACATCTACCGGTACATATTCATCAAACTCTGCGAACTTCCAACTAATAGACTTCCCCTCCTCCATCATCCCGGAGCTTTCAGCGATAAAATAATGCTTCATTTTTTCAGGATCTATTATTGCTTCAAAAACCTCAGCTTTTGGTTTTGCGATTTGTAAAGCGGTTTTAATTTCCAGTATTTTCATAAGGTAAAATTTACTTAAATATAAAACAGAAATTCCAAACCTAATTGGTTTAAAAACCTCTATGATTTAAAAACATACCAACAAGCTAATCCAGGAACTCACCAAATATGAGAACTTAAAATAGTTTAGATTCTGAAATAATCTCGAAAGTTTTCGGGAGAGAAAAATGCTTAGTTAAAGAGTAAATTTTAATGTTGCTAAAATCTGCGAAGGCCTCAATTGATAGCTACTCTGCACATAATAATATTGATTGTTATATGCATTTATAAAAGTATCTGTATTCAAAATATTTCGCCAGCTTAAATTCAAGTCCATTTTGGGCTTTTCAAAAGTAAACTGATAGCCAAGGTTTACAAAATAATTATCTCCATTTTCAGAAAGAGAATTTCCATAATATTCTCCACTCAAACTCAAATATTGATTATCCTTAGGATAAAAATAAAGTTCCATAATGTGCTGATGGTTTTCTATTTTTTGAAAATTGTTCCCTTCAAAACCCGAAGTATAAGTTGAAAAATTACCTGAATAATTCGCAATTAGCCAACTCAAAATATCAGCTTCAAAACTTCCTCGTAGATTCAAATTTTGTGTATTCACCTCGGCCAGCGTGTTATTTAAAAGCTGTTGCCGATTTGATAGATTATATGAAGCATTTAGTTTAAGTGTTGTTTTTAGTTTCCTAAAGTATTTACTTCCGCCGGCTTTGAAACTATGATTATCAAAACTATTATTGCGAGCTACAGCTTCTAAAATTGTTGTCCCATTTTCACCAATATTAGAACTGTACAATAGGTTATTTTCAGAATACACATACGAGTAAGACGCATTTAAAAATAATTGCTTTAACGGATTTCGATAGCGTAGACCTCCGCTATAATTTTGTTTTTGCTCTTCGGAAATTGGTGCATTGTAGCGATTTAAATTCCGATAGCCATTCAGTAAAAATCCGTAATATAATTGCTGTATTTCACCAAAATTATAACTCAATCCTGCTGAAGCATTTGCTTCCAAAAAGGCTGATATTTTCTTTTTTACGTAAAATTTAGGTTCAAAAACCAAACGATCCAGATTTCTGCTATCCTCAAAATTATCATCTTCAAGGTGAAAGCTTTTAAATTCAAGCGGTGTACTTAAACGCAAATTCCAGGTTTCGTCCTTACTTTCAAATCTGAAGGCGTTTTTAAAATACACCGAAGATTGTTCAAATTCGGTTCGGTTTTTAAAATTCGCATCCAAAACTTCGTCGTTCTCATTAAGAAAAACATCGCTATCTAGCTGCTGATGCTGAATTGAAAAACCGAATTTTGGGGAGATAGTGAATTTCCCCAGTGCTTTTGTGAATCCGGCAGAATTATCGGTATAAATTTTTCTGGCTGATACCAATTGCTGAATTTCATTATAAGGATCACCATCATTAAAAATAGCTTCAAATTGTCCCGGCTGCACCATTAGATCCTGATTATTTTCTGTAAATCCTGTATTCGAATTAAAAGTGATTAATTGTTTACCCACGGTCCTAAGCAAACGTAGATCGTTTTTAATTCCGAAGAAAGGATTATCCAGCTGCTGCTTTATTTTTATATCTGGACGATCTATAACACCTCGTGCAGCATTCCAAAATCCGTTAAATTCCAATTGATTCTTCAGGTAGTTTTTATCTGCATTATTTTCTAAGGTTAGTTTCCCCTGAAGTGTACCTACATAAAGATCGTTGTTGGTATTCTCGATAACATCTATCGTATCTGTAGGGGTAAAATAGCGGGTTTGTGTACTCCCATCCTGTTGCTGGTAATCATTGAGATAGGAGATATTCAGTTTTAGATCTATATTCTCTTTTATACGCTGTAAAATATTTGCAGAACCCAAATGCACATTGTTATCCAACCAACGCTCCTGAGAAAAAGGCGGCTCTGAAATGTTCTGAATCGAAAGCCAATCGGTTTTATCGATCGTAAACTGATTACCCGAAAAATTAATCGAAAAATCACGAATCTCCCGGGAAACATCACTACCGGTATTATTACTTTGATAAGTAAAGATCGCCTGTCGTTTTTTAGTGAAAATCATGGGCGTTACCTTAGCTTGCCAAAGCAGAGGCGCTGCACCAATCCCGGCGGTGGCCGTTCCACTATACGTAACATCTTTTTTAAGTTTGATGTTTATGGAAGCGCGCTCTGAAAACTCCAAACTATCCAAAACTTTTACCGGCTGGTGATTTTCCAGGATCTCGACTTTAGAAACCGCCTCGGCAGATAGGTTATTATTCGCCAGATTATAACGCCCTTCTAACAAATCTAAACCTTCGATATAATATTTCTGGATAGGCTCATCTCTATAAAAAATCTGTCCGTTTGGCCGAATATCGATACCCGGTATTTTTTTTAGAACATCGGCAATCACACGGTCATTTTTCCCTTTAAAGGCCGCTACTGAAAAGCTAAGTGTATCGCCACGCTGACGCAAAATTTCAGATTTCACGAGCACCTCTTTTAAAGATTCTGAAGAAGGCGAAAGCTTAACTTTCAATGCCTGTGTTTTATTCTGAATCATTTTTTTAAACGTACCAAAACCTATGTATGAAACTCTTAAAAACAGGGAATTACTCTCACTTTTGACAGTTATTTTGAATTTTCCACTCGCATCTGAAATACCATAAGCTAATATCGGAGAAACAGAATCTTTACTAACCATTACCGTTGCCCCATTAAGCTTTTGATCTTTATCGTCAAAAACCTGACCTGAGATTTCATTTTGAGAATAACCTATGGAAATGATAAATATCGATATTAGCAATAGGGAAACCTGTCTAAAATGATCCAATTGATTATTTTTTTTGATTGATGATGATTTATTATGGCTGAAGCTCGATTGGATTATTTCGTCTTTTATATTTTTCGCTTAGTTCTTTTCTTGTTTTAGTTTCATCTTCTTCGCTCCATCCGAATTTTATGCCTGCCTTTTGCATGGTGCCAATAGGATCGCGATTATAATCGTCCCGAACCTAATCAAGTTCTTGCTGAGAAACAGTTTTGTAATTGTCTAGATTCAATAGTTTATCTACCGGATTTGCTAATTCCTGAAATGCCGTTAAACTAAAATGATAATGATTTTTTAGGTCTGAAATCTCTAAAATGAGTCCCGGCAAACCACTAAATTTATAAGGCCCATCAGAGAATGGTAATTCTGGCGCAAACCACGCGATATAATTTCTACCTGCAAAATTACCTGTAGCTTTCTGAACGCTAAAGCCTAAAATTTCTTTATTCTCTGGCTGAATTTCCCAATCAATCTGTTTTAGATCCTGTTTATATTTTAATTCATATTGAAAAACCTTTTCGGCTAAAATAAGTTCGTTCTCCTGATAATCTTTATAGATGGTATATTTAAAATTGGTCATTTGATTATACTCATCCATTCTCAGGATTACAGGATTTGTCATATTTTCTAAAGAATCTTTAATTGCTTTACCCAGGCTGGAATATCGTGATTGCTCCTCACTTAAATAAAGTACACCAGCTTCAGATTTTAGGGAGTTTTCATCTGTTGAATCCTCCTGGAATTCGAGTTGGTAGGTAGCTTTATAGGAATATTGATCCTGTGCCTGCAAATTTCCTAAACCAAGTAAAAGCACTACGATTATAAGACTTCTCATTTTTGTAGTTCTATTTGGTTATTCCTTTTCGCAAAACTTTCTTTAAACGCTTCAGCATATTTTTTCTTGGTTTCTGCAGAGATGGTTATATTATCGGGGATGGGAGCATAGCCCCATGGATCTTCCATATATCGTTTCCAAACTTTATACAATTCAGTTTTATTGGTTTCAGCGTATTGGTTAAGATTGATCCTGTATTTAAGTTTTGGACTGAGTTTTTCCAGACCAAAAAATTCAAATACATAATGCTGCTGGGTATCTTCCAGCTCCAAAATTAAACCCGGCAAACCACTAAACTTATATGGCCCGTCTGGAATTGGAATTTCTGAAGTAAACCAGGCTATATAATCCCTTCCGGCAAAAGAAGTTTTAGCTTTCTGAACCTCAAAATCTTTAATTTTCTTTTTCTCCGGTAGAATCTCCCATTCAAATTGATTCATTTCCTGGGTGTAGTAAAATTGATCACGTGAAATAGTTCTCGTGAAAAACAGCTTATTTTCAAGCCTATGCTTTAAAATAACATATTGAAAATCTGTAACTGCTTCCCGGGAAGTATGAGCAGTATTTCCTTTTCTAACAATAGGATTAGCCAGGGTTTTTGCCCGACTGGAAAACTTTGAAAGATCATCTCCTGTAAATAAGAGCATATATTCAGATTTGGATTCATCCAGGTTGGTAGAATCCAATTTATAAGTGAGTTTGTAAATTACTTTGTACTCAAATTTATCGCTGAGTTTTTGAGCACTACAAATTGATGTAAACAAAATAAGTAGAAATATCAAGTAGGCTTGTTTCATAGTTTAAATTATTTCAGTTCGAGTCGATTATTCTTGCTTTCTTCTATTTCGGTAAAAATGCGCTTGTATTCTTTATGCACCTCGGAATTCATGTCTTCTGCCTGACCAGCGTAAGTCATAGGATCGCTTTTATATTGTTTCCATAGGTCCTGTAATTCATTTCTTTCGGTTTCAGCATACATTTTAAGGTTCGTTTTATAGGAAATCTTTGGTGATAATTCCTCTAAACCGAAAAACTCAAAGTTCCAGTGTTTTTCTGTATCAGCAATTTCCAAAATAAGTCCGGGTAAGCCGTTAAATTTATAAGGGCCTTCTGAAATGGGTATCTCTGGAGTAAACCACGCAATATAATCTCGCCCTTTAAATGAAGTTTTAGCTTTCTGAACTTTATAATCTTTGATCGACTTAGTTACGGGCAAGATTTCCCATTCAAATTGATCTAATTTTTCTGAATAATAGAAACGATCGTTCATTTTTGGAATTTTGAGGGTATAAAAAATCTTCCCAGTTTCTGGCTCTTTTATAATTTGATAATGAAATTCACTTACCACCTGGGGAGATGTACTACCACTATTCCCACTAATTTCGTAAGTTTTTGAAAGGGTCACCGCCCGACTGGAAAATTTGGAAAGCTCGTCTCCGGCAAACAGGATCATATACTCCGATTTCGATTCATCCAGATTGGTAGAGTCTAACTTATAAGTGAGTTTGTAAGATACCTTATATTCAAATTTATCGCTGAGTTTTTGGGCACTGCAGATTGCTGTAAACAATATAAGTAGAAATGTCAAGCAGGCTTGTTCCATAATTTATGCTACTCTAATTCTATAGGGTTGTTTTCTTTTTTTAATTCTTCGCGATGTTCCCTTAATAATTTCTCTTTTTGACCGGGCTGAAAACCCATTGTAATTCCAGAATTTTCCATTTTTATAAAGGGATTTTCAGCATACTCCTGTTTTATTTGCAGGAATCGTTCTCTACTAACCTCCAAATAATCTTCTGGATCAAACTCTATAGAAATCTCATCATTCAATTCTTTGAAACCGTTGAGTTTAAAAGTGTAATAATCGTTATTATCTGAAATTTCCAGGATTAGGCCCGGTAAGCCACGAAATTTATATGGCCCTTCTGAAATAGGTATCTCAGTAGTAAACCAAGCTGTATAATCCCTTCCTGAAAAACTTGCTTTTGCCTTTTGTGCCACAAAACCGGCTACTTCTTTAGTCTCGGGCAAAATTTCCCAATTCAAATCATCAATATCCTGTATATACCGGTAATTATCCCTGACAATTTTCTCCGTAAAAGAAACCTGTGCTGAGTTCTGTTTCTTGAAAACATAAAAATTTAATGCCGACATTGGCATTTTGGATCTCATTTCATTAAAGCTTTGTTGGGTTCGTTCGCGATCTTTATAAGCCTCTTTTATAGAATCTGCTATGTATTGACCTTCGCTAGAAAATCGCGAAATCTTATCACCAATAAACAATACCATAGTTTCATTCTGGATAGACTCAGAATTTGTTGAATCTATTTGCCAGCTAAGGTCGTAGGTAGCTTTGTATTTAAATTTATCTGTTAATTCCTGGGCAGGAACTAGCGAGCTTATTAACAGAAATATAAAGGGAATATAAAAGTGTTTCATAAATTCAATTTTAATCCAGTTCTATGGGATTGTTTCTCTTTTCAAGCTTTTCTTTGTTTTCGCGCAAAAGTTTTTCTTTTTCGCCGGGTTGAAATCCAAAAGTTATATTTTTTTCGGGAGTATTATTTCGTTCTACAACTGCGAATGGATCTAACTTATATTCCTTAATACTTTCTAAAATTTCCTTTTTATCACTTTTTATAAAATGAGAAACTTTAAGCTCTACGCTAGCAGGATTTTTGAACTTTTCGAAACTTTTTAGTTTATAATTATAATGATTTTGAACGTCGCTAATTTCAAGAATAAGGCCCGGCAATCCGTTAAACTTGTAAGGTCCTTCTGAAATAGGAATTTCTGAAGTAAACCAGGCAATATAATTTCTTCCGGCAAAAGTGGTAGTCGCCTTTTGTGACTGATAGCCTTCTATCAGCTTATTCTCCGGCAAAATCTCCCAACTAAATTGGTTCAGGTCTTCTTCGTACCTCAGGTTATCCCTAAGAATTTTATAGGAGTAAGATATTTTTTCTTCCGGAAAACCTTTATAAATCACCGATTCAAACTCGGTTTTAGTTCTTTTAGCACGCTCTTCAAAATTCATACTTCCAATATCTATTCCCTGTAAATTCATTTTCAAAGAATCACTCATCGTCCGCCCCCGGCTGGCAAAAATTGAAACCTTATTGCCCAGAAATAAGTTAAAATCTTCGGTTTTTAATTCATTAATATCCGTAGAATCGGGAGCATAAGTTAACTCGTAAATAGCTTTGTATTTAATTTGATCTTCTATCTCTTTGTTCTGTGCAAAAGCGGAAGAAAAAACAAGGCTGAAAATAATCAAAAGGAAAGTTTGCATTAGTGATGATATATTAAGAATTAGATTGAAATGATGAATAATTCTTCAATATTAAGAATATATTTATCCTAATAAAAATTTTAACTAAATAAATAGTAGCCTAACTATAAAAAAAGTTGTTTCTATATTTAAAGAATTACCGGGCTTTATTAAATTTAATATCTTGGTAGCTCCTTGAGAACCTTATCTAATGAATAAATTTTTAAGAGCTTTAATTTTAATAGCGGGGCCATTATTATTTTTTATACTTCAAATACTGGGCGCGCCAAAATCTATGCCCCCGGCAGCTTTTGATATTCTTTGTATTACCATCTGGATGGCGCTCTGGTGGGTGACCGAGGTAATCCCAATTTCGGTTACCGCTTTATTGCCCATTGTTATGTTTCCCTTAACCGGCGCTTTAGATATTGAAGCCACCACCGCTGCTTTTGGTCATAAATACGTGTTTTTATACCTGGGCGGATTTGTTCTCGCTGTGGCTATAGAAAAATGGGATTTACACCGAAGAATCGCACTAAACATCATTAACCTCATTGGAAGCAAGATAAAATTCATCATCCTTGGTTTTATGATTGCCACCGCATTCCTTTCTATGTGGATCTCAAATACCGCAACATCGGTTATGATGCTTCCTATTGGCACCGCGATAATAAGTCAGTTAAAAAACAATCCATTTAGCAACGAAAATGAACCTATGGTCTTTGGGAAAGCATTAATGCTCGCTATAGCCTATAGTGCTTCTATTGGTGGAATTGGAACGTTAATAGGAACACCGCCAAACCTGGTTTTTGCCGGAATAGTTGAAGAATTATACGGCATCGAGATCAGTTTTTTGAAATGGGCAATGTTAGGGATTCCGATCTCAGTTTTCCTGTTGTTTATTTGTTGGAAATACCTTACCAGTTTTGCTTTTAAATTTGATAAAGCTGAATTCCCCGGTGGGAAAGCCGAAATTAATAAACTACTGAAGTCTTTAGGAAAAATAAGCAAACAGGAAAAGAGGGTGCTCGTTATCTTCGGTTTTACCGCTTTTCTTTGGATCACAAGATCTTTTTTAATTCAGCCTTTTCTTCCTTTTATAGATGATACTATAATAGCTATTGTTGCGGCGATCGCACTCTTTATTGTCCCATCGGGAAAAGAAACGAAACCTTTATTAAACTGGGAAGAAGCCGTGAAAATTCCCTGGGGAATCATCTTGCTTTTTGGCGGCGGAATGGCTCTTGCAAAAGGTTTTAGTGAAACAGGTTTAGCGGTTTGGATAGGCGAACAACTCACTTACTTACAAAACCTGCCTTTATTCCTATTAATATTAATTCTTGTCGCGGCCGTTAATTTTCTAACCGAAGTAACCTCTAATCTCGCCACCACGGCAATGCTACTTCCAATTTTAGCGCCTATGGCTTTAGCAATGGGCCTTCACCCTTATTTATTATTAATAAGCGCTACACTGGCCGCATCCTGCGCTTTTATGTTGCCGGTAGCAACGCCACCAAACGCGGTGGTTTTTGGTTCGGGTTATTTAAAAATACCAGATATGATAAAAACGGGCTTATGGATGAACCTTTTTTCTATTCTTTTAATAAGTATTTTGGTGTATTTCTTTTTACCCAGCATCTGGGGTTTTAAGGTGAATGAGATTCCAGAACTTTTCGCATAAAAAAAGAGGGAAGTTATTTCCCTCTTTCTTCATTCAATTAAATATTCAGGCTAATTCTGTGCCCACCATAATTCAGTTCCCTGTTCGTCTGATCCCTGTTCCTGTATGGCCGCTTCAACATTTGCTCCGTTTGTATTGTACTCCTGGTTTCCATACCTCATTCGTTGAGGATATTCACCGTTAAGAGTTCCTGCTGCGTAGATATCGTAATCTGATACTCCATTAGCTAATTCAACAGGATATCCTGTATCTCTTACTACGGCCCATGCTTCAAAACCATCTGTATAAGATACAATCCATCTTTGGATAGCGATTTTCTCTAAATTTTCTTCATCGTTTCCGTTTAATTGAGCCATTTCTTCATTAGCAATAAAAGTTTCAATTTCACTTTCCTCAACTCTCCAGATTTTCATGGCCTGTCTTATCCCTTCCTGGTATAAGGCCTCAGCATCACCAGAACTAAGACCTTTTACGATAGCCTCAGCTTGCAAAAAGTTTCCTTCGGCTGCAGTAAATACAATTTCAGGAAAAATCTCCAGTCCCTGGTTTTTTGGATTAATAACCCAATCTGCCGGTTCAGAAAACAAGTCGTTTTTAACGTGAGGATAAATTTCAGGATTCAATCTTGATGGTTGTCCAACATAATAGTCCTGATCCTGAGGTACAGAAATTGTAAATTCATCTCCAGAACCACTTCTTGTATAAGGCACTCCCGCATTATCAAGTTCAGCTAAAACAAACTCTACGTGTTTATCAAAAAGAGAGGCTCCTGCACCCTCAGCTGGTCTTGTAAAAGTGAAATCTCCTCCAATAATAGGCTCAGCGTAACGTGATAACCTTGGATCGTTATTATCTCTAAGATAATCAATAAGGGTTTTTCCAACATTCCAGTGAGATCCTATCCCACCGAAGTTATGCCAAACATCCCCGTAGGCCGCATTCCCGAATTGGTCTATTTCGGTATCTTTTTCCATTAGCGCATTATCCATCTCTGTACTTAAAAGTGGAGCCTGTAAAGCTTCTGAAATTGCTGTCTCAGCAAAATCTGCTCCCGGAGCACCTTGCGCTCTTAAAGCCATTCTTAACTTCAGGGTGTTTGCCAGTTTTTTCCATTGCTGAAGATCTCCATTAAAGAATAAATCGTTTTCAGCGAGAAGTTCAATTCCATCACCAGTTACTGTTTGATCTCCAATAATCTCCATCGCCTGATCTAACTCAGCAATTACTCCACGATAAATCTCAGATTGACTATCTAATTTTGGGGTAATAATGTCTGGATCTAAAGCTTCTGAATAAGGTACCATTCCAAAAGTATCGGTGTACATTTGGTAATATAGTCCTTTCATTACCAGACCAAGTGCGTAAAAGTTTTGATTTTCTAAATCTCCGCCTTCACCTACAAAATTTTGATAAACACTTAGGTTACTTACATAACCTGCTATCCAATCGTAAGCGGCATCGGTATATCCGGCGTTATAATCATAACCGAGAGCGCCAGTCCACCAGCAGCCATTATAACCAAAAGTGAATTGACCTGCATATCTATCGGCGTGAATTAATTGCGCTCTCCAGTAAGGAAAACGGTTAGGCGCGTAGAGTTCTATTTGAATTCCGGTAAGAAAGTATTTCGCACTTACTTCTTCAGATCCAAACGCATCGGGTCTTGTATTGATCTCCTCGAAATCGGAACAACCGGCAAGTAAAAAGACCAACAACAAGCTTGTGCCAATTGTCTTTAAAATTCCTTTCATAATTATTTTTATTAAAATTTAATATTAATATTTAAACCAAGGCTACGAATAGTTGGTGCATTGTTAAGGGAAATACCCTGTCCTGAAAGACCTGTACCAATGGAAGAATCAGGATCAATATCATCGGCCTCTTTATATAGAAAGAATAAGTTTCTACCAATTAAACCAACCGAGGCAGAAGTTAGACCTATATTACTTATAGATTCCCCTGGTAACCTGTAAGTTAAGGCAAATTCTCTTAATCTCACATTGGTTTGATCATAAACATAGTTAGAGGTGATATCTGAGTAATTACTCCAGTACTGCTGGGCCGTAATTTGAACATCGTTTTGCTGCCCTGTTCCTTCATTAATGGCGTCTATGGTAATGCCCCCATCTCTATACTGAAGGCTTCTTTCTGAAACACCGGCTCCATCAAGATAAGAAGAGGTTGCAGAGTATATCTCCCCCCCAAATCTTCCGTCAATTAAAAATCTAAAATTCCAGTTTTTGTAAGTAAAAGTATTCGTTAAACCTCCAATAAAATCTGGTTGCGCGTTTCCTAGTTTTTCTCTTTCATTAGAAGCTACCGGAAAGCCTTCTGCTGTCACAAGGCGCTCTCCATTTTCGTTGGTTTTCCAGGTAGTACCATAAATGTCACCAATTCCACCACCAACTTCTGCTCTAATAGAAAGGTCTCCTAAACTGTTTAAAACGGTATAATCTAAACCATCAATAAGCTCCACCAACTTGTTGTTGTTTCTTGACATATTGGCCGAAATATCCCATCTAAAGTTTTCATTTTGCACAGGTACACCGCCTATCATAAGTTCAAACCCGTTGTTTTTCACCTCACCCACATTCTCTTTAAAGAAGCTGTATCCAGTTGAAAAAGGCACAGGAACGTTGAAAATCATATCATTGGTTACGATTTCATAAATTGAAAAGTCTCCATACAACCGGTTTTTGAACATATTGAATTCAACACCAAATTCAGTAGATTTCACACTTTCTGGCTGTAGATCTGGATTTAATTTTACACTAGGACCTTCCAAAACTGTTAATCCCAGGTAACCCTGCTGCGGCACACTAAAAGTTTGGTATAGCTGATAAACATCGGTATCATTACCAACTTCAGCCCAACTGGCTCTCAATTTAAGCATATCCAGGAAGTCCTTATCTGGATCTATAAACCTGTTAACCAGTAAAGAATAACTTACAGAAGGATAAAAGAAAGACCTATTATCTTCACTTAAAGTTGATGACCAATCGTTTCTGGCGGTTAAATCTAAATACATAAAATCATCGTAAGAAAAACTAAAAGATCCATACAATGAGTTGATCTTTTTAACTCCTAGAGGGGTATGGGTGCTGGTTTGAACGTTAGTATTATTTAAAAAAGCCCTGGAAGGCAATCTAAATTGATTACCACTAACACTCATTCCTTCAAAAGTACGTTTAGACAAACTACCCCCAACATTAGCTACCAGGTTTAATTTTTCAGTAAGATCTTTATTGGCTGTAATTAAGAAATCACTGTTTATCTCTACGTTTTTACGACTGGTAAAATTCAAGCGCCCGTCATAGAAGAAATGGTGTCCATAATCTTGGATATTCTCTGTTCTAACATTAGTAACATCTCCACCAATTCTAATAAAAGCTGATAGCCAATCGTTAAATTCATAATCCAATTTTGTAAAACCAATAAAACGGTCTCTTCGCTCGTCATTAGTATCTTGCTCTAACATCCAGTATGGGTTACAATACTTTTGTTCTGGCCGGCATAACTTATTGCGCCATACTCATCGGGAAACATTTCTGGATTAGGCCATAAAGATGGCTTATATCGCTTTAAGTCGTCTATAGCAACATTCCTAGGCATTGTATAGACATAAGCCAGCACACCTTCTGTCCCAACATTTACTCTATTTTCAAGTTCCTGAGTAAAGTAGGTGGCCTTACTATCTAATGTTAATTTATCTGACAAATCTATAACTCCTCTTAAGTTAAAGTTGTGGCTATGAAGTTCAGAATTAGGAATAACCGAAGTTGTTTGGTTATTTGTATAAGAGAATCTTACGCTGTGATTTTCACCACCCTGATCCATAGAAATAGTGTTAATACTTCTAATTCCATTTTCAAAAAAATCTTCTACATTGTTTGGCTGGGCGGTATATGCTCTTTCTTCTCCCGTATAATATAACTGTTGAGAACCATCTAATAAAGGCCCCCAGGAACTAGAACCAAAGTTTTCTAAATCTGCATAAACAGCACCATTTACTCCCTGCCCATATTGATTTTGGTAATCTGGCAGGAACATGGTCTCTTCTATAGAAACATTCGAATTAACCGAAATACCCAACCCGGCACCTCTAGTACCTTTTTTAGTTGTAATTAATATTACACCACTAGCAGCTCTTGAACCATAAAGTGCAGCCGCGTTTGGCCCTTTTAATACCGAAACTGATTCAATATCGGCAGGGTTAATATCTGTAATACCCCCACCAGTTACGGTACTATTAAAAATACTACCACCAGATTCGTTTCCGGATGCATCAATTGGAATACCATCTACCACAATCAAAGCCTGGTTGTTTCCGGTTAAGGTGTTATTACCACGAATAGTAATACGAGAACCAGAACCTACTCCACTAGCCTGATTAACTACCAAACCGGCAACTTTACCTACAAGCGAATTGGCAACATTATAATCTTTAACTGTATTTACTTCTTCAGAATCCAACTCGGTTACGGCATAACCAAGTGATTTTTTCTCCCTGGTTAAGCCCAGAGAAGTAACTACAACCTCATCTAAAGCTTCTGTATCTGGAGAGAGCTCTAAGTTTATTGTAGTTTGACCGTTTACAGGAACTTCCTGTGTCATAAATCCTACCATAGAAAAGACTAAAGTAGCATCATCTGCAACCTCCAGAGAGTAATTTCCGTCAAAATCTGTGGAGGTTCCATTACTGGTTCCTTTTTCCAGTACAGTAACTCCCGGTAAAGGCATTCCGTTTTCAGAATCTGTTACTGTTCCGGTTACTGTTTGCTCCTGCGCAATCACGTTTTGATTAAATGAAAAAAACATTAATCCAAGCAGGAATAATAATTTTTTACCCATGTGTAATTAGTTTTGGTTAGAATTTTACGCCCTAATAGCGCATTTCGATTATAAATTTAAATAAATGTTAGAAATGTGTTAACCATTTCAGAAAGTTTTCGACAGATAACAAATTTGAACAGCTAAACAACTAACATAAACGAAAACGTTTAAGCTAAATTAACACTAAGTAACTGCGCTTAACTAAATTTTTTAATTAATTATCAACAGTAATTAAATTAATTTCTTTAGATTTTAGGAAATCATTATGATTTATAAAGAAATCTTCAAGGAGGAATGCCGGTGATTTATCGCTATTGCTAGTTTGCTCTGAAGATTGATAATTTAATATAACAGACTCATTATCATAGTACTTATTATTGAGATTAATCTTTATTTGTTCAAAAGTTGGTTTTGTAAATGTGTAAGTAGGTTGAGCAGGAGTTACAGGATAGAAACCCATCATTGAATATACTAACCATGCGCTCATAGTACCTGTATCATCGTTCCCTGGAAGACCCGCCGGGCTGTTCTTATAATATTGTTTAATAAGTTCGGTAACTTTTGCGGAAGTTTTATGTTCACTACCTTCGATATAATTATACAAATAAGGATAAAGAATATCGGGTTCATTGGCCATATCGTATTGATCTTCTTCAAATACTTTATCCAGTTTATTTTCAAAAATTTGGGGACCGCCCATAATCTTCATTAAACCTTTAATATCGTGAGGTACCATAAATAAATATTGCCAGGCATTACCTTCTATATAACCAACATTTTTTTCAAAATTAGCTCCGGCGAGTGGATCAAAAGGTGTATACCATTCCCCGCTACTATATCTGGGCTGTAGAAATCCAGTTTCAGGGTTGTAAAGTTTCTTATACGACAAAGCACGGTTTGAAAACATCTTATAATCTTGTTCTTTTCCTAAACTCTTTGCCAATTCCGCAATAGCATAATCGGCAATATTATATTCCAGGGTTGTGGACACAGGCCCAGGAACCTCACTATCAACGCCTACGTAACCGTAATCAATATACTGTTTAAGGCCAGGCCGTAATGGATTGTTGACTGTATCAAGCGCACTTTTTAGCATGGCTTCATAAGCTTTTTCTACATCAAAATCGGTTAAACCACGTAAATATGTATCAGCTAAAACAACCGCTGCAGGGTCTCCAACCATGGTAAATGTTTCGGTTGAATTTAATTCCCATTTAGGCAACCAACCATTTTCATCATACATAGCTAACATAGACTTTACCATTTCCAATTGCTCATCCGGATACAACAAACTCATTAATTGATGGTAATTTCTATAGGTATCCCAAAGTGAAAATGTGGTATATCGCGTTCCTTCGGTTCTACCAATTTTACCCGTAGCTATTTCCGGATACTCTCCATTAAAATCATTTAGGATATTAGGGTGAATTTGGGTATGGTACAATGCCGTGTAGAAAATAGTTTTATCGTCTTTATTTCCACCTTCAACCTCTACAACTTTAAGCTTCTTATTCCAGGCTTCTTTTGTTTGTTCATAAACTTCTTCAAAAGATAAATCTCCAACCTCTTTTTCTAAATTTTCACGGGCATTTTCAATACTCACGTAAGAAATACCAATTTTGACTTCAACTTCCCGGGGCTCTTTGAAATCGTAAGCCATATAAGCTCCAATACTATCACCTATAACTTCCCGGGTAAAACCTTCTTTTACTCGAGTCTTTCCATTATAAGTCATCCACTGTGCTTCCTCGCCTTTATATTCATAAGGAGTTTTCCATATTCCAAACTCTTCTGCAGGTTCTGAAAATTTCGCCACAAAATAAACAGGATAGGCTGCTTCCGCATTATTATAGCAAAAAGAACCCACAGTGCGCATTCCCTCAATTTCGGTAGGGGAAACAACATGAACTAAAGCCCCCTGCTCATTGGTAAGCCCTAAACCTAAATTAAGTAAAATATTAGCTTTCCCTGCCGGAAAAGAATACCTGGAAACACCAACTCTTGTGCTCGCAGTGGCTTCTGCTTTCACCTTATATTTATCGAGTTCAACTGAATAGTAACCGGCTTTTGCTGTTTCCTCAGAATAAGTACTACCGTATTTTAAATGATCTGTTTCCAATTCCCCGGTAGTGGGCATCGCAATGATTACTCCAAGATCTGGACAACCTACCCCACTCATATTCACATGTGAAAAACCGGTTAGGAATTTATTTTCATATACATACGGGTTAGACAACCACTGACTATCCTTTTCTAAAGGATTAAGATCTATTCTTCCGGCAACATTAAACGGGGAAACACTTGCCATCCCTCGTGGAGCAATTGCTCCCGGATTAGTAGCTCCATAATTGGAGGTCCCTATAAATGGATTTACGTAATCTACCGGAGCTTTTTGTGCTGATATAACCCCAGAAATAAAAAAAGCCAGCAGAAGTAAATAAACATTTTTCATTAGTTGAATTATTTATTATCTGAACTCATAGAAAATGGAACTGCCTCTTTGGTCACCCCTCTTTCCATATTAGGAGTATCAATCATTTCAAGTTGAAGTGTACCACCTTGCATAACATCTTCATAATTCAGGTAATTTTTGTTCCATTCCTTTCCTTTTAGAGAAGCAGATTCTATGTAAAAGTTTTCTTCGGAATTATTTTTAGCTATAATCTTAAATTCATTTCCGTTTTGAAGCTTTAAGGTGGCTTTATCAAATAGTGGGCTACCAATCACATATTGATCAGCTCCCGGGGTAACCGGGTAAAATCCTAATGAACTAAAAACATACCAGGCTGAAGTTTGCCCATTATCTTCATCTCCGGGATATCCATCTGGAGTTGGAGCATATAGTTTGGTAAGCACTTCTCTAATTCTTTGCTGAGTTTTCCAGGGCTTCCCTGCATAATTGTATAAATATATCATATGCTGAATAGGCTGATTGCCGTGGGCATAATTCCCCATATTCACTATTTGCATTTCCCTAATCTCGTGAATAGTAAATCCATAATAAGAATCATCAAATTCGGGCGGCATTTCAAAAACTTCATCCAGTTTTCCTGTAAATTCCTCTTCACCGCCCATGAGATCAATAAGTCCTTCAACATCCTGGAACACACTCCAGGTATAATGCAAACTATTCCCTTCTGTAAAGGCATCGCCCCATTTCAAAGGATTAAAAGGTTCCTGGAAAGTTCCGTCTTCATTCTTACCACGCATAAGGTTAGTAGAAGAATCAAATAGTTTTTTATAATTATTCGCCTGTTTATAAAAGCGCTTTGCTATTTTTTCTTTACCGAGATCTTTGGCCATTTTTGCTATGGTCCAATCGGCATAAGCGTATTCCAGGGTTCTGGCAGCGTTTTCGTTTATATCTACATCGTACGGAACATAGCCCAGTTCGTTGTAATAATCTAGTCCTTCCCGTCCAACTGATTCTACCGGTCTTCCTTCTTCAATATTCGCATTTTTAAGAATTGCTTCAAAAAGCACCTCTACACCTTCAGGATATATATTCCCTTTTAAGTAGGCATCAGCAATTATAGGCGCAGAATTAGAACCTATCATCACATCTCTATGCCCGGGACTTGCCCATTCGGGAAGCCAATCAGATTCTTTATAAGTATTAGCCAAACCGGCCATTATTTTTTTGTTCAGCTCGGGATACATCATATTAAAAAAAGGAAACACCGCTCTAAACGTGTCCCAGAATCCATTATCGGTAAACATATAGCCGGGCAAAACCTCACCATTATACGGGCTGTAATGCACCCGTTTTCCTTCTTTATTTATTTCGTAAAACTTTCGCGGAAATAATAAAACCCTGTAAAGACTGGAATAAAAAGTTTCAATATGATCTGTATTATCACCTTCTACCTGAATTCTACCAAGCTCTTTATTCCATATTTCTTTAGCATTATCCTTTACCTCCTCAAAACTACTTTCCCCAATTTCTGAATCTAAATTAAGCTGTGCCTGCTCTGCACTAATAAATGAAGAAGCTACTTTTACATTTACTTCCTCACCCTTTTTGGTTTTAAAACCAATAATAGCTCCCACATGATCGGCCTCTGCATTTTTAGAGTTTTGCTGAAGTTCCCAACCATCTTTCCAGGTATGGTTAACTTCAAAATCCTTATCAAATTCGGCTACAAAATAATTATGAAAATTCTCTGGCACTCCGCCGTGGTTGTTCCTCGCGTATCCAATAATCTTACGTTCTTCAGGAATAATTTTCACCATAGAACCTTTGTTAAAAGCATCCAGCACTATATAAGAACTATCAGATTCCGGAAAAGTAAATTTAAAATGTGCGGCTCGCTCGGTTGGCGCTACCTCTGCTGTCACATCATAATCGGCAAGGTAGACGCTATAATGATGTGGCTTTGCGGTTTCGGCTTTATGAGAAAACCAGGAGGCCCTTTCTTCTTCCTCGAATTTCAACTGTCCGGTTACCGCCATAAGGGAAAAGGCTGCGTAATCATTTAACCACGGACTGGGTTGATGGGTTTGTTTTATGCCCCGAATCTTATAATCATCATATTTATAAGCCCAGCCATCACCCATTTCGGCGGTTTGTGGGGTCCAGAAATTCATTCCCCAGGGAAATGCTATCGCAGGATATGTATTCCCATTAGACAAATCGAAAGTTGAATCTGTTCCCATCAGGGTATTTACATAATCTACATAAGAGATTTCGCTTTCCTGTGCATAAATATTTGCTGAAAAAACAAGCGTAAAAAGCGTACCGAATAATACATTTAATTTCATTCCCATATTTTTAATTTAATTCCACGGTATTTTATTCTATCATTATTTCATCAACAAAAAGCCAGGCTTTACCATTTCCCGGTAATCCTTTATAAGTATCTATCTTTACTTTGATGAATTTAACCTCCTGAGGCTTCACATTTATTTCAAAGTCCTTTAAACTAACCGCGCCATTGGTCTTAAAGTCCCTGCTTACTTCTCCTATCCTACTGTATTCCTCTCCATTCTTAGAAGCAAAAGCAGAAATCTTTACGGGAAAGTAAATCCCGGAGCCCTGGTTTTCCATAGTTCCGACTTTCAAACTTTCTATTTGAGTAGATTTCTCAAGGTCTATTATAACTTCTACATCTTCGCCCAGCCAACCAAGCCATTGACCATCGTGGAAATTTTTGGTTGCCCTAATCACATTTACCGTGGTACTTTTACCAACACCGGTATAGTTATCATGATATTTTGGCTTATAACTAACCTTCTTACCCACGGCTTTATGAAAATGAAAATCCTTAACCAAAGTATCGCCTTTAGGTTTTCCATTCTCATAAACGGCAGCTCTTAAAACACTGCTCTTATCAACAGCAATGGATTCTTTATATAAAGGAGAAGAGGCATTTAGATTCTTATCATTTAATGTATATCGAATTTCTGAATTTGGAAATTCATTCTTTAAAGCAATTTTAATTTTACCGGAGGTTGAATCTACTTCACTCTCTGCAGTTACTGAGTAAGCACTAGTCGCATAATTTATATCCATAAGGTCGAAACGCTTAAACATAGCCTGCAACCTTCGGGAGAAATCTGCCCAGTCTTTTTTGTCTTCTGGAATCCAGAGCACTTCAGATAATGCGACTAACCTGGGAAAAAGCATATATTCTGAAAGCTCTGGTGTATCGATAAATTCAGACCATAGATTTGCCTGTCCGCCCAATACGTATTTTTTCTGCGCAGTATTCATGCTGTCTACCACCGGATCAAAATCGTAAACCTTGTTTAAAGGGGTAAAACCGGAAAAAGCCATTGGTTCTGTATTGAAATCACCCTGGTAGAAATTGAAATAAACGTGACTTCCGGGAGTCATGATCACATCGTGGCCCTGTTCCGAAGCTTCCCAACCACCTTCGGTTCCCCGCCAGCTCATAACCGTAGCGCCGGGAGCAAGACCCCCTTCTAAAATCTCATCCCAACCAATTAAAACCCGATCATGAGAACTTAAAAATTCTTCCATTCGGCGAATAAAGTAGCTTTGCAATTCATCTACACCCGCCAGGCCTTCTTCTCTTATTCTACGCTGACAATCCTCGCATTTTTCCCATTCTGTTTTGGTAGCTTCATCCCCACCTACGTGAATATATTTTGAAGGAAATAATTCTATCACTTCTAACAACACATTTTCTAAAAACTCAAAAGTTTCTTCTTTACCTGCACAGTAAATATCGGTTATTGGCCAAACACCGCCTGAGGGCACAGCTACAGGTTTCCCGGTACAGGAAAGTTCTGGATATGCAGCAATTGCACTGGTCACGTGAGCCGGCATTTCAATTTCAGGAACTACCTTTATCCCGTGTTTCGCAGCGTAGGCAACAATTTGTTTAATATCTTCCTGTGTATAAAAACCTCCATAAGAAGCTTCTTCTCCAGGTTTATTATCACTGCGAGCATCCCAATGCTTATCTTCCTGGTCTACTCTAAAAGCACCTACTTCAGTAAATTTTGGGTATTTCTTGATTTCAATCCTCCAACCCTGATCGTCTACCAAATGCAAATGAAGGGTGTTCATTTTTAGGAAAGCAAGCCTGTCTATAGTTTTAAAAATATATTCTTTCTCAAAAAAATGCCTGGAAACATCTAACATTAATCCCCGCCATTCAAACCTGGGCTCATCGCTTATTTCAATCTGCGGAATTTGCCAATTTATACCGTTTACTTTTTCTGTACTTTCAATTTCTATAGGAAGCAATTGTCGCAATGTTTCTACAGCATAAATAAATCCGGAAGACGATGCTGCTTCAATAATAATCTTGTCCTTTTCTACTAAAAGTTTATAAGCTTCCTCATTAAAATCCTTATTTTCCTTAAACTGAATGAAATTAGTTTGAGGCTTTTCTTCCAGTATTCCCATCTCCCAGCCAGCGGCAGCACTAAATTTAGAATTTAACAACTCCGCAATTTCCTTTTGTTGAGTTCGTTCTACCACAAAGCTGGTTTCTTTTGTGAAGTTAAAACTACCTTCATTCAACTTCAATTCTTTAGGAAAGGGAATAAGGTTGAGCTCGTTTTCTGAAAAGGTCTTTTCTTTACTCCCGGAACAGGCCGAAAAGACTAAAATTGGAAAATATAAGAGGTAGTATAAATATTTCATTAATGGTAAATTTTATCAGGCTGTGGTGTTTTAATCGATCTCTTTCCAGATTCTTGATTCTGAGTCATATTACTCATAATAAAGGTTAATTCCCCGCCCGAAATTATTTCTTTGTGGGTTATAAATGCACGATCTAGCTTTTCACCATTAAGAAAAACACTTTCTACGAAAATATTCTTGGGTGAAAAATTTTCTGTTTTTATGCTAAAAGACTTGTTTCCAGGTAATTTTATTTCAGCACTTTCAAAAAGTGGAGCTCCAAGCATATAGGTGCCTTGTGCAGGATTTACAGGATAAAATCCTAGAGAACTGAAAATGTACCAGGAAGACATTTGGCCGCAATCTTCATTTCCACAATGTCCTGCAGGTTCGTTTTTATATTGAGTTGTGAGAATTTCTCTTACCAGCTTCTGAGTTTCAGATGGTTTATCTACGTAATTATATAAATAGGCAACGTGATGGCTGGGCTCATTACCATGAGCATACTGGCCAATCATTCCGGTGCTGAAAATTGGCAGCTTATCTGTGGCTTTAGGATAATAGGAAAACATAGAATCCAGTTTTTGCTCAAACCTCTGCTCTCCTCCCACTTTTTTAATCAGCTGCGGAATATCCTGCGGTACAAACCAGAAATATTGCCAGGCATTACTTTCACTAAAATACTTAGTGTATTCCTTAGCTATAAAATCTTTTACGAATTCACCATCTTCAGTTTTCGGACGAAAAAAGCTGCTTTTTTCATCATAGAGATTTAACCAATTTTTAGAACGTTCCAGGAAATAGTTGTAGTCGGCCGTTTTACCGAGATCTTTTGCAAACATGGCTATACACCAATCATCGTAAGCATATTCCAGCGTTTTTGAAACACTCCAATCTTCATTTTCATCCCCGGCAGGCACATAACCCAATTGCCGGTAAACATCAATTTCCCTATCATTGGCCATTGCACTTTCTTTACAGGCTTGATAGGCTAATTCTGCATCAAACTCAAAACCTTTAAAATACGCATCTACTACTACCGGCACGGCGTGGTATCCTAACATCATATTAGTTTCATTTCCCTGCATAGACCAAACCGGGAGCAATCCGGTTTCCTGGTAATGCGCTAACATCGATTTTATAAAATCTGGCACTTTTTCCTGCTGAATAATTGTATAAAGTGGATGCGCCGCCCGAAAAGTATCCCATAGCGAGAAAGTATCATAACGTTCAAAACCATCTGCAGTCTCCACTTCCCCATTTGCGCCCTTATAGTTTCCATTAGGATCACTAAGTAAGGTTGGCGCCAACATAGATTGATACATCATCGTATAGAAAACCGATTTTTGATCTTCATTGGCAGTCTTAATTTTTATTTTTTCCAGTTCTTGCTGCCAGACCTCATCCGCATCTTTCCTAAAATCATCAAAATTGAAACCTGGCGCTTCGGCTTTTAAACTGGCATAAGCTCCAGCAATATTTGCGGAAGAAACGCCGGTTTTTAAAACTATTTGCTCTTGAGAAGTTGTTTTATAATTCAGAATTATTTTGGTATTCGTCCCGGTAATTTCTCTTCCTGAAATCTCTTTTGCATCATTGAAAAGCTGAAAATCATCAGATGGTTTAGAAAACTTCATCACAAAATACACTCGCTGATCTTTAGCCCAGCCGGTAGACTTTCTATAGCCTTCAATAACCGAATCGTTTACCACGCTAATATGAGTTTCAGTTGGGCGATCCCAGTTCATCGCATAACCTAAATCCACATGAATCTGAGAAAGCGAATCTTTAGGAAAAGTATAGCGATGAATCCCGGTTCTTTTAGTTGCGGTAAGTTCAGCTTTAATATCATAATCCAGAAGCTGCACAGAATAATACCCGGGAGAAGCTTCTTCTTTCTCGTGGCTAAATTTTGAAAAAGGTTTATTGTTATTCTCCGGAATTCGTTTAGAAAAACGACTATTGGTGGGCATCACCAAAATATCATAAAGATCACCCGCACCGGTGCCGGAAAGATGCATATGAGAGAAACCACTAATTATGGAGTCCTGGTAAAAATAACCAGAAATGCGATCCCAGCCTCCAATCCCAATATCGGGACTTAATTGCACCATCCCATAAGGAACAGTGGCGCCGGGATACGTATTTCCCGGGCCATCGGTTCCAATAAAAGGGTTTACATATTCCGTAAGCCTATGCTTTTGGGCAAAAGCGGAAACAGTAAACAGCATTAATAAAAACAAACCTAAATTCTTCATCTATTTACTCGCTTCTTTGATAGCTTCTAATTGTTCTTTGGTAAGCGCATTACCATCGAAAAAAGAAATTCCTTTGGCGCCATTTTCTTTAGCAAGATTAATTGCCTGGGTAACATCTTCTGCACTCATAGGCGGTAGATAAATTCCGGTGTGTAAATCGGTGTTTTTTCCTTTTAGGTCCTCTACACCTTGTTTTGTAGCAAATCCAATCCAGTCTACTTCTTCATTGTAAAAGTTATGATAGATCATAGGTAACACCGCATCTATTTTCCATTTATCCCAACGTTGTCGCACCATATGATCGGCCATTTCTGGATATGGAAAAACAGCTGCGGTCAGGTCTTTATTGTTTTCGTGTGCAATTTCATAAGCGTCATCAACTACCGCCTTGATCTTGTTTAAGCGGAATTGTTTCCATTCCATATCTATTGCCGGGTTTTCAAAATCTCTAGGATTTTTATGGTGAATTTTCTCAAACTCAGCTACACACACATCGCAGTAGCAAAAATCAAATTCAGCAAGTTCTTCTTCCTGTTCCAGGTCATATTTTGGTAATAAGCCTATCGGAAGAAAAATATCAGAAAACCTTATATAATCCAGATGAACACTGGCCACACCCTCAACTTTCGCAAGACCTTCTACCAGGCCTAAAACATGATTTCTAGATTCTTCTCTTGTAGGGCATAGCCATTGGTAATAATCTACATATGGCCGGGTATCGTGGGTAGAATTTCCTTCTCTACTTACGGCATACCATTCTGGGTGCTGCAGAGCTACACTATCTCCGGGGCGATTCATAGCCATAATCCAGGCGTGAACTTCCAGGCCTTCTTTTTTAGCCAGGGGTGTTATACGAGAAAGTAAATCAGGATCGGTATTGGTATTTATAAGCACCGCTTCAATTCCATTTTCACTGTATTTTTTAAATTCTGAAGTATAAGAGGAATCTGCTCTTTTTGCATCGGCAGTGGTCCAGACCCAAAATTTGAAATCTTCATTTTTTTCTTCAGCAATATTATCCTGGTTCTTTTTTGAGGCCGCTACGTTATCCAGGCAGGAAGTGAATCCGAAGGCTAATAAGGCAATTAATAAAAGTTTAGTTTTCATATAATTTAGATTTTGGAGGTTAAAATTTTACCATCTTCTTTAATGATATAATGTTTTCCGGTAAATGGACTTTCTATAGAAATATTCCATCCGGTTAGATGATTTTCAAGTTTAGGCTGAAGTATCTTTCCATTGAGCTTGATCGTATCTTTTTGAATTTCTTTTAAACTTGAAGCCCACTTGTCATTTTTGCTGAAATATTCTTTCTGCTTTCGATAGATTTCATAGAGCTTCCATTTAATTTTTTCATCTTCGGGAATTTCAAATTCATCATTTTCTCCCGCATTTTCTGCAGAAAAATATACATAGCCCCAATGTTCGGGTTCATGCATATTAATAACGCCCTGGGGAGACCATACCCAGTTATATTCAGGTAAGTATGCTCCAGCTTCAGATTTCTTCCGGGAATATGTGCCTTCATTAAGGTCAAAATCCCAGTTTACACGCGAAAAATTAATTCTCCAGAATTCATCTTTGGGAATTCTGTTATGTGAATTTGCTTCGGTTAAAACATCCCAGGGAATTGCTACCTCAACGCTCCAAAATTCATCTTTATCTGATGCATCATTTAAGGTTCCCGAAATATGAACAGCCGATTTTAAACCTTGAATATCCCAGCTATCTATTACCGGTGAGGGTTCACGATAGGGTTTTACTATAAACAGATCCCAAACCGTGTTAAGAGCATTCATTTCAAACTCCATATAATTATGAGTATCGCCGTCTGGGTCGATAAAAATCTCAAAATCGTTGTTATAAAAAATTACCGTGTCCCGCTGCTTTAGCGTTGCCCAAATATGAGGCTCTTCCATTTTAGCATAGAAATAGAGATACTCCTCATCGTATACCATCTTCATATTTGTTTGGTATTTTGGAGTTTTGTCGCCTTCAATATCTATAAAATCTTCACTTTTTGGAGCTTCTTTCCAGGACGCTTCCTCGGCCTTCCCATCTATTTGAATCTCCTCAATAGCTTTATAGGCTATATAAGACCTTGGAGGATTTTGTGCATAGATAAAATTGGCAGCAAAAACACTAACAAAAATCAGGAGCAATTTATAGTTCATAACTACAGGGTATTATTTTTCACAAAATCTATAATTTCACTAAGCTGGCCGAAAGCTACGGAGGTCACGGTATCTGCTGCACCATAATAGAGCGCTAGTTTATCTTCCTTTTCTGAATGTAATGCTGCGCAGGGAAATATCACATTGGGCACCTCTCCTGTCATTTCATAAAGTTCTGCAGGAGCCAGCAAATAAGGCTGAGAACGGTATTTCACCTTATCCGGTTCGTTTTCATCCAAAATCGCTGCACCTATAGAATATCGGAAACCGTTGCAGGTATTAATCACCCCGTGATAAAAAAGCAACCAACCTTCATTGGTTAAAATAGGAACAGGGCCGGCTCCAATTTTAGTACACTGCCAGGCACTTTCTTCAAAAGGAGCTACCTTCATCACGCAACGGTGTTCTCCCCAATATTTCATATCGGGACTATAGCTAATGTAAATATCACCAAAAGGAGTGTGACCATTATCGCTGGGCCGACTTAACATGGCATATTTCCCATTAATTTTCTTCGGAAATAAAACCCCGTTTCGGTTAAAAGGAAGGAAAGCATTTTCACACTGATAAAACTCTTTAAAATCGAAGGTATATCCAATCCCAATAGTGGGCCCGTGGTATCCATTACACCAGGTAATCCAGTAACGGTCTTCGATAAAAGTAACCCGCGGGTCATATTTATAATCTGAATCGATCATTTCGGTATTTCCGGGGCTAAAGTCTATAGGATCATGCTCTATTTCCCAATCGATTCCATTTTTGCTAAAGCCTGCAAAAATATTCATTTGCACCGCTTTATTATCACATCTAAACACCCCTGCATACCCATTTTTAAAAGGAACAACCGCTGAGTTAAAAATACTGTTTGAAGTCGGTATGGCGTAACGATCTATAATAGGGTTTTGATCATAACGCCATAGGACCTCTTTTGAGTTAGCCGGCTTTTCCTGCCAGGGTATATTTTTTGCCATTTCAGTTTGCATATTTTCTAATTTTGTCTAACCAGGTAAATTTCAGAATAAGAGAACTTAAAAGGAAAATCAAAAAGGTTAATCCCATTTTATGATAATCCCGCACTACCAAAAATATTGGTAAAAGTATCATGCTGGATTGCCATATCACTCCTATAAAGCAATTTAGCATATCTATTCCAAAATCTTTATTCCTTTCTATCCTTGTATTTTCTAATTCCAATTCCTTTAAAACCGGTTTCCACCTCCCCCAGGGTCTTACATTCTTATAAAAACTTTTTAAGGTTTCCATATTCGTTGGCGCGGTAAAATACGTGCCTAAAAAAGACCCCAACAAAGAAAAAATAAAAATAGCCGGAAAAAGGTATATCGCGGGAATGTGCGCAGTTTCATATAAAAATGAATCCGGGACAAAATTTCCTTTATTTTGATCCATAAAAAACTGAAAGGTGGCGATTAACAAACCGGAGAGCATTCCCCAAAAATACCCCCAGCCATTAAAACGCCACCAAACCCATTTTAGGAAATTGGCTGCCACATATCCACCATATAATGCGCTGGTGATCCATAAAGTTATTGAGTTAATGGAATCGGCAAAAAAGCCCATAATTACTCCTAGCAAAACCACTATAAAAGAAGTAATATGACTCGCTTTAATATAATGACGATCTGTTGCTTTAGGCTTAAAATATTTTTTATAAATATCGTTAACAATATAGGCCGGCCCTGCATTTACAAAAGCAGAAAAAGTTGACATAAATGCTGCTAAAAGCCCTGCAAGCAATAAGCCTTTTACTCCCACAGGAACGTGGTTGTTAATTACTTTTGGCAATACCACCTCCAAATCATTTCCCGTCAAACTGCCTGAAGCCGCCATCTCGGGCGCTACGAAAATCAAACCTAATAATACCACGGCAGCAATTAAAAGATATCGTGGCACAAATAGCACGAGGTTGGTAAAACCACTCATATAAGCGGCCTCTTTTACTGTTCTGGTAGAAAGTATCCGTTGCATGTCATAACTGGGAGTGGGACCAGCAATACTGGCAAAAAAGCCCTTAAACAAGGTCATTCCAATAAAAGCCCCAAACATTTTATAGCCTTGCGAATCTATCAGCGCGTTAAAAGGTTCTTTTTTTTCATCCCAAAAGCCTTGAAGTTCGCTCCCGAAGGAAAGGCTTTTCCAGGCTTCAGGAATAAGATTATTCACTTCTGCATCAGTAAAACTTACAAAAGTATATCCTGCCACCAGAACTCCGGCTAAAACCATAATTCCATATTGCAAAACTTCAGTAGTCACCACCGAAAACATCCCTCCTTTTATAGTGTAGATTGTAGTAAAGAAAATTATAAGCAAGGCATAGGATTGTTCAGAATTCAACAGACTTATTTCTGCAAAATTGAGCGAAAGATCCCAGGGAAGGATTACCGTCATAAATTTCCCGACCCCTTCAAAAAAATAAGCTATAAAACCTATAGATGCGATCACGGCAAAAATAGCAACAATAAGGTGCGAAGCCCTACCGGCTTTATCGTCACCAAACCGGGTAAGGATCCATTCAGATCCTGTCATTACACCAGATCTTCTAATCCAAACCGCCAGGAACATCATTACAAAAATTTGGTTCCAAATGGGCCACATCCACATAAACATAAAACTCTTCACCCCGTACAAAAAGAGAATTCCTACCATCCAGGCGGTACCTGAAACATCAAACATACCCGAACCGTTGCTAAGACCTAAGTAATACCATTTGATGCTTTTACCCCCCAGAAAGTAAGAATCTAAACCTTTAGAAGCCTTCTTTGAAACCCAAATTCCGATAGAAAGTGTAAGGATGAGGTATAGCGCAATAATTAGAACATCTATTAGTTCCATTAATTTTTATTTGTAATTACACCCCAGTTTTTATTAGGGGCACTGCCCATCTCAAATACTAACTCACCACCCGCTAAAAGTTCTTTATGGGAAATAGTAGTTCGATTGAAATTTTTACCATTTAAAGTTGCGGACTGGATGTAGATATTTTCTTCGGAAACATTTTTAGCCACAATTTCAAAACTGTTGCCGTTTTCTAAGTTAATAGTAGATTTCTCGAATATAGGACTGCCAATTTCGTATTCAGCTGAAGCTGGATTAAAAGGATATAATCCCATAGAACTAAACACATACCAGGCAGACATTTGCCCGGCATCTTCATTACCACTCAAACCATCTGGTTTAGTACTGTATTGCGTTTTTAATATCTCACGCACCCAATATTGTGTTCGCCAGGGTTGCCCAGCTTTATTAAATAAATATGCGATATGGTGGCTGGGCTCATTCCCGTGGGCATATTGCCCAATTAAACCTGAAATATCTGCCGAAGTATGATCTCCGGTAATCTCTGAACTTTCACTAAATAATTGCTCCAATTTCTTAGTAAAAGGCTCCGCTCCTCCATGAAGCTCGATTAAACCCTGAGGCTCATGCAGTACGAACCAACTATGTTGCCAGGCATTACCTTCAGTATAATCAGTATTTACTCTATGCTGTGAATGTTTGGGATCAAATGGTGTATTCCAATCTCCTTCCGAAGATTTCCCCCTCATAAACCCGGTTTCGGGATCAAAAAGTTCTTTATAGGCTTTAGCTCTTTCAGAGAAATAGTCATAATCTTCCTCTTTCCCTAAAGCTTTCGCCATTTGCGCCACACACCAATCGTTATAAGCATATTCCAAAGTTTTGGTTACCGATTCGTTCCCCAGATTATATGGAATGTAGCCATACTCCTTTAGTTCTTTTAAACTTCGCTGGTCTTGCATCATAGTTGTTTTTAAAGCTTCGTAAGCTTTTTCAACCTTAAAACCTTCAATTCCTTTAAAATAGGCTTCCACAATTACAGGAACCGAATGGTAGCCGGTCATAGTATTGGTTTCATTCCCATAAAGCGTCCATACCGGCAAGCTGCCACTTTCATCATAATAGGCTAACATACTATTTACAATATCAGAAGTTATTCCAGGGTTAGTTATTGTTAACAGAGGATTCTGTGCTCTAAAGGTGTCCCAAAGCGATAAAGTTGAATATGCCGTGCCATCGGTTTTTGCGATGCTATCATTTTGTAATCGAAATTCTCCGTTCTTATCACTGAATGTAACCGGCGCTAATTTTGTATGATAAAGTGCTGAATAGAAAATGGTTTTCAAAGAATCTGTAGGAGATTCTACCACGATATCAGACAATGCCTTTTCCCAGGTTTTGCTAGATTCCTTTTTAATTTCATCAAAATTGAAATTCGCATCGCTATCCAGGTTTTGTTTGGCGTTTTCCAGACTTACCGAAGAAAGTGCCACAGCTACCTGAAGCTGCTTGCTTTCCTTATCAAAATAAAGCTGCGCTGAGGTTTTTTTATTGCTTACTTCTAATTTTGAAACAGCTTCTCCTCCTGAGATTAATTCAGATTTAACAATTGGTTTTGAAAATTTAGCTACAAAAAATACTTTTTGATTATTTGCCCAACCGGTACTGTGACGGTAACCTGTAATCGTATTTTCATCTTCTATTTTAATAGAAGTTTCTGTGGGTTCATCCCAGTTTATGGCAAACCCAAGGTCTACTACAACCGATTTCTCTTCGCCCTTTCCAAATGTATATTTGTGATAAGCCGTTCTATTGGTTGAACTAAGCTCTACATTAATGTTAAAATCTTCAAGGAACAATTGGTAATATCCCGGCCTGGCAGATTCGTCTATATGAGTATATTTTGAGAGGTAAGGAATATCCTTTCTTGCTTCCACCTTTTTTGTAAGATCGATCTTCTTGTTTACCGGCATAAATAAAATATCGGCCAGATCGCCAATTCCGGTTCCTGGTAGATGCAAATGACTAAAGCCCGCCACTAAGGAATCTGAATAATGGTAACCGGAACACCAATCCCAACCACTAGTACCGTTATCTGGACTTACCTGCACCATTCCAAATGGTCGGCTCACCCCGGGATAGGTATGCCCGTGACCACCAGTTCCAATAAAAGGGTCTACATAAGAAGTTAAACTATCAGCTGATTTTTGCGAATCAACATCCTTTTCAACTTGTTCTTCACAAGCAGCTAATATTAGCAATAAAACAAGTAAGAGGGTGGGGGATCTTTTAAACATTTTCTTTGTTAGGTTATGGCGCATTAAAAATAATACGGGTAGATATTTCATAAATATTTATATATTCAGCAACGAAAAAAATAATATTAGACAAACAACATTTAAGAAAAGCCGAATAGCTAAAATCTATCTTTTTCCATTCCATGTCACTACGAAAACGTTTTAAAAGAAGCTTTTTTTTAAATGAAAAATGGGGTTACCAAATCTCCACTTTGCATCATATAATTTTCTGGTCTGTCTATTTTATTTTTAATGCACTTAGATGGGGAAGTTATTATGGCGATTACCTCTATTCTCTTAAAGCAAACTTGTTGGGTTTCCCTATCCACATGGCGCTATGCTATTTCACTATTTACCTACTTATTCCTAAGTTTATTTATACCAGAAAGTTCTTTTGGTTTATCTCGATTTTAATATTATCTATTTTTTTAATGGTGTTTCTCAAATTTGAACTCACCTATCTTCTTATAAGCAATAATGTTTGGCCCGAGGGCCCCGAAGAAACATCTACTTTCAGCTTTAATTATGTGCTGGTTATGATGCTGGGTGAGTTGTATGTAATCTCCTTTGTTACCGCAATAAAGATCACCATAGACTGGATGAGTGAAAATAAAAGAGCGGCGAAACTTGAGAAAACTCAGCTTGAAACCGAATTAAGGTTTTTACGGTCACAAATCTCACCACATTTCTTTTTCAATACTTTAAATAATATTTATTCGCTTAGTCTTAGCAAATCGAATAAAACTCCTGAAACGATTTTAAAACTTTCAGAATTAATGCGGTATTTACTTTATGAGACAAAACCGAATCTTCAATGTCTGGAAAAAGAAATTAAATGCATTAAAAATTACCTGGACCTGGAAAGAATAAGGTATGGCGAGAAGTTAAGTATACAGCTAAAAATTGAAGGAAGCACAGAAAACAAGAAGTTACCGCCAATGCTCCTTATTCCATTTATTGAAAATGCTTTTAAGCACGGAGCGAACAGAAGTACTAAAGAAGTTGTTATCAAAATAGAACTCATCATTAAAGATGATATTTTGTACTTTAGAACCTGCAACAGCCTTCCAGATGAAGAAGAAATTAAAACCTATCATTCTCAAAATATTGAAAAACAACCGGGAGGTATCGGGATCTTAAATGTAAAAAAACGTCTCAATCTTGGGTATAATAGAGAAGATTACGACCTAAAAATTACTAAAAAAGAAACCGAGTTTTTGGTTGACCTAAAGTTAAAATTGAAATGATGCTGAAATGTGTAATTATAGATGATGAGCCTTTAGCGGTAGATGTAATAAAAAACTATATCTCCCAAATAAAAGGCCTAGAAATAATGGCAAGCTTTAATAGCGCTTTAGACAGCCTGGAATTTTTGCAGGAAAATGAAGTAGATCTTATGTTTTTAGACATAAACATGCCTGTTTTAGACGGTTACAGTTTTCTAAAAAGTTTAAGCAATAAATCCCAGGTAATAATTACCACTGCGCACGAAGAATATGCCGTTAAAGGCTATGAACTTGAAATCCTGGATTATCTTGTAAAACCCATACCGTTTCCCCGGTTTTTAAAAGCAGTAAATAAGGCGATAAAGAATTGCGAAGAAAACAAAGCCGAAAACGATACCTGGAAAAACAAATATCTTTTTTTAAAAATTAATAAGAAAAAGATGAAAAAGGTTTACCTAAATGACATTCTGTTGGTAGAAAGTCTAAAAGATTATATCAAAGTTATTACGCCTAACAAGAATTATATTATTCATCAAACCTTAAGCAGTTTTACCGAAAGTTTGCCTTCAAATAGGTTTATAAGGATACATAGATCTTATACGGTTTCTCTCGATAAGATTGAAGCTTTAGAAGGCAATAGCCTAGAGATTAATGGCAAAAGATATGTTATTGGCCGAAGCTATTTATCGCAGGTTAAGGATATTATTCTGGAAGATTAATCGTCTAACGTTTTCCTTGTTTTCAAAAAGTATTTGGGATTAACACCATATTTTTCTTTAAAGATCTTCGAGAAATAACTGCGATTATTCAAACCAATTGAAGTAACAATTTCAGAAATATTCTTTTCGGTGGTCATCAGCATTTCTTTGGCTGCCTCCAGCTTTTTATGCTGCATATATTTATTCACGGTAAGATCGTAAACATACTTAAAGCCTTCCTGAAGTTTATTTACATTAGTGCCTGCCTCTTTAGCCAGGGCTTCTACCGTTAAATTGCTTCCCAAATCACCCTGAATGCGTTTTACCACATAATCTACTTTTTCAATATCTGACTGTCGCAAAATCTGCGGAAGTTTATCTCCAGATTCATCATCTTCATATTGAGAGATCTGTATCACTAGCATTTGGAAGGCCTTTGCCTCCAGATATAACGAACGAAGAAATCCAGTAAAATCCTTAGTATTAATTTCGTTCATGATATCGGCAGCTTTAATACTATAATTCCCCTGGTAGAAAAATTGTTTTTCTGATACTGCATCCTGAAACAACTCTTTTAAAGTTGGATCAAGATCTTTGAAATCATAATTTCTGCGATGCGCAAAAACCGACCTAATTATTTCTAAACTGGAAACGTGTGTGGCCTCATTAGCTTTAAAATAAAGCACGTGACCATTGTAACCACTACTGGAAACAATAATGTTTTGGTAAGTTTTTATATCATTAACCTTTTCGGTATCCTGAAATGAGTGGCCGGCAGACCCGGCTGAACAAAATATAAATTTAAGTGGATGAACCGTATTAAGTGCAAAGCATATTTTCACATCTTCATAAAACTTACAATTGTAAGTGATAAACCCCATACCTGAATCAAAACTGATTCCTCTAATATATCCTTCCCCTATATGTTCCGGCAGCTCTATAGTATGCTCTCCGCTCCCATTTTCAACCGGTGCCCCCAAACTTTCAGAAATATCTTGAATGATTTCTTCTACCGGTAAAGTTTTAACATCTATTCTCATAAATCTAATTCTTGGGGAAGCCCCTGTAAATCAATTTCTTATTTCTTAATACTTCTGTTAATTCACTCATTATTAATAGAATTAACCTTTAAAAATTAATGTAAAGATAAAACACTTGGCAAACATACCATTAAAAGTCATTAACATTTTAATTTTAGACCAGGCTTAGTGGTTATACTGCAAATTTTCAGCAGGCTATTTTGGTAGGGTTAAAATACGTAATTGTAGCCTAATGTAAATTATAAACAGTAACTTTTATTCGAATAGCGGCAAGCAAAACAAATTAAGAATCAGATATTTACATCTTAACAACCATGCCCTCGCCTTCAAAGGTTAGGTCCTAAACACCAACCAACTATGGATCTTATTTATATATTTTTGGGCTTAGAAATTCTGGCTATTCTCGCAGTCTCTGTGTTTTTTGTGAAAAAAATTATCAAAACGGTTAGGAGAAAGTAACTTCCATTTCTACCGTTTTACGATTCTCTTTTAAAGAAATTTTCAGCTTTAGAACTCTTAAAACAAGATCGAATACCTGCCATTTCGCTTAAAATTCATTGGCTACGTAAGTATTAATAGATATTTTAGACCAAAATAACTAAAACCTATTAACTGCTATGGCTAAGACTTATTACAATCCCGATGATCTGAGAAAATTTGGTAAAATAACCGAGTGGAGCGAAGACTTAGGAAATAAATTTTTTGATTACTACGGAAAGGTTTTTGAAGAAGGAGCACTTTCCGCAAGGGAAAAATCCCTGATTGCTCTTGCCGTTTCTCACGTGGTAAAATGTCCTTACTGCATTGATGCCTATACTAAAGACGGTTTGCAAAGAGGAATCACCAAAGAGGAAATGATGGAAGCCGTGCATGCCGGTGCCGCGATTGAAAGTGGAGCTACCCTTGTACACGGCGTACAGATGATGAATAAATATGATAAATTGAGCATGTAAGCTTTTATCTTACCCTCAAGCTCTACAAATCATTTTCTTCAAATAGCATTAACTGTAACTTTTACATGGCTTTACTAAAATCCTTATCGGCTAGAAAAAACGATCTTTCTAAACCAGAGAACCAGCTTGAATTTTTAAGCAACGGAGTTTTTAAAGAAGGAGAACTTCCCTTTTTCAAAGATAAAATTGCCATAACCGATAATTACCCCTTGAAACCTAAAAAACTGGAAATCCTTCAGCTTAATTTAGGCTATATGTGCAACCAGGTGTGTTCGCATTGTCACGTAGACGCTGGTCCCGATCGCAAGGAAATTATGACCAAACAAACCATGCAGCAGTGCCTGGAGGTTATTAAAACCACTAAAGCCCATACCTTAGATCTTACCGGCGGCGCACCGGAAATGAACCCCAATTTTAGATGGTTTGTAGAAGAAGCTTCTAAAGCAGGGATCAAAGATTTTATTGTTCGGTCTAATCTTACTATAATTCTGGCAAACAAAAAATACCACGACTTACCAGAATTCTTCAAAAAATATAATGTTCACGTAGTTTCCTCACTTCCCTTTTATAAAAAAGAGAAAACAGATAAACAGCGTGGAAACGGTGTTTTTGATAAATCTATCAAAGCCCTACAAATGCTTAACGCTGTGGGCTACGCACAGCCAGGAACAGATTTAAAACTGGATCTGGTTTATAATCCCGCCGGTGCCTTTCTACCTACCAACCAGCAAGCACTGGAACAGGATTTTAAAACCGCACTTAAAGAAGATTTCAATATAGATTTTGATAATCTTTTCGCGATTACTAACCTACCCATAAGCAGGTTTCTGGAATTTTTAATCGCTTCAGAGAATTATGAAGATTATATGTATGCACTGGTTGAAGCCTACAACCCCGCCGCGGTAGAAAGCGTCATGTGCACCAATACCATTTCGGTCAGTTGGGATGGCTGGTTATACGACTGCGATTTTAATCAGATGTTAGAATTAAAAGTAGATAGCAAAGTGCAGCATATTAGCGATTATAACGAAGATTTGCTCAATAACCGGGAAATAAGAATTTCACAACATTGTTACGGCTGTACTGCAGGCGCAGGCAGTAGCTGCCAGGGAACAGTTGCATAATTTTCTCTTCTTAAATTTTAAACTTTGAGCCTTAAACCTACCGAAGCTTTATTAATTATCTTTACCAGGAATCCAGAACCGGGGAAAGTAAAAACCAGGCTTGCCAAAGATGTTGGCGATATAACTGCTTTTAAAATTTATAATTTCTTGTTGGAACATACTGTTTCGGTTACTAGAAATCTTGCTGTTGGCAAAGAAGTATATTATTCTGAAGCAATTACCAAAAACGACATTTGGGACCATGAGATTTATGCAAAAAAGCTTCAGCAGGGAGAAGGCCTTGGAAAAAGAATGAAGAATGCCTTTGAGGAAGGGTTTAGAAATGGCTACAAAAATATTATAATTATTGGCAGCGATCTTTACGATTTACAGCGTGAAGATCTGGAGAAAGCTTTTCAATTACTTCAGGAAAAAGATGCGGTAATTGGCCCGGCTACAGATGGCGGCTATTATTTATTGGGAATGAATCAATTGTTTCCGGAAGTATTTGAGGATAAAGAATGGGGAACCTCATCGGTTTTGGAGGATACTTTAAAAGATTTAAAAGAAAAAAATATTGGTTTACTTGAAGCCAGGAACGATGTAGATTATTATTCAGATATTAAAGATCATAAAGATTTTCAGCAATTTTTTAAATATTAAAAAATGATTAAAGAAATACAGGAAACTACTAAATACCTGAAGGAAAAAGGATTTCAAAACCCTGAAATTGGAATAATCCTGGGCACGGGTTTAGGTCAACTACTAGACGAGATAAAAATAGAAATTGAGGTTAGCTATAACCATATTCCGCATTTCCCAACTGCAACGGTAGAATTCCATAAAGGAAAATTGATTTTTGGTGAACTGGAAGGAAAAAAGGTGATGGTCATGCAAGGGCGTTTTCATATGTATGAAGGCTACACGATGCAAGATGTTACTTTTCCTGTGCGCATAATGCACCAGCTGGGTATTAAAAAACTCCTGGTTTCTAATGCTTCCGGTTCGGTAAATTTGAAGTTCAAAAAAGGTGAACTTATGCTAATTGACGATCATATTAATTTGCTGGGAGATTCTCCTTTAGCCTTTAAAGGAGTTTCACAAATGGGCGAACGCTTTGTTGATATGAGCGCACCTTATGATGCTGAAATGAACAAAGCATTTGAAACTATCGCTAAAGAAGAAAAAATCACCCTGCACAAAGGAGTCTACGCAGCACTTTTAGGTCCGCAATTAGAAACCCGTGCCGAATATAGAATGTTACAGGTTTTGGGAGCAGATGCTGTTGGAATGAGTACCGTTCCCGAAATTATCGTGGCCAACCATTTAAAATTACCGGTTTCGGCTATTTCAGTAATTACCGATGAAGGTGATCCCGATAACCTGAAACCGGTAAATATTGACGAAATTATCGCAATGGCCGAAAAAGCAGAACCAAATATGATTAAGCTTTTTAAGGAAGTAGTAATATCTGTTTAAGCGAACTATCTCTGAACAAATTCAAAAGGATATTTAGAAAATAATATTTTAATTTCGAAGCAAGCCCTGGAGCTTTTAAATCTCGATTATCGAGCACATATGGAACACATTGTTATTATAGGAAATGGAATTGCAGGAATTACCTGTGCGCGGCATATCAGGAAGAATTCCGACGCAAAAATTGCCGTAATTTCTGCGGAAAGCGATTATTTCTTTTCCCGCACCGCATTGATGTATGTGTATATGGGCCATATGAAATGGAATCACCTAAAACCTTATGAAGACTGGTTTTGGGAGAAAAATAGAATTGAGTTAAAAAAAGCCTGGGTTGATACCATAGATTTTGAAGAAAAAACATTGCATTTTTCTACAGAAGAAACAATGAACTACGATAAGTTGGTTTTGGCAACGGGTTCGGTTTATAACAAATTTGGCTGGGAAGGTCAGGATCTAAAAGGGGTTCAGGGATTGGTTTCTAAGCAGGATCTAGAACTACTGGAAGAAAACACCAAAAACTGTAAAAGAGCAGTAATTATTGGCGGCGGACTTATTGGCGTGGAACTTGCCGAAATGCTCAAAACCCGAAATATTGAAGTCACTTTCCTGATTCGGGAAGAAGCTTTTTGGCATAATGTATTACCAATTCAGGATGCCCAAATGATCTCTAAACATATCAAATCCCACGGCGTAGATCTTAGAGAGAAAACAGAACTGGATAAAATAATTGGAGATGAAAGCGGAAGAGTTAAATCTATAATCACAAATTCCGGAGAAGAAATTGAATGCCAATTAGTGGGACTTTGCACCGGAGTTAGACCAAATATAGATTTTCTTAAAAATTCGGCTTTGGAAACAGATAAAGGAATTCTGGTAGATGAATTCTTACAAACCAATATCAAAGATGTTTACGCCATTGGCGATTGTGCACAATTAAAACTGCCATTATCCCATCGCAAACCCATTGAAGCAGTTTGGTATGCCGGCCGTATGATGGGCGAAACTCTGGCGCAAACTTTAACCGGAAACGCTATAAAATACAAACCCGGAAACTGGTTTAATTCGGCTAAATTCTTTGATATTGAATATCAAACTTATGGTAATGTTTCGGCAAAACCGGGCGATAACGAAATGCATTTTCACTGGCAGCATAAAGATAATACCAAAGCTATTACGATCGCCTTTGATGCAAATTCCAATAAATTCCTTGGAATAAACACTTTCGGAATTAGGATGCGCCATTCAGTTTTTGACCAATGGCTTAATGAAAATCGCAAAATAGATCACGTATTGGCCAATCTAAAACAAGCCAATTTTGATCCCGAATTTTACACTCGTTACGAGAAAGAAATTTTTAAAAGTTTTAAAGAGAACCTACAGAAAGCATGAGCAAAATAGAACATAACATGTCTCTTACGGCAGAAGCACCGGCAAAACTTTCTACCACTCAAAGACTGGCCAGCGGTATTGGTTTGGTTGGCCTTTTTATCTTAGTGCTTGCTGTCGCCAATGTAAATTTCCCCAATAAAACTTTATTCCTAAGTTTATCCTTAGGGCTTATCGCAGTTGGCACCATAATTTTTGCAAACGATCTCTATTTAGGGAAACACGAAGGAATAAAAAATGATGGCGTTTGGTTTAAGTCCCTCAGCGGGCGCGGTTTTTGGGCCTGGATCCTGGGAATTACGCTTACTCTTTTTTATGTGGTGTTATATTGGTATCCGCAATATTTAGGTTTAAATGCCGATGGCGAAAACACCGGGATCATCTCACTTTTTGATCCTTTAAGCCAATTCATTAGCGGAAATCCTGCCAGTCAATGGTTTGTTTACGGCACGCTTTATACATTGGCTATTCTTATTTTCGGCTATAAATTTATCCTTAAATATCGCAATAATCGCTACGAAGTAATTCGCACCTTTTCGGTGATGTTTTTTCAGTTAGGTTTCGCATTTCTAATTCCTGAAATTTTAATTCGGTTAAATCAGCCTTACTATAATCCAGCTAATATCTGGCCGCTTAATTACGATCTGTTTACCGATTATAAGATCAACGAATTCCTTTCGGCAGGTAATGTTGGCGTAATCATGCTAGCTTTTGGTTTGATTTCCATTTTTGTAATCACCCCAATTTTAACTTATAAATATGGCAAACGCTGGTATTGCAGCTGGGTTTGTGGCTGTGGTGGGCTCGCGGAGACCGCCGGTGATCCTTTTCGCCAGCTTTCGAATAAATCTCAATATGCGTGGAAAATTGAACGCTGGGTGATCCATAGTGTTTTGGTTTTTGTTACCGTCATGACCATCGCGGTGTTATATTCATTTTTAGGCGACAGCGCCAATGATTTCTGGCTTACCAAAGACGTTTTCCTTTGGGGAGCTGCCGGATTTCTTACTTTACTTTTTGCCGTAATTATGATCTTTAAACGCAAAGAATTAGCGAAGGATGCTAAATATGGGGCGATTGGTTATTTAGTAGTGATTTTATCAATAATCAGTATCAATTATTTCAGCGGAAATGGGAATATCTTTTTCTTCGGCGGTTATCAACTTAGAGAATGGTACGGCTTCTTAATTGGCGCTGCATTTTCTGGTGTAATTGGCGTAGGCTTTTACCCAATTTTTGGAAGCCGGGTTTGGTGCCGTTACGGTTGCCCAATGGCCGCGATCTTAGGAATGCAGCAACGTCTTTTTTCACGGTTTAGGATCACTACCAACGGTGGCCAATGTATTTCCTGCGGAAATTGTTCTACCTATTGCGAAATGGGAATTGATGTTCGTGCTTATGCTCAAAAAGGAGAAAATATTGTGCGTTCCAGCTGTGTAGGTTGCGGAATTTGCTCGGCAGTTTGCCCAAGAGGCGTTTTAAAACTTGAAAATGACGATATGGACGGACGTATAAATTCTGAAGAAGTGCTATTGGGAAATGATGTAGATCTAATGGATTTGGTAAACCAGAAATCGAAGTAAATGCCGCAAGAAAATCTAGAACCTAAGCATAATCAAACGAAATATAAACCAGATAACATTTCCTTTAAAAAAGCTATAGCTGAGAAAATCAAGTCTTCTGAAGTTATTAAAGTAATTATTCCGGCTTATAACGAAGAAGAGTCCATAGCTAAAGTCATTGCCGAAATTCCCGAAATTGTTCAGGAAATCATTGTGGTAAGCAACAATTCTACCGATGCCACCGAAGAAAATGCAAAAAACGCCGGCGCCACGGTGCTACAGGAAAACCGCAAGGGTTACGGCTACGCCTGTTTAAAGGGAATGGATTACATTTCAAAACAATCCTTCGACAAGCTCAGGACTAAACCAGATATTATTGTTTTCCTCGACGGGGATTACAGTGATTTCCCAGCCGAATTAACTAAAATTATCGCACCAATTATTGAAGAAAACAAAGACCTGGTTATTGGTTCCAGGGTTAAAAGATTACGTGAAAAAGGTTCTATGACTTTTCCGCAGATATTTGGAAACTGGCTGGCCACTTCACTAATGAAGCTGTTTTTTAATGCCCGCTTTACAGATCTTGGTCCTTTTAGAGCAATTAAATACGATAAGTTGCTTGAACTTGAAATGCAGGATAAAACTTACGGTTGGACAGTAGAAATGCAATTAAAAGCCTTGAAAAAAGGATTTTCTTACACAGAAGTTCCCGTCCACTATAAAAACAGGATTGGTACCTCTAAAGTTTCGGGCACCGTGAAAGGTGCTATCTTTGCAGGAGTAAAAATCCTAGGTTGGATCTTTAAATACAGTTTTAAGTAATGGATTTAGCCATTATCATTATATACACGCTTGCTCTGCTGCTTATTTTCTTCTACAGTCTATCGCAGCTGCAATTATTATTGAATTATCTAAAAGCCAAAAAACAGGTAGATGCTTCGGAAAAATTTGATCTGAAAGACCCGGTCGAAACACCTTTCGTCACTGTTCAACTTCCACTTTACAACGAACTTTATGTCGTGGAACGTCTGCTGAAAAATATAGCTAAAATTGATTATCCTCGTGAAAAATTAGAAATCCAGGTTTTAGACGATTCCACCGATGAATCTGTTGCGAAAATTAAAACCCTGGTAGATCAACTTCAAACAACCGGTCTAGACATCCAACATATCACCCGAAAAGACCGCAGCGGTTTTAAAGCCGGTGCTTTAAAAGAAGGTTTAAAAATCGCTAAAGGAGAGTTTATCGCGATTTTCGATTCCGATTTTTTGCCGAAAAAAGATTGGCTGTTACAAACGGTGCCCTATTTTAAAGATCCTGAAATTGGAGTGGTGCAAACCCGCTGGGGACATATTAATCGAGATTATTCCCTGCTTACGAAAATTCAGGCATTCGCTTTAGATTTTCATTTTATCCTGGAACAAACCGGCCGTAATTTTGGACGACATTTTATCAACTTTAACGGCACTGCAGGAATATGGCGGAAGGAATGCATTTTAGATGCGGGAAATTGGAGCGGAGACACCTTAACCGAAGACCTGGACCTAAGCTACCGTGCCCAACTAAAGCACTGGAAATTTAAATACCTGGAAGATGTAGAAACTCCCGCCGAATTACCGGTAGCGATAAGTGCGGCGCGTTCGCAACAATTTAGATGGAATAAAGGTGCTGCAGAGAATTTTAAAAAGAACTTCAAGAAATTACTTAAAGACAAAACGGTTCCGTTTGGCACAAAATTTCACGCATTCTTTCATCTTCTAAATTCCAGTATGTTTTTAATCATCCTGGTCCTGGCGGTTTTAAGTATTCCGGTATTATTTATTAAAAACAATAATCCGCAGTTTGGCTGGTATTTTAATTTGGTGGCTTTCTTTTTAGTGAGCACAGTAATTTTCTTTTTGTGTTATTATGCGGCTTATGCGAAGATTCACGGAAAGAGTTTTAAAAGCTTTTTGAAGTTTATAGGGGTGTTTTTTACGTTCTTTTCGGTAGCGATGGGGTTTTCGGTTCATAATTCGCTGGCGGTTTTGGAAGGACATTTGGGGAAAAAATCGGCTTTTATTAGAACTCCAAAATTCAATGTAAGTTCTCTAAATGATTCCTGGAAAAAGAATATTTATATTCAACAGAAATTTTCTTTAAGCATTGGGGTTGAATTCGCTTTATGGCTATATTTTGGTTTCGGACTCTATAGCGCTTTTATGCTGAACGATTTTAGCCTGGCTATTTTTCACCTGATGCTGTTCATTGGTTTTGGGTTTGTGGTTTTTAGATCGGTGAGAATTTGAAGGGCTACATAAATTAGAATAAAAGTTGCTGTCATCGTCATCCTGAACTCGTTTCAGAGCCTGCTCCGAAATTTATTCGGAGATCTAACTTGAAAAGAATATTAGAAGCTGAAACAAGTTCAGCTTGACGTACTAAGAAAAGTAAAATGTCAGATTTCTTTAAAAGTCATAAGTTTTCCATATTCCTACTTTTAACAGGAATTGCTTTTTATGGGTCTTTCGCTTACGATCTAAACCGCGCTGACTTTATAAAACTGATCAGTCTTTATACCGGTTTGTTTTTTATCAGTTTTAAGCTTATTCAGTTAGAAAAGAATAATTTTTGGTTTCTTGCAGGAGTTGCAGTTCTATTCCGACTCGTTTTTGTGGCAGCCACACCAAACCTTTCGCAAGATTATTACCGCTTTATCTGGGATGGACAATTGATCCTGGAAGGAATAAACCCTTATTTATCGGTGCCAAATGATTTAAAAGAGTTCTCGACTGCGCTCGAACTGAAAAATCAGAAATTAATAGATGGAATGGGTAGTTTGAGTGCCGGTAACTTCACCAGCTATCCACCGGTAAATCAATTGCTGTTTGCGATTTCAACACTTTTAGGAGGGAAAGGTATTTTGGGTTCTGTGGTCGCAATGCGATTTTTCATCATCCTGGCCGACCTGGGTACGCTATATTTTGGGAGAAAATTATTACTAAAATTAAATCTGCCTGGGCATCAAATCTTCTGGTTCATTCTAAATCCTTTTATCATTATAGAACTCACCGGAAATCTTCATTTTGAAGGTGTAATACTGTTCTTTTTACTCTGGTCAATTTATTTATTGCATCAAAAAAAATGGATTTGGAGCGCAATTTTACTTGGAATATCAGTTTCGGTAAAATTGTTACCTCTACTGTTTTTACCGCTTTTGTGGAATTATTTTATAAAAAACAGAAAAATTGAAAATTCAGATATTCCCGGTCTAAATTTCAAAAAGCTTCTGGGCTATTATTTAATGGTTGGACTAACAGTACTAGCTAGTTTTCTACCTTTTCTTTCTTCAGAATTCATCTCAAATTTTTCAGCAAGTATTGCGCTATGGTTTCAGAAATTCGAGTTTAACGCGAGTGTTTATTACATAGTTAGATGGATAGGATTTCAGCTGAAAGGCTACAATATTATCGCAAGCGCAGGGAAGATCCTACCACTACTTGTAATTCTAATTCTTAGCGGATTGGCCTTTTTCAAAAGAAATAATTCAACCCAAAAGCTAATTGAAACTATGCTTGTGGGAGTTTCAGCCTATTTTTTTCTAGCGACCACGGTACATCCCTGGTATATTGCCACACCACTTTTACTTTCTGTTTTTACGAAATTCAGGTTTGCTTTAGTATGGTCGTTTTTGGTAATGCTAAGTTATTCGGCCTATACAAGGAATGGATTTCAGGAAAATTACTGGTTAATTGCAGTTGAATATATTCTTGTTATAGGAATCTTTCTCTTCGAAATTTTTAAACCGAAATTACTCTCCAGAATTCCGTATTATAAATAGATTTCGGATATAAACGATACCTCCAAAGAAATGTGCCGCAATTAAAACCGGGTCATTTCTAAAGATTCCATAGGTTAAAATAAGACTGGAGCCTACCAGGCTAATTATCCAAAACTTTTTCGGCAAATCTGATTCTTGGTTTCTCTCTGCATGAATCCATTGATAAATAAAACGAGACGTATAAACTAGTTGACCAATTATCCCGAGAACAATAAGCCAGGTAGAAATATTATCGCCTTCTATAAGGTCTGACCAGTTTAATTCTCCAAAAAAGAAAAGATAAAGTGCAATTAATATAGGTAGTGTAATTACATAAATCTTAAACATGATTCCAGATCTACCCCATTCTCCCTGAAGTTGAAGATTTCTAAAATAGCCACCATAAACTAAGAATTGGCCTAGCATAATAGCCATATCATCCCGCAAATAACCATAAATAAAAAGCAATACAGCGCCTTGTAAACTAAGTTTCCAAAAGAGTGTTGGTGTTTCAATCTTATTGGTTTTTTCTGATTTAATCCATTGCATTATTAGCCTTGCGGAAAATAAAAGCTGGGCTAAAAAGCCAATCGCATACACAAACCAACTGCTACTCATATTTCGTATTGAGGATTTTAAAAAAGACCATAAAAAAAGCTGTTCAATAGTACATAAAAAGTCTTATTGAACAGCTTTAACCTCTAATAATTCTTTGTTAATTACATATCCAGGAGATAAGCAAAAACCAATGGTGCTACAATGGTAGCGTCACTTTCTATTATATGCTTTGGAGTATCTATATCTAGTTTTCCCCAGGTAATTTTCTCATTAGGAACCGCTCCCGAATAAGAACCATAACTGGTAGTAGAATCTGATATTTGGCAGAAATAACTCCAGAAAGGAGTATCGGTTCGCTCCATATCCTGATAAAGCATAGGCACAACGCAAATAGGGAAATCCCCGGCAATTCCGCCACCAATCTGGAAGAATCCAATTCCGTCCTTAGAATTATCGGTATACCAATCGGCAAGGAACGTCATATATTCAATTCCCGATTTCATGGTACTGGCCTTTAGCTCGGCTTTAAGCACGTAGGAAGCAAAAATATTCCCAAGAGTACTATCTTCCCAACCTGGAACTACGATCGGCAAATTCTTTTCGGCTGCGGCATACATCCAGGAATCTTTTAAATCTATTTCGTAGTGTTCTTCCAATACCCCTGAAAGCAATAATTTATACAGAAATTCATGCGGAAAATAGCGTTCACCATTAGCTTCAGCATCTTTCCAAATCTTGACAATATGCTTTTGAATTCTTCTAAAAGCTTCTTCTTCCGGAATACAGGTATCGGTAACCCTATTAAGACCTTTTTCCAAGAGATCCCATTCTTCCTGCGGAGTTAGATCGCGATAATTCGGCACACGCTTATAATGTGAGTGCGCCACAAGGTTCATCACATCTTCCTCTAAATTGGCACCGGTACAGGAAATGATTTGCACTTTATCTTTGCGTATCATTTCGGCAAAAATCTTACCGAGTTCTGCTGTACTCATAGCACCGGCAAGCGAAACTAACATCTTAGAACCGCCCTGAAGTTGCTTTTCGTAATCTTTGGCCGCATCTACAAGAGCTGCCGAGTTAAAATGTAAATAATATTTTTCTATAAATTGGGAAATAGCTCCTTTACTCATCTTCGTCTTCTTCGTTATAATTTTGATATTTAAATTTGTAGCTCAACATTTTATAATACAACTTGGCCGCAAGGAAATCTGATGATCTTTCATTTTTATTTGGGCAAAGTTCTACAATGTCAAAACCTACTACGTTTTTCTTTTTGAACATCATTTTAAGAAATTCCAGAGTCTCATACCAGAAAAGTCCACCTGGTTCAGGCGTACCTGTAGATGGCAAGATAGAAGGATCAAAAGCATCTAAATCTATAGTGATAAACACATTTGGCGTCATTTGTCCAATGGCATCATCCTGCCAATCTTCGTAAAGATCGTGGGCAAAATAAACCTGATTTTCATCCATATGCTCTACTTCAGAAACATCCATAGACCGAATTCCTACCTGAACAAGATTTGTCTTTTTACTGGCTTCGTGAACCGCACAGGCGTGGTTACACGAAGAACCTTCATACTCTGGTCTAAGATCAGCATGAGCATCAATTTGCACTACCGTAAGATCTTCAAAAGTTTCATTAAAAGCCTTTATAGAACCTATAGAAATAGAATGTTCACCCCCAAAAAGCGTAACGAATTTCTCCTGTTTTAAATAGTTTTTAGTGGTTTTATAAACTGCTTCCACCATTTTCTCTGGAGAAGAATTTTCAGTTACCGGTGGTGCAAGATAAATTCCCTTTTTATAGACTTCGCTACGGGTTTCTATATCGTAAAGTTCCATGTTTTCTGAAGCTTCTAAAAAAGCTTCAGGTCCTTTATCAGATCCTTTTTGCCAGGTGCTGGTACCATCGTAAGGAACCGGGATCAATACCACTTTCGCATCATCTATGCGCGAATATTTATCTGGTATTCCGGCGTAATTCTTTTTGTTCATTGTAAATGCTTAATTGGTTGTTGGTTATATAAAGTTATTAATTTTTTAATTGTGACCATTATAGCCTAATATTTTCAGCATATCGTCGGCATCCTGCTGCTCGCTGAAAAGTTTAGTGCTAATATTACCATTTTCATCTTTATCTATTAATAAATGCTTTGGCTGTGGAATTAAACAGTGGTGTAAACCACCATAGCCACCAATAGTTTCCTGGTAAGCTCCTGTATTAAAAAAGCCAATATATAATGGTTTCTCCTTTTTATACTTAGGAAGATAAATAGCGTTTACGTTCTGCTCTGAATTATAATAATCATCACTATCGCAGGTTAAACCACCAAGTAACACCCGCTCATACTCATCGTTCCAACGGTTTATGGGCAACATCACGAATTTCTTGCTTATCGCCCAGGTATCTGGCAGGGTGGTGATAAATGAAGAATTGATCATATTCCATTTCTCACGATCGTTTTGCTGTTTTTGATACAAAATCTCGTAGATGGCGCCACCGCTTTCTCCCACGGTATAACTACCAAATTCAGTAAAAATATTGGGCACATCAACTTCGGCTTCTTCACAATATAATTTTATCTGGTTAATGATCTCATCTACCATATAAGCATAATCGTACTCAAAATGAAGTGAATTTTTCACCGGAAATCCTCCGCCAATGTTCAAACTATCAAGCTCGGGACACACTTTTTTTAAGCTTACATAAACCCGTAAACATTTTTGCAATTCGTTCCAGTAATAAGCTGTATCTCTAATCCCGGTATTGATAAAGAAATGCAACATCTTTAGTTCTACCTGCTCGTTTTCCTTGATCTTTTTATTGAAAAATGGGACGATGTTCTTATAACCAATTCCAAGCCTGGAAGTATAGAATTCAAATTTTGGCTCTTCCTCTGAAGCAATCCTTATTCCAATAGGAAATTTCCCTTCTATCTTTTCTGAAAGTAAATCTATCTCTTCATAATTATCTATAATGGGCATACAGTTCTTATGACCATTATTAAGCAAGCGCGCAATGTTTTCTATATACTGGTCGCGTTTAAAGCCATTACAAAGCACATAAGTATCATCGGTAATTTTCCCAGAAGCCTTTAATTCTTCCACAATATTAATATCAAAGGCAGAAGAAGTTTCAATATGGATATCGTTCTTTAAAGCTTCATTTAAAACGTGTTGAAAATGCGAGCTTTTGGTACAATAACAATAATTATAATTCCCTTTATAATCGTGCTTTTCCATAGCATCGGCAAACCACTTTTTGGCTCTATGAATGTTTTGGGAGATCTTAGGCAAATAGGTGAATTTTAATGGAGCTCCATATTCTTTGATCAACTCCATTAGATCTATGTCGTGAAACTTTAACTCGGTTCCTTCCAGGGTAAATTCCTCCTGCGGAAAGTAATAGGTCTGGTCTATTAAATCGCTGTATTTAGTATTCAATTGTTTGGTTTATATGTTATAAGGATAAAAATTAGGCATTAATTTTTCGGGTCAAAAAGAATGACTGGTAAATTAATGTTAAGAAAAAATGGTAAGAGCTTAAAGTCAAGCTCTGATAAGGCTTAAGACAAAGAATTTTAGCAGACGAAAACCGCCCAGCGCTTAGGTAATCAATTCCTGTCAATTAAATAGGTGCATTATAAATTTAAAATAAAAAACCGGAGAAGGAATATCCTAATCCGGTTCAAAAATATTAAAAAACTTAATACGGAATCACTTTTTTTAGAGCATTCCTAAATTTATAACTTCCTGATCTGTAAGCCTTCTAAAACGACCTCTTGGCAGATCCTTTTTTGTAAGTCCGCCAAAAACTACACGATCCAGTTTTTCAACTTCAAAGCCCATACTTTTAAACATTCTTTGAATTACGTGGTTTTTGGTACTTTTAGTTTCTATCCCAATTTCGTTCTTAGGTCTATCGGCAATAAAACTAACGTCTTGTATATTTACTTTCCCATCTTCAAGAAAAATACCATTTCTAATTTTCTCTAAATGTTCTACTGAAAGCGGTTTTGTTAAGTTTACCTGGTAAATTTGTCTAATTCCATTCTTGGGTTTACCAAGCTTTTTAGCCAGGGTACCATCGTTGGTAAAAAGTAAAAGTCCCATTGCCTGGGTATCTAATTTACCAACAGGATCCAGTTTAGCTTTGGTGGCTTTCGCCATAATATCCATAACTGTCTTCCCGCCTTTTTCAGTACTTCCGGTTACATAGATCCCTTTTGGTTTGTTAAGCACAAAATATTCGGGCTTATCTGGATTAACGCTTCTTCCGTCAAATTTCACCTCATCGGTTGGGGCTACTTTAAAGCCCATTTCGGTTACCACCTTTCCATTAACGGTCACATTTCCGGCAGAAATAAAGATATCGGCATCACGACGGGAACAAATCCCAGCATTGGCAATATATTTATTTAAACGAATTCCATCGGTCTTAGAAGGAGTTTTAGGAGCTGACTGCTGCTTTTTAATAGGCGCATTGCCGCGGGCCATAGACTTTTTGGTCTTACCACCACCTTGTCTTCCACTAAATTTTCCACCTTTAGATTTATCGTCTCTACTCATATCGCTAATTTTTTGCAAAGGTACTCTATTGATTTAGAGTGGCATTCTATTTAATTGAAAGTTTTTATACTTATTTATACTAAAAATAGCGTATCTAATAATCAATTTTATCTCCTTTTGCTTCCCATTTTTGAAAAATTGGAAGGCCTTCTTCCCGCATCATATTTATAAACGGAATTTTACGATCATCCATATCCAATGCTATTTCATCATAAACAAACTGATCGTCGAAACCGATCCTGGCAGCATCTTCCCTACTTAAAGCATAATACACTTTACTGGGTCTCGCCCAGTAAATCGCTCCCAAACACATGGGGCAGGGCTCACAGGAGGTATAAAGAATACAATCTTCTAACTGAAAATCTCCCAGTTTTTCACAGGCTTCTCTAATTGCAGCCACCTCGGCATGGGCGGTAGGATCGTTGGTAGAAGTTACTTTATTACTGGATTCAGCAATAATTTCTCCATTCTTTACAATTACGGCACCAAATGGCCCACCGGAACCTTTATCCATTCCTTCTTCTGCTAACTGAATAGCTCTTTTTAAAAAATAGCTATGATCTTTTTCCATAAATTATTTTTGAATTTGAATCTTAAAAAACGCGGTTTAGTACCTCCTTAATATCAATAAGTAAAATACTAAAAACCCCGGCAACAATAATAAGTTTTAATATATTATGAAGCAGTAAAAACTGCCATTTCACTTTGCTGAAATATAGGAACAGTACAAAGAAAACCAGTAAAACCAGGGATACATAAAAGTAATAGTTCATATACCCCGTATCAAAACGGGTAATAAGCAGCATAGTTGGGATTACGGCTAAAATACTCAATATTGACAGGAAAAATTTACTGAGCTTCTCTCCATACACTATGGGAATAGTATGATAATTTTGAATTAAATCTCCCTGCATATTCTCCAGGTCTTTCACCAGTTCACGCATTACAATCATTAAATAAAGGAAAGTTGCGTGTATAAAAATGACCGTTTCAAAATTTTTATAATAAATAAATATCACGAAAAACGGAGTAAGGGTAAGTATGGAAGCCACCAAATTTCCCAAAAATAAAATCCGTTTTAAACGATGGGAATACAACCAAATCGCGAAAATATAGATAGAAAAGAAAACAACCGCTTTAAAAGAAACATAGCTCGCAAAGAAAATAGCCAATAAATTGAGAATAAAATACACTGAAAGTTTTGTGCGCTGGCTTACAAACCGGTCCAACATTGTTTTCTTTGGCCTGTTGATTAAATCTTTCTCGCTATCATAAAAATTATTGATAATATAGCCAGATGCGATCACCGTAGCAGAAGAAAGTATTAGAAAGAATAAATTATCGTCAAAAAAA
>Ga0098069_100085_pt1 | contig 57044 bp, 41 predicted proteins | sample 27_taG_FD_92584 | JGI IMG/M metagenome (GOLD analysis project Ga0098069, IMG submission 92584) | Marine viral communities from Cariaco Basin, Caribbean Sea - 27_WHOI_OMZ | ecosystem: Environmental > Aquatic > Marine > Oceanic | place: Caribbean Sea: Cariaco Basin | collected 2014-11-09
GGTTCCTTTAACATTTTTTATACCCCTATTTTAGTACCTTTCAGGTGAGCATTTTAAAAGACGCACCTATGTCAAAGTTACTAAGCATCCTATTCTTTCCTAAAAAAGGGAGATCTTCAACTAGTGATTACGCCGTGTTGTACGCCAGGATTACCTATGATGGTCATCGTGTTGAGTTCAGTACGGGCCGAAAAGTTCATTTAAAAAACTGGAACAGTAAAAGTGGAAAGACAAAAGGCAACTCTGCGGAATCACAATCTATTTCCAGATTTATTGATTCTATTCGAGCAGCCTTATATGAAATTCATGATCGTCTTTTGAGAGAGAACAAGCCAATTTCTGCTGCAATTATTAAAGATATTTATTCAGGCAAAAAGGAGAAACAGTATATGCTGCTAGAGATTTTCCAGGATCATAATGATCAGATGGAAAAATTGATCGGAAAAGGATTCACAAAGGGCACACTGCAGCGATACAATGCTTGCAAAAAACACATTGAAGATTATTTGGCCGCCAGAGGAAAAAGAAGAGATATTCCCGTGGAAGATGTGGATCACAAGTTTATAACCGGATTTGACCACTTTTTAAGATCAGAGAAAGATTGTGCTCATAACACTGCTCAAAAGTACATTGTCAACTTTAAGAAGATCATTCGCATCGCCTATGCAAATCAGTGGATAGATAAAGATCCATTCTTTCACTGGAAAGGGAGCTGGAAAACCTCCGACCGGGAATATCTAACAGATTCCGAGCTCCAGGAAATGGGTGATAAAGAGTTTGATATTACTCGATTAGAATTGGTGAGGGATATATTTCTTTTTTGCTGTTATACCGGCTTGGCCTTTGCCGATGTAAAAAAGCTTTCTTCGGATGATATAGTGATTAACATTAGCGGCAAAAAATGGATTAAAACCAAACGTCAAAAAACCAAATCTTTAAGTAGTATTCCATTACTGGATATTCCAAAAGCCATTCTGGAAAAGTATGCGGAACATCCCCATGTTCAAGCCGGAAAGGGCGTCCTGCCGGTGTTGACAAATCAAAAGTCAAATGCCTATCTTAAAGAAATAGCGGATCTATGCGGAATAAAAAAGAATTTAACCACCCATTTAGCCCGCCACACTTTTGCAACCACTGTAACGCTTTCTAAAGGCGTCCCAATAGAGTCCGTGGGAAAGATGTTAGGACACAGGTCCTTAAAAACGACACAGATCTATGCTAAAGTTTTGGATGAAAAGGTTGAGAGAGATATGAAAATTCTAGAGCAAAAGACACAATTAGCTGCTGACAGAATTTCCGAGGAGAAGAATGGAAAGAATGTCCCCAGAAACTAAAGTAAATATTTAAAGGATCTGCATCAAATTTTTTTTAAATCACAAATATCTCAAGTAAATCTGTCCCTTCAGAAATTATCTCCACATTGTCCACAGCTGCAGGAATTAGTAATGTTTGCCCTATAGCTATTTCTTCTGAATACGCGCCCACTTTAACCTCAGCATGACCTTTTACGCACATGAAAATCACGAAGGAATCCAATTTTGAATAATCCTTCAAAAGTTTTCCTTTAATCGGGAGAAAATTAGTGTTGAAGTATTCGCAGCTGGCGATATTGTTTGATTGATTCTCCAATCTGGAAAATTGTCTCCTGAAATCGTTTTTTTTCTTAAAATCAATGGCATCTAAAGCCAGATCGGTATGGAGTTCCCGAGGATTTCCTTCTGAATCCACCCGGTCCCAATCGTAAATACGGTAAGTAATGTCGGAAGTCTGTTGTATTTCAGCTAATAACACTCCCGCACCAATTGCATGGACCTCTCCAGTGTGAATAAAAAAAGAATCTCCTTCATTCACCTTTTCAAAATTGAGCAATTCGGTGATTTTTTTAGAGTTGAGATACTCCAGGTATTCACCTTTTGAAATACCTCTTTTAAAACCTACATTAATCTCTGCTCCTTTTTCTGCCTGTAAAATATACCACATTTCAGTTTTCCCTAAAGAGTTGTGCCTCTTCTTAGCAATATTGTCGTGTGGATGTAATTGTACAGAAAGATCACTTTTAGCATCAATGAATTTAATTAAAAGCGGAAATTCCGGGCCGAATCTTTCATAATTATTCTTTCCTAAAAACTGCTCTTTATACAGCTCTATAATAGTTTTTAAGGTTTTTCCTTTCAGTGGTCCATTAGCGGCAACAGAAATATCATTTTTGACACCAGAAATTTCCCAACTTTCTCCAAGACTACTTTCGTCTGATTTCTTTTTCAGGATTTCTGTCAATTTATTTCCTCCCCAAATTTTTTCTTTTAATATAGATTCAAAACGAATAGGGTATTTTATCATCACTGAATAATTTTTATAAAACTAGATCATACTGTTTTAATAAAAAATTAGGATTTATAATTAAATGTTCATATGTTTGGACATACCAACAATTAGAAATCATATGTATCTCAGTATGAAAAAATTACTTCTTTTAGCTTTTATCCCTATAACGTTTTCGCTATCCGCTCAGGATTTTAATCTTGCTAAAGATGCAAAAATAACGGCATCAAGTATTCTTAATAATAATACCGCTGCTGATCTTGTGGCAGACGGTATAATAGGAGTGGATGGATTAGGAGAATGGGTGTGCGAGGGAGTCCGAACCAGCTGGGGATATATTGAACTTCCTTGGATTCAATTGAGCTGGGATAACCCTCAGAAAATAAATAGGATCATTGTATATGATCGTCCTACCGCGAAAGAAGATGTGGCGAGTTTAAAACTCACCTTTAGTGATGGTTCAGTCCATTATATGAGAAGAATTCCTGGTAACGGAAATGGTCATGAATTAAAATTTGATACGAAAACGATTGAGTGGGTTAAAGTACAAGTGACAGATGCCGAAGGAAAAGATGTCGGACTTTCTGAAATAGAAGTTTTAGCAGCTCCGCAGCATACAGATGATCCCATTGCCTGGGTTGATCCTTATATTGAATCCAGCAGGGGCCGCTATATCTTCTTTATTACTGGTTCCCGGCCCTTTGGAATGGCCTCAGCTGCTCCAATGACTCGCAACAAGAATCAATATGGGGGAGGATACAACTATAACTCGGAATACATATTAGGTTTTCACCAGATCCATAGCTGGATGATAGGCGGCCTTGAAGTAATGCCAGCACCAGGCAGCATTGATCCAACAGGAGGCCATGAGAGTTGGAGATCTCGATTCAGTCATGAAGACGAGATTGTTGCTCCCGGATTTCACAGGGTTTTCCTTCGGGACCATAATATATGGGTAGAGAACACCACCACCGACCGCGTGAGCTTCTATAAGTACAATTTCACAGAGGACATGGAAGCCCAGATCCTTACCAACCTGGGGGGAGTGGTCAATAATAACACCATGACTAATGCAAAGATCAGTAAGGTGAGCTCAACGGAAATAGAGGGATCCTTTAGTACAGTCGATCGTTTTTGGGGAGGCCCAAAAGATGTAAAGATCTTTTTTGTTGCCAGCTTTGATAAACCTTTTAAGCAGATGGATGCCTGGGAGGATGAGCAGCGTTTTTCGGATGTACATGAGATCGTTGGAGACAGCGCAGGAGTCTCTAACCTTTTTGATGTGAAGGCAGGTGAAGAACTTAAGATGAAGATCGCTGTTTCTTATACCAGTATTGAAAATGCCCGCAACAATATGGAGCAGGAACTTCCGCATTGGGATTTTGAGAAGGTAAAGGATGAATCCCGCATCGTATGGAATGACTGGCTCGGTAAGATCAAAGTAAAAGGAGGTACCTATGATCAAAAAGTTAAGCTGTATACTGACCTTTGGCACGTACTTTTAGGAAGACATAAGATCAACGACATTTCAGGAGATTATCCCGATAGAACCACCGGAGTAAGGGATGGAAATTTCACCGATGCTGAGTTCAAGATAAAAACGCTACCAAAGGGCGAGAATGGTGAGGTCAAATTCAATATGTACAATTCTGATGCCTGGTGGTTATCTCAGTGGAATTTAAATATCTTATGGGGTCTGGCCTGGCCGGAAGTTATGGACGAAATGTCGTCTTCCATGGTGCAGTTTGCTGAGAATGGTTACCTACTTCCCAGAGGACCTTCAGGTGGAGGATATTCTTATATCATGACCAGTTCTCCAGCTACTAATTTAATTTCAGCAACCTATCAAAAAGGTTTACTTACCAAGATTGATGAAGATCTTGCATATAATAAGGTAAAGCAAAATCTTTTACCGGGGGGTATGTTGGGGGATGCGGAGGATATTAATTTCTACACTGAAAATGGTTATTGGCCGGGCAACGCCGGGATTACATTAGAGGCAGCATTTCAGGATTACGCACTAGCACAATGGGCGGAAAAGACAGGCAGAGATGAAGATGCCGCATTTTTTGGGAAGCGTTCTATGGGCTGGACAAAACTTTTTAATAAGGAGCACGACCTGGTATTTCCCAGGGACAGGTCTGGAGATTTCCTTCATTCAGATCCGCTTTCAGGTGCCGGCTGGGTGGAGGCAAATGCCTGGCAGGCTACCTGGTCGATATCACATGCAATAGACGAATTGGCAGAGCTCATCGGCAGTGAGGAAGCCTTATGTGACAAGCTAAATCACGCTTTCGAAATGGCTAAGGACGACGATTTTGTATTTGGATATAGCGAAGGATACCTGAGTTATGCTAATCAACCTGGATGCTCCAATGCACATGTTTTTAATTACGCTGGAAAACCCTGGTTGACGCAATATTGGGTTCGCAGGGTGAAAGAACAAGCATACGGTGGTACAACCCCCGAATTGGGGTATGGAGGCCATGATGAGGACCAGGGTCAAATGGGAGGTGTCAGTACGCTGATGGCTATCGGGTTGTTCAGCCTGAAAGGCAACGTGGATGCACAGCCGGTATATGATATCACCAGCCCAATCTTTGACGAAGTGATCATTGAACTGGATCCTAAATATTATCCGGGAAAGACTTTTATAATTAAAACATATAACAACTCAAAGGAGAATATGTACATCCAGAGCGCTAAACTTAATGGCAAGGATCATAAAAAATTCTGGTTTCCTCATGAAACCTTTGCCAAGGGAGGAACATTGGAAATATATCTGGGGCCTGAACCAAATAAGTCCTGGGGAGTAAAGTAATCAACGTTAATCTCCTGGGAGGTAAAAGTTAGGTCCAGGAGCCGTTTTTCTATCTGAAAATAAATGAATAACCAATTAATTATTAACAACTAAAATTTTTTATATGGATGTCCTTCGTTACCACAAAGCTTGGCTGTTTCCGGTGTTCCTGTTCTGCTTTAGCTTAAGTGTCAAAGCATTTACGCCAGTCACTCTGACGGCAGTACAACAAGAAATTCCCATAACGGGGACCGTTACTTCTACTAATGGGGAGATCCTTCTGGGAGTAAATGTTCTTCTTAAGGGCACTTCAGAAGGTACTATGACTGATTTTGACGGAAACTATGAAATCAATGTTCCTGATGAGAATTCTGTACTGGTTTTTTCCTATGTCGGATATGAACCGCAGGAGGTAACCGTAGGAAATCAAAGAGAAATTAATATCCAACTTGTTCCCGATGCGGGAGAACTTTCTGAGGTGGTTCTTATTGGATATGGTGGACAAAGAAGATCAGACCTAACCGGTGCGATTTCCTCAGTCAGTTCAGAAGAATTAGAGGGGGTTGCTGCTACCACTTTTGAACAAGCATTGCAGGGAAGAGCTTCCGGAGTAGAAGTAACCCAGGCAACGGGTATGCCTGGTGGGGAGACTAATATAAGAATTCGTGGAACGAGTTCTGTGAATGCAAGTAGTGAACCTCTTTATGTTATTGATGGTATGCTGGTGAACAGCAATGGAAACGAAACTGCCTTGGGAGCTCGTGGTCCAAGAGTTGGACCTTTAGCTACGATCAATCCAAATGATATCGAATCAATTGAAATCTTAAAAGATGCGTCAGCAACTGCTATCTATGGTTCCCGAGGAGCAAATGGAGTTATTCTTATTACAACTAAAAAGGGTAGATCAGGTGCAGGAACGGTCAATTTTAATGCCTACTATGGAGTACAGCAAGTAAGTAATAAATTGGAGCTGTTGAATGCTACTCAATATGCAGATTTGGTGAATGATGCACAGATAAATTTTGGAAGAAATCCTGTTTATGTTAATCCGACTACTTTAGGAGAAGGGACTGATTGGCAAGAGGAATTATTCCGTATGGCACCCATAGCCGATTATCAGCTTTCGTTCTCAGGAGGTGATGAAAAGACAAATTACTCTATCTCAGGGGGGTATTTCACACAAGATGGAATCGTCATTGGTTCAGACTTTGAAAGGTACTCATTTAGAGTTAATCTTGAAAGGGACCTTAGTGATCGTCTTAATATTGGTACAAATCTATCGTATGCAAAAATTAACTCTAATGGTGTATTGACCGGAGCGGGAAGTTTGAACCAAGGAGTTATTTCTAATGCCTTACAGATGAATCCAATTCTTCCAGTTTATAATCCAAATATTCCTGGTGGTTATACATATGAGCATGACAGAAAAGAAGGAATTGCTAATCCTGTTGCAGAAGCTCTTGAATATGAAGCAGTAACCAATACTTCAAGACTCCTAGGTAATGTTTTTGCAGAATATGAGTTGATTACAGATCTAAAATTCAGATCTAGCTTTGGAATTGATGCTGTCACCTCAAAAGCTAGTACGTTTGGTCCTAATTTCCTTAAACAGTCGGAGAGTAGTATGGGAGAAGCTACTATTAGTGATTTACAAGCGCTGACCTGGCTTAATGAAAATACTCTTACTTACAATTATTCTTTTAATGATACAGATCGATTGACGGTTCTTGCTGGTTTTACCATGCAAGAATTTAAGAACGAGTCGCTTTTTGCCCTCGCTTTCGGATTTCCTGATGGTCGTACGGGATACCATAATCTAGGAGCTGCTGAAAATCCCCAGAATCCCGCCAACAGTGAATCTGAATGGTCATTATTGTCCTATCTAGGAAGGATTAACTATGCCTTGATGGACCGATATATTTTTACAGTATCAGGGCGTGCAGATGGTTCTTCGAAATTTGCCGAAGGAAACAAATTTGGTTTCTTTCCATCAGGGGCATTTGCCTGGAGGATGTCCAATGAACCTTTTATGCAGGACCAGGACATATTCGACCAGTTGAAACTACGTTTAAGTTACGGTGTAACAGGTAACCAATCTATTGGGCCTTATAATTCCCTGGCATTAATTGCACCCTTTGGTGAAGGCGTGTTTAACTATGGTCCTGAAGGAACTGTGTTTTTTGGACAAGAACCGACAGGATATCCTAACCGAGATCTTAAATGGGAAACAACACGACAAGCCAACATTGGAATAGATGCCACCTTCTGGGACGGTAGATTTTCAGCTACAGCGGATTTTTATGACAAGAGAACATCCGACCTGTTATTAGGAACCCCAATCCCATATACTAGTGGTTTCCAGACCACCCTTTTAAATGTTGGTAATGTAAATAACCGCGGATTTGGTTTGGAACTAAGTGCAGAGGTATTCACTGGAGATTTTAGTTGGAATACCTCAGGTAATATTTCAATAAACCGTAATGAGATCACAAATCTCTCAAGGGATGAAGATATTAATCTCTTAGTTGGAGGAAGTGTCCTTAGAGAAGGATATCCTATTGGTACTTTTGAAGGGTATGTCTTTGACGGAATTTTTCAGTCCGATGCAGAGGCTTCATCTGGACCAAAGCTAAGGGGAGAAACTCCACAGGCGGGAGACCGAAGGTACAAAGATATCAGTGGTCCTACAGGACTACCTGACGGATTTGTGGATGAATTTGACAGAACAGTGCTTGGAACTGCAGAGGCTGACTTTACCTGGGGATTTAGCAATGATTTTTCCTATAAGAATTTTAATTTAAATATTTTCTTCCAGGGTTCTCAAGGCAATGAAATGGTCAACCTGAACAACGTAAACCTGATGAATCTTAACGGACAGCAAAATGTATTGGCTGAAGCCGGACTGAACAGATGGACTCCAGAGAATCCAAGTAACTTATATCCGCGTGCCAATGCAGGTGATGTCTTCAATTCTGTATTTTCATCCAGATTTGTCGAAGACGCTTCTTATTTGAGGTTGAAGAACATTACTTTGGGTTATGAGCTCCCGGCAGAAGTTATAGCTCGAATAGGAGTTAACAGATTACGTATTTACGGGGGAGCAACCAATTTATTTACCATAACAGATTATAGTGGATATGATCCTGAAAGTAATGCTTATGCAGGATCAACCAATATTGTAGGTATCGATAGTGGAACCTATCCTCTCGCCAAGACTTACACTTTAGGAATAAACTTAGGATTTTAAAAAATTAAAAAAGAAGATATGAAAAGTTTACAATTGAAATCTTTGAAGATCATTTTAGGGATCTTTCTTCTTGGGAGCTTTACTTCCTGTAGTGACTTTCTGGAAGAGGATCCTAAAAATCAAGTTGCCACCAGCAATTACTATACTACCCAGCAGGATGCCATTGCTGCCGTGAATTCTATTTACGGTTATCTAGGCTCCTATAATGCTGGAAACACAGCAGGGGTCTATCACAGCACATTCTGGGTTACAATGGGGTTGGCTTCTGACGAGATGCTTTCTAATCAGCTGGGCACCCCTCAGTTCGACCAACTCGCGAATTTTAGTCATAATGCAGAAAATGCAGCTATACTGGAGATCTGGCAAATGCATTATAAATCGATCTACCTTGCCAATATCGCCATCGACCGAATTCCTTCTATTGAAATGGATCCGGAATTGAGAGAAAGACTGGTAAACGAAGCAAGATTTTTACGTGGGTTACTTTATTTTAATCTTGTCCGAATGTATGGCGAGGTGCCTCTTCTGGTTTCGGAAGAATCGCCGCTCAATCCTGAAGTTTCTTCGGTGGAACAAATTTATGGACAGATTGTTCAGGATTTAACTGACGCCAAAGACTTGCCAAAAGATGGAGAAATTCAACAAGGTAGAGCTACCAGTGGTGCGGCCACGGCTCTTTTGGCCAAGGTCTACCTTACTATGGGGGAATATCAACTGGCCTCAGATGAAGCCATGGAGGTAATAACTGATCATCCTTACGATTTATGGGAAGAATTTTCTGATAATTTCCGAATCACTAACAGAGGGGGTCAAGAAGCTATTTTCTCAGTAGGTTTTGGAAACGGAGGTGGTGCCATTTCTTTCTGGGAAGTGGGACAGTTCAACGTAAGACTATTGCCTTCTGCATTGAGTTCTGAAGCTGGTATTACGAATGCTCAGGGTTGGCAGTATGCTACCAATGATATATATGAAACCTTTTCAGAAGAAGACGAGCGAAGAGAAGCTACTTTCTTAACTCAATTTCAAGCCAATGACGGAAGCACAGTAAATCTGGATCGCATCTGGATTGATAAGTATTGGGATAGAATCGCTGAACCAACTGGAGGGGATTCTTTCCAGGATTTTCCGGTGCTGAGATATTCGGATGTATTGTTGATCTATGCAGAAGCACAGGCTCAACTTGGTAATTTTGAAGAAGCTAACGAGTACCTCAATATAGTCCGGGACCGTGCCGGTCTTGAGGAAGCGGAAGCTTCTAATATTGAAGATTTCATCGACCTGCTTGTAGCGGAAAGAGGAAGAGAGTTTGTCGCTGAAGGCAAGCGCTGGTTTGATCTGGTCCGTCTGGGCCGATTGGAAGAAGCGGTGATGGAAGCCAAAGGTGTTCAGGTATCAAGTACACATTACCTGTTTCCAATACCACAACGGGAACGCGATGTCAACCCGAATCTGCCACAGAACGACGGTTACTAATTCAGGAAATAATTTAATAATGGAAGCAATGAAAAAATTTAAAATATTTAAGATTGGTCTGATGCTTTGTCTGCCACTGGTGCTAAGCTGTGAAGCGGATGATGCACAGGGACCAGAAGATTATTTCGACCAAGGAGACTTTCTTGTGGAACTTGATGCCCAGAAAAGTCCAGGTAAAGGACAGTACCGAACGGTGCTTCAGTCAGATGAGACCCTTACAGTCTCTGTTCACGTGGAATCTGCTCAGGACCTTGAAAGCCTGATGATCCACAAGACCGTAAATCTCGAAGCCGATGAAAGCTTTGGCAATGGCGGTACCCTGGAAGTTCCGGCTTCAGGGACCAGTTTTGACTACCAGTTCACCTATGAGCCTACTGTTGCGGATGTCGACGAACTCGTAGGATTCACTTTTACTGCAGTAACGGGGTCTGGTGAGATGCAGACCAGCGACCTGACCACAGTGGTTACTTTATCCCCTATGGATAATTTGGTGACTAAGCGATGGGTATGGACCTCTATCAAACACGTTAATGAAGGCAATGCTGAGGTGATCAATGATTGCGAAAAAGACAACTCCTTTCTGTTTAATGCTGATGGAACCATGAGCATTGACTATGGTGCCATTACAGGAACTGGAGCTTGCGGATTCGATGGGTTAACTCCTTATGCCAACTGGTATATTACTGAGGATGGGGAATTCTTTGTCATGGAAAAGTTCAATGTCTTCACTCCGGATATTATTCAGGAGGAGCGGTATCGCCTGGTGACCCTGAGCGTAGATAAGCTTCAACTCGCGCTTGAAGTTGATCTCTCTGTCTTCGGTTTGGGCATAGAAACCTTCCTTTACACCTTTGAGCCGGAACCCAGAGATTAAGTTCAAACAGTATATCAATAATAACAGCAGGTCAGGGCACAAGCAGCATAAAAGCAGACCTGCTGTTTATTCTAAATTAAACCCGGAGCAATTTACTCCAGGTATAAAAATCCAAAAATCATGCATAAACCCTATAGCAAAACCTTTAGCTGTTTTATACTTTTTTCTGCTTTCCTGTTGTCCTGTAACTCGGAAAAGGAAAAAAAGGAAGAAGTTCCTTCGGAACCGGATACAGCAATCGAATTTTCTGTAGCACCGGCACCTGAATGGAGCGCTGTTTTCAAAAGAGACTCAGGATGGTTCGGAGGAGATGGCATATTTGCCATTCCCTATTCTGGACATGACGATACAACAGCTTCGGACAGCATTTTGTTTCTTTTCAGTGACACCATGTTCGGAGAGATCCGAGAGGGTAAGCTGGAAGATGGTTACCTGATGGTCCACAATTCTGTAGGACTGTACAAAAAAGGACAGGATCCTTCCACAACTGAATTCTTTTTATCGGAGGATGCCTCAGGAAAAAAAACAACTATGTTTACTCCTGATACCGAGGGTGACGAATACTACTGGCTGGGAGATGGTTTTGTAAATCCTAGCAATGATAATCTTTACATTTTTGCTTACCAAATCAAGGATACTCACGACGGAAGTCCATTTCCATTTAAAGAGGTCGGAAATGACCTGCTGGTTTTTGAAAATAAAAATCAGCTGCCATTGGAGCCTACTAGAAAGCTGGACATTCCTCATTCCCGCAAAGAATTATCCGGGCCTCCTATTTCGTATGGGGTAGGGATCTACAACGAAGGAGACCAGGTTTATATTTATGGAGTACGAGGGCCAAATAAGGAATTAGTTGTGGCCAGAACCAGAGCTGCGACCATTGAGGATTTTAGTACCTGGGAATTCAAAGCTCCGGATACCTGGACCAAGGATCACGACCTTATGGAGGTTCTTGCTGAACAGGTTTCCAACGAGCTCAGTGTGTCAAAACTGGAGAACGGCCAATATGCCTTGATCTATCAGGGAGGCGGGATCAATCCCAATATTTACATGCAACTGGCCGACTCGCCGGTCGGTCCTTTTGGTGAAAAGCAGGAAATCTGGAACACCTCTCAGGAGGTCAATGATCCGGATCTCTTTACTTACAATGCCAAGGCGCATCCCGCCATTTCAAAACCCGGAGAATTATTGGTGAGCTATAATGTCAATAGTTTTAAATTCTTTGACATCATTGAGAACAAACCGAATCTATACCGACCCCGTTTCGTAAGAATTCAATTTAATAAGTAGTCTAAAAACTGGACCATGTCTACAGCACAGCTCTCTAAGAAATATATCATCAAATTAACCGTTGTAGCCGCTCTTGGAGGTTTGCTTTTCGGTTATGATACTGCAGTAATTGCCGGTGCCATCGGGTTTTTACAGGAAAAGTTTGACCTAAGCCCCGCCATGGTTGGTTGGGCGGCCAGTAGCGCCATCTGGGGCTGCGTTCTGGGAGCAATGGTGGCCGGTTACGCCAGTGACAAATGGGGTCGAAAAAAGATATTATTGGTCACAGCTCTTCTGTTTTCCATCTCTGCCGTATGGTCAGCTTTGGCTAATGATCTTAGCATTTTCATTTTTGCAAGGTTTATCGGAGGTGTAGGTGTGGGTGCGGCCTCAATGTTATCCCCACTATATATTTCAGAATCAGCTCCTGCAAAAATCAGGGGAACGCTGGTCAGTGTTTATCAATTAGCTATCGTTTTAGGAATAAACGTAATTTATATAGTAAATTATATGATTTCTCTCTCTGGGGATACTCAATGGAATGTGGAGTACGGGTGGAGATGGATGTTGGGTTCTGAGATTATCCCTGCCGGAATATTTTTTATTCTGTTGTTTTTGGTCCCAGAAAGCCCTAGATGGCTTCTGGCTAATGGTCAGGATGAGAAGGCGAGAGATGTACTATACCGGATCAACGGTCCTCAGGCTTCGGCAATTGAAAATGAAATAAAGTCGACTTTAAAGGAAGAGCGAGGTACTTTTAAGGAGCTATTCGGAAAAAAATACAGAATGGCCCTAATTGTAGGTGTGGTGCTTGCACTTTTTTCTCAGATCACCGGGATCAATGCGATCATTTATTTTGCTCCTGAGATCTTCAAAAGTATAGGAATGGGTGTGGAGTCTGCCTTTTTTCAGACTATTCTAATCGGGGTCATCAACACTGTTTTTACGTTTGTCGCCATTTGGCTCATCGACAAGGCAGGAAGAAGGAAACTGCTTCTCGGTGGCGTGACAGGAATGATCCTTTGCCTTTTGGGTACCGGACTCTGTTTTCAATATGAAATCTTCGCAGGTCCCTGGTTGTTACTGTTTATTCTGGGATTCATTGCGAGTTTTGCGACTTCATTAGGACCCATACCCTGGGTGCTTATTTCAGAGATATTTCCAACGAAGACCCGGGGGGTGGCCATGTCATTCTGTACGCTTATCTTATGGGTGGGTGTTATTTTGATCACCCAACTCACCCCAATGGCATTGGAAAATCTGGGCGGGGCGACCACCTTTTTTATATTCATGGGCAATGCGATCTTCCTGCTCATCTTTACCTGGTACTATATTCCTGAAACCAAGCAGAGAAGTCTGGAGGAAATTGAAAAAAGCTGGAAATCCCCCGAAAAGTTGGCTGAAATGGAAGTTAAATCACAAGAAAGATAGCTGTACAGGGATTAAACTAATAATAAGCTAATAACCTAATGGCCCTGAGCTGCAGGTCCAGGAAAATGATAAGAATTTGAAGGAAGTATTTCTGGGGATCGATATGGGAGGAACCCGTATTAAAATGGCCCTACTGAATCAACATGGAGAAATTTTGCGTACGAGCATTCTGGATGCAAAAGCGGAAATGAGCATGGAGCACAGGCTGGAGGAGCTAGTAGCGGATATTAATCAGCTGCTGGGTTCGGACCTTGCCTTAAAAGGAATTGGCATTGCGTTTCCTGGAATAATAGATTTTAAGAACAAACAGATCCTGTCCAAATATGTAAAGTATCCTGATGCCCACAACGCAGACATTCGCGGATGGGCTGAAAAACACTGGCAGATACCCCTGATTTTGGAAAATGACGCCAGAGCAGCTTTAGTTGGGGAATGGCAGCATGGCGCAGGAAAAGGATATGACAATTTACTCATGGTGACTTTGGGGACTGGTATGGGATCGGCCGTGCTTCTGGAGGGACAACTGCTTCGCGGCAGGAATTATTTGGCTGGTAATCTCGGAGGACATATGTCCATAGATTTTGAAGGAGATCTTTGTAATTGTGGTAACAAAGGCTGTGTAGAAACTGCAGGATCCACCTGGGCTCTTCAAAGGAATTTGGAGAAGATCCCGGGCCATCAGCACAGCAGCCTGTTCCAATCGAAAGCCCTGAGTTTTAAAAGCGTTTTTACGGCGGCTGCACAAGGCGACGTCACAGCAGAAGCATTAAAGTTGAAAAGTCTGGAAGCCTGGTCGGCGGCGATAATTAATCTATTGCACGCTTACGATCCGGATAAGCTGATCCTGGGTGGGGGTATCATGGAGAGTAAAGCAGAGATCATACCTTTTATTGAAAAAAGAATTATGGAGCGCTCCTGGTTACCTAAAACGGGAATCGAAATTGCTGCCGCAGTGCAGACCAAATATGCAGGTCTTCAGGGAATGTGTCACTTATTTAGGATGGAGCGTACTCTATCTAACTAAAATGAACTTCAATTAATCCAGAGTAAAATGAAAGGGCTTTCAAAAAGTTGCACTTCGGGACTGTTCCTGTAACAGGGGCAGTCCTCACAGAGTAGAGAAGGGATATTCCAAAAGCCATTTGAGGAAATCCCCTACGTATAGGTTCTTGATCAAGAAAAGCGTATAAAAAAATTCGGTCTTAAGGCCAGAGAAAATAAAAAATCAAAATGAAATCGAATTACGATAAAACCCCAAGGATAAAAATCAGCGAGAGCGAAGATGAGATCCGTGTGGGTTGGGAAAATATATTTAAAAGAATTACAAAAAAAATCACCGAGATTTCCGGGTCATCCGGTACCACCGTGGTTATCGATACTTATCAGGGGGTGGATGAATCAGAAATACAATCAGCCATAGAACAATTCCTTGGACCCCACAGCAGCTATGAGTCTACTGCTGTTTTTAAAGATGAAAGCAGCATTTCGGAAATGGTATTTCCCTTTGTTACAGATGACCGAATTTTTGGTTACATGACTGACCTGGAAATGATAGATTTTTTTGAACCCTCAAGGCTCCGTAAGCTAAAGGCTCAGATCGAAAAAGATTCAAGCCCTGTAAAAGTGGTCTATGGTCCCGGAGCTAGTTTGTGTGCAAATGCTGATTTTCTGGTTTATATTGACATGGCTCGCTGGGAGATCCAACAACGCATGCGAAGCAATGAATTAGGAAATATGGGAGTATCTAATGTCACCATTGATATCGCCCGGCGCTATAAGCAGTCTTACTTTGTGGATTGGCGTGTACTGGATCGCCATAAAATGGCCATTTTTGACCAGGTCGATATCTTTATCGATGCCAATAAAAAACAGCAACCCAAGGGGATTTCTGGAGAGGTCCTTACCCAGGCACTCGAGCAGGTGAACAGGCAACCCTTTAGAGTAGTGCCATTCTTTGATCCCGGACCCTGGGGAGGGCAGTGGATGAAAGAGGTAATGGACCTAGACCGTTCTGAAGTTAATTTTGCATGGAGCTTTGACTGTGTTCCCGAAGAGAACAGCCTTTTGCTGGCCTTTGGAAAACAAATCTTTGAAACCCCTGCCATCAATTTAGTACTGAGAGAAGCTCCTGCTTTACTGGGGGATCACGTTTATAAGAGATTTGGTGCAGAATTTCCGATCAGATTTGATTTTTTGGACACTATGGACGGAGGTAATTTAAGCCTTCAGGTGCATCCCAGCAAAGACTATATCAAAGAACAGTTCGGAATGACCTACACCCAGGACGAGAGCTACTATATGATGGAGGCCAGGGACCATGCGGTCGTTTACCTGGGTCTGGTAGATGATGTGGATCCTGAAAAAATGATAGAGGAGCTCAAAGAAGCTCAGGAAAAAGGAACGGAGTTCGACGCAGATAAGCATGTGGGAAAATATCCTGTAAAAAAACATGACCACATTCTGATCCCGAATGGAACAGTACATTGTTCAGGAGAAGACAGTGTAGTGCTTGAGATCAGCGCCACCCCCTATATCTTTACTTTTAAGCTTTGGGACTGGGGACGACTTGGTCTGGATAACCTGCCACGTCCGATTAATATTGAACATGGTGAAAAGGTAATAGATTGGAGTAGAAGAACAGAATTTGTCAAAAAAGAACTGATCAATAAAATAGAAAAAGTTGATCAGGGAGAGGGATGGGTCGAAGAGAGAACCGGACTTTATCCTACGGTTTTTATTGAAACTCGCAGACACTGGTTTACCGGAACAGTTCCACATGATACTCAAGGTGGCGTCAATGTGATCAATCTGGTGGAGGGCAGAGAAGCAATTGTCGAAAGTCCTTCCTCTGCATTTACTCCCTTTATTGTCCATTATGCGGAAACTTTTATAATTCCTGCTTCGGTGGGCGCCTATACTATTCGACCTTATGGGGAATCTTTAGGCCAGAAATGTGCAACATTAAAAGCTTTCGTCAGGAAATAAACTTTGCTCGAAACCTCTGAAGACATAGGTTCTGATAATGTAAATTAGGTTTTTTAAATTTTTTGATCATGAGTATGCAACTTTTTTTCCGAGATGCCAGTTGGAAGCTGATCATTCTAATGATGCTCAGTATATATTCATTGTCTGTTCGAGGCCAGCAGAAGGAAACATTACAGGTGAGTAACCTTTTCCAAAACCATATGGTGCTTCAAAGAAATAAACCCATACGGATCTGGGGCTATGCAAAAGATGGAGATCAGGTCCATGTCAGAATGGAGGCAAACTCCAGTACTACCACCGCGGGAGCTGATGGGAAGTGGGAAATTAATCTTCCAGCGCTCGCTGGGCCGGGCCCTTATACGATTTTTATCAGTACCGATAAAACCGAGCGTATCCTGAATGATGTGCTCATAGGAGATGTGTGGATAGCCTCAGGACAATCAAATATGGAATGGCCGGTAAGCGGGACAAACTTCAAAGAGCAGGACAGCCTGTGGATCGAACAGGCTGCTATTCGACTGTTAAAGGTGCATCCCACTATGGATTATCAGCCGCAGGCCGAGGTGACCAACAATGGATGGCAAAAACTGAGCGAGGAAACCATCAATAATTTTTCAGCAGTAGGATATCACTTTGCCAAACGAGTACATCAGGAAACCGGGGTGCCGATCGGAATTATTTCAGCCAATTTAGGTGCAACTTCTATAGAGACCTGGATGAGCAATGAAGCCCTTGCGGATTTCCCTCAGTTTCCTGCCGTTCCTGAGGCCAGTTTTAAAGCATTAAGGCAGGCCTTTGAGAATGGAAGTACTGATTGGTCTGAAGCTCTATACTATAATGGAATCGGAATGGACCAAAAGTGGTATGAAAAAACAGATGAAGAGACTGGGGAGTGGAAAACCCTGTCAGCAGCGGGAAACACCTGGGAAGAGATAGCGGACCTCAAGGATTTTGACGGTGCGGTCTGGTTTAGAAAACGCTTCGATCTTCCCAAAGATTTTACCGGGGATTCCTTGGACATCAGGCTTCTGCAAATAGATGATCATGACATCACATGGATCAATGGACAGAAGATCGGAACCACTTTTGGAAAACACAATCATCGCAATTATAAAGTTGCGGCGAGTAACCTCAAGCCAAAAGATAATCTGTTAGTAGTAAGAGTTTTTGATGCTGGTGGTATCGGTGGTTTTACGACCAATGCATTTTGGGGTAATCAGATGTTATGGGGAGATTGGGAATACCGGAAAGGTAATCCAGTAGCTCCTGAGAAATTTGTCAGTCCAGCTCTCCCTAATACCACTCCTTTTTCATCTCCGGGTGTTTTGTATAATGGAACCGTAGCTCCGCTTACTGCACTTGGTATCACCGGAGTAATCTGGTATCAGGGAGAATCAAATGAGCAGAGAGCTTATGAATACAGAAAACTCTTTCCGGCACTTATCAAAGATTGGAGACATCAATTCGACCAGGATAGCCTTCCATTCCTCTTCGTTCAGCTGGCGAATTATCGTCAGGAGCCTAAGCTTCCACAGGAATCCCTTTGGGCGGAGCTTCGCGAATCGCAGGCTCAGGCGCTGAAGCTGCCGAATGTAGGTATGGCAGTGGCCATTGACCTTGGGGAGGCTGGGGATATCCATCCTAAGAATAAAGAAGATGTTGGAAAACGTTTAGGTCAGCTAGCCCTTTCCATGGTTTATGGTCAAAAGAAATTGGCTCGGAGCCCCTCATTTGAATCCTTTCGAATTGAAGGCAACAAGGCTTGGCTAAGTTTTAATAACGTGGGAGAAGGATTGGTCAATACTAATAAATATGGTTATATCAGAGGCTTCCAGATAGCCGGATCGGACCAAGTTTTTTATTGGGCTCAGGCAAGACTGGAAAACAATGAAGTAGTGGTATGGTCGCCGGATGTCAAGGATCCGGTAGCTGTGCGATATGGCTGGAGTGACAATCCTGGTCTCTTGGACATCTATAATGAAGTAGGGTTGCCGCTGGCTCCATTCCGAACAGATCAATGGAGACTTCAAACTCAGGATAGTATTTTTAACGAGGGACCTCGTTTTTAACTGATTTGTGAGTTTAGGAATTTCAACAAGAATGAGAAAAGATTGGACTTTTTACATTAATCGTATTTTTGACTTTTTTACACGCCCAATATGAGCACATCTATTGACGAAAATCGAAAACCTATTGAGTTCAAACTTGATCACAACAGTAGCCTTCCGCTACACTATCAAGTAGAACAATTGTTAAGGGAAATAATTAAAGATCCGGCATATCAGGAGGGAAAATTACTACCCAAGGAGGTCGACCTTGCCAAAATGCTGGGAATATCTAGAAATACAGTACGGCAAGCGACGAATAAGTTAGAGAATGAAAACCTTCTTATCCGTAAAAAAGGTGTGGGAACAAGGGCAGTACGGGAGACTGTGAGCACTAAACTTAATAATTGGGCCAGCTTTAGTGAAGAAATGTACAGCCAGGGGGTTGAATTTGTTAATTATGAGATCAAAGTTTCCTGGGAAAAGGCTTCCAAAACTGTGGCAACTCACCTGCAAATTGAAGAACATAAAGAAATCCTTAAACTAGAACGATTAAGAGGGCTTGACGATGGTCCCTTTGTTCGCTTTATTTCCTACTTCCATCCTAGAATTGGCCTTACGGGAAATGAGGATTTTTCCAGACATCTGTATGATATTTTGGAGCGGGATTATGCAACGGTTCCCACAGTCTCTAAAGAAAGGATCAATGCAATTCTGGCTAATAAAGATCTGGCTAAATATCTTAAGGTTGAGATCGGAAGCCCCCTATTGTTAAGGAAGCGACTGGTATGTGATCCGGGTGACCGGCCAATAGAATACAACATCGGATATTATCGCGCCGATAGTTTCACTTATGAAATAGACATCAGGCGTTAAGGTTTTAAGAGAAAAGGCCCCGTCGGGATCTTTTCCTAAAGCTGGTCTGTTAACTTTTTTACCTGCAAAGACTGACCCTGATGACCCGATCCACTTCTCTTTCCAAAACACTGAAACAGCTCCTGTTCCTTCTTTCTTTCCTGCTGGTTTCTTGTGCTCCACCTGTCCGGGAGGTAAATAAGAGGCTGCAACCTTCCCGACTGACTACGGAAAACCTGGATAATCCCATAGGAATTGACGTAAAGGTACCACGCCTAAGCTGGATCTCCACTTCTGGGGAACGAGGGGGCACACAATCGGCTTATCGCATCCTCGTCGCCAGCTCAGGAGAACTGCTCGAAAAGGATCAGGGAGACCTTTGGGATTCGGGCAGAATAGTCTCCGACCAGAGTCTCTACATCCCTTATGAAGGTATAACCCTGGCGTCTGGAGATACTGTCTTCTGGAAAGTGAAGCTCTGGGATAGGCAGGGGGAAGAATCCGACTGGAGCGAACCGGCACAATGGTCCATGGGCCTTGTAGATCCCTCTGACTGGAAAGGAGAGTGGATAGGACTGGATCGAGAAATGGGAGCAGACAAACTCGATACTACCTTTACCCGGATGTCAGCGCGCTACCTGCGGAAGGAGATTGAGCTTCCGAAGCAGATCAGGACTGCAACCGCCCATATTGCAGGGCTGGGCTTATTTGAACTCTACATCAACGGAAAAAAAATTAGTGAGGCTGTACTGGTCCCTGCCCTGGCTGAATATCCGAAACGGGCCTATTACATGAGCTTTGACGTTACGGAAAATCTTACTCAGGGCAAGAATGCCCTGGGAGTGATCCTCGGGAATGGGAGGTATGTAGGAGTGAGGATCGACGAAATTGAACTCTACTACGATTCTTCCAAATTGACCCATTACGGCTTTCCCAAAATGATCGCCCAGCTCGAGGTGGAATATACGGATGGGAGCAGGGAGATCATTGTTTCCGATACCAGCTGGAAAATTACTGCCGATGGTCCCATTCTAGCCAACAATGCTTTTGATGGGGAAGAATATGATGCCAATAAGGAGATGCCCGGCTGGAACGCCACCGGCTTTAAGGATGCTGCCTGGCTGCAGGCAGAAAAGGTAGCCCCGGGAGCCGGAATTCTTAGTGCCCAGATGATCCCGCCTATCGAAGTGATGGGAGAGGTGGAGCCTGTCTCCATTTCCGAAGTAAAACCGGATACCTTCATTGTGGATATGGGCCAAAATATGGTGGGCTGGGTAAAACTCAGGGTAGAAGGCAAAAAAGGCGATACAGTATCCATGCGTTTTGCCGAACGCCTCAATCCGGATGGCAGTCTTTACCTCGATCCGATACGTACCGCCAGGGTTAACGATATTTATATTCTCAAGGGGGAGGAGGAGGAAGTATGGGAGCCCCGATTCACCTATCACGGTTTCCAATACGTGGAGGTAGTGGGCTATCCCGGAGAACCCGAACTTGAAAATTTCACTGGCAGAGTAGTGCACGATGCCTTACGACTCACCGGTCAATTTACCACCTCGAATGAGATGATCAACCAGATCTATAAGAACGCCCGCTGGGGGATCAGGGGCAACTACCGAAGCATTCCCACAGACTGTCCTCAACGTGACGAGCGCCAGGCATGGCTGGGGGACCGGGCTACCGGTTCCAGGGGAGAGAGTTATCTCTTTGACAACGCCAACTTCTACACCAAATGGCTGCAGGACATTGAGGATAGCCAGTTTGAAAGTGGGAGTCTTCCCGATGTTGCGCCTACCTATTGGAAAGTACACACCGACAATGTCACCTGGCCCGCTGCCTATATCATCATCGCTGATATGCTTCACGATCAGTTCGGCGAAGATCGGGGAATCCACCTCCACTACCATTCCATGAAGAAATGGATGAGTTACATGCGGGAGCAGTATATGAAGGATTTCATTATCGAAAGAGACAACTACGGCGACTGGGGAGTGCCGCCTGAGGCACCCGGGCTGATCCATACTGAGGATGCCTCAAGGAAAACCTCGCCCGGGGTACTGGCTACTTCTTATTATTACCATCTGCTCGGGATCATGGAAGGCTTCGCAGAGCATCTGGGTAAACCTTTGGAGGCTCAGGAATTTTCGACCCTCAAACAACAGGTAGGCCAGGCCTTCCACGACAGATTTTTTGATGTTGAAGCCAAAGCTTATAGGAACAACACCGCGACCACCAATGTGCTGGCCCTGCATTTCGGCCTGGTGCCGGAGGAATTCAGGCAGCAGGTCTTCGACAACCTTGTTCAGGTGACCATGGACCATTTCAATGGGCACATAAGCGTAGGCCTTATCGGGGTACAAGCGATCATGAGGATCTTCACCGACCACGGCCGTCCCGACATTGCTTATAAACTCGCTACCAACACCACTTACCCCAGCTGGGGTTACATGGTGGAACAAGGTGCCACGACTGTCTGGGAATTGTGGAACAGCGACACTGCCGATCCTTTTATGAACTCTTGGAATCACGTCATGCTGCTTGGAGATCTGTTGATCTGGTATTACGAGGACCTGGCAGGAATAGCCCCCGATCCGGAAGCACCCGCTTTTAAAAGAATTATTATGAAGCCAACTTTGGCCGGGGATCTGAAGTTCGTGAAAGCCTCACATGATTCCCCTTACGGAATGATAAAAAGCGAATGGGAGCTCCTTAACGGGAATTTTCACTGGAACATCAGCATCCCTGCCAACACCACTGCCACCGTATATGTGCCGGCTGATGGTCGTGAGCAGGTAATGGAAAGCGGTGTAATGGCAGAAAAAGCAGAGGGCATCATCTATCTCCTGGAGGAAGAGAACCTCGTTCTCTATAGTCTCGGAGCCGGCGATTACAGCTTCCTCGTCAGGAATTCCCCGTCATCCCGATCAGATAACCAATAAACCTTAAAACCCGTCTAACTTAAAACAAACTTATGCATCTCGGATTCGGACTTTACCAGCATATGCTCAACGACAGTAATTACGCGTTCGCGCGACAAGCGGGCGCTACTCATATAATTGCCCACCTCACTGATTATTTTTATCAGGGAGATTCTGATGGTGGCAAAGACCAGCCTGTGGGAACCACAGAACGCGGCTGGGGCTATGCCAGGGAAGAAGAGGTGTGGTCCGTTGAGAAGCTCAGGGGGCTTAAAGAGGAAATGGTAAAACACGGGCTCATCCTTGAGGCGCTGGAGAATATCAGTCCCGCCTTCTGGCACGACGTCCTGCTCGACGGTCCAAAGCGGGACGAGCAAATTGTAAAGGTGCAGAAGCTGATCCGGAATATGGGACAAGCCGGGATCCCGATTTTAGGTTACAATTTTGCCCTCGCGGGAGTCTCTGGAAGGATCAAAGGTGCTTTTGCGCGCGGAGGTGCCGAAGCGGTAGGGATGGACGGCATTTCTAAGGCTATAGAAGCCCCTATTCCTCTGGGAATGGCTTGGAATATGATCTATAATCGCAACGCCCCTGAGGGCTTTCTTGAGAGCATCAGTCACGAGGAACTTCTACGCCGTTACAGGGCTTTTCTCAAGGAGGTACTGCCTGTGGCAGAGGAGGCTGGCGTAGTCCTCGCCATTCATCCCGATGACCCACCGCTCGAGAAAGTGAGGCAGCAACCGAGGCTGGGATACCACCCTGACCACTATAAGGAGCTGATGGCCATGGAGCCTAGTCCGAACCATGTGATGGAGCTCTGTATCGGGACCCTGGGAGAAATGGCTGAGGGGGATCTTTATGAGGCGGTGGAATATTTTGCGAAGAATCATAAAATCGGATACCTGCACTGCCGCAATATCAGAGACAAGGTGCCGTATTACAAGGAGACCTTTGTCGACGAGGGGGAGATCGATATGGCGCGGATTCTTCGTCTTCTCAAAAAACACAATTTCGAGGGAGTATTGATCCCGGACCACGCCCCGCAGATGAGCTGTGAGGCACCCTGGCATGCGGGAATGGCTTTCGCCATGGGTTATCTCAAGGCCCTTATGCAGCAGATAGATAATGAAAACTAAGTACTGAAAACCTATGAAGATAGAACAGATCTTTTTTGTCGGCACTTATAGACAGTCAGGTGCGTATGTTCCGGAAGCTAAAGGCAAGGGGCTGCTCAGTTGCTCGCTGCATCTGGAAACCGGGGAGATACGGCAAGAACATCTATGCGAAAAGCCGCTGAATTCAACATATCTGGCAAAAGATGGGAAAGGGCATCTGTTTGCTGCAGGCGATAATTTCGAGAACTTTGGAGAAGTCCACGTTTTTTCCATTGAAGAGGACGCCTACCTGAAGCCCATCGCAGCCCAGTCGACCTTTGGCACTTCGAGTTGCCACGTTGCCTGTGATAAGGAAGGGCGCCGGATCTTCGTCTCCTCCTATGCCAATGGAGTTCTGAGCCAGCATATTTTCGATGGTATTTTCCTTAGCCCTAATCCGGAAGTTCTGGTATACCGGGGCAGTGGTCCCAATGCGAAACGCCAGGAAGCGGCGCATATTCATCAGGCGGTGGTTTCCCCGAACGGTCGCTGGCTTTATGCTTGTGACCTCGGCAGCGACAAAATCTGGCTGCACGATCTCCATGACAGCGGAAACCTAAAGGTAAAAAAGGGAATTTCCGTTCCTTCCGGCAGTGGTCCCAGGCATCTGGTTTGCCACCCACAGTTTCCCCTGCTATATGTCTTCTGCGAACTCGATGCCAGCCTGCAGACCTATCAGTCTGACAGCGATACCGGAGATCTGGAGCTGATCTCTCAGGTATCAACCCTACCGGAGAATTTTGCCGGACAGCCTGCAGGCGCAGCCATACGGTTACATCCTTCCGGCAAAGCCTTATATGTTTCTAATAGAAATCACCACAGTCTGACGTCTTTTTCACTGGAGGGGGAAGGCCGGCCGGTATTTCATTCTACCTTTTCCATTGAAGGAGAAGAACCCCGGGATTTTAATATAGACCCTACGGGACAATGGTTGTTGTCGGCCAACCAGAATTCCAGCACCATAGTACCTTTCCGCCTCGATGCCCAAACCGGTCTGCCGACAGGAGCGCAGGGACCTAAATTTGATTGCGGTACTCCAGTGTGTATTTTATTTAACTAAATAAGAAGATCATGTTCAACTTAAATAATAAAGTAGCCCTTGTCACAGGTGGTGGAAGTGGAATAGGAAAGGCCATTGCTGAGAACCTTTCAGAACGGGGAGCGGGTGTGTACGTGCTCGATCTGCAGGAGGAAAATGGCTGGGCTGTTGTGAGAGGAATTAAAGACAGGGGGTATAAAGCCGATTTCCTGAGCTGCGATGTCGCAGATCAGGCAAATGTTAAACAGGTGTTTGCGGAGATCTTTGAAAAGGAAAGACGATTGGATATCCTGATCAACAATGCGGGGGTTTCGCATATCGGCGTGGCTGAGACGACCTCTGAGGAGGATTTTGACCGCATCTTCCGTATCAATGTAAAAGGCGTTTATAACTGTCTGCACGTGGCACTGCCATATATGAAATCATCCGGCGGAGGCAGTATCATCAATATGAGCTCGGTGGCTGCTATCCTAGGATTACCGGACCGTTTTGCCTATTCGATGAGCAAGGGGGCCGTTTCCACCATGACCCTCTCGGTGGCGCGAGACTATATCAATGATAATATTCGCTGTAACGGCATCGCCCCCGGCAGGGTGCACACCCCTTTTGTAGATGGTTTTCTTGCGAAAAACTACCCGGGAAGGGAACAGGAGATTTATGATAAACTTGCCAAAACCCAACCTATTGGCCGGATGGCCAGGCCGGAAGAGATCGCGAAACTGGTGTTATACCTGTGCTGTGATGAAGCGGCATTTATTACAGGTAGTATTTATCCAATCGACGGAGGGTTTATTAGTCTCAATACTTGAGAATAGTCAATTTAGAATTTAAATAAATATTGTTATGAAACTTATTAGATTTGGAAGTCGGGGCAATGAAAAACCGGGTGTTCTCCAGGATGGTATTCGCTACGACTGCTCTGCTTACTTTGAGGACTGGAACCGGGAATTCTTTCTTGGGAAGGATTTGGAAAAACTTGCAGAAGTAGTGGAGGCCGGGAAAAATAAGCTTCCGCAGGTTCCGGACTATGAGCGATGGGGCAGTTGTGTGGCACGACCAAACATGATCCTTTGTATAGGCCTCAACTTTTCCGACCACGCCGCCGAGTCTGGGATGGAACCACCCAAGGAGCCCATTCTTTTTATGAAGGCGACCAATACCCTCAGCGGTCCTTATGATGATGTTTCTATTCCCAGCGGGAGCAGCAAGACCGACTGGGAAGTCGAGCTGGCTTTTGTTCTGAAAAAGGATGTACTTTATCTTGAAACCGAAGCAGAGGCCGCGGAGGCTATTGGAGGGTATTTTATCATGAACGATATTTCCGAAAGGGAATTCCAGATAGAACGCGGAGGTCAATGGGTAAAAGGAAAATCCTGCCCCGGCTTCAGTCCCGCGGGACCCTGGATGGTCACCCCGGAAGAAATTGCTGATCTCAATGACCTGAAGATGCAGCTATGGGTGGACGGGGAGCAAATGCAGAACGGGAATTCAGGAACGATGATCTTCAAACCCGCCTACCTCGTCCAATACATTTCCCAATTCATGAAACTGGAAGCCGGCGACATTATCACCACCGGTACTCCTCCAGGAGTGGGACTGGGAATGAAACCTCCCCAGTTTCTCAAACCTGGGAATGTGGTCAGGCTGAGTATAGAGGGGCTTGGACAGCAGGAACAAAAGTTTGTGGAATATCAAAAACAGTAATATGGAAAGGAAAAAACATGCTGTCGTTACCGGCGGGTCCAAGGGCGTTGGAGCCGCCTGTTGCAGGATCCTTTGCAGGGAAGGGTTTGCTGTCAGTTTCCTCGACATTGATCAGACCGCGGGAAAGGCTTTGGAGCAGGAGCTGAGCAGCTCCCGGTACCTGCGCTGCGATGTTTCCAAGGCTGAGGAAGTCGGCAATGCCATAGCCGAGTCGATCCATCATTTCGGAGAGATCGACCTGCTGGTCAACAACGCGGGAATTCAGCTTTATGGCAGCATTACGGAGACTTCAGAGGAAGCCTGGGACCGATTGATGAACATCAACCTCAAAAGCTATTTCCTTTGTGCCAAAGAAGTCATTCCTTCCATGCAAAGAAACGGAAAAGGAGTGATCGTCAATGTTTCCAGTGTACAGGCCTTTATTACCCAAAAAAGTGTTGCTGCGTATACTACTGCCAAGACCGCATTGCTCGGACTTACAAGAAGCATAGCTGTGGACTACAGCCCGCAGATCCGTTCTGTGGCCATCTGTCCCGGCACCATAGATACCCCGCTGCTACGCAATGCTCTTTCTGAATCTCCCGATCCTCAGAAAGTATTTGAAGAATGTGAAGAGATGCACCTGCTAAAGAGGGTAGGCCAACCAGAGGAGGTGGCGGAGCTGATCGCCTTTGTAGCTAGTGGAAAAGCAGCTTTTATGACCGGACAAGCCATCAGGATTGACGGAGGATTGGGAATCGAAATTGCCGGAAGCAGGCGCGAGGAATAATTTAATAGAGAACAATGGACACCACCAATGAAAACGCCTGCAGTATCAATGACGACTGGACCTATAAAGGAATGAAGGTCGTCTTCCTCGAGAACCGCTTTCTCCGAATCGGCATCCTGGTCGATCGCGGGAGTGATATCTTTGAATTCAGGTATAAGCCTGCGGATCTCGATCCTTTGCTCAGGCTGCCCAAAGGCATTCGAAACCCACAGTTGGAGAAAAGTCAGCTGCCAAATCCCCGTGGACAGTTCGAAGAGTACTACTATGGTGGCTGGCAAGAGGCCCTGCCTAACAGCCCCGCCTTCAATTACCGGGGTAGTGTCCACGGACAGCATGGGGAAGTAGCCTTGGTACCCTGGAAGTATTCGATCCTTAAAGATACCCCCGAAGAGGTACAGTTAAAGGTCAGTATAGATCTGTTGCGGATGCCCCTTCGACTGGAGAAGATCTTTAGCTTGAAAAAGGAAGAATCCACCCTGATCATCTCGGAAAACCTGAGCAATCTCGGAGGGACTGCCCTTGACATTATGTGGGGGCACCACATTGCTTTTGGTTTGCCTTTTTTGAAGGAGGGAGCAGAGATCGAGACCAATGCCCAAACCTTTACGGCAGATCCCGGGATGCCCCATCCGCGACGCTTTGCCCCGGGGAAGAAGTTTTCCTGGCCGCAGGGGGAGGATCTGGAAGGACAGGCTGTGGATGGCAGTAAAATTCCCGATATCCATGCTGAAGCTTACAGCGAACTCTGCTATTTAGAGGGATACCCCAAAAAAGCCTACTATCGCATCTTCAACCGGGAACTTCACCTTGGGTTTGAGCTGAAGTGGCAGGGAGATCTTTTCAAATGTTTATGGCAGTGGCAGGAGCGGTACTCCACTCAGGATTTTCCATGGTGGGGTGACTGTTACACCGTGGCCCTGGAGCCTTGGACCTCGGCCGGGACCGACGATCCTGAGGGCGCTATTGCAAGAGGTGAGTGGTTAAAGATCCTTCCGGGGGAGGTGGTTGGAACGGAGCTGCGGGCAGAAATATTTTCTGAGAGGAATTGATCCTGTTGGATCCCCCTGAGAATATTTCGTTTTCCTTCGGCATTATTTTCTATTATAAACAATTATTATCCTCATGAGACATTTTATAGTATTCCTCTTCTGGTTCTGCTTTACAATTCCACTACAGGCTCAGATCCTTCCGAACGAGAAACCCAAACTGGTGGTAGGGGTCGTTGTGGACCAGATGCGTTATGACTACCTGACGCGTTTTTGGGACAAGTTTGGAGAAGACGGTTTCAAAGAGCTGGTCAATAAGGGCTTTAACTTCCGAAACAACCATTTTAATTATGCGCCTACCGTAACAGGGCCCGGACACGCTTCTGTTTTTACCGGCACCGGACCTGCAAACCATGGGATCATCGATAATATCTGGTATGATAAAATTGGAGGTGAAATTGTTTATTGTGTTGAAGATCCCTCGGTCTCGTCTGTCGGAACCGCCTCTTCGGCAGGTAAAATGTCACCTCACCGGATGTACGTTACCACATTTGCTGACGAGAACCGACTGCATACCCAGTTCCGTGGCAAGACCATAGGTGTTTCTCTTAAAGATAGGGGTTCCATTCTGCCGGCAGGTCATACTGCCAATGCCGCCTATTGGTTTGAGGGGGGGGATGAAGGTAAATGGATTAGCAGTACGTTTTATCTCGAAAAGCTGCCACAATGGGTGCAGGATTTTAATAATTCGGAACTTGCGGAATCTTACTTTAAAATATGGAATACTCTACAGGACATTTCCACCTATACGGAAAGTGGCGATGACCTGAACAACTTCGAAGGAGGTTTCAAAGGAAAATCCACTGTCAGCTTTCCTTATGATCTGAGGGAGCTGAGGGAGGAAAATAAAGGTTTTGACCTAATCGTCAATACCCCCTACGGAAATGATCTCACCCTGGATTTCGCCCTGGCCGCAATTGAAGCTGAGGAGTTGGGGAAGGATGAACACACGGATGTTCTCACACTCAGTTTCTCCAGCACCGATAAAGTGGGGCATATTTTCGGAGTGAATTCCAGGGAAGTTCAGGATACCTATCTGCGACTTGACCGGAATATCGCCACATTGCTGAGGTCGCTTAATGAAAGTGTGGGGGAAGGGAACTATACCATCTTCCTGACTGCAGATCACGGAGCCGGGGATGTACCCTCTTATCTGGAATCGGTGAGAATACCTGCCGGATATATAGATAATTCTGCAATTTCCACTAAGCTGGAAGAGTTCCTCAAAGAGGAGTTTCAACGGGAGGATCTGATCAAAATGGTCTTTGGGCCTGTTTACCTGGACCATGAGGCCATAAGAAGTGCAGGACTGACCCGAGCACACGTGGAACAACGCATTGCTGATTTCCTGTTGACGCAGGAAAGGATAAGTAAGGTTTTTACACGTAGTCAGCTGGAGCAAACCCAGTTTACCAGTGGACTGGCCTCTGCCATTCAGCAGGGCTTCCATCACAAGAGAAGTGGCGATGTAATATTTGTTCTTGATCCCGGGGTAATAGGCTCTCCTTTCCGTACCGGTTCTACTCACGGAAGCGGGTACAACTATGATACCCACGTGCCTTTAATTTTCTATGGCACAGGGATTAGGCACGGCCAAACCACCCAACGGTCTGAAATTGTAGATATTGCTCCAACAATATCCGCTTTGTTAGGTATACAGTTCCCTAATGGCGCTACCGGGAAACCCTTATCTATAATGTTAGATTAAATAAGATCTCGTGGCTTCAGTAACTTGTAAGTATTGACTCTATGCTGAAAGATGATCTGGACCTGTTTGTTCTAACTCATTTAGGTAACCACACTTTTGCAACCACTGTAACGCTTTCTAAAGGCATTCCCATTGAAAGTGTAGGGTGAATGTTAGGGCATAGATCCTTAAAAACGACACAGATCTATGCTAAAGTTTTGGATGAAAAGGTGGAAAAAGATATGAATATCCTAGAGCAAAAGACACAATTAGCTGCTGACAGAATTTCCAAGGAGAAGAATTAAGAGAATGTCCCCAGAAATTAAGTTATGGGGACAGTCTGATTATAGAAACTTCTATTTTTTTGATTCTGCTACGGAAACTTTGCGGAACTCTTTCAACAGTTTTTCTAATTCTAAGGAAGATTTTCTTGCCCTGGTTCCTGCACTTTTATTCCCATCTTCAAGTTGTGCAGTAGCTTCTTTCTGAAAAGTTTCATAGGTTGTCTGGATATTTTCAACAAGTTTTTTCATGATAATATTTTTAATTAGCCGTCTAAAATAAACAATAATTTATACCTGTCATTGAAGATAGCCACAGCAGCACCCTTTTCTAAATTTAAAAATGCTTTCCATGTTCCTCAGCACATTCCCCTCCGCTGTGCTGCGGGAAAAGAGCTTCGGAAAAAATCTTGAACACATGGCAGCAGGACTCTCTTCATTTCACTCCTGGAAAAATCCAGTCGTTCCATTCCGGTCGCCACTGCTACCACGAGTTCGCTTAAATGAATTTCAATTAATATCAGTAAATGGTAGATGCCTCTTTACCTAATTTTTCACCTCCCCCCATCGCTGTTACCATTTATACTAATGCAAAACAACTGAATTTAGAAGTTAGCCGGCCTGAATTAAACTCCACCTTTTATTAAATAATTTTCAATACGGCCTATCCTAATTCTAAATTCCCTAAAGGGGCAATGGAAAATGGTAACAGCGACGGCTCTACGGGAAGTAAATTAAAAGAAAGGATGAACTTATTCAGATGCAGAAATTCGTTTCTGGGAAAATGGAAAACGCTCGAGATACAAAAAGTAAATCATGAAAAAGATGAAATATAAGAATTGGATTTTATCGTAATTTTTACTCTTCCTGCTTTTTTCTTCCTGAAATCTCTAAAAATAAAAATTCGGCCCTTTTTTCCAGAAGCTTTACCTGCCGTCATTTGACCATTTTTTAAATAGGATCAATTTGAAACAATTTCATTTTAAATGATTCGTATCCAAATCTTATTTTTTGTGTTAATAGCTCAAAAACAAGAGGTTGTATTTATATTTAAGTGAGCAATTGTCACTACAAAAGAATCAAACAATTGAAATGGCAGAGAAAAGAAAATCATACATCCGGGTCGGAACCCAATACTACAAAATTGTAAATGCTCCAAGTATCTCCGGCGTGGAAAATGAAGCCCTGGTACCATGGAATATTGAAACAATCCGACAGGACCACGGAAAGACTTTTCTTGCAGCCATTCCGAAATATGATGGCTTCACCTGTATCCCGGACCATCTGAATTTTAAGTCCTCCTTCCACTGTTTTTATAATACATATGCGCCGCTCAGCCACATTATAAAAGAGGGAAACTGTGGTGTATCTCTTAAGTTTGTTCAGCACATCTTTGGAGCTCATTATGAACTTGGTCTGGATTACCTTCAGCTATTATTTACCATGCCCACTCAAATCCTTCCTATTCTCTGCCTGGTGTCCCGGGAACGTTCCACAGGTAAGAGTACTTTTCTAAAATGGCTAAAGCTTATCTTCGAAAACAACCTCACCTATCTTACTAATGACAGCTTCACCAGTCAGTTCAATTCAGATTGGGCAAACAAACTCCTGATCTGTATCGATGAAGTACTTTTCAATAAAGAAGAGCTGACAGAAAGGATCAAATACCTTAGTACCACCAACATCAATAAACTTGAGGCAAAAGGGAAAGACAAGCGGGAAGTGGAATTCTTCGGCAAGTTTATCCTCTGTAGTAACAATGAAGAAAACTTTATCAAGATAGATCACCATGAAACTCGTTTCTGGGTTCTCCAGGTACCGGTGATAAAAAAAGAGCAAACAGGGTTTTTGGAAGCCCTGGCCAAAGAAATACCGGCTTTTCTGTTCTACTTGAAAAATAGGAAGCTCTATTCGAAACATCAAACAAGGATGTGGTTCACAGCTGATGAAATAGAAACTCCTGCCTTGAAAAGGCTGGTGCAGAATAACCGTAACCGGGTGGAAAGGGAATTGGCCGGTATTCTTCTTATGATCATGGAAGACCATGATCTGGAAACACTCGACCTTTGCCCGATGGATGCCTATAACGCCATAAATAAATCAAGGCTCCGCTTTGATCTTACTCAAATTCGAAATATCCTGAAAAAGGAGTGGAAACTCGAGAACCAAAGCAACTCTAACCGCTATCAAAAGTTCCTGCTCTGGGGAGATGGCTCTACTACCTTCAGGGAAGCTAAAGGACGCTATTTCACTATAAATAAAAATTTCCTGCTGGAGAATTTTGAGGATCTCAAAAATACCTGATTTCTGTTTCTAAGGAAAAAATGATGAATTGATGACAAAACGATGACAGGGAAACTCCGGTGTTTGCAGGAGGTTTCAGCTGCTGTCATCGTTTCATCAAAATGAAGACTGCTTTTGAAAGAAAAACTTTGAAACTATTCTATTTTTTGATGAATTGATGACAGAATAAGATAAGACTAGTAATAGCAAGGGTTCCGGCTGTCATCATTTTGTCATCAAACTGTCATCAAAAATAAAAATGATGACAAAAAAGGACTCAAGTGGGTTCTTTCTATAAAGAGCTACAATTTGATCTAAATGATATGCTGATGAAAACAAAAAAGATGAACTGCGAGGAAGCACGAAGTATAGGCATCTTCGAAACGCTGATAAAGATGGGTCACATTCCCACTCGAAAAACAGAAAAAGAGGCCTGGTTCCTGAGCCCCCTGCGATCTGAAACAGAAGCTTCTTTCAAAATTTCCTTTAGATTGAACAGGTGGTACGACTTCGGCATAGGAAAAGGAGGAAACGTGATCGACCTGGTATGCCTCATTTTGAATTGTTCCGTGGCGGAAGCTTTAGCTTATTTGTCTGATGGAATACCTGTTTCTAATTCTTCTCTGAATAGCAGAATCAGAAGTAGTGTAATAGAACCTGCAAATAAAGTTCTGAAGATCTTACCAATAGAACATAAAATGCTCAAGGAATATCTTCAAATTCGCAATATTCCGGTTGAAGTAGCTAAAATCTACTGCAAGGAAATCTGGTATACTTCGAATGGTAAAAGATTCTTTGCCCTGGGCCTGCAGAACCATTTAGGAGGTTGGGAGCTTCGCAATCGTTACTTCAAAACCTCCACTCCTCCTAAAAGTTATTCTTACCTGAATCGGGAAAAAGACCAGATCATTGTACTGGAAGGAATGTTTGATCTTCTGTCCTTAGCCGTTTTAGCACCAGAAGAGATCGATAATGCAGATCTACTGATTTTAAATTCACTGTCTTTTTTACCTGAGGTCCATGAAATTCTAAGCCAATACTCCACTGTGACTTTATACCTGGACCGGGACTCCTCCGGAATTAAAGCAACCGAAAATGTTCTAAGAATCATACCTCATTCCAAGGATGGAAGTCGGTTGTATGAGGGCTATAAAGACTTGAATGAAAAACTTGTTCATAGCACCCATGACAGAAAATATAAACCACTAAAAGCAAAATCAGATTGATGACTTACTTCTAATTTTTTGAGTAGCAAAGCAAGATGTGTCATTGTCATGACAATCTTGCTTTGCGCCCGGAGGTTGCAAAGACTGAAAACAGAAAATGAAACGAGAATTCATTCAAATTCGCTGCTCGATTTATGAGAAGAAGCTACTCAAAAAAAGAGCGGCCAGGGCAGGAATTTCTCTTTCAGAATACCTGCGTTCCACCGCTTTTGAAAGAAATATTGTTGAAAGAATTACTCCTGAACAACTGGAGGTTTACCGGTTACTGGTACAATACAAAACTAACTTTTCCAGAATCAGCAGCATGTTTAAAAATAGGGATCCTCAACTAGCTGCGACTGTAAAAAACCTGGCTGAAGAAATAAGAACCCACTTAAAAAACTTTAGAAAATGATTGGGAAGGGACACTCCATATCTCGTACAAGAGAATCTATAGCATATGGCTGGAATCAGGAGAAAGATGCCGAAGTAGTTTTTAAAGAATTTCTGGCAGGAGATACACCGCAGGAGATTACTGAAGAATTTAAAATCATCCAGTCACAGAACCACAGATGCATCAACAACACCTTAAGTTTTGTAGTGAGTCCCACCATAGAAGACGGAAAAAATATGACCCGAAAAGAGCTTGGAGAAATAGCCGAACGGTTTTTAAAGGAGATGCATCTTAGAAATCACCAAGCTATTTCCTTTGTTCATAGAGATAAGGAGCACACCCATATTCATATTTATGTGAATCGCATAAGTATGACAGGAGAGACGTACAAGGACAACTTTATTGGAAAAAGAAGTCAAATTGCTGCAGATAACGTGGCCAGGGAGATGGGACTCATAAGGGTAAGGGAAGTGCAACAAGATAGGCTTATGGAGCTAAAACAACATCGCAAGGAAGTTCAGAATATTCATGAAAGCGTTTTGCAGGTCAGACCAAAGTCACTGGATGAGTACATAAAAAGGATGCAGGAGCACCGGGTGACGGTGATCCCATCATTCAACAAATCGAATCAGCTGCAGGGTTTCCGGTTCGAATTTAAAGGCATAAACCTAAAGGGAAGCGAGATACACCGGTCTATGAGTGGCAGTAAAATTGTCCTTGGAATTAGCCAGAACAATAGCTTTACCAAATTAAAAGAAGCACCAAAGTCTTTGCAGTTAGCCAATAATACAATTCAACTTAGTACCGGCTTTATAAATAAAATGGTAAAGGATTTGGTGAAGCAAACCATAAAAAGGGCATTGGATACAGGCATAGGATTTTAAAGACAAAACAAGATGAAGAAGCTGGATGAAATTATGGAGCTCATGTCTGATGAAATGCAGGATTTCCAAAATGGTCTCCTGCAGATGAAAAAAATGACTGAGGAACTCAACACCCGGAGCATTCCTATTACTACCGAAGTAATGGAAAAACAGTTAAGGTCTTTCTTTCAAAAGCAACAGGAAAAGGAAGTGTTGGCCACGGAAAGACTAACTGCTATTGATATTAAACTAAAAAAGGCCTACATACTGCCCAAGAATTTAGGCATGATCTTCGGAAGTCTTCTAATCCTTCTCTTCAGTTTGGTTGGATATCTCAGCTTTGAAATAATAGCATTAAAAGATAAAGAAATTGAGGAGAAGCTAGCGAGGTCGTATAACACCTATCTTCAAGAAAATCCTGAACAGAAAAAGGCTTATGACAGTTGGCTGTCGGACCAGAACATTCCATAATACGCCCGATGCTGTTTTATTTTAAGCTTAAGCACCACATGCTATAAAAACAACATCGGATCCTGCACAGGTAAGTGATGATAGATCGGAGGCAGCACCTTGCTGCACACTTGCTTTTATCCTAAATCTAATCCAAATCAGCTTGGCCACAAAAATTTTTTAATATAAGGTTTGGGTCTACTATAATTGAAGTCAAGATTGTAAATTTGGATATCCCACTTTTATTTTTGATAATGATCAATCCAAACCAATACAGCCACAGAATTAGCATCCTGTTTAATGATTACCTGCAGGGTCATCTGGACCTCAAGGATCTTATTCAGAAACTTCGCGCTATTGAACCCCTGCATAAGCAGAACCAAAAAGACATAAAATCAGATAATATGTTATGGTTTAAGTTCTCCAAAGATGATAGTCTGGTAACAACCATTGATGACTTACAAAAGGATCTGTCTAGTCACAACAGGGAATTCACCTTGGAAAGAATTAGAGAAGCTTTAAATGTTGACCAGGAGCTGTCAGTTTACTATTCATAAATCAACGGCATCTTACAATTAGTCATCACCTTCCTGGAGGTGTAAAAAAGTTTTTACTATTAAGGTTACAGAATGGCCTTATTTATTTAAAACCTTCAAATGTATTTGAAGTTATTATACCAAAGGTAAAATTATCACTGGCTTCTCTAATTAGTCTCAGTTCCATTTCTCTTTTAAAAGTTCTGGTCGATCTGATCTGATTGAGTAGATTTTCGATTTGTAGACCTTCAAAGAGATCAGATACACCATCTGAACAAACAAGGAGTAAATCAGATTCGTCATGAAAGTCTTTAGTGTGAAAGTCTGCAAGAGAGCTTTTTATGTCACCTTTTATGGAGCGGGTAACGACATGTTTATACCTCGATAGCTGGAATGAATCTGTCATGGTTCCATTTTCAATCAAGTCATTCACCAAACTGTGAGAAGTAGATTCAAAAAGTAATTTATTATTGCGGAAATGAAATATCTTGACATCTCCGATCCAAAAATAAGTTACAACAGTTCCTTGTAAGAATACGCCACCAATTGTGGCTCCCATACCATTAGATGAATTATCTTTTTGCTGTCGAATTGCCAAACTGGATTTATTAATAGCTTTTTGAATATGAAAGGCATTAATAGTTTCAACCGTTGACAAATAAGTTTTTATGTTTTCACAGATAATTTCTGCGGCAATTTCCCCATTTTTATAACCTCCCATGCCATCTATTACGGCAAATAAGTATGAGTTATCAGTAGCAGTATATTCAAGAATTAAATCTTGATTATTTTCCCTCTTACCTTTATTTGATACCGTTAAAGTAATCATTGTTCACCTGTTGCTTGAATGGTTCCGCCGCCGTGTTTGGTTACTCTTGGTCTTGTTGATATTTTTAAAGGTCGAGTTGTACAGCTTTTATCAGTAGCTTTTCTTGCCCATAGAAATGCCTCTCCAGGATTTAACAATCCCATCTCTCTTGCGGTAAGTTCTTCCAAAAAAGTAATTGATTTTTGCATATGTCTTAGCCAGTTTGGACCATCGAATTTATGCATTATAACTATTGAACTTAACTCAATAATTTCATTCGGGAGGCTGGGAGGATTTTGACTTGCAATCATTATACTCACACCCTTATGTCGCATCTCTCTTATGGCAGTTACAATTGTACCTGTAAGTGTTTTATTTTCCATGTACTTATGAGCTTCATCAAAGACTATGAACTTGTTGAAATGGATTCCTTTTGATGTTTTTACTGAAGAAAAAATGTTTAACATAATTACGAACAAACCTAAAGCCTCGTCTTGAACAATAAATTCATCACGAAGGTCTACAATGATCAATCTACCAGGTTTTAGAGTTTCACGTAACTGAAATTGATCATCAATATACTCACGGGCAAAGCTCAGTTTCTGTCTTGCTAAGGCTTTTTGAGTATTAGATAATAATTCAGATTCTTCTACACTTTGAGAAATGCCATCAAGAGTTAAATTCCGTCGTAATTCTTTCATGATGGCTTTTAATTGCTTTATGTAGGTGGAATCGTTTCCAATAGCACCGAGTAAAAACATCCAATCCTGAACGTTCAATTCTTTAGAATTGAAAGCTATAGGATTTACTTCTATTGAGGGATATTCTGCACGTCTTTCCGCTATTTTGTCCCTTGGGGTGAGAATAACTACATCTTCAATTCTATCAGGATTAGCACCGTATCTCTCTTTTAGTTTTAGGAGCTCTGCTTCCTTGTCATTTGGCTGCTTCATGGAGGTGAATTCTGGTTCATAGTCCATGCTTTCACTATAATGAAAAATCACACCTGCCAATGGAAACGGGAGTTTATTTATCTTATTGAATTGTTTCAATACCATTTCTGATATTGTACCGATAGTATAACTTTTACCCCCGCCCTGCACTCCGAAAAGACTTATCGTATTGGTTTCGCTTAAATCCATGGCGATCTTTTTGCCATGAAAGCTTTCACCCAAAATACCGTATTGGTCACTTGCCGAAGTTTTACCGATCAAAATATCATAATCGGGTGGTGTGTCAATGAAATGATCTTCCTTGGAAATAGATTCAGAATCTTCAGAATCAACCCGGTTATCAATTGAAGTAGATGGTTTAACCGGAGGATTATTGGGAGAATCAACTACTGGCACTTCAATTCCTCCATCTTCATCATTTGACTTATCATCTTGTGTTTTAATTTGTATTTCAACCTTCTGATCCTTTGGTTCTTTAGATTTAAGCTTTTGTATGAATGGCCTAAGTTTAGATTTCCTTCCAACCGCTTCACTTAGTTCGCTATCTAGCTCCTGATCTTCGAGTCGCTTTGTGTTTAAATCAGAGTCAGGATCAAGAATCTGCTCAATTAGATTGCCGCCAAAGGTGAAAAAGGTAAGGTCGTGGTCAATCGATTCCTTGAAATGTTTCTTTTCTGCAGCCAAATTGAAAATTAACCCTAGTTGCTTGAATGTAATCCTGAAACCAGCATTTAAGGTCTGTAAAAATGCATTGTAGCTAGCATAGGCGTTTTCACTCAGGTATTCATATCGATATGCTCTTTCGATATAAAAGTTTAAAAGAGACTTTAATTCCTTGTTTTTTATTTCTCGATCTAAACGGTCAAATGATAAATGATATTCTGGATCAAAATGCACGCGCAATGCCAGAATTGTATTTTCAATTTGCTCCCGCATTTTTAGTTTTAATTCATCGGCCTCAGCCACTCTAAGGCTTTTTCTACACTTGATTTCTATAACTGTGATTTGAATCTCTCTACTATCAGGATTAATAGAGATAAGCAGATTGTCCGCCCGACTCTTACTTTCAGTAGGTAAATTTTCAAAGATATTATGATGAAGATCAATAGGGATGAGAAAAGATTCTTCTAGCAGTCCTTTTTTCTCCAGGACTCTTTTTGTAAACGCAGAGCCAATTACTTCAAAAGCCTTATTTTTTGAAGAATTAAGCTGAAGAACCAGGGAGCTGGAAACAGCTCTCAAATCTTCCAGTAGAATTTTGACCTTCTTTTCATCTTGTGGATTATGGATGTCAATGTTGAATTCTTCAAAATGTGGACCTAATAAACCTAGAATTTCAGACGTTGGCCTAGTAGTCAGATAAGATGAAATTCCTGTGACTTCTTCACCAGGTACATAATCTAACAGAAAAGGTATTTTACCATCTTTTGATGGCTGGTCAAAAACTTGAGGACCCAAATTTTTGTCGAATGTAATGACCCAATCTGAAAAGTCGTGTAAATGGGTGAGTAGAACCTTATCTTTGTCATTCAGACGTAATTGAGTAGAGGGTAGCGATTCAGTAAATTTAGAAGCTAAAGCACCTGAAATAAAGGTTTGGAGGTGATCAAATAAATTCACTCCTATCGTCCCAGATCGTGAATAATCGGGTAATATAGAATTTCCTTGAATATATCTATTCCACTTGATTTCATTGGCTGAATCATTAACAGCAATCGTGGGTGACACCAATAACCCATTTAAGTAGAAGTTTCTGTCTTGCTTATACGGTTTTATCAATTCAACAGTAATAGGAAATGGACTAATCAGGAAACTTAAATGAGCGGAGAATTGTGCTGGTGATTTGAGGTAATCCGATATGCTATTGATAGAGAACCTCATTTTTGGGAATAACCTGTTCGCAGAAGGCTGTGAAAATGCTTCAGCTTCTTCTGAAATATTAGATTCAGGATTAATTAAAGTTCTTAGTGCTTCTCCATGCTCGATGATCTTGTCATCACCTTTGAATATTCTGACTTCATATTTGATGTTTTGAAAACTAGCTTCTTTCTCCAATTCAACCAGGGAATCAGCAAAAACACCTGCATCACCAGCATTAAATAAATTTATTAATAGCTTATCTGTATATGGATGCTGAACCAGATAGTTTTTGATGTGTCTCACAACAAGTTTTTGGCTAATCTCGGTTTCAACATAATTTTCTTTGGTGATATTGAATAGCTGCCGGAAATAATGTTTCATCTGCCGGGAAACGGATGTCATTCCATTTTTTGATTCTTCACTAAGTACATTTAGATAAAGTCCCCAACCGTAGGCAAGTTCGCCGGAATAATGAAATGCTTTATATGTTCCTTGCTCAACTAATACTAAGGGGTTGTTTTCAGGTGTCAAATGGCCTTCAAATAGATTTGAAAGTCCTTTCGACCATGCCTCTTTGTAGCCGGAATAGTCATGTGTGCTTTTTTCCCACCCGGTAAACACGTCGACTAATTGAACCCACCAGGCTAATCGCAATGGATGTATAGGAGAGAGTAAAAATGCCTCAGCGGGTTTACCGTCAGGAAGTTTGGTTCTAACCTTTACCAAATCCAACATTTGAACCTCAACCAGCAAATCCTGAATAGTGGACTTCTCGTCCTCATGAGTCTCTTCTTCTAAAATTTGCTTCTGAAGTTGGGCCGTCCAATTGCTCATCTTTTCTATATAAGTGCGAATAGAATCAGCAAAATTGAAAATATCTGCTGTTTCAAGAACTCCGTTTCCAGAATGATTGGAATGTTGAATTCTTGTAAAGATTTTTGCTCTAAGGGAAAGAATCTCTTGGGGCACAATGGAAGTAATCTCACTTTTGATAAAGTCACATTTTTCAAAACCTATCGCCAATGAGTTACTTTTTAGTATTGTCTTTACATATCCTAAATGGTTTGCATTTTTAAGTAGAGTATCTTCAATAATTCTCAGTTTTGAGGATAAATTAATCTGATAATTGTGTCTATCGGAGTAATTAATATGGAATGTGGAGGTATGTTTGGTTGTTTCGGTAATCCATGAATTGGATGTTTCAGAAGGTACTGGGATTTCAGGCTCCATGCCTGTTTTCAAGTTCTCAAAGCGGAATTTGAAGAAAGCTTGTAAGACGTTGTTTAATTTATCTTTTCGTTGGTTCTCTTCACGTTCAGAATTCTCTTCAAGTACATAATCAAAATCATCGGTATCACAGGTAAGTTTAAAGTCAAAAGAACTTTTTAAAGTGGTACTGTCTTTAGCCTGTGCTTCCTCCCATGCAATTTGGATCCGTTGCTCTTTGAAATCATCGTCATTGTTCAGGATGTTACCATGTTCATCCTCAGCCCAAACTTTAAAGAAATATGAGCCTTCTTCTATTACATTTGAATTAAGATCAACAGTAATATCGCGGTATGGCCGGTTCGATGCAGAGTTCTTAACTTTACGAAGAATTTGAATTTCCTCACCAGCCCCTCCATTAACAGTCATCAAGATGATCTTAAAATGAGCGAGCCCCGGAATATCTTTAGGATTTTGATTCATCGTAAACCTGATCCTAACCTTAGATGTAGAATTCTCTTTGGCTTTTAGAACCTGCTTACCTTCTTCGACTGAGAAATCGGGTGATTTGATTTCTTCAGCATAGAGTTTTATATGAGAAAAGTCTAGATCTGGAATTTGCCAATTCTGAAAATTCAGATTGGGGTATTTTTTGTGTATATGATAGCATATCTCAGATGCACTTCTCGCATTGTTTTCTGCCTTAATAAAATTTACCAATTCCTTTTGAATTGTGTTGGGCTCTAACGGTAGTTCTGCTATGCGGTCATATAATGGTTTAGAAAATGAACTAAGTAAATCAATGCTTTCTAAATTGAAATTCAGCCTTGACCTAATTTTACCATTATTTTCAAGCAAAGCTGAATCTGGTATTAAACCTAGTAGATAAAGTTGATCACCAATAGACTCTTTTGAATAACCCTGTTCTTCTAGTGAGAGAAGATAATCGATCATATTCCTTGTGTTGATCTGATTGAGGTTTAGATATCCAATGATTTCATTTTTCAGAATTGTTGAATACTCAGTGGGAATATCATCAATCAATTGCTCTTTTAACTTCTGTTCAATCCCTTCTAATGAAATTTCTTTGAAGGTGGCATTGCCATAAGAGTCTTCTGCTGAAGTTCTGCTATTTGAAGGAATTAGGACCAAAAGAGGAGCATCTTGTTTATTCCTTAGTTCTATCAGCTTGGTAGCAGTAATAAATCGATCTTCCGTCGAGGAGCTATCATTAATTATGAAGGTGTTGATGTTGCTGTATTTCTCTCGAATCAATTCCCAAAGAAATTCCAGTTCTGTAAGACCTAATCCCGTTATTTTCATGCAGTGGCCTGGAATAGCCTTGCTCAAGTCGTCATGATATAATTCCAGTATCAGGTCAATGATTCGTTGATAATAGGTATTAATTTGAGTTGTCATCTGCATCTTACTGTACATTTAATTCATAACGAGGTCTAATCCTCTGCAGGATATATGCATCACTTAAGTCGTTGTAAAAGCCAATCTGCCTAAGCTTTAGTTTAAAGGCATCTACATTTTCTTTAAAAGCAAGGTGTGTATTGAGATCAGCATCATTAAACCGATCTTCTGATAAACCATTAATAATTAATCCATAGCGATCACGGATGTTTTGAATCAGCTCTTCAATGGAGAGGGTTCTGGTTTCAAAATGAGAACCATCTGATTCAAGAACCAATATCTGAACAAGTGTTTCTAATAATCTTGTACCCATTACGAAACGTCTTGGGTTCTTCTTACTTCTTCCTTGAGCCATAAAACCTCTTTCATTATTCTTTTGAGACAAGTTATCTATAAGCTGCATGTGATATCGAAATTGATAATTACCTCTTGCCTTCAGAATCAATTCAATGTATCGATCAAAATAGGTGTCTTCATACTTGACCATGTCGCTGATTAGGTCTTTATCCTCCTCATCAAGTGAACCGTAAAGGTTATCCCATTGAGTTTCGAAGTATATCTCGAAATCCTGTGGTTTTTGGTTTAATAGCTTCAGTGCCTTGTGAAGATTATCTGAATGGGTTTTGTCGAGTTTCAGCCTCCTTAAGGCGGCATTGATCTGAAAGGTGGCCTTGATATAATCATAGACAGTATTACTCAATGTTTCTGCATCTTCTGCTGAAATTCGCGCAATCTTACTTTCAAAGTCATCCGTGGCATCTACTACAATATCCCAATCCGCTCTTACTTTATTATTGCCTTCTTCAACCATTCGGGGAAGGGTATGGATTAATTTTTGGATGTAAATGGAAAGATGAAATGACGTAATTGTTTTGAGATAATCTATTAAGACATTTCTTGGAATTAGTCTTTTGTAGACTAATAATCTGCGTACATCATCACAATAAAGCTCGGCCTGTTCAGGGAGAAGGGGTTGAATCTGGTTCAAGCTTGAGCTGCTCTCAAGGAAACCGGGTTTTACATTTTTGATAATGTGTAATAGACCTAAACTATCTACGTCTAGGTGGTTATTTGAATTTATTTTACTGGTGGTCTGATCCCAACCTTCCATCAGGAAGCTTTTTAGGTCTTCACGCACTGTTGGGTTGGCACTGAGCATTAAGTAAACCTGATCGGCAGTATTATAGTCTCTTGTTTGGGCCGCATTTCTTACCCTATAACTTTCAAGGTGGATGGGCCTTAAAGAAGATATTTTCTCTTTGTCCAAATTTCCTCTGTAAACCATGTTGACTAAATTGCTACGCATCCATAATTCCGCAGCGTCCGGATTATTATTGAACCCTCTAATCGAACCTTCTTCTTCCAATTTAGTGAAAACTCTCTTCAAAGTTTCTAAGTCGATGAATGAATTGCCTCCAGCCCTTGCTCTCTGTTTTGGTCTTATTCCGTTGTGCTTGAGCAGCATGAACAGGTTTACCAAAGTATTATCGATGTTCACTGCTTTTGCATCAGCAGTAAAGATCAACTCATTACGGAAAAGGCTTTCATCCTTGTTTAGTTTAATGGCCATAATTATATCTCCATAGGTTCTATGTAAAGGCGACTTTGCTCGTCTTTACCGATTCTATAAAATTCTGTGTTGTCACTGGTTACCACTACTTCTTTGTAGGTTAGGTTTTCCAGCAGGTTCTTGAATATGATCAGTTCAATGAACTTACCTCTAAGATCGTTAAGGGAAGGACTGAAACCTTGCTGTATGAAATACAGCATTTCATACAAGTCAAGTGAAATGGTAAGTTTAATGTGTTTCTCGATTCTGTGGCGGAAGGTTAAACTGTCCGGTTCGTATTCAAGATATTTTACTAAATGATCGGTTCTATTCACAAAAAGCTCAAAATCATTGAGGTCGAATAACCTGAATGACTTGCTGTATGGATCTCGAACGTCTGTTGAAGCCAATACCAAATAATCCTTATCTATACCCGTATTGTCACACCCTTCATTCAATGATATAGCTCTGGATATGCTGGCTTTGGTATTTGCGCCTTCATCTCCATTGGTAAGCACTTTTACAAATTTAAATATAGAGTGGTAAGGCAATCGTAGGAGATAAGAAGGAACTTTGGCCTCTTCACCTTCTGTGGTAACCGGCACATATCCTTTTTCAATAGACAATAATTCTGACTTACCTTCAAAATATTGATGCCTGATAAAAACCTTTTGGATTACCCTTATTTTTTTAAGAAGTTCTCCTTCCTGCTCATGAGCAGGTACCCAAATTTTATTGAGGTTAAACTCATCAAAGAGGTTAAATTCCCTATCAGAAAATTCCAGGTACTCATTGCCTTCATGCTGGCCGAAGAAAAGATCTCTGTCTTTTTCCGGTATGGCAACTTCTCCGATATCTGTTTCCCGTAGTAGCTTGATTAAACGATCCTGATTTCCTGAATCAGCCATGGTGGGATTAGTAATATTGAAGTAGTAATATTGCCAATAATTTTCAGGATGATTTTCATTTGTCGCCACCAACTGTTCAATATCTGAACATTCTTGATCTCTGGTAAGTGTAAAGGCAATGAATGAGCGCAAATCTCGCATAGTAACATGCAGCTCCCGTTTGAGGCTAGCTGTTCTTAATAACCATTCCATACGGGTGATCACTTCTTCACCAGAGGCAGAGTCATTGAAAGAATCAACATTGTATTTGATAAAACATTTATTTGCGAGCGAACATCCTTCACATTTGCTCCAAAGTTTCTTCTGTGTAAGGGCTTTTATCTGACTTCTAAAGAGGCTGGATTCATCGTTATCGTGGGCAGTGACCGATCTTAAATTCAAGTTTATAATCATCAACCCCCGAGGCAGTTCTAAATGTCCTTCATTGTAGAAGTAGGACTCAATGGTATCATGTAAAGGCTTATGAGTATTGGTAGTTTTCAAGAACTCAACAAGCCGGCCTTCATTAATGGCAATTATCCGGCCTTCGGTAGATTCCTGATAATTGGAAAGTCCTCCAAAGGGTTCGAAGAAGCTCTCCAGGACTTCGTTGTTTGCACGCTGCTCTTCATCTTGTGACCCGTCATAATTGCTTTCAAACTGAATATTATTAATCTCAAATTTCGCCCCGTTTTTATGATCGTGCCTGCTTAAATTCTTTATCGATTTGTCATGCTCTATCCGTTTAATAAAGGCGGTTTTCCCATCACCAGCATTACCTGTTATTATGATCAATTTGTACTTGCCATCTAGTATATCCGGTAACAGTCTTCTATCGAGCTTTGATGGCGTATAGGTTAATTGGTCAAATTCATTTAAGCTTTCACTTGCGCGGGTTCCGAAATTTCCATTTTTTGATTGGCTGTACAGGGAATTTAGATATTGAACAAAATCCAGCCCCTCTATCTCAAATTTATAGGCACTCAGCTTCTCTTTATGCTCTTCAAAAACATTGATTAATCCATCATAAACTCGTTGGATATTACCATCGTTGAAATTCCTGGCTCCGCCCTCCCAAAATGGAGCTTCGATAATTTTCTCGCTATCCATTTTGAGCATTATATGTATGCGTTCTGAAAGCGAAAGACTTTTTTTGTATGTGTATAGCTTGTTCTTGAATTTTTCGAAACTCTTTAAAACTGTAGTTTCAAGCTCAAGGAATGTAGCCATTTTATCAAATAACTTTACACGAATCCCTGGCTGGCTGATGAAAAGCTCTAAATGATATAGCTGATTCTGATTTGTTAACGAAGCTTCCTCAGATTTGGATTCAGAAAGTATCTCATCCTCACCAATGGCTAGTAAGGCATCTAGCATTTCCTGAGCATTGGAAAATCGTTTTTCGGAGCGGGGGTTTATCGCCTGGCTTAAAAACTCAGCAAATACATCTGAAATTCTTGGTTCAAATTCTTTGGGTTTAATCGGGTCAATGCTAAGGACAGGCATTTTCTTAGGTGTCCATGGATATTGTTTGCAGATCAGTTCATACATCGTAATTCCCAAAGCAAAAGTGTCTGCTGATTTATTCCAATTTACTTTATAACCATCAGCAATGAGATCAGGAGCCAAATAAGGGTTAGTTCCAACAAAGTCCTGATTTTCATCTACAAAAGAGGCTACATTGAAGTCAATGAGAACAAAGCGTTTCTCATTATCCCAGATGATGTTTTGAGGTTTGATATCGCGATGGAGGATCGGTTTAGGCTGATTTTGCATCGAAACCAATGCACTGAGAATATCTTTGGCTAGCTGATACACTCGATATATTGGCAGCTTTGCATCTGTTCTTGAATAAGTACTAAGGTTTTCACCTTCCAAAAATTCCATTAAAGTATAAAATTGTCCGTTGGGTGTTTCTCCGTTCCAAACAAATTTTACAATGTTGTAATGCTCTAACCCGACCAATGCATTGTATTCATCAGTTACCGAATTGGCATTTACACTTTCATGGAAGAGTTTTAAAGCATAGTATTTCCCCTGAAGCTGATGTTTTACTTTAAAAACTCTGGAGTACCCGCCTTTGCCAAGAATCTGATGAATTACAAAATCTCCAATTTTGTCTCCAACCTTTAGTTCGTGGATGTCGGCAGATTGAACAGACGGAGTTTTTGTAGATTGCTTAGAGAGAATTTCACTGTCATTTTCCTTGAGCGCTTCTTCTATGAAATTTTCCAGTTGTTCAATCCTATCAATCCTTTTTAAGTCATCCGTAAGGATGGTTTTATGACAAATCTCATCCAGCCATTTAGGCAATGCTTTATTGAGGGCTGTGGGTAGTTTATCGTTCGGCAGTTTTCCGCCCATTTTATCAAGATCATAAGGAGTCTTGAAAGGTTCTTCTCCTGTAAACAGCCAGTAAATGAGTACTCCCAAGGAATAAATGTCTGAGGCACGCGAAGCATCACCCACAGTCAATTCCAATGGGTGGTAAGGCGTAGCATTAGATTCGTTGATTGTGGCCATTACCGTATAACCTTGTTGGTTATGATCCGTGAAGTATGACTTGCCGAAATTTCCCAAATAGGCATAACCACTGCTCATATATATGTTATCAGGATTAATGTCCCTGTGGAAGATGTTTTCTTTGTGAGCCTCTTTTAAGGCGGCCATCACATTACGAATAATGCTCAGCTTTTCCTGAAAGGTGAAGGTTTTGGATCGGGCTTCTGCTCGCAGGGAATTCTCATCCAAGAAGTCGGATATTTCATAGAATTGATGGTTTTCTTCATCAATTTTGAACTCTACGTTCAGAATGAAGGGTTTCGCTTTGATCTTGTGAAGGGCTTTATACTGGTTCTTAATAGCTTCCTCACGTTTGAGCAATTGAGGTTGTGTAAGACCTGCTACCTGTAACGAATACTCTTTAACTCTTTTCCGTATAGAGGAGGTAACTCCCTTTGGTTTTACTAAATATTCAATGAAGTTAGGTTCCTGTTGGAGGATTTCAATAATTTCATAGCCTTCTACTTCACGCTTTTCATCTGGGGTTTTTTTGCTCTGGCTACCGTCAAGATATTTTACTATATCCTTATAAATATCAACAATGTCATTTTCGGATTTTCCAATCTGCTCTGGGTCTTTGAGGTAATTGATCAATTGCTCATTGAGCTGAAAAGTAAGCTTGGCAGATTCCTGCCATAGCAAAGGGGCATACGTATTAGGATAGGATAGGGTAACCATGTTTTGAATCCATCCCCTAGCCCAGGCATGTTCATGTTCCCGGAGTTTGGAGGCTAAAACTGCTGTTTTCTGCCTTCCAGTCTTTAAAGGGTTTTGACGTTGACGATCATTGACGTACCAATAGTTATCATCCCCTTCAATCCGACCTTTCCAATCCTTATTCTCAATATTGTATATTCCATGCGGGGCAACCACCAATAAATCATACTCCCAATATTGGGTTCGGTTGTTTCGGGGGTTGGTGGAGGCGAGTTCCACATTGGGAACGAGATAATAACTGTCCGGCAGGTTCACCTGCAAGTAATCCAACAAACGCTTTTCTCCGGCATTGACAACCGAATCAAAATATGGTGGTACTATGATTTTTGCCATGATTCAATTTCGTTTTCTACTAATTCGATTGCCTTTAGCTCACCTTTTAGAGCTGAATCTAAATGAGATTTATATTCCGAAATATGGTGGTTGATGGATTCAATTTCTTTCTTTTCTAAAGTTGGAATAGGTATAGTAAATAACATATCCTCGGTTATAAAGGGTTGGCCTACACCTGTTTTTCGTTTTCTTATAATCTCATATCCAACATTTGAAGAGAGAAAGGAAAAAATGAATGGAAGATTTTTTTTGTCTTCAATTACAATTCGAATGATGTTATCAGAGGCAACTGTATTAACTAAAGAAGGATATGGTAGATAAACCTGACCTACAGTGTCTTGGCCTACTCGACCTGCCAGAATCATATTCTCTTTGATAAGAGAATGTCTTTTAATATTCTTTTTTACTATGTAATTGCAAGAACTGAAAGGGTTGAAGCTAGCTAAATCTCCATTACTTAAAAATGGAATTCCACGTTCCGAAGTAGTATAATTTCTTTTTTCCCTTCCGCTGGTAAATATATTTGTCACAAATTCAGAAAGAGAAAAATGACCCTGTTGCCGTATCTCCTTTTCGAAACTCTCACCCTGTGATAAGAAAAAATTTCCACCAAAACGGAATTCTCTTTGCAGCCTTTTTGAATCAATTAAATCGTGTTTTTCATTCTCTATCGATCCCTTTAATCGATCATGAAAGAAGGAATGAGATTTTCTTAGCGATTTTGCTGCTTCGACTCTATGATTGGCCGAATCAGTTATGAGATCATTAATTTCAACTTGGAGTTTATCAGGAAAAACTGGTATCTCTATGTTTTCAATATGATGAGGTTCAATGTGTTTAACAACTCCACCGTAGCCGGATTGGGTTAAGAGCCCAAAGCCGTATTTAGATGCTAATAATGCATATAAAAAACCTTCTTGTAGTTTATGGTTTGCAGGCTTTATTCTTACAAGATCATCGGTTCCAATTTTACCTTCATGTTCTTTATTTGTAAATACAACCTTACCCAGGGTTCCAGACCTAGTTACAAGAATCCATTTTTTATGTAATTCAAGTTCTTTTAAATAGGGAGAATATTTTTTTGATACGTAAGTTCTAGTTTTAGTATCTGACTTAAACAAATCGGATGCGGATAAAAAGGTTAAGCCAGCTTCAGGGGAGGGGACATAAACTCTTTTATGGATGTTTCCCTTATATAATTGCAAGGCTTCTGATTTAAGATACACTTTGTCGTAAGGACAATGTGAGTCAAAAATAATTTTTGTCTTAACTGCATCGCTAAGATGAAACGAAGCATCTAATCGAAGATCTGAATTAGAAAGCCAGCTTTTGTTGACGGTTATGTTTTTCATTCTGCTTTCCCATTTTTGGATTTTAGATATGCTTGAACAATTGCCGGCAAGTCATCATCCAATTTTTTGATTTTTTCTCTGCGGGTTTTTACCTCAAGTGACCCGTCCTTTTTTCGTACTACATATTGAGTTTCTGTGTCAAAAAGAATTTCCGCTCCATCCACATCTCTTTGATATACTGGATTCCCTCTTCGATCTTTCCCAAGACGTTCAGCAAGTGCCATAAACACTTTATAATCATCATCACCATCGTGAGCTAGTTGCCTTTCAAGCTCAGTTTTTCGCTGTAAAAAGAGAAGGGAAGCTTGTACGCCTACCTGAGGCAAAAAGGCTTCAACTGCCAAATCCAAGGATGCAAGAATTTTGTACTTGTCCAGAATCCATTGCCTTACTGGAAGATTATTAGGATTACCCAAAATACTATCAGGGAGAACTATAGCTACTCTTCCTCCTGGTTTCAAATAGTTATAGCACGCTTCAATAAACAAAACTTCAGGAGCGTCACTATACTTGGATAGAAAATACTGAGTGGCTATTTCCGGCTCCACTTTCACTTTTGCCCCAAAGGGCGGGTTAGTAAATATGATGTCGAATTTTTCACGGGCGTCCTTACCATAGCGGCTTTCTATGTCTTTCATCTCTGACATGCTCTTATCAATGGCATTTTCTATTTTTTTTATTTCAGTTGGGTGCTCCCAATTGGGGTAGGCAAGGGAATTGACATGGAAAATATTAGCATGACCATCACCAGCCATTACCATGTTCATTCTGGCTGCTTTTTTTAGGTCAGGATCAAAGTCAAAACCGAAAATGCTACGTTCTGCGTATTCCTTTACTCGTTCGTTCACTTCCATGGAATTGAACTTCTCAGCCAAAAGTGGACCTTCTAAGTCAGGATATAGCTCAGCGGCAATTTGTTTCCTTACATGGTCAAGCACCATAACCAAAAAGCCTCCCGAACCACATGCAGGATCGAGAACGCGATCATTCTCGGTTGGGTTCAGCATCTCCACCATTGCTTTTATAATATTTCTTGGGGTGAAGAATTGACCTGCTTCTTGTTTTAATGTATTGCTTACAATTGTTTCGTAAGCCATACCCTTAACATCCACAGAAGCATCTAGAAATGAGTATTTAGAAAGCTCTCCGGCAATAAAAGCGATTCCTTTATCAGTAAGGCCAATGGCTTCATTTCCATCAAATACCTCTGAGAATATTTCATCACTCTTTAGTTCTTCAAACAAACCTTTAATCCGTTTGGCTACTGCCTTTCGACCTTCTTCAGTATTTTGCTCTTTAACACCTACCCAAAACTTTCTGCGGAAGCTATCTTCAGAAGGCATAAATCTGCGCTTCTCATCGTAGAGCTTACAGAAGATGAGATTTAGCAACTGCCAAAAGGCATCTTTTTTCCGGCCTTCATTGCCATATATATAATCATGCGAACGCTTGAATACTTTTATCAAAGAATCATTTGCTGGCTTTCTACTGGAAGAGCGGTCGGCCCTGTCAAGGTCATCCAGTGTTTCTCCTTCCCCAGGAAAATCCGAGAGATCCACAAACTCATAGTCAAAGCCCATGGCATCATCTTCCTTTTGCAGGTAATGATAACCGGAACCATTTGCCCAAAGGCCAAATTCGCAACTCTCTACCGCACCCATGGCATTTTCCAAAGTAGGTTTGACACCTTTCTTTTTGTCTGTCTCCTTCACCTTATCATCCTGAACCACACAGATACGAATAATGAAATCCTGATCATGAGGTTTCTCTTTCTCAAAAACTACTAATTCTACCTTCTGTTTCTTGGATTTACCGGTATCGGGATCGGTATATACAATTGTGAAATCTCGTTCCATGTCTGCAAGGTCAAAGCCATACTCTTCGTTAAGCATTAAGATTACAGATTGTAAATTACTTTCTTTAGCTTTTATTTTTTTGACTTCACCGTTAAGGATACACACAAGCTCATTATCCTCTAAAACTAATTCTTCTTTATCTTGTACTTCTGTTGACATTTGTGTAGTTCCTTTAATTTAATTGGTTGGTAATATTTTCTAAACTTTGTAAGACTTCCTGGTAAGAAAGCGATGAATGAGTTTCTAATATTTGATTAATAAGTTTACTATCTTCTTGTTGCTTTATATTGTCGGTCAAAATCTTTTTAATAGCCTCTAATTCTGGGGGATGCGCTTGTAAGATTTCCAAAACATCTTTACCTAATAAAGTAGCGCCCCCTTTTGCTCTGGTAAAATCTTCTGTATAGATTTCATCATAATATTGTACAGCAGCTCGTTCTTCGTGAATTCCAAGATAATTTTCCAAAATGAAACCTATGTCATCTGCATCCTTGTTACTTTTATTGTGACGGTCGTTCCAGGCAAGGATTTTTAGAAGAAAAATACCGCTTAAAGAAGCGATTCTGATTTCTAATTCTTGATCTACGCTAACCCTAAGGGAAGTTTCTTCCGCAGCGTCAAATCCTAGTACCGACATGGCGAAAGACTCATCGGGAGGCCAAAATATTTTGCTGTTTTGCTTCATAATTTCACCAAATGGTACAATGTCCACTTGAAATCTATCTTTATACAAAAAGCGTTGTTTTTGAGCTTTATCTTTGGTGAAATTTTCTAACTTTAAAATTTCTTGCTCCACTTTTAACCACTGTTCCCAGTTACTTACAGTGATTGCGATATCCAAATCATGAGTCAAGCGTCCGGAACTTTCATTATGTAATTCCATAAAGATATCCCGTGCAGTAGCACCTATAACAAAAAAAGAAATTCCTGATTCCTGAAAATACTCAGTGAGCTCTTGTAGAATAGGTTTTAATAATGGATGGGTAAATTTATCACTTGATATGCTGTAGCTCATTCTGGCGTATTTCTTTTGCTATTTCAATATTTCTTCCAAAACCACTACTTATTAGATCTGCATATATAAGTAGTGCCGGAGCAACTGCTTCGTTATCCGAGTCATTTTTCCAGAATTTTTGTAGGATTTCCACTGTACCGTTTTCACTCGGAATTAAGCGCACCTTATTCGCTATTACGGATAATTCTAGGTCGGTAAACAGAGTATATTTTTCAGGTCTTAAATTTTCGGTAAGAATAGCCCCTCCGGGCTCCCCTCCCCAAAGAATTCTTCCATGGCTAAAGTTTAAATCTATATTTCTCCAGTTTTTCGTTTGATTTGGGTCGATGAAGCGCATCTTTTTTCGGAATATTCGAGGCCTGAGCACTGCATTGTATTCTATGACCCAACGCTCTAATAATTCATTTTTGTTTTTTAGAATTCTTTTTTGGTTGGTTTTTAAAAGGTAGTTTAACTCCTCTAATTCATTCATTACATTACTTACTGAGCCGATAGAGACTTCAGCTTGTTCTGCTATTCTTCTATATGAATCTTGAAGGTGTTGTGGTTTGTTTAGAAGGTGAAATAGGATCTTTATTCCAGTTTCTTGAAAAGCACGTGATTGGTTGGTTTTATCCTTTTTTGGAGGTTTTTGGCCTTCCACAAATATGGCTAAATCTTCATGTCTAATAAATGCATTTCCCGCAACATCTATATAATTAATTCCGCGCTGCTTAAAATCTTCTGTTGATTTTTTTGAAATATATTCTGCTATTAGAATGATAGGTCTATTGAAGTTATGCTTCATTTCCTCCAATTGGGAGAGGATTATTCCTTGATTAGAGGATCTAACTGTGGTTTTGGATTCCACAATAAATTGGATATTTCTAATAGTTAGTAGGGCGTCATAATTGTTTCTATTGCTTTCTACTTCAATAGGAAGATCAATCAGTTTTTCTAACCTGGAGGTGGCTTCGTAGATATGATCTTGGTTACGATACATAGTCTGTGGTGTTCATGATTTTTATTTGTTCAGTGACAATGAACATTCAAATATAATGAACACCTGTTGATTCGCAAAATAAATTTAAGATTTTTATAACAATAATCTGCATTAAATTCTACTTATAGTCTCCGAGGATTTCATCAACTCATCCAAAAGATCTCCCTCCTCAATAGGAATCATCCGAGATATTAGTTCAAGCACATCCTGAATATTATTTTTAGGATTCCGATCTGAAGAATAAGATTTAAAATCTCCATATTCTAAAGAATTAATGCACAGGTACAGCAGAGAACGTATAGTGAAAAGTAATTCACCATAACCTTCTACGTAAAGCAGATCGACCTTATATTTTCCTTTGTAGGTGTCGTGAGGCTTTAGCATTACAAGTCTATCTTTTAGCTTTTCCGTCAGGGCTTGTTGTTCTATGGTTTTCTCAATTTTCATGATCATTCTCTTTTAGTTGTACCTCCAATTCATTTAACTTCTTCTCCACAATATTCTCCATCTCTTTTATAAACGCTTCACTTCTGGTTAAAAGAATGTCCACGTCTACCAAGCCACGCCTGTCACTGGTTCTGAACCTGACTTCATGAAGGGCATTTACCAACTTTTTATAGAGACTCTTGTCTTCATCACTTTTCCGGGGGAAAAATTTAGAAGGAGCATCAGAGCAGTTTCTGCAAAGGTCCAGGAGGTATTTCAGCTTTGTATTATCGGGACGCAAACCTAGCATCACATAAATGGCTCCCAGGCAGATTTGTTGTAAAGCCAGATGTTGTAGACACAGCTCTGTGGCATCATCGTCCCCTTCAACCTCGAAGGTAGCTCTCAAGAAGCCGTGGGCTCTACTTTGACGGATGGAAAAATCTCTCTTGATTTTCTGTATATCTTCTTCAGGCGGTTTTACCTGGTCTGGTATTTCTATTAAAAATTGAGGATCTGAATAAACAAGTGTCCCTTCTTTTAAAATGCGGTGAAGAAATAAGTTACCCTTATAAAGAGCCTGCTCTATCCTTTTTGGAGTTGTGACTATTATGGTGGTGGTAATTAGCCCCTTGCTTTTCTCTGCAATCAGCTGGGAGATTTTGTTCGGATAAATACCGGCTGTCTCATTGGCTACCACCATTAGATCATAATTTATAAAAGAATTAGTTTGAGTTCCCTCAAAGTTTTGCCTCTCTCTAAAACCTTTTCTTTTCCCAAAAGAAATAATCTTCAGTGGAGTTACTATTTCAGTAATGGTTTCTTTAAAGAGCCCAAAAAATTTGTCCTCATCATCATCTAATAAAGGATCCACTTCAGATGCAGAAGTGGGAACTTTTCCATTTTCTTTTTCATTTGCCAGGAGCTTTTGACAGCTTTTAAATCGGAAACTGAATATTTCCCTTACCTGGTTTTCCATCATTTCTGCTCTTTCAGCAAGTAATTTTATTTCCCTTTTGGTAACATCAAAGGCTGAATGGTATCGGCTTTCAGTGTATGCTCTATCCAAAACTTCTAGTAACTGAAGATCATCTCGCCGGGCTGAGTTGAAAATAGGACCGGCACCATAGATAAAAGGGCAGGCATAAGCTATGTGATTTGCAATTTTATGGCAGATCAGCGGTTTTCCCATAGCAAAAGTTTCCAGGCATCTGTAGAGCCATTCAATTTTTTGATGAATCAGGAAAGCTGCTCCTGCCCATTCTTTTCTTTTCCTGTAAAAGCTAATTCCAACTGTAAAAGAATTGATGCGGTCTATTTCCCATTCTAGATAAGAAGTTGCTTTTTTCAGAAGAAGTTCGATATCTTCCTTTGGCTGGTTGAGGACTTGGTTGGAAATTGAACTATTGTGAATTAATTTCCCTAGACTACAATTTTTTATAAAGTACAAGTTACCTTTATGAAGTTCTTCCTTAGCATAGGAAAAGGAATACATCCTAAACCGTTTGCCGCTCAACCACTTAAAGGTTCTTTCAACCTGAGATTGAAATTCAGTCGAATTAACCACGCAGTCTTCGTTTACTATAAAGGTGACAATAATTCCCTCGATAGGATCCTCCAAAAGATATACTTGTTCGACCACTTCCATATCTTTTATCCTCTTTTTGAAGTCATTAAATGCAGCAGGATTGTCACTCACTAATTTTTCAACAGCATGTTCCATAATTTTCCTAAATTGGCGTTAATATTCCGACTCTTTAACTTCCCTACAAGCTATATCGAGTTGGTACCGTACCGAACCAGAAACATTGGTACTTTACCAAAGAAGGATTGTTTTTTACCAACTTTGGGAAGCAATGAATTATTAAAAGAAGAAATTTTATCTTTAAGTATGGAGACAGCAACAAAATCTAACCACATTGGCCGAAAGATTAGCCGCATAAGGGAACTGCGAGGTATGAAGCAGGAAGCTCTTGCCGCAGAGCTGGGAATAAGTCAGCAAAGTGTTTCACATCTTGAGCAGAGTGAATCCTTAGAGGATGAAAAACTGGAAAAAATAGCAAAAGCTTTAGGAGTAACTAAAGATGCAATTAAGAATTTTTCTGAAGAAGCAATCTTTAATAACATTCAAAATAACTACGAAGGATCTACTATTAACGCAGGTCCAACTGTTAATCATCATTGTACTTTTAATCCTTTAGATAAGCTTGTTGAAGCCTATGATGAAAATAAAAAGTTATACGAGCGCTTGCTTGAGGCGGAGAAGGAGAAGGTGAAATACCTGGAGGAATTGGTGAAGGGAAAGTAGCTCCCTTGAAACTAAAAGAAATGAAAACACCATTACAGTTTACCAATATCAAACTGTAATGGTGTTTTTAGTTATACGTTCTACGCATTTATAAACAAGCACATACCATTTAAAAAGTATATTATGGCATTCCAAGTCGGAGAAAAAGCAATTTTCACATCACCAAAAGGACATCAAAAAGAGGTAGAAATTTTAAGAAGAGCTATCGACTATGAAAGAGGCTTTATAGACGAATTTAATGAGAAAGGAAATTTTGATTATTATGTGTCAGTAATTAATATTTCTGAAAATGAAGAAATCTTCTGTAAAAAAAGTGAATTGAGCCGCTATGAATAAAAGAGATTATTATTCAGTGCGTACTGGAAAAATCAAGCCGAATGAATTAATTGACTTAAAAATATTAAAAAAACTGTTTCTTATTATATATCGAAAATTAGAGGATGAAGGATATTTTCAAAGATATTTCGGGTATTACTGTGTTGACCAGGAAGAAGTGGCTGGAGAATTAGGTTATGATTTAGATTCTGTTTTATTTATTCATCTTAAAAAAGAAAACCTCTATCCAATACAATCTAAAATAGAACACTATAGTGAGGACGATTTTTTTGATGTTCTTGAATTTCTTCACGATTACTGTTCCAAACCAATTGATGGCTACTTTCATCAGCATAACGGCTGCGGTTATCATTATGAGGAATTTAATGACAAAGAAGGTCAACAATATTTCAGACAAAACGTGAACCCTATTCTAAAAGATTTTGGAAAAGGATTTGAAATTTCGGACGAAGGAGAAATTCTTCAATTGGCCGATTCGGGACTATCTTTTCTCTTTGACGCGGACGTGCCAACTAATGATAACGAAAATATTGAAAGTAAGATTAACAAAGCAGTTCTGAAATTCAGAAGATACAAGTCAACGATGGACGATAGACAGGATGCAATACGAGATCTTGTTGACGTGCTTGAGTTTTTAAGACCAAAAGCCAAAATGTACTTGGAAAGTAAGGACGAATCTGACTTATTTAACATTGCAAATAATTTCGGTATAAGACACCATAATGAAAATCAGAAAGATAAATACGATAGATCAATCTGGCATAGTTGGATGTTTTATCACTACCTGTCAACAATCCACGCACTATTGCGGATAATCAAAAAACAGGAAAAATAACTGTGTAGAA
>Ga0098069_100089_pt1 | contig 55348 bp, 44 predicted proteins | sample 27_taG_FD_92584 | JGI IMG/M metagenome (GOLD analysis project Ga0098069, IMG submission 92584) | Marine viral communities from Cariaco Basin, Caribbean Sea - 27_WHOI_OMZ | ecosystem: Environmental > Aquatic > Marine > Oceanic | place: Caribbean Sea: Cariaco Basin | collected 2014-11-09
AACTCACTGATTCTTTAGATAAAAAACTCCCGGAATATATTACCAAAATCCAGGGAAAAATTCCGGAAGAAGGGATTTTGGAAGTGTATGACTTTGTTTATCAAAATCTACCATTATTTCTTAATTCACAGGATTATGAAGAAATAAATGCGCGGCTTCAGGAAGACAGTATTCAGGAAAGATTGGAAAGCTCTTATAGAGACTTAATTTCCCCAACCGGTTTTATAACAAAGCAATTTCTCTTTAAAGATCCACTTTCTTTAACCAACCTGGGATTGGAGAAATTACAGGAATTACAGGTAGACGACAATTTTAAGATTTACAATAATTACCTGGTGACTAAAGATGAAAAGCATTTGTTACTATTTATCACGCCTACATATCCGGCTTCTGAAACTAAAAATAATCAGGTTTTTATTGAGGAATTAGACAAAATTATTTCTGAATTAAATAAAAATTCAGAGGTAAAAGCTGAATATTTTGGAGGAGTTTTATACGCCATTGCCAATGCAAAACAAATAAAAAGCGATATTCAGCTTACGCTTAGTATTGCTTTTTCTATTTTACTAATCCTCCTAATCCTATTTTACAGAAGATTTTACGTACCATTATTGCTTTTTCTTCCCAGTCTATTGGGCGCTTTGTCGGCAATTACTTTGCTATATTTTGTCAAGGGAAGCGTTTCGGCGATTTCTTTAGGAATTGGTGCAATTTTACTGGGAATAAGCCTCGATTATGCATTGCATATACTCACTCATTTTAGAAATAATGCCGATGTAAGAATTCTATATAAAGAAGTGAGAAAACCTATTTTAATGAGCAGCTTTACTACGGCTATCGCATTTTTGTGTTTACTTTTCCTGGAAAGTGAAGCCTTAAACGATTTGGGAATTTTTGCAGCTGTGAGTGTAATCACGGCTTCAGTATTTTCTTTAATTCTTATTCCGCAGTTTTACAAGCCGCCTAAAAACAAGCAAAAAGTTAAAAACAACTGGATAGATAAGCTTGCATCTCAGCGATTTTACAATCGTAAATTTTTAGTAGGAATTGTACTTATTCTATTTCTCTGTGGCTTATTTTTCTTCACCAAAGTCGAATTTAATGAAGATATTTCTCAACTTAATTTTGAGCCGGAAGACATACAGCAAACCGAAGAAAAAATTAAGCAGATTGCAGATGAAGCTGCTAATACCACGTATTTGGTTTCCTACGGGAACGATATAGAGGAGGCTCTTTCCAGAAATAACGAGCTTTACCAGGAACTTAAAAACCTGGAAAAAACGGGTGATATTAAGAGTTTTAGCAGTATTGGTGGGGTAGTGCTTTCTACCGATAAACAAACCGAAAGAATAGCAACCTGGGAAGAGTTTTGGACAGATGCAAAAAAAGAAAACCTGAAAAATACTCTTATAAACGAATCTGCCGAACTTGGCTTTAAAGCAGAAAGTTTTAATCGGTTTTACGAGCAATTGAATAAGGACTTTGACGGTATATTCCTGGACGATTATCGTGATGTTTCCACTCTTTATTTAGACGATTTTATAAATAATAATCCGGGTTTTTCCACGGTGACCAGTACGCTAAGTTTTGAAGAAAATAATCCTGAGATATTACAGGAACTTGAAGAAAAAGAGGGCGTTATTGCTATAGACCGAAAGCAAATGAACGAAGATTTCCTTGGGGATTTAAAGAGCGAATTTAACCAACTTATCTTATTCTCTCTAATTGCTGTTTTTATTGTTTTACTACTTTTTTACCGGAATTTCTTGCTTAGTTTACTCACTTTATTGCCCATTGCCATAACCTGGATCATCGCTTTGGGCATAATGGCCGTTTTAGGCATAGAATTCAATATTCTAAATATTATAATTTCCACCTTTATTTTCGGACTCGGGCTGGATTACAGTATTTTTATCACCAACGCCTGCTTAAAGGAATACGAGACAGGGAAACCTGCTTTAAAAACTTACCAGGCTTCCATTTTGGTTTCGGTAATAACTACTTTACTGGGCATAGGTGCGTTGGTTTTTGCTAAACATCCGGCTCTCCAATCGGTTTCTGTGGTTTCTGTAATTGGAGTTCTAACCGCGGTTTTGGTGGCTTTTGTAATTCAAACAAAATTATTCGATCTTTTATTTTTCCGAAGAATATTGGTGCAGAAAGCTCCTTTTAGCTTCTATGTGCTGTTTAAAAAATCAGGGAGTAAAGAGCAACTTTACTTAAAAAATGCTGTTTTGGGAAATTACAGGTATAAATCTGTGTATCCATTTGCTAAAAAAGAATTTACCCAAAATCGCGAAAGATTTTTAAAAGTTTCCGAATTTATAGATCCGAAGGAGAAAATTTTTATGTTGAATTCCTCTTACGGGATTCTCCCTGTATTTTTAAGTCTGAAAAATCCTGAAAATAAATTCTTGGTTTTAGATATAGATAAAGAAAATAGAAAAATTTCCAAAAACACTACTCAAAGTAATGCTGAGAATATTACTTTTCGCAAATTCTGGCCAGAAGATTTAAAGGAATATCCAGTTTATCTAATTAGTGAAAAACCTTCAGAAGAAATCGCTTCGGTATTAAAAGAAAATATTTCCCGGAACGCTAAACAAGTGATTATTTTAACTTCAGAATACGAGAACAGGTGGCTTATCGATTTAAATTTTGAGATTATTTATCGACAAAATAATATCCTGGTTTTAAAAAGAATGGATTAAATGAAGTTACTTTTTATTAAAATATCTATTGTTTTTGGGATTTTGTTCCTCTTAAATTCCTGCGGAGTAAAACGTTCCATGGAGGACCGGCCAGATATTACCGGAATAGAAAAAATAGATACTGCCAGAACCAAGATAAACGACAATCATTATCGTTTAGGGAAGAATTCCCTTTATAAAAATAAACACGGAATTTGGGAGCTTTATATTGAAGGCAACGCGCTGGAACGTGGTGTGATAGCCGGAAGCCTTACTCGCGAATTAATGCATAAACAGGAAATTGCTTTTATGGAGAGAATCTATGAGTTGGTGCCTGAAACCGGTTATCGAAATTTCTTAAAAAAAACAGTCGCCTGGTTTAACCGAAAAATGTATTTACACGTTCCGGAAGAATATAAACAAGAAATTTACGGTACCTCACTTTTTGGTTTGGAAAAGTACAATGATTTTGTGCCGGCTTATGTGCGCATGCTCTATTTTCATGGAGCGCACGATATTGGTCACGCGTTGCAGGATCTAATGCTGGTGGGTTGTACTTCTTTTGCAGCCTGGGATGATAAAACAGAAGATGGGCAATTGCTTTTAGGCAGAAATTTCGATTTTTATGCGGGAGATGAGTTTGCTGAAGAAAAGATTGCAGCCTTCGTGAATCCCGACAAGGGACATAACTTTATGATGTACACCTGGGCCGGGATGATTGGTTCTGTGAGTGGTTTGAATGAAAAGGGCATCAGTGTAACCATAAATGCTGGAAAAAGTAAAATTCCTTTGCAGGCGAAAACTCCTATTAGTTTAGTTACCCGGGAAATTCTCCAATATGCCTCCTCTACTGCAGAAGCCGTAGAGATTGCTAAAAAGCGTGAAGTTTTTGTTTCGGAATCTATTATGGTGGGTAGTGCTTCAGAGCAGAAGGCGATCTTAATTGAAGTAGCACCGGGGAATTTTGGAGTTTATAAGGTTGAAAATTCTAATGAATTAATTTGCAGCAACCATTTTCAAAGTGAAGCTTATGCGAATGATAACCGCAACTTAAAAGCCATTAAGGAAAGCCATACGCAATATAGATTTGATAAAATGCAGGAATTACTTTCTGAAAAAGAAAAATTAAACCCAAAAAAAGCAGCTGAAATATTAAGGAACAAAGAAGGTTTGGAAGGTGCTAAGCTGGGAATGGGAAATGAAATGGCCATAAATCAACTACTGGCACATCACGGAATAATTTTCAAACCTGAAGAAAATAAAGTTTGGATATCGGCTAATCCTTATCAATTGGGTGCTTTTGTAGCCTATGATTTAGATGCAGCTTTTACAAAGTTTGAAGCCGGAAATGTTTCAGGAAGTGTTATGCTTGCTGAAGAAAACATTGCAGAAGACCCTTTTGTAAATACTGAAGCTTATAAAGATTACGAGAAATACCGAAAATTAAATGGGAAAATTATTGAAGCTATTTCTAAAGAAAAGGAAGTTTCAGAAGAAAAAATTAAGCGATTAAAAGCCCTAAATCCTTATTTCTGGGAAGTTTTTAAAATTGCCGGCGATTACTATTTTCAGCAAAAAGAATTTAAAAAAGCGGTGATCAATTATAAGCAGGCGAAAAGGAGGGAAGTGACCACTTTACCGGATGAAGAATACTTAGATAAAATGATTAAAAAATCTTACCGGAAAATCTAAATGACTAATTTCTACGATATAAATAAGAATAAGGAATTGTTGAAAAAACAGCTAAGTTACGCTGTGGCAAATTCTCCATTTTATATAAAGCGTTTTACGGATAGTAAAATTGATATTGAAGCAATTCAGTCTTATGAAGAATTCAGAAAGATCCCGATTACTACCAAAGAGGATTTACAGCATTATAATCAAGAATTTATTGCGGTTAAAAAAGACGAAATTATAGATTATGTAACTACTTCAGGAACGCTGGGGAATCCGGTTAGTTTTGCCTTAAATGACGCTGATTTAGATCGACTGGCTGAAAATGAACGTCAGTCTTTTGAAATGGTAGGAGTCAGGAAATCTAGCGTGGTGCAACTCACTACAACTTTAGACCGCAGATTTATGGCAGGGATGGCTTACTTTTTAGGATTGCGAAAACTCGGCGCCGGGATTGTAAGAACCGGAAGCGGCCTACCCGGTTTGCAGTGGGAATCTATAGAACGATTTCAACCTGATTTTCTCGTCGCAGTTCCTTCATTTTTGTTGAAGATGATTGATTTTGCCAAGGAAAATGGAATTGATTATAAAAACTCTTCGATCAAAGCTGCTGTTTGCATTGGCGAACCTTTGCGAAATCCCGAGTTCAGTTTGAATTCTTTGGGACAGAAATTAAAAGATTTATGGGATATAGAGTTATTTTCTACCTATGCTAGCACCGAAATGGGTACTGCTTTTACCGAATGTGAATTCCATAAGGGTAATCATAGCTTGCCTGATTTGATCTTTGCAGAAGTTCTAGATGAAAATCAAAACCCGGTAGAACCCGGTGAAATTGGAGAATTGGTAGTTACACCTTTACAAACCCAAACAATGCCATTAGTGAGATTTGCAACAGGAGATATGGTAAAGTTTTATGGCCAAAATTGTGAGTGCGGTAGAAAGTCAATGAGAATTAGCACTCCTGTTGGGCGTAAAAAGCAAATGATAAAATTAAAAGGAACTACCCTTTATCCGCAGCAAATCATCAATTTACTTACGGCTTTTCAATCCCTGAAAATCTTTGTTATTGAAGCAAGTTTAAATGAAAATCAAACCGATGAAATCCTGATTAGAATTCCGAATGATTTTACTGAAACTAGTAAGCTTCAGGAGCATTTGCAGGCTGGATTAAAGGTAAAAGTAGCTCTAGAAAAAACTTCCGTAGAAAAAATTGAAAAAATGAAGTTCCCTAAAGAAAGCAGGAAACCAAAACTTTTCCACGATTATCGCTAAAGGCTAAATTATCTTTTTGATTACCCTTAATTGATGAGTATGTCTTTTTAGTTCAGCATTAAAAATTCCGGAATGATCAATGCGATCAATACGAACTTTCCCATCTACATGAATAATATAATTATCGTTCATCATAATACCCACGTGATCTATTATTCCTTCTTTATCATCAAAAAAGGCCAGATCTCCAGCTTCACTTTCTTCAATAAAACTAAGCGGTTCGCCTTGTTTAGCCTGATCGGCTGAATTTCTATTTAATTGATAGCCGTTTAGCTTATAGACCATTTGTGTAAGTCCGCTGCAATCAATTCCCAGCGGTGATTTCCCGCCCCAGGCATACGGACTGTTTAAATAGAGTAGTGCAGTTTTTACAATTTCCATTTTAGGTTTCTCTCCCGAAACAGAATGGCCTTCAAAATGATGATTCAACAAACCGGTAGCATTAAGGGACGCGCCAATAGGGATAGTAATAAGATGCCCGTTATGATCGGTCACGAAATCAAAAAGATCTGCAGAATATTTTGGAGTAGCATGGTCTAACTGGAAGTAAGTTTCTTCCGGAATTTTAAGTAATTGTTTATTTGAAATCCAGGCCTCAAAATTATCGAATGCAACACGAATCCTGCTCCATTGAGCACGTTCTTCAAGTATTTTAAAATGTTCTCCATAAAGAACCTGAGAGACCATTTCGCTATTATTAGATGTGGTTTCGCGAAGTGGCACAATGCTTAGGGGGCAAATTCCGTATTGCATTCAATAAAAAATATAAAATTAAGAGTTTCGCTCTATTACCATTGCAGATGCACCGCCACCGCCATTACAAATTGCGGCCGCACCTAATTTAGCATTATTTTGCTGCAATACATTTAATAGAGTAATAAGAATTCTGACTCCGCTGCAACCCAGTGGGTGACCTAGAGAAACAGCGCCACCGTGAACATTGGTGATCTCGTCGCTAATTCCTAAAATCTTCATATTAGCCAGTCCAACTACAGAGAAAGCTTCGTTAAATTCAAAGAAATCTATTTCATCTTGAGCAACACCTGCGTTTTTGAGTGCTAAAGGCAAAGCTTTGGCTGGAGCAGTAGTAAACCATTTTGGTTCCTGTGCGGCATCAGCAAAACCTTTAATGCTGGCCAGGATCTCTACACCTAATTCTTCAGCTTTTGCACGGCTCATTAAAACCACGGCACCAGCACCATCGTTAATGGTAGAAGCATTTGCAGCAGTTACAGTACCGTCTTTACTAAACGCTGGACGAAGTGAGGTTATTTTATCCATTCTCACATTCTTGAATTCCTCGTCTTCTTTTACCACTAAAGGATCTCCTTTTCGCTGTGGAACTTCAACCGGCACAACTTCATTATCAAATTTCCCATCGGCCCAGGCTTGAGCAGAACGTTCGTAAGATTTAATGGCAAATGCATCCTGATCTTCCCTGGAGAATTGATGCTCGGTAGCACAAAGATCGGCGCAAACACCCATAGCATTATGGTCGTAAGCATCTACCAAACCATCTTTTTGCATCCCGTCTTCCATTTTAGCAGGTCCAAATTTCTGACCTTTTCTATGGTATAAATAATGCGGAATCAAACTCATATTTTCCATTCCACCGGCAACAACTATAGAATTTTGTCCCAGCATAATAGATTGTGCGCCTTGCATCACGGCTTTCATTCCGCTGGCACATACTTTATTTACAGTTGTACAGGGAACAGAATCTGGAATTCCGGCTTTTAAAGCGGCCTGTCTTGCAGGTGCCTGGCCAACACCGGCCTGCACTACATTTCCCATTAATACTTCCTGTACAAGTTCAGGTTTCAAATTAATTTTATTCAGAGCTCCTTTGATGGCAACAGCACCAAGATCGGTAGCTTCTACGGTAGATAAGCTACCCAAAAAACTTCCAATTGGAGTCCTTGCGGCGCTTACAATTACTACTTCGTTATTCATCATTTATGTTTTAGTTATTTCTTCTTTTGCGAATTTAGTGATTTTATAAGGAACTTAACAAGAGTGCCACTTTGGCCGCTATTTTTTAGTACATTTGAGCAATAGCACGATTTATATGAAGAAATTCGTAAATAACCTGTATAAGAATCAGGCGTTATTTTACAAGGTATTTTTATTTGCGCTTACCGCAGTGCTAATTGTTTACCTGCTTCCCAGAGGTGGAAATTTTAAATATGAAATTCCTAAGGGAAAGCCGTGGCAATATGAAAATTTATATGCGCCGTTTGATTTCGCTATATTAAAATCTGAAGAAGAAATCCAGGATGAGCGCCAGCAAATAATAAACAACCATACTCCATATTTTCAGTTTAACCAGGAAATTCCCAATCAGGTAAAATCTGAAGTGCCCGAGGTAGTAACGGAAGTTTTTCCCGACTCTATTTTAAAAAACAGGGAAATTCAAATTATTGGTTTTGTAAATGAAACACTGGAAGGGGTTTACGAATATGGTTTATTACAGGACAACAACAGGTTAGAAGATAATCAGTTGGTTTATTTACGAAAGGGAAATGAAGCCTTTGAAATTTCTTATAAAAATATTCTAAAACAAGACCAGGTAAGGGATTTTTTAAATTCTGAAATTGAAGAATCTAATCTTTCAGAAGTTGAAAATGAATTATTAGAAGTATTCTTCAACCTCATAGAACCTAACGTAAGTTTTGATAGTGAATTTACCCAGAAAGAGCTACAAAGTAAACTGGATAACATCTCCTATACCCGCGGTAATATAGAGCAGGGCAGTAGGGTAATAGCCAGGGGGGAAGTGGTAGAAGGTAATAAATATAATATTCTTAGATCGCTAAAAAACGAATATGAATCCCAGGTTTGGAGTGAAAGTAATTATAAGTGGATTATAGTTGGATATAGTGTATTGGTGGCCCTGGCGCTATTAATGTTATTGTTATTCATTAGAAAATACCGCCAGGAAATCTTTGAGAACAATGTGAAGGTTACATTTATCTTCTTCAACATTCTCTTTATGGTATTGCTCACCACACTAGTGGTTAATTTCAATATAGATTATGTGTATGTAGTGCCTTTGTGTATTTTGCCGCTTACTTTAAAAGCTTTTTTTGATGCCCGTTTAGGAATGTTCACTCACGTAATTACGGTGTTATTATTAGGTTTTATTGTACCTAACAGTTACGAGTATATGTTTCTGCAAATTATAGCAGGAATTGTTACTATTCTAACGGTTTCTGAACTTTATAAAAGGGCAAATCTTTTTATTTCTGTAGGGCAAATAACCCTGGTTTATATAATTTCATACTTTGCTTTCACCGTTATTCAGGAAGGAAATATTGCCGATGTAGAAGGTGAAGTTTTACTAACCTTCCTGCTTGGAGGATTGGCCACTCTATTTGTGCAACCTCTGATTTATATCTATGAAAAGATCTTCGGGATGGTGTCAGATATGTCTTTGCTGGAACTCTCAGATACCAATTCAAAATTACTGAAAGAGCTTTCAGAAAAAGCACCGGGAACATTTCACCACTCTTTAAATGTAGCTAACCTGGCCGAAGCTGCTGCCAATGAAATTAATGCGAATGCCATGCTGGTTAGGGTAGGAGCGCTTTATCACGATATTGGGAAAATGAAAAATCCGACTTATTTCTCTGAAAATCAAACTTCGGCGGTGAATTCTCACGATGAGTTAGCACCCAAGGAAAGCGCACAAATTATTACCGATCACGTAATTAACGGCATTGAAATCGCTAAAAAACATAATCTTCCAGATAGGGTCATAGATTTTATTAGAACACATCACGGCACTACCACCGTTTACTTCTTTTATATGAAAGAGAAAGAGCAAAATGATAACGCGGTGGCAGATGATTTCAGGTATCCCGGCCCTATTCCTTTCAGCAAAGAAACGGCAATATTAATGATGTGTGATAGTGTGGAAGCCGCCAGTAAGAGTTTAAAGGAACCAACTGCCGGAGTGATAGATAATTTTGTTGAGAAGATTATTGATAAGCAAATGAAGGAAGAGCAATTCTTAAATGCCAACATTACTTTTAAAGAAATACAAGTGGTGAAAAAAATCCTTAAACGTAAGCTTAAGAATATTTTTCACCTAAGAGTAGAATATCCGGAATAGGTTTTAACCTACTGCGGTGATTTTCACTTCTTCATCATTAAAGCTAAAAGTATCTCCTTCTGCTTTTCCTTCCATTTCCTTGTAAATTGGAGCTTCAGTAGAAATTGCATAAACGCTGCTTCCATCTTCCATAGAAATTTCACCAATAGGGACTGAGATAAAATAATAATTCCCACTGGTTTCCACCACGCTACCAAAACTAATTTTCTCGCTATAATGATCTGGATCTATGCGGCTTAAACTTTCTTTCATCTCACGGGCATCACTCAAACGACTGGCATTTTTTTCAAAATCGCTTAATAATTCCCCTTTATTATCCTCGTCATAATCTGTTTTCACATCGTTGGCCTCCATAGATTCCTTTATAAGATCCATTTCCTTTTGATAACGTTCTATTTGCTCATTTACAGCATCTAAACAGTTTAAATAGAGTTCTTTTTTATTACTTACCATATTATTTTTTTGTTGATTTTTTTAAAATTAATTAACCTAAACAGGCTACAAGAACATTTAGCAAAAGTTTAATAAGACCGGTTAATTTGTATATAAGTCTATAAACTTATAATACTTTAATATAAGCCTATAAGCTTATAAATAGTTAATATAAGTTTACAGACTAATATTTTTATTATATTTGAAATATGATATCCGTAATCACAGCCGATTTAGTTAATTCTTCCAATTATTCAGAATCGTTTTTAGATGAAATTTTAAAGAATCTAAATTCAGAATTTGAAAAATTACAGCAGGATTATGCCGAAAATGAAATTGATTTTGAAATTTATCGCGGCGATAGTTTTCAGGGTTTAATTTCAAAATATCAGGATTCATTAAAAATAGCTTTGCGAATAAAGAGCCTTATCAATAAGGTAAAGTCGAAAGATCAAAAAACTTCAAGTACTTTGGCCGATGTGAAAATTGCTATTGGAATTGGAACTTTCGATTATAAAGGAGATTCTATAGCCGAATCTAACGGGCAGGCTTTTCAGTTATCGGGAAGAACTTTAGATGAGATGAAAAACGATTCCCGGAAAATTCGTTTAAAAACACCGCTGGAAAGCTTAAACTCTGAATTTGAAGCAAGCTTATTTCTCTTAGATGCGGTAATGGAAAAATGGAGCCAGGCTTCGGCAGAAGTGGTTTATTTTCTTTTAAAAGGAATGAAAGAAACAGAGATAGCCAAAATATTGAATATAAGTCAGTCGGCAGTAAATCAGCGAAAAAAGGCTTGTGGCTGGGAAGCAATTTCGGTCTTACTGAAACGTTTTGAAAATGTAACTGCCCAGAGCTTTTAATTATGGAAGAAACTACATTAATTTTACTTCAACTTCTCCTGGCACATATTTTAACCGATTTTGTGCTGCAACCCACCAAATTGGTAAACCATAAAAGAGAAAGAAAAGCAAGCTCGTGGTTTTTATATGTTCACTCATTTTTAGCAGGTTTTTTAACCTATCTCTTTCTTCAGGAATGGCATTTATGGTATATACCCATTGTTATTAGTTTAAGTCATTTTTTTATCGATCTATGGAAGCTTCAGCATAAAGACGATACCTTAAAACTGTTTTTATTTGATCAATTATGGCACATCCTCATCATAATTTTGGTTTGGCTTTATCTTATTGAAGGTTTTTCAGAATTGATTCCTTTTATCACTGAAATATTTTCTTCACCACAAATCCTCGCAATTTTAATGGGATATTTACTGGTTATTTTCCCCACGGGTTTTCTAATTGGGAAAGCTACCAGCCGTTGGCATAATGAACTTGAACCCAATGGTGAAAGTCACAGCCTGGAAGCTGCAGGAAGGTATATAGGTATTTTTGAAAGAATTCTGGTTTTAACCTTTATTCTTACCAATAATTTTTCTGCAATAGGTTTTCTTATAGCCGCGAAATCTATTTTACGTTTTAGTGATAAAACCGATGCCAGTGCCAGAAAACAAACCGAATACGTACTTATAGGTACATTAATGAGTTTTGCGATCACTATTTTAATCGGACTTCTAGTACGCTACTTCCTCTTCTAAAAGCTGAATATTACTTTGTAAACGCTCTTTTACAATATTCATCATACGTTTATTTAAGGCGGAAGAATTCTCAATATAGGTAGCATATTCCTCTAAAGTGAATTGTCCTATTATAATACCCTTTAAACTATTTCTGAATTTTATATCCTTTTGGATTGCGTTTTCAATGTAAATAAAGCGTTTTTCAAGCTTTAGTTCATAGAATTTGTTCTTGTGTTTTTTGGTGTAATTTCTAAAAACTTCCAGTAACAATTCATCCTGAAGTTTGGCGATTGGCCGTAAAGTTCTGTTCTGAAATTGTTCGTCTAAACTCATGTTTTCTGAAACTCTGGCCGAAGGAATTTCTGGCCTAAGTTCTACTAATTGAAGGTCACGTGGTATCATAAGAACTTTGTTTTCTTAAATTTAATAAACTTTAAACCTCAAAAGTCGGGCCTCATTAAAGACTTGTAAACTAGTTATAAACATTTCTGCACGTTAAAATCGTCTTAATCGGCCTGCCTAAGCCTATTCTTCTTTTTATCTTTAAATGAAAGCCTAAATCAACCAAATTCTAAAAACATTCATTAGCCAATGATAATTTCAAGGAATCCATATACAGGAGAGGAAATTTCTAACCATCACGAATTAAGTGATACCGAAGTTGAAAAATGCATACAAAAAGCTCATTCCAGGTTTAAATCCTGGAAGGAAACTTCTTTTGCCGAGCGCAGTAATTTAATGATGAAAGCTGCAAAAGAGCTTAAGTACAATTCCCAGGAATATGCAGAAGCTATTACAAAAGAAATGGGTAAACCTATTACCCAGGCTGTTGCAGAAATTGAGAAGTGCGCATGGGTTTGTGAATATTACGCTGAAAATGCACAATCTCAATTAGAAAATGAAAAGATAAAAACTGATGCTAAAAGCTCTTACGTAACTTATGAGCCTTTAGGAGTAGTTTTGGCAGTTATGCCGTGGAATTATCCATTCTGGCAGGTATTTAGGTTTGCGGCACCGGCACTTATGGCAGGGAATATTGGAATTCTTAAGCACGCCAGTAATGTGATGCTTTCCGCCAATAATATTCAAAAAGTATTTGAAAGGGCAGGTTTTCCAAAAGATTGTTTTCAGAACCTGGTAATTGGCAGTAAAAAAGTTGAAAATATAATACGTAATACAAGGGTAAAAGCCGTAACCATAACCGGTAGCGGCCGTGCAGGGAGTAGTGTAGCTGCTATTGCCGGTGAAGAAATAAAAAAATCGGTTTTAGAGCTTGGCGGAAGTAATGCTCTGGTAATATTTAAAGACGCTAATATTGCTGAAAGCGTTAAAACCTGTGTTCAAGCGCGGTTTCAAAATACAGGACAAAGCTGTATTGCCGGGAAACGCTTATTATTACATAAAGATATCGCCGAAGAATTCCTGGATGAATTCACCAGGCAGGTTCGCGAGTTAAAAAGTGGCGATCCTATGGATAAGGAGACTTTTATCGGGGTAATGGCTAAAGAAAGCCTTGCTGAAGACCTGGAAGACCAGATCAAAGATTCCGTAAAAAAAGGGGCGAAAATTATTTTAGGCGGAAAACGCGATGGGACTTATTTTGAACCAACTATTATAACAGGAGCCAAAGAAGGAATGCCAATTTTTGATGAAGAGACTTTTGGACCTGCGATCTCTGTAACCGAATTTAAAGATGACCAGGAAGCGGTAGATCTCGTTAATTCTTCCAATTTTGGCCTTGGTGTTTCCATTTTTACAGAGGATGAAAAATTCGCCCTTAAAATGGTTCCCAAATTTGAAGATGGAGCCGTTTTCGTGAACGAGCTTGTTAAAAGTGATCCCAGATTACCATTTGGAGGCACTAAGATTTCGGGTTACGGAAGAGAATTATCGCATCACGGGATCAAAGAATTCACCAATAGAAAAACGATTTACTTTAACAAATATTAGTTATAGAATGAAGTTTGGAAAAGTAGAACATCCCGAAAAAATAGACTTTAAGCTACCTGAAACACATCCCGATACCATTAAAGTTCTTAATGATAAAGGAGATATTGGAGGATTTACAGATGTAAGAATAGGTTGTGCGAAATGGAATAGAAAAGATCTCAAGAACTTCTATCCGAGAGGTACAAAAGACGAGTTGAAATATTACTCTTCGCAGTTTAATAGCATAGAATTCAATGGGTCCTTCTATAGGATGTACGAGGAAGAGCAGTTTAAAAAATGGTATGAAAAAGCAGACGATGATTTTAAGTTCTTCCCAAAAGTGCCAAGGCTCATTAGTCATTTAAAACGCTTAAATGAAACCGAGGAATTAACAGACGATTTCATTAAAAATCTGCTTCAGCTAAAAGAAAAATTGGGAACGGTTTTCCTGCAAATGCCTGAAAATTTTGCTCCTAAATTTTTAGATAAATTAGATAGTTTTTTCGAGCATTGGCCAAAAGAAATTCCGCTTTCTGCAGAAGTACGACACGAAGATTGGTATGCTGATGAAACAGTGGCCAACGAATTCTATGATGTACTAAAGAAACGAGATGTAGCGCATATAATTACCGATACCGCTGGAAGGCGTGATCTTATTCATATGCGATTGAGTAATCCTACAGCTTTTATTAGGTATAATGGGGCAAATCATAGCTCAGATTACACCAGGTTGGACGATTGGTTAGATAGATTGGAAGAATGGCATAAAGAAGGCCTGGAGAATGTTTACTTCTTTATTCATCAAAATGTTGAAGAAGCATCTCCTTTACTTTCGGCATATTTTATAGAAAAATTCAATAAAAGATTTAAAACAGATATACAAATACCTAAAACTTTAAAATAATATGAAACAGCAAGAAGTAGCAGTAACCGTAGATAGTGTAGTTTTTTGTAATGCTAATAATGAATTTAAGGTTTTGCTTATTAAAAGAAAAAATGATCCTTTTGAAGGCCAATGGGCCTTACCGGGAGGTTTTATAAACGAATCTGAAGATTTGATAACAGCGGCCAAGCGAGAACTTAAGGAAGAAACCGGAGTAGCTGTAGAAACAATGGAGCAAGTGAGAGCTTTTGGTGCGCCGGGTCGGGACCCCAGAGGAAGAACCATTTCTATAGCCTTTGTAAGTAGAATCTTTTGTGAAGAAGATCTCAGTGCAGGCGATGATGCTGCAGAAGCATCCTGGGTAAAGATTGATGACTTGCCTCAACTTGCTTTTGATCACGCTGAAATCATTGAAGCCGCTAAAAACTATTTATAAGTTTTTGCAATTCTAACGCCCTATTTTTAGGGGAAATAAAAATAACTTATCTAAATTTTATGGGTTTGGTAAATCTTTAAAAAGCTTTTACCAGCCCATTTTTAATGATTAATTTTAAAAGAAAAAGATGAGATTTCATACCAGAAAATGGATCAAACCTGAAGATCTAAATCCAAATGGCACCTTATTTGGCGGTAAATTATTGGCCTGGATAGATGAAGAATGCGCTCTGTATAGCATTATCCAATTAGAAAATTCGAAATGTGTCACCAAATATATGAGTGAGATTAATTTTCAATATTCAGCTAAACAGGGTGATATTGTAGAGATAGGAATTGAAGTTTTAAAATTTGGAACTACTTCTTTAACGCTAAAATGCGAGGTTAGAAACAAAATGACCCGCTCTACGATAATTACTATAGACAAGGTAATTATGGTGACTTTAGATGAAGAGGGTAAACCTACACCTCACGGTAAAACTAAGGTAGAATTCGTAAAAGATAGACTTCAGGATAGAGCCTAAATCTTCTCGCAAAAAAGTACAATCTTTTCGTTGTTTATATTGGTGGTAAAAAATAAGTAATTTTTCCCGCCATCTTTTATTTTAAATTTTTTCCTTAGCACGGCAACACTTTCGGGGAAATTTCTAACGCTAATATTGGATTTATAATTCTTGAACTCTTTCTTTAAAACACCTGGTTTATATTCCTGTATTTCAATAACCTTAAATCTCCTGCCAGGAAAAACAACTTCTTTGTCTGCCGTATATAAATGAGAGTTAGGATGCAGTTTTGAAGTTTGAGTTTGACCAGCAACTTCTGCAAACAATCCGCTCTTCATAATAGATGAATTGGGTTCAAAAAGTAAATTTTTTGGAAGCGAATAATTTACATTAGAAGAACTATTATTCAAAATTCCATCAAATTTTTCAACCCCGTTTTTCGTGAAATTTAAGGTTTTAATACTGGGTGAAACACATTCTTCTTTCTTCAAAAACCACAATAATTCCTTTACTTCATTATTAACTGCAACAATATGTATTTCGGTAACAAATTTTAATTCTGAAATTCCAGCCTGTAAATCGAGTAGTGGCGAGGTTTTTATAAGAATTTTATCAGATTTACTAAAAAGTAATTCCAGGTTTTCGGGAATATTCGGTAAACAGTCTGCGAGCCTAAAGACTTTTCCGCCAGAGCCATCACGTCTGGAAGGATCGGCATAAATAAAATCGTATTGTGTTTTGGAATTTTTAAGAAAATCAATGCTGTTTTGATTCTTAAAACTAACATTTTCAGAGCCTAGTTGCTTTAGATTATGTGCAGAAATTTCAGATAATTCAGTATTTAATTCGCAATGAATCACTTCTTTAAAGTTCTGAGCAAAATAAAAATCATCTATCCCCAGACCGCCGGTTAAATCTATTAATTTTTCTCCCTTTACAAGTGAAGCTTTATATTTTGCTGTAATTTCAGAGGAAGTTTGTTCTAAATTAACTTTTGGCGGATAATATATTTGCGCTTGTTCGAACCAGCCAGGCAGCTTCTTTTCGGCCTTTTGTAATCCGGTTAACTGCTGTGCAAGTTCAGAAGAAGAAATACCGGGAAAAGGGCTTCCGCGAAGCGCTACTTCAGCAGGTGACATTTTCAGGTTCTTCCTTAAAAACTCCTGAACTTCGGGATTTAATAAGGCTTTATTCAAAATAATAATTTAAAGGTCTCGTGTAAGTCGTTTTACGATCTTGTATTCGCTTAAAGATTCTTTAGCGATTACTTTTAGGGCGGTGTAAAAAGGAACGGCTACAACCATTCCCGTGATCCCAAAAATAATTCCTGCAATTAGAATAATCAGGAAAATCTCCAATGGATGCGACTTTACGCTGGCACCAAAGATCATTGGTTGTGAGATCATATTATCGATAAGCTGGCAAATAGCATAACCCAGCATTATATAGCCTAGTTTCGGTAAAATAATCAATTGAAAATCTGCTCCCAGGTTGCTGGAAATTACAAAAAGTGCCATTAAAACTCCGGCGAAAAGTGGACCTAAATAAGGAACAAGATTTAAAAATGCACAAATAAATGCGATCGCTATTGGATTGTTAATTTCAAAAACACTCAACAAAATAGCGTAAAGCACAAATAAAACCGTGATTTGCAATGTTAGCCCAACAAAATATCTGGATAATAGAATTTTAATTTTATTAAAGACCCGCTGAAACTTCTGTTCATCTCCTCGGTTGGCAAAAACCAAAATGCTATTTAGCATTAGTTTACTGTCTTTTAAGAGAAAAAAGGATATAAAAAGTATAGAAAAGATTGCTATTAATGTAGCTCCTAAAATGCTGAAAACATTGTTAAGCAGTGTAGGAACTGCGCTAATATCAAAGTTTCTAATAAACTCACTTTGCTTTAAGCCTTCAATTAAATTGATTTCTTCTACCCCCAGGTAATTGTTTACCTGGTTGTTAAGCTCATTAAGATCGCTTCTAAAGGCATCCATATCTATTCGGCTTAAATACTGACTTTGCTCAATAACGATTGGAACAAATACCAGGATAATGCCCGCGAATATGGAAAGAACCAGAATAAGTACTAATACTACCGAGAGTTGATTGGGAATTTTTAATCGTTGCCTTAAAAAGATAACAACCGGGCGTCCTACAAGGGAAATTACCGCGGCAATAGCGATATAAACCAATACCGATTGGATTTCATATAAAAAATAGAGTAAAAGAATAATGCCAATCATTATTCCTGTTGCTCTTAAGATTCCTAAAGTAATTGATTTTGAATTCACGAGGTAAATATATTATTTCTTATCGAATGCCGATATTGTTTTTGATATTTCATATAATGCTATTCCTGTGGCTTGAGCAACATTCATGCTACTATTTTGTCCAAACATATTGATATGCAAATGTTTATCAGAAATATCCAGGAAATCATTATTTATTCCTGAAGCCTCATTGCCCAGAATTAGAATAATTTTCTTTTTCTCCCCGGAATATTTAAAATTTTCAACTGGAATGCTTGCTGAAGTGATTTCTAATGAAAAAATTTCAGAATTTGTTTTTGCGGTTTTGAGGAAATGAATCGCATCTTCGGTTAATTCGTATTTTACAGTCCTATGTGTATTTCTGGAAGTTTTTTGAAGTCTTCGGCTTTTAAGATTAGGTTCAATTCCAGAAAAAATAATTTTTTCAATGTTAAAAGCATCGGCTAGTCTAAAGATGCTACCAATATTTGCTTCCCCGGTAATATTATCTAACACCAGAGTGATGGGAAATTTCTTTTTGCTGAACTTTTCATCAAAATGAGAGAGCTGTTCCATTAATTTTCAAACACGTATTTTAAAATATTTGCTCCCATTTTTAATGCCTTTAATCGCACTTCTTCGGGATCGTTATGCACTTCGGGGCTTTCCCAGCCATCACCAAGATCACTTTCTACAGTAAATAATAGAACCAACCTATTTTCATCGAAAATACCAAAAGCTTGTGGTGGTCTATTATCGTGTTCGTGAATTTTAGGTAAACCGGCAGGAAAATTAAAAGCAGTAGAAAATATAGGATGATTTGCAGGTAATTCTTCCAGTTTTTTCTCCGGAAAGATTTTCTCTAACTCTTTTTCTAAATATTGTTGCATTCCGTAATTATCATCTATATGCAGGAAACCGCCACTTAATAAATAATTTCTAAGGTTTTCTGCTTCTTCCTGGTTAAAGATCACATTTCCGTGGCCCGTCATATGTACAAAAGGATATTGAAAAATGTCTGAACTCCCGGGTGTAACGGTAACAGGTTTACTTTTAATACTGGTCCCGATATTGTTATTTGAAAAAGTGATTAAATTGGGTAGAGAAGTAGGGTTGGCATACCAATCGCCACCGCCATTATATTTTAATAGCGCGATCTCCTGGGCCTCCAGGAATTGAAAAAAACCAAGAAAAAGAAATAGCAGGATATATTTTTTAAAACTCAACATAAGCGTAAAAATATCAATAAAATAGAGTCGCGCAACCTAATCCTGATTAATTAGCGCAATAGTATGGCAGGCAACAATGGCAGCGGTCTCAGTTCTTAAGCGGCTGTCTCCTAAACTTACCGCTCGCCATTCGTTTTCTAAAGCAAGTTTTATTTCTTCAGGCGAAAAATCACCTTCGGGACCAATAAGAATAGTGACTGTTTCTTTCTCTTTAGCTTCATTCTTCAAGGAAATGCGCGGAATATCTTCTTCACAATGCGCGATGAATTTTTGACCTTCAATTTTAGTAGTTATAAATTCAGAAAAATCAATCGCTTCATTAAGAACAGGTAATCTATAATGTAAAGATTGCTTCATTGCACTTTGTAAAACCCTCTCATAACGATTTACTTTAATAGTTTTTCTTTCGCTGTGATCACAAATTATTGGGGTAATCTCATCAATCCCGATTTCGGTAGCTTTTTCTAAAAACCACTCGTACCTGTCGTTCATTTTGGTTGGCGCCACTACAAGGTGTAAACGATAAGATTTAGAAGCTTCTTCTTCAACCTTAATGACTTTAGCTAAACACTGTTTCGGGTTAGCTTCAATTATTTCTGCCGTAAATAAGAAACCTTTTCCATTGGTAACTTTTAAAATATCACCCTGGTTTTTTCGTAGAACCTTTGCTATATGCCTACTTTCATCTTTGGGAAAAATGATTTGCTTATCGGTTTCTTCAATATTCGGGGTATAGAAAAGTTGCATGGATTAAAATTTATAGCGTGCCTGGGCGGTAATAGAATAGTCTGAAAAGTCTTCTTCCAAATATTTGTAATGCCCTGCGATAGCAATCATCGCAGCATTATCTGTAGTGTATTCAAATTTAGGAATAAAGCAGTTCCAGCCATATCGCTTTTCGGCATCTATTAATGCATTTCTAATGCCACTATTTGCTGAAACACCACCGGCGATGGCGATTTGATTGATTCCGGTTTGCTTTACTGCTTTCTTTAGTTTATCCATTAAGATCCTAACAATAGAAAATTGAATAGAGGCACAAATGTCTTTTAAATTTTCAGCAATAAAATCGGGATTTTCTTTAGTTTGTTTCTGTACAAAATAAAGCACCGAAGTTTTAAATCCGCTAAAGCTAAAATTTAATCCGCTTACTTTAGGGTTGGGAAATGGAAATGCTTTAGGATTTCCTTCTTTTGCATATTTATCTATTAAAGGTCCGCCGGGATAGGGTAGACCAAGAATTTTAGCACTTTTATCAAAAGCTTCGCCTACGGCATCATCTGTAGTTTCGCCAATTACTTCCATATCAAAATAATTCGAAACTTTCACAATTTGAGTGTGTCCGCCACTTATAGTTAAGGCCAAAAAAGGAAAACTTGGTTTTTTAAAATTTTCCTCTTCAATAAAATGTGCCAAAATATGCGCTTGCATATGGTTAACTTCAATAAGCGGTATTCCTAATCCCAGCGATAAAGATTTAGCGAAAGAGGTGCCTACCAATAATGATCCCATAAGACCGGGACCGCGTGTAAATGCAATTGCAGATACATCTTTTTTATCGATATTTGCCCTGGCTATGGCCTGGTGAATCACCGGAACTATGTTTTGCTGGTGTGCTCTGGAAGCAAGTTCTGGAACTACACCACCGTATTGTTTATGTACTTCCTGTGTGGCAACAATGTTAGACAGTATTTTGCCGTTATGTAATACAGCTGCGGCTGTATCATCGCAGGAAGATTCGATCCCTAATATGTAAATATTTTGTGAAGCCATTAAGAAATAAGGGGCATAGAAATTGTTAATATTGTGTACAAAGTTAAAATATAAAAGCGTATCAAAAAATTCTGGAAAATATTAACTAGAACAGTGGTTGCGCTGCTTTTGCTTTTTGTCATTATTTTGATAATTTTCTCCATTCCTGCTGTACAAACGGGAGTTGCAAATTATATAACCACTTCGCTCAAGGAAAAAAACAACGTTAATATTTCTATAGACCGGGTAAGTTTAACTTACTTCGGAAGGGTGAAAATTAACGGAATTTATATTGAAGATCATCATAAAGATACCTTAATTTTTTCTGAAGAATTGCGCACTTCATTGCCCGGCATTTCTAATCTACTAAGTAATAATCCTAATTTGGGAAACACCTATTTAGAAGGATTGGAGGTAAATATGCGGAAATACAAGGGAGAAGATAGAGATAACCTGGGTCAGTTTATTCAAAAATTAAGCAGTAAGCCTTCCGGCGATTCAACGCAATTTGAACTCCTGGTTGACCGGGTGGAGATTTCTGACGGAAATTATAGTTTCATTAATGAAGACAGCGAAAACCCTGAATTTCTGGTGCTGGATAGCTTAAATATTTATGCTAGAAATTTGAAAATAAAAGGTCCGGAGATAAGTGTAATTATTGAAGGTCTAAAAGGAAAAGAAAAACGTGGGTTGAATATAGATAATTTAAGCACCAGATTCCTTTATACCCCCGAGCAAATGGTTTTTGACGATCTTATGCTTCAAACACCGCAATCTTTAGTGAATGCTAATCTCGAATTTAACTATCAAACTGAAGATTTTTTCGATTTTGTTAATAAAGTAGAAATTACGGGAACTTTCACCGAAAGTATTGTTTCAAGTACAGATCTTCAGGCTTTTTATGCTGAATTTGGCGACGATCAAATTATGCAATTAAATACCGATTTTGAAGGTACGCTTAATAGTTTCGATCTTCCTAACCTCCAATTAACCGGGATGGATCGAAGCAGGGTAGAAGGTGATGTAAATATTGAAGGTGCTTTTTCCCGAGGAGGAGAAGATTTTAAACTAACCGGAGATTTTTCTGAATTCACTACCAATTATTACGATCTAGTTAATCTACTACCCGGCGATCTAAGGGGTAAACTTCCCGAAACTTTACGTGAATTTGGTAATTTGAGAATGCGAGGGGACGCAATTGTGACCGGTTCTAACCTGGATGCCGATGTGATAATAAATACCCAATTGGGATCTGCAGAAGCCGATGTGATTTTACGTGGGTTTGATAATTCACAAAATGTAACATATACAGGAAAACTGATTTTTGAAGATGTAAATATTGGAAAACTTGCAAATAATGAAAGCCTGGGAAAAACAAGTTTTAACCTCGATATAGATGGAACCGGATTTGACGCTGAAACCCTGGATGCCGAGTTAAAAGGGCAGATTTCAAAATTACAATTTAATAATTATACCTACCAGGGAATTAGGGTAATAGGAAATCTTAGGAATCCTGTTTTTAATGGATTATTAATGGCCAACGATCCTAATTTAAAAATGGAATTCAACGGTTTGGCCGACCTCTCTGAAGATATTAATAATTACGATTTTGAAGCATCAGTAGGTTATGCCGATCTAAATGCGCTTAACTTCGTGTCTCGCGATAGCCTTTCTATTTTTAAGGGAGACGTGATTATGAATATGAAAGGCACAAGTATAGATGATGCTTTTGGTGAAATTCTACTACTGAATACCTCTTATCAAAACCAGAACGATCTTTATTATTTCGATGATTTCAGTATCACTTCCAGTTTTGAAGGTCCTGTAAGAACCCTGAGCATAAACTCTCCCGATGTGATTAGTGGTGAAATTAAAGGAGATTTTATTCTTTCAGAAATAAGACCTTTAATAGAAAATTCTTTGGGAAGTATTTATACAAATTACCAACCAAGAACTATAACTAATAATCAATACCTGGAATTCGATTTTGACATTTATAACAAAATTGTAGAAGTTTTTTATCCCGAAATTAACCTTGCTCCAAATACATTTGTGCGTGGCCAAATAGCTTCAGATGAATCTGAATTTAAAGTGAATTTCCGATCGCCAAGGATAGATCTTTTCGGGAATATGATGGAGACGGTAAACCTAAACGTAGACAACACCAACCCTATCTATAATACTTATTTTGAAGCCGATAGTGTTTCAACAGACTTTTATAACTTTTCTGAATTCAGCTTTATTAATGTAACTCAAAGAGATACGCTTTTTATAAGATCTGAATTTCAGGGTGGAAGAAACAATGAGGATTTTTTCAATGTCAACCTCTTTCACACGATCAATGAAGAAAATAAATCGGTAGTGGGAATTCAGCGATCTGATCTTACTTTTAAAAATAATACCTGGTATTTAAATGAGGAAGGAAATAAAAATAACAAGATAGTTTTTGATCTTGATTTTAAGGACATCACCATAGATTCGCTGGTAATGAGCCATAAAAACGAAGAAATTAGGCTTAGTGGGGAAATGCGCGATAGTACTTATAAAGATTTTAAAATGGAATTTGAGGAAGTAGATATCGGTAAAATAACACCGCACGTAGATAGTCTTCGTCTCGCCGGAACGCTAAATGGTAAACTTGATCTACTGCAGGAAAACGGAGCCTATTATCCAAATACAGACTTACGGATAGATTCATTAAATATCAATGATAATTTGTTGGGTAACCTTGTTCTTAATGTTGAAGGAAATGAAACCCTAACCAATTATGCCATAAATGCCAACTTGCGGAAAAATGGTCACGAATCTTTAAATGCCATTGGAAATATAGATGTGAGTGGGAGCGAACCCAGCATTGATATGGATGTAGAACTGGAAGATTTAAACCTCGCGGCATTTAGTCCGCTGGGTGGAGAAGTGATCAGCAATATTCGGGGAGCTGCTTCGGGAAATGCTAAAGTTGCCGGTAATTATAAAAATCCGGATTTTTCGGGAAATATAAGTTTGGAAAAGGCAGGTTTAAGAATCCCATACCTAAATGTTGACCTTGCTTTTAATGATGCTGCCGTAGTTAATTTAAACCAGCAGGAATTTATTTTTGATGATGTTGAAATTGTCGATACCAAATACCAAACTACCGGAACCCTTAACGGAAGTATCGGTCATGAAAATTTCAAAGAATGGAACCTGGATCTTAATATAGATACTAATAGGCTTCTTGTTTTGGATACGGAAGGCGATGAAGACGCGCTTTATTATGGAACTGCTTTTATAAGCGGGGATGCAAGTATTGCCGGCCCAACAGATCAATTGGTAATAGATGTTACCGCCACTACAGAACGCGGAACGGTTTTTAAAATCCCTTTAAGTGACACCGAATCGGTTGGAGATAATTCATATATCCATTTCTTAAGTCCTGAGGAAAAAGCCGCCCGTGAAGCAGGTCAAAATATAGAACTGCCTGAAGTTACCGGCGTGGAACTTATTTTTGACCTCGATATTACTAATAATGCCGAAGTTGAAGTAGTGGTAGACCAAACCAGTGGAAGTACCCTAAGAGGTCGTGGTTCAGGAAACTTATTGTTGGAAATTAATACCAATGGAAAATTTAATATGTGGGGCGACTTCGTGGTTTATGAAGGTGTTTATAATTTTAAATATGCCGGGCTGGTTCAAAAAGTTTTTAAAGTGGAGTCTGGAGGTAGCATCAATTGGAATGGAGATCCTACTGATGCCCAATTAGATGTAAGCGCGATCTATGCATTAAACGCTAATCCGGCGGTTTTACTGGAGAATCCTTCTATAAATAGAAAAATTCCTGTGGAAGTAATTATCAATCTAATGGGGGAAATAGAACAACCAGATATCACTTTTGATATTGCATTTCCTAATGCTAGCTCTGTAGTCCGTTCAGAATTAGAATATAGAATGGACGACCGTGCAAGTAAAGAACTCCAGGCTTTATTTTTTGTGACACAGGGAGCTTTCTATAGTGAATTTGGACTAAGACAAAATGCAATTACAGGTACACTAGCGGAAAGAGCCTCCAGTATTGTAAATGATATTTTTGCTGGGGATGATGGTAAATTCCAGGTGGGCGTAAATTACGTACAGGGAGATCGTACCCCAGATCAACAAACTGTTGATAGGTTTGGATTAACCCTTTCCACTCAAATTAGCGATAGAGTTATTATTAATGGTCAGGTTGGAGTTCCTATTGGCGGAGTAACCGAATCGATTATTGTGGGCGACCTGGAAATAGATTTTCTTCTAAATGAAGACGGAACCCTGAGAGCTAAGGTCTTTAACAGGGAAAACAATATCCAGTTTATAGGGGAAGAGATTGGTTTTACACAAGGTATTGGATTATCTTATTCGGTAGATTTTGATACTTTCAAAGAATTGATCAGGAAAATTGCCAGCACCGAAATTAAAGCTTTAAATGAAGAAACTAAACAGAAAGCAAAAACTCGTCCTGTAGCACCTGATTATATAAGGTTTCCAGACGAAAATTCAAATTAAACTACAACCTCTAAAAATTTTCTTTTTTCTTTTAAGGTAGCGCCTGAGTTTGTAATTTTAGACAAGAAATTGAAAATATGACAAAAAGAATAAAACGAATTGGAGTGATGACTTCCGGTGGAGATTCTCCCGGAATGAATGCTGCAATTAGGGCTGTTGTTAGGGCTTGCGCTTATTATCGTATAGAATGCGTAGGTTTTATGATGGGTTTCCAGGGAATGATAGATGGCGAATATATTGAGCTTAATGCCCGTAGTGTACGCAACATCATTAATTTAGGAGGAACTATCCTGAAATCGGCCAGATCTAAAGAATTTAGAACTAAAGAAGGTAGGGCGAAAGCTGCTGCACATTTAAAAGAAGCCAATGTTGATGCTATGATCCTTATTGGTGGCGATGGAACGTTTAAAGGGGGACAAATCTTTAGTGAAGAACACGACATTCCCGTTATAGGAGTTCCGGGAACAATAGATAACGATATTTTCGGGACACATTATACCATAGGCTATGATACTGCTTTAAATACGGTGATTGATGCTGTAGATAAAATAAGAGATACCGCCAGCTCACATAACAGGTTGTTCTTTGTGGAGGTGATGGGGCGCGATGCCGGTTTTATTGCTTTAAATAGCGGAATTGGAGCAGGGGCAGAAGAAATTTTGATTCCCGAGGAAGATCTTGGTTTAGATAGATTGCTAAACTCCTTGGAGCGCAGCCGTAGATCTGGGAAAACCTCCAGTATTGTTATTGTTTCTGAAGGGGACAAAATTGGTAAAAACGTTTTTGAACTAGCCGCTTACGTTAAGGAGAATTTACCCTACTATGATGCGAAAGTAACTGTACTGGGCCATATTCAGCGCGGGGGAAGTCCTACTTGTTTTGATCGTGTTTTGGCAAGCAGGTTGTGCGTAAAAGCAGTTGAACTTGCTTTAGATGGCCAGCGCGATATTATGGTGGGAATGATGAATAACGAAATACAGGCTATCGAACTGGAAAAAGCCTTAAAATCGAAACCAACTATTAACAAAGATCTGCTTCGCATTTCTGATATTTTATCTGTATAAAAATGAAAACAGTCGCAATAATTGCACATAACGGTAAGAAGGCCGAGATGGTTCAATTTCTAAATAACCATAGAGAATCACTTCAAGCAAAAAATATAAAACTCATAGCTACAGGCACTACAGGTGCAAAAACAGAATCTGCAGGTTTTGAAGTAGAGAAATTACTTTCAGGGCCTTTGGGAGGAGATGCGCAAATAGCTTCACGTATAGCTGAAGGGAAGGTAGATATGGTAATTTTCTTTAGAGATCCTTTAGATAAACATCCGCACGAGCCCGATATTTTTATGCTGATGCGTTTATGTGATGTACACGATATCCCACTTGCTACAAACCCTGCGAGTGCCAGGTTGCTAATGCAGGCTTTTTAAAACTTAAGCTCTTTTCTTGAAAATAACATCCGGTTTTATTCTATTAGCTTTCTTTGTTTTTATAATGTCAGCGCAATCTTTGCGTTCTCAGAATAATTATACAGAGGCTGCTTTATTTAATATAGGAATTGGTTCGGTTTTTAGTGGAATTGGTGCCGTTATCAATAAAGAACCGCAGGAAAGGTTTGGCAAAGTGATATTTAAAGGTATGGCACAGGGTGCTCTTGGGGGTTATTTAGTTTTTGAAAGTAAAGTGATTGCAGGAAGAATCGCTAAACAAAAAAATCTCACCTATGGCTGGCCGGCTAAATTTGTGAATTCAGCAGGAACTTCTATTATTGAGAATGCAGCTTCTAACCGAAATTTCTGGGAACAGTGGAATTTAAATATAGGTTTTAACCGAATAGAATTTCACACCAAAGAACGGTTGCAGGTAAAGTATAAAGTTCAGCCGGTAGCTATGTTTCTTACTATTTCAAACGCTATTAATTACAGCATAGACCTAAAAAATTCTCTAAAAATTGGAGAATTTGTTTTTACAGGTAACAAATTAAAATCTTCTTTCTCTAATAATCCGGAAGGCCCTGCCGGCCAAGCTAGTGCAACTTCAATGGTAATTAATAGAGAATATTTAAATGATTACAGAGTATATGCGCATGAATTAATCCACATTTTGCAATACTACGATTTTAATGTTTTTAATTCTTACTTAAATAAGCCTTTGAAGCAATTTAAGAATGGATCAAGATTTTTCAATAAAATTGATAAAATTTTTCACTATGACTTGAATTATTTTTTATTTCATTCCGTTTATTTTGCGGAAAATTTCAAGGTTCCTAATTCACAATTGTATGAAAAGAATTATTTCGAACTTGAGGCAGATTTCTATAGCGCGAATTAATTGATCAATCTTTTACCGCGATAGCGCTAATCTCTACATTTACAAATTTTGGCAAATTAGCTACTTCTACGGTTTCCCTTGCAGGAGCGGTTTCCGCATCAAAATAAGAACCATAAACTTCATTTATTTTAGCGAAATTATTCATATCACTAATAAAAATGGATGTTTTTATTACGTTTTCAAAATCCATTTCGGATTCATTGAGAATGGCTTTTAGATTTTCCATTACTCTTGTGGTTTCCTTCTGAAGTTCTTCAGTTTCCAACTCGTTAGTTTCAGGATTAAGAGCAATTTGGCCTGAAATGTAAAGCATATTTCCGGTTAAAATAGCCTGGTTATAAGGTCCGATTGGAGCCGGAGCTTTGTCGGTTTTGATTATTTTTTTCATCATTTTACTATTTAAATTTTATAATCTGCGGTCTGGTTCATTTCGCTTGTCGTACTTAATATCACTCAAAATAGACGATTTAATTCCTATAAAGAAATACCAGGATCTACGCTCGCTAAAAGGCACCCAGTTAAAACTTAATCTCCAGGTATTTAGATCTCGCTGAAACCTTAATTGGGTATAGGTAAATCCTAAATCTTTAAGATCGTAACCAGATGAAGCGCCAACCATCCATTTAGGTGAAAGTTCTACATCACCAGAAAACATAATAGAATGAGAAGTTATCTCATTTTGCCGCGCCGTGTTATTGTAGGTCATGGTATAAGACATTCTTAAATCCCACGGAATTTTATAATTATACCAATTATCATTTCTTTCCTGGCGATCTTCATCGGCAAAAGGATCTTCTTCTTCATCATAAAACTTTCCTTCCAGGTCAGATCCTTTTCCAAAAAGGTCATCTCGTCTTCCACCACCGCGATAGGTGTCATTATCTATATCATCTTCGTTTTCATCATCGCCTTCATCTTCAAAATCCTTACTGGAAAAAGAATAGCCAAAACTTACGTTCGCGTTGGTAAACCTAAATAAACTCCCACCGTTATTGATATTAAGCTCGTTTGTTCTTCGGTTATTATTATCCAGTGCATAGATATCCATATTACCCGCAACGTTTATATCTACTTTATCTCTAATAATTGGTATACTACCTCTTAAAGCAATAGGAGAAAGCTTGGGCTCACCGGCCTCACCAGCAAGATTATAAGCGGTACTCATACTAAAGTTGTTTAGTAAGGTGATCTTTTCTGGCTCAGTAGCGGTACTATCTTTAGATCTTACTTTGGCCTCAAGGGTATTACTAATACTCAAGCCAAGCGAACTTGAAAACCGGTTGCCCGGTGCCCCGTATAATGTCCCGTCAAACCTGGAATAATCTACCATATTGGTCTCAATAGGATTTGCCGGGTTAATTCTCTCGTAAGTATCGTAATACTGGTTAAATGCAGGGTTTACGTTATAACTTATGGAAGGACGCATCACGTGCCTAATGGCTTGTATCTTCTTATCTTTTCCGAAGTTTTTTAAACCATAAAGTGTAGTCCCAATACTAGTCCCAAAATTATAGGTTCGGTAAGAATCAAAACCGTTTATAGTATCTATTACAACTTCATCATTAAATTCATCATAAGATTGCTCAAAAGTCCTGAAAACCCAATTTTCCTCGTAGTTTGCATTTGCGCTAACACTTAAGTAATTAAATAATTTGAAGTTGGTCGCGACCGGAATTGAGTGTTGTGCACCATAATTAGCATCTTCAAACATTTCTGGCTTAAAGAAAAGAGAATCTGTAGTTCTTATCTGATTTTCGGCCCTTAGGTTATACTGAAAGTTGATATTTTCTATTAATCCCTTTTTTGAACCGGTTTTAGAAGCAAAAGGATAAATACGCGTCATACTCGCCTGTAAAGTGGGCAAACTCATATTTATAGTTTGTGTTCTTGTATTCTGGTTATGCCTAGCAGCGATACTTAAATTTACCTGCGGCTCGCCAGGAAAGGTCTTACTATAAGATACAGATGAACTTAAAGAATTGGTTAAGAAGTTGCCGGTATTCATTTGATTTACAGAGCTCTGGTAGTAAGTACTACTACCTAGGTTTACAGAAGCACTAAACCTGGAATTAGGATTTGCCTTCGCATCCTGATTATGCGACCACTGGATATTATAAACAGATTGTTCAGCAAAATCTGGGAAACCGCGTTCACTCTGAAATAGATTTTCGTAACGAATTCTAACATTTCCGCGGTAGCGATAACGCTTTGCGTAATTACTTTCTAATCTCACGGCATAACTGCCATTGGTATAGTAATCTCCCAGGGTAAGTAGATCTACATAATCGCTAATAGCAAAATAATATCCACCGTTTTGCAGAAAATAACCACGTTGACTATCTCCAAAACTGGGGATAATAAAACCAGAAGTTTCTTCTTCTGTTAAAGGAAAATAACCAAATGGTAATCCCAAAGGAGTAGGAACATCGGCTATATACATATTTACTAGTCCGGCTACAATTTTCTTGTCTGGAACAAATTTTATTCGTCTGGCGTAGAAATAATAGTCTGGGTTTTCTAAATCCTCATCAGTAGTAAACCGCACGTTTTGCATAAAATATACCGAATCGTTTTCCCGCTTGGTAACTTCGCCTTTAACATTAAAATTAGCCTGTTGTGTCCTCGAGTTATAAACCAGCGCTCTTTCAGTATCGAAATTGAAGCGAATAGAATCTGGTTCTACGGTTTGATTTGCCTGAACAAATACAGGTTTCTGCGAATATGCCCCGGTAGAATCGGGAATTCCATAGGCATAAACTTCATTTTTGTTATTGTCTATAATGATCAAGCCGGCATTAATTTGCATATCACCGTAGATAATTTGTGCTTCATTATAGAGAAACATGCGATTTTCCTTTTGGCTAATTCTCATATAATCTTTAGCCTGATACTTCACCGCATCGGTAATAAGCTGATTTCCTTTTTGCGGTACCTGCAAAGAGTCTCCTAAAATACTATCGGTTGCCTTTACGGTTTGGGCCAGAGGTAAGGAATCACCAACAGTAACAAGGGAATCTCTCTCTTTGGCATCTATATTTATCTCTTTATTATTTCCTATTTCCTGAGCGTTTAGACCAACGAGAGGAAGCAGTATAAAAATACAGCAAAAAAGTATATTGGGTATGTTTGTTTGCAATGCTCTAAGTGCTATTTTTGTAAAGAATGGCTTGCTTTTTGCAATTTCAAAATTACATATATTTTTTCAGCTTAGATTTGAGATTCACTGAAAAAAAGTAATTAAAATAATCAGCATAAACTTAGCGTTACCTTTTTATGAGAACGAACCTACTTAAACTTTTCGTATTTTTCTTCATTTTTCTTACAAGCTTTCAAAGTTTGCTGGCATTTAACGATAAGCCCCGAGATCGTTTTGTAGTTGTGCTTGATGCCGGTCATGGTGGAAAAGATCCCGGTAATATGGGAAACGGTTTTAAGGAAAAGGATATTGCGCTCAATATTATTTTAAAGATTGGGAAAGCCCTGGAAAGAAAAGGTGGAGTAGAGGTTATTTATACTCGGGATTCCGATGTTTTTATTCCTTTAGACCAGAGAGCTAAAATTGCTAATGAGGCCAATGCAGATCTTTTTGTATCGGTACATTGTAATTCTCATAATTCACAGGCTTATGGTACAGAGACTTTTGTACTGGGATTGCATAAAACCCAGGAAAACTTTGAAGTAGCTAAAAAAGAAAACTCGGTGATATTTTTGGAGGAAGATTACGAGGTAACCTACGATGGGTTCAACCCCAATTCTCCTGAATCTTATATAGGAATGGCGTTAATGCAGGAAGAATATTTAAACCAAAGTATTCTTCTGGCAGATTTTGTACAGAAAAACTTTACGAACGATCTAAAAAGAAAAAACCGTGGTGTAAAACAAGCCGGATTCGTTGTATTAAAAATGGCGGTAATGCCAAGTGTTCTTATAGAAACAGGATTTTTAACCAATAATCACGAAGGGCCTTATTTAAATAGTACCAGCGGACAAAACAAAATGGCCGCAGCAATTGTAGAGGCTATAGATAAATATGCAAATAGTATCAATCTTTCCAGTTTGGAGGATATTGGAGGAGAAGTTTCTGTTAATAGTACTAATAATCAAAGTCAGGTTTATAAAGATATTACTTTTAAAATTCAACTTGCAGCGGGTTCTAAACGCCTGGAAACTAAATCATACAATTTCAAAGGATTGCAAAATGTAGAACGATCTAGAGAGGATGGTTTGTACAAATATTATTATGGAGCTACTTCAGATTATGCTAAAATTACTGAGTTACACAGGGAAGCTAAGCGAAACGGATATCCATCAAGTTACATCGTTGCATTTAAGGATGGCAGCAAGATTACAGTTAATGAGGCGTTAAAAACAGAGTGAATTAACGCTTCTTTTCTATTTTTATTTCTAAATTTGTCCTTATCTTAAAAAAATAGCTTTTGAAATTTACACGTGAAGTAAAAACTGCCTTGCTAGCAATAATTGCTATCCTCTTACTTATTTTTGGTTATAGTTTCTTAAAAGGTAAAAATCTACTGGACTCCAGTAGAACTTTTCATGCGGTTTATAATGATGTAGAAGGTCTTTCACCTTCTTCAGCGGTCACTATAAACGGTCTTAAGGTAGGCCAGGTTACACAAATCAACTTTCTAGATCGCAAGGGAACTCTTGTAGTAAGTTTTACCGTAGAAAATGATTTTCAATTCTCAAAAAACAGTACTGCCCAAATTTATGGCGGAAATATTATAGGTGGCAAATCTTTAGCTATTATTCCAGATTACAAGATGAAAGAAATGGCTAAAACTGGAGATACCCTTAACAGTGAAATTGAAGAAGGTATCATGGAGTTGGTTAATGATAGGTTGACACCACTTCAGGAAAAGGTTGAAAACACCATAGTTAGCGCTGATTCATTGGTAACAGCCGTGAATAAAATCTTAAATGACAGTACTAGATATAATATTAGAAACACCTTTAAAGATCTTAACGCAACTGTAGCTTCATTTAAAGTCACCGCAAATACTTTAGAAGGCATTGTTGGTAGAAATTCAGGGAAATTAGATAGAACATTCACCAACCTGGACGAAATGACTACTAATTTTAATTCTTTTTCAGATACCTTAACTCAAATGGACATTGGTAAGATCACCAAAGATCTTGAGAAGGTAGTGGCCGATTTTGAAAGTATTTCAGATAAATTAAATAATAAAGAAGGTACCGCAGGGAAGTTAATTAATGATGATGCCGTATATAACAACCTGGACAATGCTACCAAACAGTTGGAGCAATTACTACAAGACGTAAAACTGAATCCTAAGCGATACGTGCATTTTTCTGTTTTCGGAAAGAACCCGGAACCTTATCAGGAACCCAAAGAAAAGGATTCAACTAAATAACCAACTATGCAAATTATTGCCCAAGTCTTATTTTTAGTTGCCTTAGTGGCGGGAATCGGATTTTTTATTAGAAATATTCGAAAGTTAGTAAGAAACATTAAATTAGGAAGAGAAGTAGATCGCACTGATAGTAAGGGAGAGCGGTTTGCTAAAATGGCAAGGATCGCGTTTGGCCAGAGCAAAATGGTTAAAAAACCGGTTTCTGGATTTCTTCACGTAATAGTTTATGTTGGTTTCGTAATAATAAATATTGAAGTTCTCGAAATCATTATAGATGGATTATTTGGTACACACCGTATTCTTTCATTTATGGGTGGTTTCTATGATGTACTAATCGCTTCTTTTGAAGTTCTTGCTTTATTGGTTTTAATCGGCGTAATCGTTTTCTGGATAAGAAGAAATGTTCTTAATATCTATCGTTTTTTAAGCAGGGAATTAAAAGGATGGCCTAAGAACGATGCCAATTATATTCTTTATTTCGAAATGGTACTTATGGTACTTTTCCTGGTGATGAATGCTACAGATTACCAACTTCAATTAAATGGCGCGCCACATTATGCAAGTGAAGCTGGCATTACCGGAGCTTTCCCTATCAGCCAGTTTTTACTACCTATTTTTGATGGAATGAGCAATGCCACGCTTATCATTATTGAAAGAGCAGCCTGGTGGTTGCATATTTTAGGTATTCTTTTCTTCTTAAATTACCTGTATTATTCAAAACATTTACATATTCTTCTTGCTTTCCCTAACGTTTATTTCTCAAAACTTCGCCCACAGGGAGAGATGAATAATCTACAATCGGTAACCGATGAAGTTAAATTAATGATGGATCCTGATGCCGATCCCTTCGCAGCTCCTGCTGAAGAAGATGAAGGTGCAGAACCGGAAAAGTTTGGGGCTTCAGATGTTTTTGATCTTAACCAGGTACAATTATTAAATTCTTACACCTGTACCGAGTGCGGAAGATGTACCGCAGAATGCCCTGCAAACCAAACCGGCAAAAAACTCTCTCCAAGGAAAATAATGATGGACACCCGAGATAGGGTAGAAGAAGTAGGAGCGATTATTAATAAAAAAGGGAAATACGAAGATAACGGTAAGCAGTTGCTAGACGATTTTATATTGAGAGAAGAACTTTGGGCTTGTACTACCTGTAATGCTTGTGTAGAAGCTTGCCCGGTAGGAATAGACCCTTTATCTATTATTCTAGATATGAGACGTTACCTGGTGATGGAAGAAAGTGCTGCTCCAAATGAACTTGCAATTGCAATGACAAATATTGAAAATAACGGTGCGCCCTGGCCATATAATCAACAGGACAGATTAAATTGGGCAAAAGAAAATTAATTTTTCTGAAAGCGCTACCGCATAAGATTTAAGAAAAAATTTTTACACTTCAGGACTGCAGAAGTCTTTGGAAAAAATTAAAAGGAATTAGATATGGCAGAAGCATTAAAAGTACCCACAATGGCCGAATATATGGCAGAAGGTAAAAAACCCGAAGTTTTATTTTGGGTTGGTTGCGCTGGTAGTTTTGATGATAGGGCAAAAAAGATCACTAAAGCTTTTGTAAAACTTTTACACGAAGCCGGAGTGGATTTTGCTGTTTTAGGAACCGAAGAAAGTTGTACTGGAGATCCTGCAAAGCGTTCTGGAAACGAATTCCTTTTTCAAATGCAGGCTGCTACAAACATTGAGGTTCTTAATGGTTACGAAATAGAAAAAGTAGTAACCGCCTGTCCACACTGCTTTAATACCATTAAGAATGAATATCCTGCATTAGGTGGGAATTACGAAGTAATGCACCATACACAATTTTTAAAATCTCTTTTAAATGAAGGAAAATTAAAAGTTGAAGGCGGAAAATTTAAAGGTAAGCGTATCACATTTCACGATCCTTGTTATTTAGGTCGTGCTAATGGCGAATATGAAGCTCCGCGTGATCTACTTAGAAAGCTGGAAGTAGAGCTGGTAGAAATGCGTAAATGCAAATCTAACGGACTTTGCTGCGGTGCCGGAGGCGGACAAATGTTTAAAGAACCGGAGCCAGGAAATAAAGACGTGAATATAGAAAGAACCGAGCAGGCTATGGAAGTAAAACCTGAAGTTATTGCCGCCGGTTGTCCATTTTGCAACACTATGATGACAGATGGTGTGAAAGGTAAAAATAAAGAGGATAGTGTAGAAGTGATGGACGTTGCAGAACTTATTGCAAACGCTCACGATCTTTAATAAATTACCCAAATTTAAATAAATAAAGCCTGGGATTTCTTCTCAGGCTTTTTGGCTTTTTAATCCAAATTTTTAGTGAAATAGCAAACGTTAAAAGCAAGAACTATATTTGAGACATAAGCTAAATCAACTAGTTTTGTGTAAATATAACTTTAGCAATTTATGTTAGTACCATTCGAAAATCTACCCGATTCTTCAAGGGTTTGGATATATCAGGCAAACCGATCTTTTACCAACGAAGAGTTAGAAGACATACAATCCCGTTTAGACCAGTTCGTAACTCAATGGACGGCTCACGGGGCCGACTTACAGGCCGGTTATCTCATTAAATACAAGCGATTTATTATTCTTGCTCTAGACCAGCAGATAAATGCCGCTACCGGCTGCTCTATAGATGCTTCGGTGCATTTTATTCAGCAATTAGAGAAAGAATTTAATGTAGACCTTTTAGATAAAATGAATGTCTCTTATAAACAGGGAGAATTCATAGCCTACAAGAGTTTGACAGATTTTAGGAAAATGGCCAAGCAAAAAGCGGTTTCTCCTAAAACTATTGTCTTTAATAACCTGGTAAACAATAAAGCTGAATTTCTTTCAGATTGGGAAGTTCCTGCTTCTGAAAGTTGGCACAAGCGTTTCCTTAATTGATGAAACTTATTCTTAATCCGAAAATCTTACTTTTAACCTGCTTTCTTTTCGTCTTTCCTAATCTTGCTGCGCAAAATAATCCTTTGCTCACCAATGATGTGGACGCACAAAATAGATGGGTAGATAGCGTATATAATTCAATGAGCCTAAAAGAAAAAGTTGGGCAGTTGTTTATGATTAGCGTTTCTTCTGAAAGCGGAAAAACCTATATCGAGCAGGCTAAAAAGCAAATTGCTGAAGAATATATTGGTGGGGTTATTTTTTCTAAAGGTGGGCCCTTAAGACAGGCGAAGTTAACAAACGAGTTCCAGGAAATTTCTAAAACACCACTACTTATAGGAATGGATGCTGAATGGGGATTGGCCATGCGCCTGGATTCTACTTTTGCGCTTCCCTGGAATATGACCCTGGGCGCCATTCAGGATAATAAATTAATAGCAGATGCCGGCGCCGCGATTTCACGGAATACTAAACGATTGGGTGTTCATATTAATTTTGCTCCGGTGGTAGATATTAATACCAATCCTGAAAATCCAATTATAGGAAATAGAAGTTTTGGAGAAAATAAAATAAATGTAGCTGAAAAGTCCCTCGCTTTTATGCGTGGTATGCATAGGGAAGGAGTTTTATCTAGCGCTAAACATTTTCCCGGTCACGGAGATACAGATGCAGATTCGCATAAAACCTTACCTACTATTCCGTTTTCAAAAGAAAGACTGGAAGATTTAGAATTGTACCCTTATTACCCATTAATTACCCACGGACTCTCCAGCGTGATGGTGGCGCATTTAAATGTACCGGCACTTCAGGAAGATCGCAATACACCAACTTCACTTTCCAAAGCGGTGATAACAGATCTTTTAAAGGAGAAAATGAATTTTAAAGGTCTTGTTTTTACTGATGCCCTTAATATGAAAGGCCTTACAAACAATACCGAACCCGGTGATGCTGAATTAAGAGCATTTTTGGCTGGAAATGATATGCTTTTAATGCCCGAAGAAGTTGAAGTCGCTTCAGAAGTTTTGGTCAATGCTTTTAAAAACGAAATTATAAGTCCGGCGCGATTAGCGCATTCAGTTAAAAAAATTCTTCAGGCTAAATATAAAGCAGGCTTGCATCAACAGAAAGTAGTTCAGGAAAATTTTCTTTCCGAAGAACTTAATACGGTACGCGACCAGGTTTTATTAGAAGAGCTTTTTGAAAACGCACTGACCTTAATTAAGAATAATAAAGCTGTTCTACCTATTGAAGATCTCGATGATAAAAGGATCGCTTATGTAAATTTTGGAGACGCAGATGGAGGTCCGTTTTTAAGAGAGTTAAGAAAATATGCAGCAGTAGATTGGATTACTGCAGCTCGTTTAACCGATTTACAAGATAAACTTTCTGATTACAATTTAGTGATTCTAGGATATCATAAATCTAACAATAGCCCCTGGGCATCTTATAAATTTTCCCCGGCAGAACTACATTGGATTCATCAAGTTGCACAGGAAAATAAAACAATCTTAAGTTTGTTCTCAAGTCCTTATGCTTTAAATGACTTGCGTGGCATCAATGAACTGGATGGAATCTTAGTTAACTATCAAAATCATGAAGTAGCCCAGGAAAAAGCTGCTCAATTAATTTTTGGTGCAATCGAAGCCAAAGGAAAACTTCCGGTGAGCATTGGCACCATTTTTCCTGAAGGCACCGGTTATCAAACAAATAGTTTAGAAAGATTGTCTTATGGATTACCTGAAAGTGTTGGTCTAAATTCCTATAAATTAAATAGAATAGACAGCATTATTAGCGAAGCGATTGACGCAAAAATGACTCCCGGGGCTCAGATTCTTGTAGCCAGAAAAGGGAAGATCGTTTACAATAAAAACTTTGGATACCATACTTACGACGAGCAAATTCCGGTTTCAGACACCTCGATTTACGATTTAGCATCCCTAACCAAAATTCTAGCGACCTTACCATTAATAATGGAACAGGAAGAAGAAGGAATTGTAAGTTTTGACACGAAACTTGGAGAAATGATGCCTGTTTTTCAAAATTCTAATAAGTCCAATATTAGGTTGCAGGATATGCTAATGCACTATGCAAGATTAAAATCCTGGATTCCTTTTCATATAAATACCATAGACAGAAAAACCAGGTTACCATCTACAGAGTATTTCCATAAAACGCCTTCAGCCGAATTTAATACGAAGGTGGCTAACGAAATGTATCTTAGAAATGATATGCAGGATACTATTCTTAATATTATAAAAGATAGCGAGTTAGAACGGAAATTAGATTATAAGTATAGTGATCTTCCTTTTTATATTCTCAAGTATTACCTGGAAGGGTATTACAATCAAACCCTGCACAATCTTACCCAAAAGAAGATATATAAACCTCTTGGTGCCACACATACGGGTTATTTACCAACCTCAAGATTTCCTTTAGAGCAAATTGTTCCAACAGAAATTGATAAATTATGGCGTAGACAACTTATTCACGGTGTGGTTCATGATCAGGGTGCGGCTTTACAGGGTGGTATTGGAGGTCATGCGGGGCTTTTTAGTAATGCCAATGATGTGGCTAAAATAATGCACATCTTTCTTAATAAAGGCGTCTATGGCGGTAAAAGATATTTAAAAGGTGAAACTATTTCTAAATTCAACACTTGTTATTATTGTGAGCAAGATGTAAGGCGTGGCGTTGGTTTCGACAAACCCCAGCTGGGAACTTCGGGTCCAACCTGTAATTGTCTCTCTATGGAGAGTTTTGGGCATAGTGGCTTTACAGGCACCTTTGCATGGGCAGACCCGGAAGAAGAAATTGTTTATGTATTTTTGTCTAATCGAACTTTTCCCGATTCAACCAATAGAAAATTGATTAGGGAAGATGTTAGATCTAGGATACAGGAAGTTATTTATGAAGCTATAGATTTTTAGCACATAAATTTCAGAAAAATGTCTGCAAAGCTTAATTAATAGAAATAAGTTTGGCTTTAATGTCGTAATACCTCACTTAGTGAGTAAAACATTTTCGTAGAAAGTTCACGAAGCATTTTAATTGTAAAATATAATTTTATTTCGAGCATGTCTCGGAGCATTTAATCTCGATTATCGAGTAAATCAAACTTAATGAAAATAGCCATTGTTTGTTACCCTACCTTTGGTGGTAGTGGAGTGGTAGCGACAGAGCTGGGCTTAGCTCTTGCTAAACGCGGTCACGAGATACACTTTGTCACATATAGTCATCCTGTTCGCTTAGATCAGCTTACTGGTAATGTTCGCTTTCACGAAGTACACGTACCAGAATATCCACTTTTCCATTATCAGCCTTATGAGCTTGCTTTAAGTAGCAAGTTGGTGAATGTGGTAAAACAATTCAATATAGAACTTTTACACGTTCACTACGCTATTCCGCATGCTTATGCCGGTTATATGGCTAAAAAGATGCTTGCTGAAGAAGGCATAAACCTGCCAATGGTTACCACGCTTCACGGTACCGACATTACTTTAGTTGGGAATCATCCTTTTTATAAACCTGCGGTAACTTTTAGTATTAATAATAGCGATGTAGTGACATCGGTTTCCCAGAGTTTAAAGGAAGACACTTTAAAATTCTTTCAAATAAGAAAGGAAATTGAAGTTGTACCTAATTTTATAGACTGTAGTAAATACGATAAAAAAGAGTTTACCGATTGCCAGCGAGAAATGATGGCCGATAAAAAGGAAAAAATTATCACGCATATCAGTAATTTCAGGAAAGTGAAGCGTATAGATGACGTGATTAAGATCTTTTATGAAATTCAGAAGAAGATAGATGCTAAATTAATGATGGTGGGCGAGGGCCCCGAAAAAGAAATGGCAGAAGATTTAGCTGAAGAACTACACATAGAAGATAAAGTAATGTTCCTGGGGCAAAGCCATGAAATAGATAAAATTCTGTGTTTTTCTGACCTGTTCTTGCTGCCTTCAGAGAAAGAAAGTTTTGGACTATCAGCTCTCGAAGCAATGGTTAATGGTGTTGCCGTAATTTCTACAAATACCGGCGGTCTACCGGAAGTAAATCAACACGGAATTTCTGGTTATTTAAGCAATGTTGGTGATATTGAAGAAATGGCTTCTAACGCGCTAAAAATTCTTCAGAATGAAGAAATCCTGGAGAAATTTAAGCAGGGTGCTCGAGATGTTGCCGAAAAATTTGATATAAAAAATGTAGTGCCTTTATATGAAGATATCTATACAAAGGCACTGCAAGTTAAAGCATAAAAAAAGAGGCTGAATCAAATCAGCCTCTTTTTAATTTTATCCTCCGTTAATTACTAGAATTGGTATCTAACTCCTAAAGCAATATCTGGTGAGAATTCATTTAAAACATCATTATCACTAAAGAATCCAAATTCTGGTCTAACATCTAATGATATTAATAGCGGGATATCAAAGTCGTACTCTATCCCAACATTACCAGCAAGAAAAAGGTAAGTTCCATCGTCACCATCTCTGTCGTTAAAACGAGTATCGTCAACTCCAAGAAGACCAGCACCAGCACCGGCGTACCAGTTAAAACCTCCTTCTATATTCCAAACCCATTGATAAATCCCGGTAAGTTTAAAAGCATCATAATCGCTGTTATCTCTCCATCCAAGGTCTAATTCCAAACGGTTGTTGTTTGTACCAACAGCTCTTTGGTAAGAAATTTCGGCTCCAACACCATCTCCGCCTCCAAATCTAAGTCCAAGAGCGTTATCTGAAATGGTTTGGGCTTCAGCCTGATTGTAAAATGTTGCGCCGATTACAAATGCGGCGAGTAAAAATAATTTTTTCATAGTTAGCGTTTTTAGAATTCTTGCCAAATTTAAATGTTAAAACATCATCTAAAACGTATGGGACGCCAATCTATTGTTAATATTGTATAAAAATCTGTTAAGCGTTTCAGGCAAAATTCTCTATTTTTATTGCGTTATTATGAAAGAAAAACTCCACCACTTAGCCCAGGAAATTGAAGGCCAGTTATATGACGATAAATTATGGCGTTCTATTTACGCAACAGATGCATCGGTTTACCGCGAATTACCATTAGCAGTCTGTTATCCGAAAAGCGAAAATGATTTAAAGAAACTTATAAAATTTGCAAAAGCGCAAAAAACTTCTTTAATCCCAAGAACCGCCGGAACTTCACTGGCAGGGCAATGTGTGGGAGATGGGATTGTGGTAGATGTGTCTAAACATTTTACCAAAATCTTAAATATAGACCAGGAGGCTAAAACCGTAAGCTTGCAACCCGGAGTTATTCGCGACGATCTAAACCGGGTTTTAAAAGAATACGGATTGTTTTTTGGACCCAATACTTCAACTTCTAACCGCTGTATGATTGGTGGAATGGTGGGAAATAATTCGAGCGGAACCACTTCAATTAAATATGGCACAACTCGAGAAAAGCTCGTTTCTCTAAAAACCATTTTAAGCGACGGGAGTGAGGCTGAATTTAAAGATATTTCTGCCGAAGAATTTCAGGAAAAATTGAAATTAGAAAGCCTGGAAGGAGAAATTTACCGTAAAATTAATGAGCAACTCTCTTCCGAAGAAAATAAAAAGGAACTTATAGAAAAGTTTCCGCCTAAAAGTTTACATAGAAGAAATACGGGATATTCGATAGATGAATTGTTGTATGCAGAAGTTTTTTCTAAAGATTCTACCGAGTCTTTAAATTTATGCAAATTACTATGCGGAAGCGAAGGCACCTTGGCCTTTACGACTGAAATTACGCTGAAACTGGATGATCTTCAACCTCCGGAAGCAGCGATGATCGCAGCGCATTTTGATAGTATAGAAAGTTGTATGCAAGCTGTGGTTCCCGTAATGCAGCATTCGTTATACACCTGCGAAATGATGGATAAAACCATCTTAGATTGTACCAAGCAAAACCTTAAATACAAAGAGAACAGATTTTTTATTGAAGGTGATCCCAAAGCGATCTTGATGCTGGAGATAAGGGCCAATACGGCACAAGAAGTCCAGGAACAAAGTCAAAAAGTACTGGACACCTTAAAAGATTCTAATTTAAGTTATGCTTACCCGGTTTTAATGGGCGACCAAATAGAACTGGCTATGGAGCTTCGGAAAGCCGGCCTGGGATTATTAGGGAATATCGTAGGAGATAAAAAAGCCGTTGCCTGTATAGAAGATACTGCAGTGGCTATTCCATTTCTGGCCGATTATATATCGGAATTTGCTGAAATAATGAGGAATTACGGCCAGGATGCGGTGTACTATGCACACGCCGGTGCCGGGGAAATTCATTTACGCCCAATTCTAAATTTAAAGAAATCTGAAGATGTAAAACTCTTTAGAAGTATTACTACCGATGTTGCCAAATTGGTTAAAAAATACAATGGTTCTTTAAGTGGTGAACATGGAGATGGCAGGGTAAGGGCCGAATTCATAGAAATGATGATTGGCCCGAAGAATTACCAGCTTCTTAGAGAGATTAAATTCACTTTTGATCCCGATAATATTTTTAATCCCGGAAAGATTACCGATACCGCTCCCATGGATACTTCGCTTCGCTATGAAGTAGACCGAAAGGAACCGGAAATTTCAACTTTAATGGATTTTTCGGAATCTGAAGGAATTTTAAAACTATCTGAAAAATGTAACGGAAGCGGAGACTGCCGAAAATCGGCTGAAGCCGGCGGAACAATGTGTCCAAGTTACCGAGCTACTAAAGATGAAAAAGATACCACGCGTGCCCGGGCAAATACTTTACGCGAGTTTTTAACCAATTCAGATAAAAGTAACAGGTTTAACCACGAAGAAATAAAAGAAGCTTTTGATCTTTGTATTAGTTGTAAAGGTTGTAAAAGCGAATGCCCGTCTAGTGTTGATGTTGCTGCTTTAAAAGCCGAATTTCAATACCAGTATCAAAAAGAAAACGGTAAAAGTTTAAGAAGTAAGATCTTTGCCAATAATGGTAAAATGAATGGTTTGGCATCCAAAACTCCGGGTATTGCTAATTTTTTCTTTAAAAATTCCGTGGCTTCCGGCATTGCCAAAAAGATAATGGGCGTAGCTCCAGAAAGAACTTTACCAATTTTAGCCAAACAAACATTGGCAAACTATTATCAAAAAAATAAGAGTCGTTTTCAGATAGAAAATTCTATTAAAACAGTCTATTTCTTTAATGATGAATTTACCAATTTCCTGGATTCAGAAATTGGAATTGACGCTTTAGAATTACTGTATAAACTCAATTACCGTGTAGAATTTGTGAAGCATGAGGAAAGTGGAAGGAGCCATATTTCTAAAGGTTTCCTAGAAGAAGCTAAGGTTTTTGTTGATAAGAACGTGAGTTTATTCAAGGATATCATTTCTGAAGAAACCCCATTAATTGGATTAGAACCTTCGGCAATATTAAGTTTTAGAGATGAATATTTAAGACTAGCCGATGATAAACCGGAAGCCGAGAAACTTGCAAAAAACTCTTTTATAATTGAAGAATTCCTGAAAAAAGAGATCGCACTAGGCAATATAAACCCGGAGCAATTTACTTCAGAAGAAAAAAATATTAAAATTCACGGGCATTGCCACCAGAAAGCACTTTCTAATACAGCCGTAACTTTTGATGTTCTAAATCTACCAAAGAACTTTAAAGTGAGCATTATTCCATCGGGTTGTTGCGGAATGGCAGGCTCTTTTGGTTATGAAAGAGAACATTACGAAGTGAGTATGAATATTGGAGAACAAACCTTGTTCCCGGCGGTCAGGAAAGCTCCTGAAGAGACCGTTATTTCAGCCAATGGAACCAGTTGCAGACACCAGATTTTTGATGGTACACAGCGGCAGGCCAAACATCCCGTGAGTATTCTAAGGGAAGCTTTGCTTTAATCCTTTTTTATAACGGTAACGGCGGCTACCAAAGGTTTTTGCTTTTTTAGTTCGCTAAAATAGGTGAGGCTCCATTTCTTATCTTCATATTCCAGGACGCTAAGGTTTTCTATCCAATCGCCGGAATTTAAATATAAGCAGGTTCCTTTCTTATTAGTTTTTCTAATTATTTTAGGTTGGTGAATATGGCCGCAAATCACATATTTATAGCCGTTTTCTATGGCCAGATCTGAAACTGTTTTTTCAAAACTGGCTATAAATTTTCCGGCATTTTTTACACTGTTCTTTATTTTTTTAGAAAGGGAATATTTCTTTTTCCCCATTTTCACCAAAACCTGATTCAAAAACCGGTTAATCAAAATCAATAGATCGTAGCCCCAGCCACCCAGTTTTGCGATCCACTTTGCTTTGTGAATTCCAACATCAAATACATCTCCGTGAAAAAACCAGGCTTTTTTACCATCCAATTCTAAAACTAATTTATCGGTAATACGCAGCTCTCCAATTTGAGTATCACTAAATTTTCTAAGAAATTCGTCGTGATTTCCGGTGATATAGATCACTTCTGTACCCGTACTACTAAGATCAATGATCTTTTTAATTACTTCCAAATGAGCTTTAGGAAAATAACTTTTCCTGAATTGCCAGATATCTATAAAGTCTCCGTTAAGTATCAACTTTTTAGGCTGTACACTTTCCAGATATTCACTCAGCTCTGCGGCGTGAGCACCAAACGTACCAAGATGTACATCTGAAATTACTACTATTTCGGGTTTTCTCTTAATAAACAATGATGTGCATTTCTTTGTATACAAATAAAACCAAAGGAAAGGTTTAAGACCTTCAATTAATTTTATTGAATATTTACTAAATCATTAATAAGTAAGCGGTTTGTTAGGTTAATATTAAATGGAGATACATTTTTAAATATTGCCTGAAAAAATTACATTTGTTCAAAATCAGTAAAATGGCAGGAAATTCCTTCGGAAAATTATTTAAACTCACCACTTTTGGAGAATCCCACGGGCAGGCCATTGGAGGAATTATTGACGGATGTCCGGCAGGAATTCAGCTGGATCTTGAAAAAATACAGTTAGAACTCAATCGTAGAAAACCAGGTCAATCGGCTATTGTAACCCAAAGAAAAGAACCTGATACCGTAGAGTTTTATTCGGGGATTTTTGAAGAAAAAACTACCGGAACTCCTATTGGGTTTGTGATTAAAAATGCCAATCAGAAATCTAAAGATTATTCGCATATAAAAGACACCTACCGCCCCAGCCACGCCGATTATACTTATGATGAAAAGTATGGTGTAAGGGATTATAGAGGTGGCGGAAGATCTTCTGCGCGCGAAACTGCCTGTAGGGTAGTGGCAGGCGCTGTGGCGAAACAATTTTTAAAAGATGTTCAGTTTAATGCCTATACGGCTTCAGTTGGGAAAATAGAACTCGATAAAAATATTAAAGAATTAGATTTTTCTCTTATAGAAACTAACGCCGTTCGTTGTCCTGATCCTGCTTCCGCAGAAAAAATGGAAGATTATATTAAACAGATTAGAAAAGAAGGCGATACCGTAGGCGGTACCGTACAATGTGTGATTAAAAATATGCCAAAAGGCCTGGGTGAACCGGTTTTTGATAAACTTCATGCCGAATTAGGGAAGGCCATGCTTTCCATAAATGCCGTAAAAGGTTTTGAATATGGTAGCGGATTTGAAGGTACTAAAATGAAAGGTAGCGAGCACAACGACCTTTTTAATGAAGATGGAACCACCAGAACCAATTTAAGCGGTGGAATACAGGGCGGCATTTCGAACGGAATGGATATTTATTTCAATGTAGCTTTCAAACCTGTGGCTACAATTATGCAAAAACAGGAAACTATAAATAAACAAGGCGAAAATGTTGAAATGCAAGGAAAAGGTAGACACGATCCCTGCGTTGTACCAAGAGCTGTACCCATTGTTGAAGCGATGGCTGCATTGGTAATCGCCGATTATTTACTTCAGAATAAAAGTTCAAAAATTTAATTGATTTAAATACTGAAATTTATTTAGCATGAAAAAACTTGCACTGCACTGGCAGATTTTAATTGGAATGGCTGCCGGGGTTATATTTGCCCTTATTCTTACTAATTTTAGCTGGGGAGCAGAATTTATTGGAGATTGGGTAAAACCCTTCGGTAATATTTTTATCAATGCTTTAAAGCTTATTGCAGTGCCACTTATTTTGGCTTCCTTAATAAAAGGAATTTCAGATCTTAAAGATATTTCAAAGCTCTCTAAAATGGGAGCTCGTACTATCGGGATTTATATTTTCACTACCGTAATTGCTGTTTCCATTGGTCTTGGGATGGTTAACCTTATTAAACCGGGTAACGCAATTACTGCAGAAACGCAACAGGATTTAATAGCGAGCTACGAGGGAGATGCATCTGGTGTGAAAGCCAATGCCGATAAACAAAGAGAATCAGGACCATTGCAGGCTTTAGAAGATATTGTACCCGATAATATTTTTGCTGCTGCCAGTGATAATGCGAATATGCTGCAGGTTATCTTCTTCGCAATTTTCTTCGGAATTGGTCTTATTCTTATTCCTGAAAAAACAGCAAAACCGGTTAAAGATTTCTTTGATGGTTTCAATGAAGTTATCCTGAAAATGATTGATTTAATCATGCTAACCGCACCGTACGGTGTATTTGCATTATTAGCCGCTCTAGTGGTAGAATCACCAAGTACCGATCTCTTTGCCGCCCTGGCGATGTATGGTGTTACTGTGCTTATAGGTTTAGCTTTAATGATTGGGTTTTACATTCTTTTAGTTTGGGTTGTTACTAAAAACAAACCTTCTTTCTTTATTAACGGAATTGCACCAGCACAGTTATTGGCTTTTTCTACCAGTTCCAGTGCCGCTACTTTACCGGTAACTATGGAAAGAGTAGAGGAGCATATGGGCGTAAGCCGTGAAGTCTCCAGTTTTGTTTTGCCAATTGGTGCTACAATTAATATGGATGGTACCAGTCTTTACCAGGCTGTTGCCGCTGTTTTTATTGCGCAGGCCTTTGGTATGGATCTTAGTATTGGTGCGCAACTGGGAATTATCGCTACAGCCACTTTAGCCTCTATTGGCTCTGCAGCTGTTCCAGGAGCGGGAATGGTAATGCTCGTTATTGTTCTTGCACAAGCCGGAATTCCAGAAGCAGGATTGGCGCTTATTTTTGCGGTAGACAGACCTTTAGATATGTGCCGAACTACAGTAAACGTAACTGGTGATGCCGCCGTATCCCTTATGGTCGCTAAATCTGTAAACAAAATGGGTCCACCAAACGTAAAAGAGTGGGACGATGATTATCATCCTGATAGTAATACTGAGGAAAATAAAACTGAATTAGAGAAAAAAGAAAAAGCTTAATCCAGGAATTTAGATTTTAACTCAGGGGTGGGGATCATACAGGATTCTTTTTTTCCATACCATTTATAGCGGTTACTGGCTACAAAATTGTAGATCCCGTCCCTTAATCCTTCAGGAATAAACAGGAAGTTTTTAAGAAGAGAATATCCGCCGGAAAGTTCCCTGGAAATCTCCAGGGCAGCGGTAGATTTTTGATAATAAGCTACGCCGGGATCAATTAAAATGATAGAATCAAGTTCCTCGGGATCCATACCTCGTTCTGAAACCAGCTTTTTACCAATTTCACTCTGCAAAGAAACAAAACGGAAAGTATCTTTTTTGTCGTGTTTAATGATGAATGTAACCGCGCCGTTACAAAGATTACACACGCCATCAAAAAGAATGATTTTTTTATCTTTTGGTAATTCCATCTTATTTCTTTTTCATTGCCTGCACCAGTTCCAACTTTTCTACGTCTACCTGCGTGGTAAACATCCCGTAGTTTACCGTGGCTTTTCCTTTTTCTATTTTATCTAAAGTCCCTACAGAGCGGCTGTCTTCTAATCTGACTCTATCACCTATTTTTGGATTAATCTTTGGCTTATTCGCTTCCTGGCGTTCTTTTTCAGTGATTTTTGCCTTTTCTTCCTTTTTCTTTTTCCGTATTACCGAAACCTCTTTCTTAACTTCTTGCTGAACCTTTTTCTCTTTTTCTTTTTGAATCTTACGTTGCTTAGCTGATTCTTTTTTACGCTTAGAATTTTCTATTTCTACAAACTTTAGAAACTCGCCAATGAGTTCTTTTTTCTTTTTATTCTGAAAATATTTCTCACTCAACTCATTCACCTTTTGGCCCATATAAATGAGTCGCTGGTTGCTATCGTATAATTCCTGGTAGCTTTCCAGCTTCTGCTGAATCCTGCTATTGGTTTCTTCCAGTTTATCTTTTTCCTGCGCTGCCTTTAATTCCTTAGTCTTTAAAGAATCTGTTGTTTTCTGAAGTTTGGAACGTTCTTTCTGAAGCTTCGCAATACTTCGATCAAAGCGTATTTTTCCTTTTTCAACTTTTTTACGCGAACGATTAATCAGGCTATAAGGAATACCATTTTTTTGAGCCACTTCAAAAGTGAATGAACTACCGGCTTCCCCAACCTGAAGTTTATAAATAGGCTCCAGGCTACTCGAATCAAAAAGCATATTGGCATTGCTCATATTAGGCATCTCGTTGGCCAGCTTTTTTAAGTTTGCATAATGCGTGGTTAGGATGCCAAAAGACTCTTTTTCATAAAAAACTTCCAGGAAAGTTTCAGCTAAAGCACCACCGAGTTCCGGATCACTTCCGGTTCCAAATTCATCGATAAGAAAGAGTGTTCTATCATCACATTTCCGAAGAAAATAATTCATATTCTTTAATCGGTAACTATACGTACTCAAATGGTTTTCTATAGATTGATTGTCTCCAATATCAGTAAGTATTTTTTCAAAAAGACACATCCTACTATATTCGTGCACCGGCACTAAAATCCCGCTTTGCAGCATCACCTGTAATAAACCCACCGTTTTTAAAGTGATACTTTTACCACCGGCGTTAGGACCAGAGATCACAATAATCCTGTTATCTTTTGCCAGCTCAATACTCTGCGGATAAGTTTTATCGCCTTTCTTCTTATTACTTAAATAGAGAAGCGGGTGATAGGCATCTTTTAGCTGCATTTCCCGCTCTTTTGTGATCTTTGGCAATAAACCATTTGTCATTTCAGCATATTTTGCTTTTGCTGCAATTAAATCTATTTCGCAAAGCAAATTCTGATAATCTATTAAAAGCGGTTTAAACGGTCTTATTCTATTGGTTAATTCCTTTAAAATCCGTTTTATTTCTTCTTTTTCTTCATACTCAAGATTATTAAGCTCTCGTGTATACTGATAAGTGGCTTCCGGTTGAATATAAACTATGCTACCGGTTTTTGAATTGCCTAAAATTCCGCCTTTAACTTTACGGCGGTGCATGGCGCTCACGGCTAAAACCCTAACATTTTCCACTACACTTTCCCGAATTTCATCTAAATATCCGTAAGAATGATAAGTGGTAAGCGCTTTGGCAAAACTGGAGTTAATCTGTCCTTTTACAGAATTAATAGAGCGTCTAACCGATTGCAATAGGGGAGAAGCATCATCTTTTAATTCCCCAAATTTATCGATCACACGGCCAATATTATCTACAATTTCTTTGGTATATTCTACTTCTGCAGTAGTTTTATATAAACTGGGATAATACTCCTCAAATTTTCTAAAAAACTTAATGTGAGTATTTACCGTTTCTGAAAGGCTTGAAATTTTTCTAAAGCTACCAACTTCTAAAATAGAGCCTTCAATTTCTAGAGTGCGCAGCTCGTTTTTAATAGTTTCAAAACCATGATTTGGAATTCGGCTTTCCCTGGTTTTAGAACTTAAATATTCATTGGTTTGGTGAAGTCCGAAAAGTGTTTCATTTCCTGTTTTATAAGGCTGAAGTTTTAAAGCTTTCTCCTTGCCGGGTCCTGTGATGCATAAGTCTGAAATTTGTTGACAAACAACAGGAAATTCAAGGTCTATAAGGCTTTTTGGTGCAATTTTAATCATAAATAAATTTCCCTACTTTTGAGGTTCTGCAAATTTACTTAATAAAATGAAGGTAGCGATACACCCCAGCTGGAAAAAAGAATTGGCTGATGAATTTGAAAAAGATTATTTTAAAAATCTTACAGAATTTGTAAAAGCGGAATATAGTGAAAACACGTGCTATCCTAAGGGAAGTGATATATTTTCAGCCTTTGATCATTCTACATTCTCAAATACTAAAGTGGTAATTTTAGGTCAGGATCCTTACCACGGGGTGGGACAGGCTAACGGACTTTCCTTCTCGGTTAATGATGGTATTAAAACACCTCCTTCACTGCAAAACATTTTTAAGGAAATAGCTGAGGATCTTGGAAAGTCGGTTCCAAATTCCGGAAACCTGGAACGTTGGGCGAACCAGGGTGTTTTATTGCTAAATGCTACTTTTACTGTTAGAGCTCACCAGGCGGGATCGCACCAGAAGAAAGGCTGGGAGCAATTTACCGATAGGGTTATAGAAATTATTTCTTCAGAAAAAGAAAACGTGGTCTTCTTGCTTTGGGGTGGATATGCGAAAAAGAAAGGAGCCAAAATTGACTCCTCTAAACATCTTATTTTAACCAGTGGGCATCCTTCCCCTTTAAGTGCGAACCGTGGATATTGGTTCGGCAATAAGCATTTTAGCAAAGCAAATGAATACTTAAAAGAAAACGGAAAAGAACCTATTGATTGGTAATCTTAGAATCTGAATCCAAGATTTACATTAAACTGGCCCACAATGGTAGGAGATTTTTCGGTAAACAAATTTCTACCTATTCCTGCGCCAAGATCTAAGAAGAAACCACCGGTGGAAACGAATTTACCGCCAACTCCAAATCCAAGTGCGAAATCGGTGTAATCTTGATATTCATAGGAACCATAACCATCAGATGAATCGTAAACATAGGAATCATATTCACCGCTGGAAAGCATTCCAAAACCATGAACATAGAATCCGCGGGCATAACGGTCTCCGAAGAAATATTTGTATTTCCCTGTTAGGGAAAAATCTTTATAAAAAGCATCATCCACGGCTTCCCTGTCTTTGTTTAGAGCCTGGATAAAGGCCTCGATAGCCCAACTGGAATTTTTGTCTATAATACGCTCATAAGTTAGGTCTAAAGCGCCAAAAGCAACCAGGTTAAGCGCACCGATGCTTAATTCGTTTGAGTGATATCTCTTTTGTCCGGAGTTTGATTTTGATCAGTTATGCTGTCTTGAGCAAAAGTTAATGTAGAAATAAATAAAAATAGTGGTAAAAATAAATTTTTCATTTAATGGGGGATGATTGATGAATAATGGCTACAAATTATGAATAAATTCTGAAGAAGGCTGTTTTTTTGAAATTAAATTAAGTTCTAGTAGTTTATCCTGTACTTTTTCTATCTCTTCTTCAGATAATTGTTCCTGACTCCAGGAAGTGATTTCCAGCCATTTTTGAATATCTTCTAATCGCTGATCATATCTTTCGGCTAATTTTTCAGCAATTTTTGGAAGGTCCTTAAAACGTTTTGTTTCTTTATTTAAAACTTCAAGCATTCTCTTAATACGCTCTGGTTCATTTTTTAAGGTTTCATTTCTTGCTGCGATAACAAAACAAGGCCAGGGTGTTGGGCAATATGCCAATCTTCTAAATACGCGTTTATCTACCAATGGTTTTGTGGTAAAATGCTCCCACATAAAGTATTGAGCCTCATCTTCTTTTAAAGCTTTTACAGCACCATCCAGATCCTTTACTATTTCAAATTCAAGATCATTGGTATCCCATTCATGACTTTGTGCATTTACGTAAGACATAAGGTGAGAACCACTGCCTTTTCTACTAATGGCAGCCATTGTATTTTTAAGTTCTTCAACCGATTTATATTTTGATCCGGCAGCCACATGAATTCCCCAAACTAAAGGAGAACCAATATAAGTTTGAATGATCTTGCTTTCGTTTCCGGAAATAATATCTTTTATAATTCCTTCAGTTAAAATTACCGCAACATCAATTTCCCCCGAACGTAAGGCTTTATTCATTTCACCCGTTCCACCCGGAAAATCTTTCCAAATTACATTTAGATCTTTATCCTCAAATAGTTTTTCTTCAATACATAAATGCCACGGAAGATTAAAATGTTCGGGTACGCCACCTACTTTTATTGTTTTCATAAACTATGTTTTTCCTTTAAGTAATTATAAATCTCATACTGTGAACGCACCGATTTTTCTTCTTCGCCTTTTTGTACATATTCATTCTTTTCATCGGCGTCCTGAACCCTCGCTTTTACATTATCCTTAAGCTGAATATCCAGAATTTCTTTAAATTCCTGTGCAACATCTTTATCTAGAATAGGGGAGAGCACCTCTATACGCCGGGACAGATTACGAGACATCCAATCTGCGCTGCCGTAATACATCTTTTCGTCGCCCCCATTTTCAAAAATGTAAATCCTGCCATGCTCTAAAAAGCGATCAACAATACTGGTTATATAAATATTTTCACTTAAACCTTTAATTCCGGGAATTAAACAGGTAAATCCTCGAACCAATAATCTAATTTCCACACCGGCATTGCTGGCTTTATAAAGCAAATCGATCATTTCGGGATCTTCAAGACTATTCATTTTAGCGGTGATCTTCGCTTTTTTGCCTTCCCTTGCGTTATCTATTTCGTTATAAATGAGCTTTATAAATTCCTGACGGGTGGAAAACGGTGAGATTAATAAGTTCTTTTCCCGTGGAATAATTAATTCTCCTTCCAATACTTTAAATAGGCGAGATAATTCTTTCGCTATTTGTTTATTAGAAGTGAAAATTGCGTGATCACAGTATATTTTGGAAGTTTCACTATTAAAATTCCCCGTACCTATGTATGAATAATTAACCAAATCTTCCCCTTCCATACGCTGTACCAGCATAATTTTGGAGTGAACCTTAATTTTTGGGTAGGAGTAAATTACATTAGCACCTTTTTCTTCAAACTTACGTCCCCAAATTATATTATTTTCTTCGTCAAACCTGGCTTTTGCCTCTACGAATACAGTAACTTGTTTTCCATTTTCTAAGGCTTTTAGTAGCAAACTGGTTAGTCTAGACTCATCTGCCACACGGTAAAGAGATATTTTAATTGCCGTTACGTCTTTATCCTTAACCGCTTGTTCCAAAAATTTTTCTACGTAGGCAAAAGACATATATGGAAAATGAACCGCCTGGTCTTTTTCTGAAATTGTCTCGAAATAATTCTTAGAACTAGCTAAAACTTTGTGTTCTATTTCGGGCATTTCCTTATAGTGCAGCTCGGGATTATTTGTAGGATCGGGGAAGGAAAAGAAATCGTTGAAATTATGATATTTTCCACCAGGCATCATATCTATTTTTCCAAGCTTCAGAAGTTTTCTTATTTTCTTATGAAGAAAATCTGGCATTTTAGCATCATATAGCAAACGGGTAGGCTGGCCATCGGTTCTTTGAGCCAGGGAATCATAAATTTTTTCAGCTAAGACTCCTTCATAAATATCTTCAATATAAAGTTCGGCATCTCGCGAAAGTTTAATTTCATAGACACCTTCTATATTTTGATCTTTGAAAATATCACTTACCTGGCTTCTAATAATTTCGTCTAAATAAGTGATTGAGTTCTCTTCACCATCACCTTCAAGTTTAACGAATCTTCCGCAGGCATCTACGGGAATATTTACAAGCCCAAGCTTTTCCTTATTCGTAAAGCTTACCACCAGGTATAATTCAGCATTTTCCAGGAACAATTCATTTTCTTCTTCAAGATCAATTATTTCTGGTTTGATATGCTCCTTTATTTTCTGCTGAAAAAAATTTGCGGCGAATTCTTTTTGAACTTTATTAAAATGATCGGCATCTATTAAATAAATTCCATTTTTAGCAAGTTCTGGTAGAATTTGTTTCTGGTAGATTTCCCCAAATTTATGTTGCTGAAGTTTAACCTCTTCAAGAATTTCTTTGGTGGTTCTTGTGGGTTTTAAAGCGAGTTTTTTGCGAATACTTTTCTCTACACGCTTCATTTGCCGAAGCTGCGCCACTCTTACCCTAAAATATTCGTCTAAATTTGATGAAAAAATGGCCAAAAAACGAATCCGCTCGTAAAGCGGATTGATCTTATCTTCAGCCTCTTGTAAGACTCTCGCGTTAAAACTCAACCAGTTAAGGTCTCTATGCCTTAATGGAATTTCTTGTGGTTCCTGCATTATTGATTAGTGGTTTAATCAAAAATACAAATAAGGGCAGAGGTTTGCTTTTAATATTGTGTTAAATGCTCTCGAAGGGAGATTATAATAAAATTAGGTAGATAGCAATTCCTTACATATTATTTCAACCCAAGAAACCAGAAAAATTCTATTTTATCAATTGTTCCAAGCTGTACTTAATCAAATCGTCTACCACTTTTTTAGGATCTTTTGAGAAAGTTCCTGCAGCGCGATTAGCAATGATAGCATTCATTGAAAGTGCATTGTGACCAAGCAATTTCGACAAGCCGTAAATGGCTGAAGTTTCCATTTCAAGATTAGTGACCTTTTTATTATTTAAAGAAAATGAGGCCATTTTATCATTCATCTTATCATCCCGTAATGCTAAGCGTAAAATTCTACCCTGTGGACCATAAAACCCTATATTGGTACCCGTAACCCCTTTATGGACATAGGGACCTTCCATTAGATTAATTAAATTTTCACTGCCGTCTACAACGTAAGGCACTGCTTTTTGCTTAGACCAGTCTAAATGCTTGATGAATGCCTCAGCAAATTCCTTATTCTGCACATGCTCACTATCATAAAAATGCAAAAGTCCGTCAAAACCAATGGCGCTTTCACTAATTAAGAAAGAATCTACCGGAATTTCCTCCTGAATAGAACCGCTGGTACCAATTCTAATAATATCAAGGCTTGTAGTTTCCTTTTTTAATTCCCGGGTTTTAAAATCTATGTTTACCAGCGCATCTAGTTCGTTTATTACAATATCAATATTATCAGGTCCTATTCCTGAAGAAATTACACTAATGCGTTTTCCTCTATAATAACCGGTTTGGGTATGAAATTCTCTTTTTCTTACCTTAAGTTCAACTTTATCAAAATGCCTTGTAATTCTTTCTACACGATCTGGATCGCCTACAGTAATTACAGTATCCGCAAGATGCTCTGGTAATAAGTTTAAATGGTAGACGCTACCATCGGGATTTTGAATAAATTCTGAAGCTTTTATTGGCATATTATAGTTTTAAAACCTTGTGTGAATCTGAGTCGTATAAAAAATCATAAATTTTGGCTCCTCCATAGTACTCATCATTTATAAGGTCACGGTAAAAATTCTTTTTCTTTTCTAGAACATCTATACCATCCTGAGTTAAGATGAGCTTATCATTTTCCATAGTATAGAAAATCTTTAATTTTTCCAGCACTCTTTCCATTTGAGAATCGCTGTATCCATAGTAACCCTGGTACTGTAAGGCATAACCCAATAACTGATTATAAGAGGTTATATGATGATTTTTAACTAATTTAAGCACGTTTTTTTCCAGGGAATTAATGCCTGTTCTGCTATTAGGGAATCGCTCAATATGAGCTC
>Ga0098069_100091_pt1 | contig 55118 bp, 51 predicted proteins | sample 27_taG_FD_92584 | JGI IMG/M metagenome (GOLD analysis project Ga0098069, IMG submission 92584) | Marine viral communities from Cariaco Basin, Caribbean Sea - 27_WHOI_OMZ | ecosystem: Environmental > Aquatic > Marine > Oceanic | place: Caribbean Sea: Cariaco Basin | collected 2014-11-09
CTGGTCGAGCAGCGTCAGCTTGCCCTGCTGTTCGAGCACGCGCTGGATCACGAACATCACATCGGGGCGGCCCGCGTCATATTCGTCGAACACCAGCGCCACCGGATGCTGCAGCGCCCACGGCAGCAGGCCTTCGCGGAATTCAGTGACCTGCAATCCGTCACGCAGCACGATGGCGTCGCGCCCGACAAGGTCGATCCGGCTGATATGCGCATCGAGGTTGATACGGATGCACGGCCAGTTGAGCCGCGCGGCGACCTGTTCGATATGCGTCGATTTGCCCGTGCCGTGATAGCCCTGCACCATCACGCGGCGGTCGTGCGCAAAGCCTGCCAGGATCGCCAGCGTGGTGTCCGGGTCGAACACGTAGGATTCGTCGAGATCGGGCGTGCGCTCGTCCGGCTTGGAGAAGGCGGGCACCTGCCAGTCGATATCGATCCCGAAGGTTTCGCGCACGTCGACGGTGGTGTCGGGCGCGGGGAGGACGGTCTTGGCGGAAGCGTCGAAGCTCTTGTCGGTCATATCGTTCATCGCGTGTCGCGGGGTAGCGGGATGGATAGGTAGCTGCAAGCAACGAAATTGCACCCCGGCCCAAGCACCACTCGACTCCCCTTGCAAGCGGTCGCATAGTCGCGCCGATGCCGCCTATCCCCTTGTCCGAACGCCTGCGTCTCAAGCTCGTCGAGCAGGTGCGCGGCGTGTTCAACGATGTCGAGAGCGGGCAGCAGCCGGTACCGCCGTCGGACGAGGCACTGTTCGCCAGGGACACGCCGATCCGGATGGTCCATGCCGATATCGTGGCGATGATGGTCGGCGGGATCCGCGGCCTGCTGCTGCAGATGCTGCATCCGCATGCGCTGCAGGGCGTGCTCGACCATTCGAACTTTCGCAGCGACATGCACGGCCGGCTGCGGCGGACTGCACGGTTCATCGCGGTGACGACCTTCGGCCACCGGGACGATGCGCAGGCGGCGATCGACCGCGTCAACCGCATCCACGCAGCAGTCGGCGGGACATTGGCCGATGGATCGCCCTATTCCGCCAGCGACCCGCGCGTGCTGGCATGGGTGCATGTGGCCGAAGCGACCAGCTTCCTCGCCGCCTATCTGCGCCTTGTGCGGCCCGACATGCCGGGCGCCGAACAGGACGAATACTATCGCCAGTTCGCGGTGATCGCACTGGCGCTGGGTGCCGATCCGGTGCCGACGAACCGCGCCGAAGCCGAGGCGATCTTCCGCGAATTGCGCGGCGATCTGGCCGCATCGCCCGCCGCGCGCGAGGTCGCCGATCTGGTGCTCAGCCAGCGCCCCAAGGGCGCCCCGCCCGCGGTGCAGGCTCTGCTCGGCGCCGAAGCGGTGGCCCTGCTGCCACCCTTTGCGCGCTCGATGCTCGGTCTCGAACGGCCCGGGCTGGCGGCAATTCCCGCGCGCGCGGCGACCTGGGGCATGGGAAAGACGCTGCGCTGGGCGTTTCGCCAGACCTGATCGCCGCCCGCCATCCAACTGGCCGGCAAGCCTACTTCGCACCCGAGACGAACGCGCCCGATTTGCGCAGCAGCTGGTAGGCTTCGACCACGCGGTTGAGGCGGGCTTCGTGCTGGCGATCGCCGCCGTTGCGGTCGGGGTGGTAGCGACGCACGAGTTCGGAATAACGGCGGCGCAGACCGCGCAGATCGACTTCGAGGCCCAGCCCCATGGTTTCAAGCGCCTTGGCCTCGGCCGTGCTGAACCGGCCGTCCATTGCCATTTCGGCTTCGCGGCGCGCGCGGCTCTTGATACCGCTGGCGCGCGCGGAGATTGCGTCGAGTGGATCGGTGAAGTCGGACCAGCGCGGCATGCCGTCGACCCCGCCGGTCGGACGGAAACTGGGACTTTCGGTGCGCCAGCCCGCGCCGGGAGCCTGCGCGGCGAAGATTTCCTCGGCGCTCATGCCCTCGAACCAGTCATAGCCGGCATTGAATTCGCGCACGTGGTCGAGACACAGCCAGCGCCATTCGGCCGGGCCATCGAAACCATGGCTCTGCCCGCTGGGTGCGCGGAACTCGCCGGGCTCCTCGCATGTGGGGTGGGCGCAGACCCGGCCGGTGCCTGCGTACTGTCCGTGAAACTTTGTCTGGCGCATTCGTTCTAGGATGGGGAGCGAATTGCGCTAAGAAAACCCCCGAGAGGAGAAACCTACCCGTGACAGGATCCGTGCAGCAGGAAATGGAGCGCCTATTGACCGCGGCCTTCGCGCCGACCCGGCTCGAGGTAATCAACGACAGCGCGAAGCATGCCGGCCACTCGGGCGACGATGGCAGCGGCGAATCGCATTTCACCGTAGTGATCGAAGCCGCCGCCTTTGCCGACCAGAGCCGACTCGAACGCCAGCGGATGGTGAACCGGGCGCTTGGCGACATCCCTGGCGAACGCGTCCACGCGCTGGCCATCCAGGCCTCGGCCCCAACCAGCTAGGAGGTTCGCGACTATGAGCCAGATCGACCAGGTCCTTGTCCCGACTACGCACGATCTCGGCCAGTTCACGGTCCGCCGCGTGCTGCCCGCGCGCCAGCGCAGCATGGTCGGGCCATTCATCTTTGTCGACCAGTTCGGCCCCGCGCAGCTCGATCTTGGCGCGGGCATGGATGTCCGCCCGCACCCGCACATCAACCTTGCCACGGTGACCTGGCTGTTCGAAGGCGCGATCGACCACCGCGACAGCCTCGGCACGTTTTCGACCATCAGGCCCGGACAGGTCAATCTGATGACCGCCGGGCGCGGCATCGTGCATTCGGAACGCTCACCCGATGCGGAACGCAGGGGCGGACCGAAACTGTACGGCATGCAGACCTGGCTGGCGCTGCCCGACGGGCGCGAGGAAATCGAGCCCGCCTTCGAAGCGATTACCGACCTGCCGGTGATCGAGGACGGGCGCGCAACGGCCATCGTCATCATGGGCGAACTGTGGGGCGAACGCGCGCCGACGACCACTCACGCAGCGACGATCTATGCCGAAATCGTGCTGGGCGCGGGCGGCGCGATCCCGCTCGAAGACGATGCCGACGAACGCGCGGTCATGCTGGTCGGCGGCGACGCGAGCGTCGATGGCCACGCGCTGAAGGAATTCGAGCTCGCCGTGCTTCAGCCTGGACGCGATATGACGCTGGCAAGCAAGGGCGGCGCCCGGGTCATGCTGCTCGGCGGCGAGGCATTTGCAACCGAGCGCCATGTCTGGTGGAATTTCGTCAGTTCGAGCCGCGACCGGATCGAACAGGCCAAGGAAGACTGGCGCGAACAGCGCTTCGACAAGGTCCCGGGTGACGAGGAGGAACGGATCCCGCTCCCCGAAGGCGCGCCGAAGACCGTAACCTATCCTTGAGGGGGGAGAATGATGAGTTTCGAAGGCAAGACCGCCTGGATCACGGGCGCGAGCAGCGGCATTGGCGCCGCACTCGCGCGTGAATGGGCGGCACGCGGCGCGCGGATCATCCTGTCGGGCCGCGACGAGGCGCGGCTGACGCAGGTTGCCGACGGGATAGACGGCGAAACGCTGATCCTCCCCTTCGACGTGCGCGACGAGGCCGCGATGAAAGCCGCAACGCAGCAGGCGATCGACTGGCACGGCGGCGTGGACATCTTCGTCGCCAATGCGGGTATTTCGCAGCGCAGTGCGGCGGTGGATACCGACATGGCGGTATACCGCGAGATCATCGATATCGACCTCACCGCACAGATTGCCGCGACGCAGGCGCTGCTGCCCCATCTGGTCGCGCGGCAGAGCGGCACGCTATTGTTCATCAGCTCGATCGCCGGCAAGGTCGGCGTGCCGATGCGCACCGCCTATTGCGCGGCCAAGTTCGGGCTCATCGGTTATGCCGACGCGCTTCGGGCTGAACTGTCACAGCAGGGCGTTTCAGTGCATGTCGTGTGCCCGGGATCGGTCGCCACCGATGTCAGCCGCAATGCGCTTACTGCCGATGGCAGCAAGCGCGGGCGCAGCGACAAGGTGATCGATAACGGCATTGCCCCGGACGAAGCCGCCAAACGGATCGTCGACGCGGTAGAGGCCAACCAGCGCGAGATCATCGTCGCCGAAGGCGTGGAAGAGGCGATGGGCGAACTGCGCCGGACACCCGATCAATTGCTCGACCAGGTCGCGGGCATGGTCGCGGCCGGATATATGGACAAGATGAAGGCGGACAGTTGAGCATGCCGCTGCAGCAGAAGCGCGTGGTGCTGGCGAACGGCATCGAACTCGATGTGGTGGACGAAGGCCCGCGCGATGCGCCCGTGCTGATCTTCCTGCACGGCTTTCCCGAAAGCCACCGCACTTGGCGCAACCAGATCCCGCATTTCTCCGGCCGGTTTCGCTGCATCGCGCCCGACCAGCGCGGCTATCGCGGGTCGTCCAAGCCGCAGGAGGTGGAAGCCTATACGCCCGACAAGCTGGTGGGCGATGTGTTCCTGCTCGCCGATGCGCTGGGGGTCGAGACTTTCACCATCGTCGGTCACGACTGGGGCGGCGCGATCGCCTGGGGCGTGGCCTATGGCGGCATGGCGAACGGCCGCGTCACGCGCGCGATCATTGCCAATGCGCCGCATCCGGTGCTGTTTCCCAAGCTCCTCTACACCAATCGCCAGCAGCGCGAGGCGAGCCAGTACTTCACGACCTTCCGCGATCCGGCGAATGATGCCCTAGTGCGCGAGCATGGGCTCGCGCCACTGCTGATGAAGGCGTTCGAAGGACAGGTGATGGCGCGCGTCGAAGAGGACGAAGCCGCGGCCATGCTGAAGGACTGGTCCGATCCCGATGCAGCATTCGGAATGCTGAACTATTACCGCGCCAGCCCGATGACGGTTCCGCCGCCCGATGCACCCTACGCACTGCCCGAAGATTACCAGCCCCACCCGCTGCCGACCTTGGCGATACCCACGCTGGTGATCTGGGCGATGGACGACGAAGCGCTGCCTTCCGCCAATCTGGACGGTCTCGACCAGATGGTTGCCGACCCTGAAGTGGTGCAGGTCCCCGATTGCGGACACTTCGTTCAATGGGAAACACCCGAAGCGTTCAATGCGGCGGCCGACGCGTTCCTTGGCCGAACCAGCTGATCAGCCCTTCCATTCGATCCATGCGCCATGCGGATGGGCGGTGGCAAGATTGCGCCTCAGATCGCCGGCGGGCCAGTAGCTGGCGGTCAGCTCATGCCGGTGCGTATCGCGGTTGGCCTCCAGGCTGACCCAGGCGAGCGGCGTTTCCGAGTCCGCGCGCTGCCCCGCGGCTTCCATCAATTCGACGATCTGGTCGCGTTCGTCGCGCGGAATGTATTGCCAGACCACCGAATGCATCAGCACCCGCGTAGTCCCTCGCTCCTGCGGACGTTCCAGCCGATCGCGGAGGAAATCGACCGCCCGCCGGCGCTCGATCTCCGGCGGGAAGGTGTGCGCCGCCGCGATCGCCGTCTCCAATCGGGCGAAGCGGTCGGTAAATTCGGGCCAGATATAGGCCTTCAGGCGCGCGACCTGCCCTTCGTCGGTCAGGTCGATCGGCGACACGTCGCAGCCCTGCGCACCGACGATGTCGAACCCCTGGTCTGGCGGGGACGCGCCGCGCCATTCGGGCGCAATCCGCATGCGCGCATTCTTGGGCCCAACGCAGACGCCGCCGAGGTCATAGCGATATCGCCGCATCATCAAATTGACGCCCGCGCTGGAGCCGATCTCGAGCAGATCGAAATGGCCGGGAAGCCCCTGTTCCACCAGCCACAGGAATGCCGCCGCGAAACTGGCCGACCGGCCGGCTTCGTTGGTCTGGGGCGGACCGTCGAGCCACGGCATCAGGAAGGCTTCGTGCCGTTCGATCGCCGCAGCGACGAGTTCGGCGGCATTGTTCGGGCCCAGTCCTTCGTAGATCGGCGACAGGCCCGGCTCTTCCCCGCTCTGGTGCAGGGCGTGCAGTCCCCCCGCTACCCGCAGAGGCAGTGCATCGGCCAGCGGCGGACCGGCCCAGCGGCGCACCCGGCGCATGAAGGCGCCGCCGCGGTCCGTATCGAGCAGGTCGCCAACCGCCTGGCAGACCAGCGCGGTGACCCCCGCGCGGTTGTCGCGGCAATAGGCCACCTGGTTTTCGAAAGCGCGTGCCACCGCCGCCGGGCCGGTGGCCCCCGGCGTGGTCACGACATATTTTGCCTTGTCGATCGCCATTGCCCTTTGCACCCTCGCTGCCTATTTGCGCATCCAATGAACGAATGCCTCACCTTCGCCGTTCCAAAGGGCCGTATCCTTGACGAAGCGCTGCCAGTCATGTCGCGTGCCGGGGTCGTGCCCGAAGACGCTTTCCACGACAAGGCGAACCGCTCGCTGACCTTCGCAACCACGTGCAATGACATGCGCCTGATCCGCGTGCGCGCCTTCGACGTCGCGACTTTCGTGGCCCATGGCGCAGCGCAGATGGGTATTGTCGGTTCGGACGTGATCGAGGAATTCGACTATGCGGACCTTTACGCGCCCGTCGATCTCGACTTCGGGCACTGCCATCTTGCGGTGGCCGAGCCGGTAGAAGGCGCGGAAAGCATCGACGGTGCCAGCCACCTGCGCGTCGCGACCAAATACCCCAACCTCACCCGCCGCCATTTCGAACGGCAGGGCATCCAGGCCGAATGCGTAAAGCTGAACGGGGCGATGGAAATCGCGCCCGCACTCGGCCTTGCCGGGCGGATCGTCGATCTGGTCTCCACCGGCACGACGCTGCGCGAAAACGGCCTGGTCGAAACCAGCCGTATCCTCGACATTTCGGCGCGCCTCATCGTCAACCGAGCCGCGCTGAAGACCGATCCGCGCGTGGCCGCGCTGGTCGAAGCCTTCCGCGCCGACGCGGCACAGCGCGAGGCCGCCTGATGCAATTCCTGAAAACCGCCGACGCCGGGTTCGAAAGCGCTTTTGCCCGGATCGTGCGCGATCGCCGGGAAAGCGATACGCAAGTCGGGCGCGATGTCGCCTCGATGATCAACGAAGTGCGCGAACGCGGCGATGCCGCGCTAGCCGAATACACTGCGCGCTTCGACAGCCACCGGCTGGCGCAAGACGATGACTGGTGCATACCGCTGGCCGCCTGCCGCGAAGCCTATGATGCGCTCGACCCCGACTTGCGCGATGCGCTGGAAACCGCGGCCAGCCGCATCCGCGCATATCATGAGGGCCAGCTTCCCGAAAACCGCGACTATACCGACGATATCGGCATGCGGCTCGGTGCGCGTTGGAACGCGGTCGAAGCCGCCGGGCTGTATGTCCCCGGCGGACGCGCATCCTATCCCTCGTCGCTGCTGATGAACGCGATCCCCGCGAAAGTCGCAGGCGTGGAGCGGCTGGTCGTCACCACGCCTACGCCGGGCGGCGAGACCAACGCGCTGGTTCTCGCCGCTGCCCATATCGCGGGCGTGGATGAAATCTGGCGGGTCGGCGGGGCGCAGGCCGTGGCCGCGCTGGCCTATGGCACCGACCGGATCGGCAAGGTCGATGTCATCGCCGGGCCGGGCAATGCCTGGGTCGCCGAAGCGAAACGCCAGCTCTACGGCGTGGTCGGCATCGACATGGTCGCCGGGCCCAGCGAGATTCTCGTCATCGCCGATGGCAACAACAATCCTGAATGGATCGCCGCCGACCTGCTGAGCCAGGCCGAGCACGACCCGACCAGCCAGTCGATCCTGATTACCGACAGCGACGCGCTGGCTCGGCAGGTCGAGGACGCAGTCGACCTCGCGTTGATGAAGCTGCCCACCGGCAAGAGGGCCAAGGCCAGCTGGGACGCACATGGCCTGATCGTGGTGGTTGGCAGTCTCGATGAGGCACCTGCCCTGTCGGACCGGCTGGCAGCGGAGCATGTCGAGCTGATGGTCGACGAACCGCAGGGCCTATTCGACCGGATGCGCCATGCCGGCAGCGTCTTCCTCGGCCGGCACACGCCGGAAGCGGTGGGCGACTATATCGCCGGCCCGAACCACGTCCTTCCCACCGGGCGCCGCGCGCGCTTTGCCAGCGGCCTGTCGGTGCTCGACTTCATGAAGCGCACCAGCTTCATCGACGCCTCCGAAGCCGCGCTGGCCGCGATCGGCCCGGCCGCGGTCAGGCTGGCGGAGGCCGAGGGGCTTCCTGCGCACGCGCTGTCGATTTCCACGAGATTGAAATGAACCAGAATTCAAAGTCCCAGGCCCGCAGCGCGGCCCGCCTCGGTGCCGTGCAGGCGCTCTACCAGCAGCATATGGAAGGCACCGCCGTGACCAGGCTGCTGAACGAGTTCCACCAGCACCGGCTCGGCCGCGTGATCGAAGACGAGGAATATGCCGAAGCCGACGTCGATTTCTTCGACGACCTCGTCACGGGCGTGGATGCGCGCCGCGCGGAGATCGACGACAAGCTGACCGCGCGGCTGGCGCAGGGCTGGACGCTGGCCCGGCTCGACAAGACCATGCTGCAAATCCTGCGTGCGGGCACTTACGAACTGATCGCCCGGCAAGATGTCCCCAAGGCCAGCTCGATCAGCGAATATGTCGATGTCGCCAAGGCATTTTTCGACGATCGCGAGGCGAAATTCGTCAACGGCATCCTCGACGCCGTGGCGACCGAGGCTGGACGCTGAACGAGAGCGCGTTCGTCGTCGCGCTCAAGGCGCTGGCGGACACCCCCGCCGCACGCGGTCTCGAGGATGATGCCGCAGTTCTGAGTGTCGGCGGCCAGCAGCTGGTCCTCACCCACGACACGCTGGTCGAGGGCGTCCACGTCCGCGCGGACGAGGACCTTGCCGACGTTGCATGGAAGCTCGTCGCAGTGAACCTGTCCGATCTGGCAGCCAAGGGTGCACGGCCCCTCGGCGTGCTGGTGTCGCATATGCTGGGCGATTCCGACGCGCGCTTTATCGAGGGCTTGCGTGAAATCCTCGGCGAATACGACGTGGCGCTGCTGGGCGGCGATACCGTGCGCGCCGAAGGCCGCAGGGTCTGGGGATGCACCGCGGTCGGCAAGGCAACGCATACGCCCGCGCCCGACCGCCGCGGCGCGCGGGCAGGCGATGCGGTGTTCGTTACCGGCACGCTCGGCTATGCCATGCTCGGCCTCGGCGACCGCGCCAGCGGCAGCCGCGCAGACCTCGCCTATCGCCGCCCGCGCCCGCTGGTGGCCGAAGGAATCGCGCTGGCCCCGCATGTAACGGCGATGATGGATGTCTCCGACGGCTTGCTGCTCGACGCCTGGCGCCTCGCGCATGCCAGCGGCGTCGAACTGGCGCTCGACAGCACGCAGGTCCCGGTGGCCGATCCGCAGAAGGCGGGGGAATGCATGCGATGGGGCGACGACTACCAATTGCTGTTTACCGCGCCCGCCGATGCTGCCTTTCCCATCGTCGCCGCACGTGTCGGGACGGTGACCGGTGGTCCCTCCGGACTATCGCTGGACGGCAAGATTTTCCCCGATGCCGAAGGGCTTGGCTACCGCCACTGATTGCTTGCGCGCATGGCCGTGCGCGGCGAAATATTGCTACGTAATTCCACCTTGTCACGTAACGGATGCCGCTTATACCTTCGCTAAGCCTCGGCGTTTCCCGCGCCGGAGCGCAAAAAGATATAAACATAGCGGGAGGGGGAAATTTCGTGGACCTAGTTCTCATAGCAATACTGCTGGGACTGCTGGCCGTCGTGTACGGCTTCGTCACCAGCCGCCAGGTGCTTGGCGCAGGCGCCGGCAACGAACGAATGCAGGAAATCGCCGGCGCAATCCAGGAAGGCGCACAGGCCTATCTGAAACGCCAGTATACGACGATCAGCGTGGTCGGCATCGCGGTAGCGGTGCTGGTCTTCGCCTTCCTCGGCATCGTGCCGGCGGTCGGCTTCGTGATCGGGGCGATCCTGTCGGGTGTCGCCGGCTTCATCGGCATGAACATTTCGGTGCGCGCCAACGTGCGTACCGCCGCTGCCGCGCAAAGCGGGCTTCAGCAAGGCCTGACGCTCGCCTTCCGTGCGGGTGCAATCACCGGCATGCTGGTGGCAGGCCTCGCCCTGCTCGCGATTGCGGTGTTCTTCTGGTACCTTGTCGGCCCCGGCGGACACGCCCCCAACAGCCGCGAAGTGATCGACGGGCTGGTCGGCCTGGCCTTCGGCGCCTCGCTGATATCGATTTTCGCGCGTCTTGGCGGCGGTATCTTCACCAAGGCCGCCGATGTCGGCGCCGATCTGGTCGGCAAGGTCGAGGCGGGCATTCCCGAAGACGATCCGCGCAACCCTGCGGTCATCGCCGACAATGTCGGTGACAATGTCGGCGACTGCGCGGGCATGGCTGCCGATCTGTTCGAAACCTATGTCGTCACGGTCGGGGCCACCATGGTGCTGACCGCGCTGCTGTTCGGTGAAACGCTGGGCGATCTGCTGCTGCCGATGATGGCGCTGCCGCTGCTCATCGGCGGGGCCTGCATCGTGACCAGTATCATCGGCACCTATTTCGTGAAGCTGGGCAAGAACAGCACCAATGTGATGGGCGCGATGTACAAGGGTTTCATCGTCACCGCTGTTCTCGCAATCCCGCTGATCTGGCTGGTCATGAGCCAGGTTCTCGGCGGAATGGGTACTGAAATCGGCGGCAGTATCGCCGGGATCGACCCCGGGGCGCCGCTGGCCGAAGAAGGCACTGCCGAACAGGTCCGCTCGTTCAGCGGCTGGGACCTGTTCTGGTGTTCGGTCATCGGGCTGGTCATCACCGGCCTCATCATCTGGATCACCGAGTATTACACCGGGACCGGGTTTCGCCCGGTAAGGTCGATCGCCAAGGCTTCCGAGACCGGACACGGCACCAATGTGATCCAGGGACTGGCTATCAGCCTTGAATCGACCGCGCTGCCGACGATCGTCATCGTCGCGGGGATCATCGCCACCTTCCAGCTCGCCGGGCTCATGGGCATCGCCTATGCCGCGACGGCCATGCTGGCGCTGGCGGGAATGGTCGTCGCGCTCGATGCCTATGGTCCGGTGACCGACAATGCCGGCGGGATCGCCGAAATGGCTGGTCTCGACGACAGCGTGCGCGAGAAGACCGATCTGCTCGATGCAGTGGGCAACACCACCAAGGCGGTGACCAAGGGTTATGCCATCGGTTCGGCAGGTCTGGGCGCACTGGTGCTGTTCGCGGCCTATACGACCGACCTCGCGGAGTTCTTCCCCGATGCGGACGTCGATTTCAGCCTCGAGAACCCATACGTGATCGTAGGTTTGCTGCTGGGCGCACTGCTCCCGTACCTGTTCGGTGCGATGGGCATGACCGCGGTCGGCCGCGCTGCGGGCGATGTGGTCAAGGACGTGCGCGAACAGTTCGCGGGCGATCCGGGGATCATGACGGGCACCAGCAAGCCCGACTATGCCCGCACAGTCGATCTCGTCACCAAGGCCGCGATCAAGGAAATGATCGTACCCTCGATGCTGCCGGTCCTGGCTCCCATCGTGATCTATTACGCGATCTACTTCCTCGCGGGTCAGGAAAACGCCTTTGCTGCACTCGGGGCTTTGCTCCTCGGCGTCATCATCGGCGGGATCTTCGTGGCCTTGTCGATGACCGCCGGTGGCGGCGCATGGGACAATGCGAAGAAGTATATCGAGGACGGCCATCACGGCGGCAAGGGCAGCGAAGCCCACAAGGCCGCAGTTACCGGCGATACGGTCGGCGATCCCTACAAGGACACAGCCGGTCCGGCGGTCAACCCGATGATCAAGATCACCAATATCGTGGCGCTCTTGCTGCTTGCCGCGCTTGCGGGCGGCTGACGACGCGTCCGGGTGAAGGCGGTGGTGGCATGGACAGACGTGCCGCCACCGTCCTTTTCGACGCATTAACCCAGTTTAAGCGCTTTTTTCCTATGCTTGTCGCCCGATGGGGAATGCAGTGGCGCATATCGATGAACTCACGACCAGCAACCGGCTCGGTCCCGGCGGCGAGCACGAGGCCCGCTTGCAGGGCACCAGCACGCGCAGCGGCATGGCCGGCCTTAGCGAAGGGTTCTCGGTCGCGTCATGGCGCGATGCGGATAACGCCGGTTTCATCGAAAAATGGCATCGCCTGGCACTTGCCAGCGCGACGCCCAATCCCTTCAACGAAGCATGGTTTCTGCTGGCATCGCTGCGCCAGTTCGACCCCAAGGGCGAGGTCATGCTCGCCACCCATGTCGTACACGGGGAACTGGTCGGGCTGATGCCCATGCTGCGCGACCGCGACTATCACGGCAGGCCTCTGCCGCATCTCGCCAACTGGCTGCATTCCAACGCCTTCAGCGGCGAACCCCTGGTCAGGGCCGATCATTGCGCGTCATTCTGGCAGCACATGCTCGACTGGTGCGATCGTCACGCGCACGGCAGCCTGTTCTTCCACCTTTCCGGAATCCCGGCGGATGGCGCTGCCTTGGCGGCGCTGCGTGATATCGCCGGAAAACCGGATCGCGGCCTGCGCATCGTCGAAACGATCGAGCGCGCCGTGCTGCACGGCGGACGATCCCCGCAAGACCATTTGCGCTTGGCGCTCGACAAGAAGCGCCGCAAGGAATTGAACCGCAAGCGGCGGCGGCTGGAAGAACTCGGCGAGTTGGTGCTGACGCGCCACGACGATGACATCGGGCTTGGCAGCTGGATCGACCAGTTTCTCGAACTCGAACAGGCGGGCTGGAAAGGCGCCCAGGGCTCGGCGATCTCCAGCGCGCCGAATACCGAGGCCGTGTTCCGCGAAAGCCTGGAAGCGGCGGCCCGGCTGGGAAAACTCGAGCGATTGGCCTTCCACCTGGACGGACAACCGGTCGCCATGCTCAGCAGTTTCGTCTGCGAGCCCCACGCCTTCGGGTTCAAGACCACATTTGATGAAAGCCTGGCAAAACTTTCCCCCGGCATGCTGCTGCAGGTCGAAAATCTCGCCATTCTCGAACGCAGGGGCGTAATACTGTCAGACAGCTGCGCAGCACCCGACCACCCGATGATCGGCCAGATCTGGCCCGACCGGCGCGAAATCGTCAAACTGTCGATCCCCATCGGCGGCAGTCTGCGCCGCGGCATCGGGCGCGCGCTGACTGCGCTTGAATTGCACCGGGGCAGGAACCGCAAATGACTAGGCATGACGGCACCCCATCTGTTTCGCACCACCGGGTCTTTCCCGCGCAATCTTTGGCGGCCTTCGCCCGCGCCTATCCGGAAACGCCGCATGTCCTGCGTCACGGGCTCGAAGCCGATTTCCGGCTGTCGCTCGATTCGCTGGCGCAATTGGGCGAAGCGTTGCCGGGCAGCTCGGTCGAATACAATCGTGGGGACCTGCCGATCGGGGTCGACGGCAAACCCGGCGCCACCGGCCTCACAATCGGAGATACCATCCGCAACATTGCCACCTGCCGCAGCTGGGCGGTACTCAAGAACATCGAGCAGGTGCCGGAATACCAGGCGCTGCTCATGGGGCTGCTCGACGAATTGCGCCCCGCAATAGAAGCAACCACGGGCGAATTGCTGACTCCCCGGGGGTTCATCTTCGTCTCGAGCCCCAACGCCGTGACGCCGTATCACTTCGATCCCGAACACAATATCCTGCTGCAGCTTCGCGGGACCAAGGTCATGACACAGTTCCCCGCCGGCGATGCCCGCTTTGCACCCGATCGTGTCCACGAAAGCTATCACCTCGGCGGGCCGCGCGAGCTGCCGTGGGACGATGCCTTGCTGGCAGACGGCACGCCCTTCGCGCTCGAGCCGGGCGAGGCGGTGTACGTGCCGGTCATGGCACCGCATTTCGTCTGCAACGGATCCGAACCCTCGCTCTCGCTATCGATCACCTGGCGCAGCCAATGGAGCTATGACGAGGCCGGCGCGCGCTGCTTCAACGGCCTTGTCCGCAAAACCGGCTATCGCCCCGCCGCGCCCGGACGCTGGCCGGCGCGCAATCGTGCAAAGTCGCTGGCCTTTCGCGCCTGGCGCAGGGTTTTCGGTAGTCCGAACTGATACGCCCCCCGAGAGCATGACAAGCGACCAGCAGCACGGCGATGACGCAGCGCAGTTTGACGCGCTGGCGCAGGATGGTCCGCAGCAGCGGGCGTTCCTGCGCAGCCGGTGGTTCGATGCCTCCCCCGCCCCGCCCGACCGCATCGTGCTGCGCGGCGAAGAGGGCATGGCGCTTGCTGCATTAGGACTGGCCATGCGCCGCCGCGGCCCTTTCCGGCTGCGCGAGATTGCCGGGAGCTACTGGCCCTTCCGCGGAGTTCCGCTAGCCCCCGGCATCGACGAGGCGGTTCTCGCCGACGCGCTCGGCCGGCAGCGCAAGCGGCTTGGCTCGATCTGGCGGCTCGGCCCGGTGGAAGCCGGCGATCCCGAACTCAAGCGGCTACGCCTGGCGCTGCGCCAGGCCGGGTGGCACGCGCTTGCGCGTCCGCTAGGCCAGGTGTTCGAGATCGATCTCGCAGCCTTGCGGCAGGACGGCGCCTGGCCGTCGACCAAGACGCAGCGCAAGAACCGCTGGCGCAAGCGGAGGCTGGAGGAAGAAGGCGGCGCGGTCTCGGTCGAATTCTTTAGCGGAAGCGACTGGACTGCGCGGCAGCGCGACGCATTGGCTCAGATCGAAGCGGAGAGCTGGCTCGGGACGCTTGCCGATGGCGGGGACACCAAGTTTCGCGACCCCGAGATGCGGCGCTATTGGGAGGATATCTGCACCGACCCGGTGCTGGCAGCCATGCTATTCGGAAGCCTGATGTGGATCGGGGACACACCCGCCGCCTTCACCTTCGGGATCGAGGCCGGACCGGTGCGCTATTACATCGCCAACAATTACGACCAGCGCTTCAACCAGTTCGGTGCCGGCCGCGTCCTGCTCTATGACGATTTTGCGCGGGCGGGGGAGCGCGGCGTGCGGCGCATCAGCTGGGGTGTCGGCGATGCCGGGTACAAGAGCGAGATGGGCGCCCAGCCCGGCGCGCATCTGGTCGACCTGTTGTTCGTCCGCAACGCCCTTCTGGCACGCTTGCTTTCGCCGTGGTGGGAACGCGCGGCGTGATCGCGCTGCGATCCCCCGTCATCCGCAGCGCGCTGCTCTGGTGCGGTTTCATGATCGCGGCCGCGGCGTACGAACAAATCGTGCTCGGCTGGCATTTTGCCCGCGAGGAAGCGCCAATCCACGATGGCTGGCACTGGATGCGCACCGCGGGAATAGCCGTGCTGAGTTTCCTGCTGGTTGCAGCCCTGGCGCAATCGCAGGTTCGCCGCGAGCAAGTGAGCGTACACGCGGGAGCGCTCGCCTTCGCGGTCGCGCTGCTTTCGCTCGCAGCGATCGCCCTGCTTGCCGAAAGCCCTGGTGCCTTTGCGCAGATCGGGGCCGAGGACAGCACGATCGAATGGCTTTCCGCCGTGCTGCTGTTCGGCGCGGCGGGCCTGATGGGATGGCGGCTGCGGGATCGTACCCGGCGGCAACCCGGGCATGGCCAGCGCTGGGTTCCGATGGTGGTCAGCCTGGGCTTTGCCGCACTCTTCGGACTGATGGCCTTCGAAGAAGTCAGCTGGTTCCAGCGGCAGATCGGCTTCGCCACGCCCGAAGCGATCGCCGCGCGCAACTGGCAGGGTGAATTCAACCTGCACAATTTCCATACCGATATTACCGAACTGGCGCTGTATTCGGGCACCGGCGTTTTTCTCCTGTTGCTGCCGCTGCTGCGCGAAAGCGATGTGGCGCGTTGGCCGATGGTGCGCGTTGTGGCGCCGTTCCTGCCCGACCGCACCGTTGCCGCCGTGTCCGCGCCGATGCTGGTCTTCACCTACAGCCATTGGACGCTGCTGCCCGTGCAAGCCGCCTTCTGGACCGGGCTGGCCGTTTGCGTGGCCTTCACGCGCAGCAGCGCCACCCGGCGGGAAACGCTCTTGTGGAGCGCGCTCGCGATCTGGGTCGGCATCGGCCAGCTTACCATGCTCGCACTCGGTCCCACCAAGCTGATGGTCTTCGACAGCTCCGAATACCGCGAACTGCTTATGAGCATCGGCCTCGCGATGTACGCTTTTCGGCAATCACGTACGTGCAGTGCTTGACGCAAACGTAAAGCACCCGCAAACCGGCACCCGTGAGCATTGAAAAGACACCGGAAGAACTCGTCGCAGGCTTCGTTAGCCTGCTGTCCGTCACACGCGAAGGGGATGACGCTTTCAGCGGCCTGAAGCAGCCCAACGGGGTGGGCCGCGTCTTTGGCGGGCAGGTCATCGCGCAGGCATTGCAAGCGGCGCAGGCGACGGCGCCCGAGGGCCTCGAAGCGCATTCGCTGCATGCCTATTTCCTGCGCGGCGGCAAGGAAGGGCTCGACATCTCCTACGACATCGCGCGCGATTTCGATGGCCGCAGTTTCGCCAACCGGCGGGTGGTCGCCAGCCAGCAGGAGGAAAGCGAGGACAAACGCCCGATCCTGAACCTGACCGCCAGCTTCCAGCGCCCCGAAGACGGCCTGTCGCACGACGATGTAACCATGCCCGAAGTGGAACCGCCTGAGGACCTACGCGGCGACATGGAAATGCGGCGCCAGATGGTCGATCGCATGGGCGAACGCATGAGCGAGCAGCAGCGCAATTTGGTGCTGCGCCCCCGGCCGATCGAAATGCGCACGGTCGACCGGCTGCACTGGATGAATAGCGAACCGCGCGAGCCACGCGCGCACAGCTGGTTCCGCACCGTCGCGCCGCTGCCCGCGATCGAAGACAATCCCGCGCTGCACCGCGCGGTAATCGCCTATGCCAGCGATTACACGTTGCTGGGCACCAGCGCGCTACCGCATGGCCTGTCGTGGATGCGCGGCGAACTGGTGGGGGCCAGCCTCGACCACGCGATCTGGTTCCATCGGCCCGCGCGCGCCGACGAATGGCTGCTCTATGCCACCGATGCGCCATGGAGCGGCGGGGGCCGCGGCTTCAACCGCGGGCGCATTTTCAATCGGCAGGGCGAACTGGTCGCCAGCGTTGCGCAGGAAGGCATGATGCGCAAACGCGTCCCGCGCGACAGCTGAGCCGGCCCAGCAGGGCCTGAACGCGGCCCTGCATTTTCCCCTTTCGCGACGAACCGCTGAACGGGCAATTCCGGCGGCGCATGGCGCTGCCCTGCTCCAAATCCGACCAAGCGATCGGGGTTTCGGTCGGACGTGCGCGCACGCGCACACGAACGGGCCATCGCGGGCCCTCTGGCGGGCCGATGACCGCGCAGATCCATACTGGCCTTGCTAATGCGAGTGACTCTCATTACCAGCGCGCCGAACAAACATTCAGAACAAGGGATTCGTCGATGAAGGCTATTCTGGCCACCACCACTGCCACGCTCGCACTTACGCTGGCCGCCCCCGCTTTTGCCCAGGACGCGCAGGCCGACACGGACAATGAGAACGCCCAGGCGGATGCCAGCGCCATCGTGGTGACCGGGACGCTGAGCGAATTCGGCGCGATCAAGTCGGATACTCCCATCGTGGAAGTCGCGCGCTCGATCTCGATCGAAACGCAGCAGGACTTCGTCATCAAGGGCGCGCAATCGCTCGACGATGCGCTGACCTATACGGCTGGCGTAACGGCGGAACCGTTCGGATTTTCCACCCGCGGCGATTTCGTGCAGGTCCGCGGCCTCGATGCGCCGGAGTATCGCGACAACCTCCAGTATCTGTTCGGTTTCTACAACAATACGCGGCAGGACCTCTACACGCTCGAACAGGTCGAGGTGCTCAAGGGCCCGGCCTCGGTGCTCTATGGCGCGGGCGCGCCCGGCGGCATTCTCAATGTCGTGACCAAGCGCCCGCATGGCGAAAGCGAAGGTCAGCTGCGCGTCGATTACGGCAGCTTCGATCGCAAGCAGATCGCGACCGATATCAATGTCGCGATCCCGGGCGCGGAGGACGAGGCCCAGTTCCGTTTCGTCGGGCTATACCGCGATGCCGATTCGCAGATCGAGGAAGTCTCGGACAACAAGCTCGTCCTCGCGCCGTCCTTCACCGCGCGTCCTGCTTCCGGCACCGAAATCACCATCCTGGCCAATTACTCGGATCAGGAATCGGACACCGCGCACCAGTTCCTGCCGGTCACCGGCACACTTTTGCCCGCACCCGGCGGGCAGGAAATCGATCCCTATGTCTACCACGGGGCCCCGGGCTTCAACGCATACGACACGCAGAGCTTCGCGCTGTCGCTGATCGTCGAACAGGAGCTGAGCCAGGCATTCTCGCTCGAAGGCATCGGTCGCTACATGCGTTCGGATGCCGAATACCGGCAGGCGTGGATCGCCTTCGCGGGCAACGGAGTGCCGCGGCTGGACGCCGATGGAAACGGGCTGTGGACCTATTACCTCGCCGACAACCGCAGCGAACAGATGGCCTTCGACGTGCGCCTGCGCGGCGAATTCGACACCGGGCCGATCGAGCACGAACTTCTCGCTGGCGTCCAGTACCAGGATGTCTTCACCGACAGCGACACCGCCTACATCTTCAACGGGGGTGTCCTTAATGCCTTCGATCCGCAGTACCAGAACGTGCTCAGCGTGGACGAAGTGCGGCAGGCACAGGGCAATGGCCCGCGCAACTTCATCGATACGACGGGCTATTACATCTCCGACACGATGACGCTGGGCAATCTCGTAGCCACGGCGGGCATCCGTTTCGACGAAGTGACCAATGCGGTCGAGAACGGTACAACGCAGGAAGATGATGCGACCAGTGTCAGCTTTGGCGTATTGTATCGCGGCCCGGCAGGCATTTCGCCCTATGCCAGCTATGCCGAGAGCTTCCAGCCGGTTGTGGGCATCGACACGATAACCAACCAGCAGCTCAAGCCGCAGGAAGGTCGCCAGTATGAGGTGGGGATCAAATGGCAGCCGCGCGGCGTCAATGCGCTGGTTACGGTTGCGGCATTCGACATCGAAATTTCCAACCTGCCGAACCCCAATTCGCTGTTTGGCGCCAACAGCCAGCAGGAAGGCGTATCGAAGGTCCGCGGTGTCGAGTTCGAGGCCAACGCGCTGCTGGGCGGACTGCGGCTCGACGCGAATGCCAGCTACCTCGATGCCGAAGACCCCAACGGCCTGCCGCTCTCGTCGATTTCGGACTGGCAGGCCTCGCTCTTCGCCATGTATGATTTCGCTGGCGCGCTCGACGGCTTCAGCTTCGGCGGCGGCGTGCGCTATGTCGGCGGCAACGAAAGCAGCGGCATTTCGGCCCTCGACGGGAATCTGCTGACCTACCGCGTCGACGGCCGTACGGTCGGTGACCTTTCGGCGGGCTATGATTTCGGGCCCTTCGAACTGCGCGTGACCGCCCGCAATGTCACCGACGAGGACTATTTCTCGGTCTGCCTCGTGCGCGGCGACTGCTTCCCCGGCGAACGCCGGTCGATCAACGGCTCGCTGGCGTTCAACTTCTGATGGTCAGCCCGGAGCTTATCTGGCTGGCGGGTGCGCTGGCGGTGATGGGTATCGCCTTGCTGCGAATGTCTTGGGGCCGGCCCGGCCGGGCTGCAGGGCTCAACGCCCTGGGCTGGGCTGCGCTGGCCATCGGCGTCGTCATCGGCGGGGCCGTGGCGGGCGCCTGGGGGATCGCGGTCACGTCGCTGTTCGCGGTCGGGACTGCGATAGCGATCCTCGCGAAAGCGGTGTTCGAACACCCCCGGCGCCAGCGACCCGCGCGGCCGCTGCGTGAAACCGAAGCGTTGAACGGCGTCGGCGGGACGCGGATCGGGCAGGCACTGGCGACCTTTGCGATCGCCGGGCCATTGGCGCTCGTCGTGTCGGTCCTGTTCGCACTTGCGGCGCGTCTGGCGCTGATCGCGGCAGGCGCGGGTGAAGCGAATGGCAATGTCGCCGTTCTCGGGCTGGTGCCGCTGGTATGGCCGATACTGGCTTTTGTCCTGCTGATCACCCAAACCCGCGGGAAGCAATTGCTACTCACCAGCGCGGTTGCGATAGCGGCGCTGGCGCTGGCCGTTCTTGTGGGGGGATTTTGATGAGCCTGGGATTTGCCAAGGAAACCGTTCGCAAGGGCCTTGCCGCCCACACCGCGCTCGGCCTGGTGTGCTGCGCGCTGCTGTACCTGATCTGCGCGACCGGCACGGCGATTGTGCTGTACGAGGAATGGCAGCGGTTCGAGCAGCGCGATGCGCCCGAAATGACCGCGATCGAACCTGCGGCGGTCCAGCGCGGGATCGAGAACGTGCTGGCGGTCGAAAACGATCGCGCAACCACCACCCACCTCTTCGTGCACATGCCGACCGACGCGCTGCCGCGGACGACGATCACCACCGACACCCAGGCATTCCATGTCGATGCCGACGGCACCATCGTGATGCCAGAGGAGAACGCCTGGTCTGAATTCCTGCTGGCGCTGCACTACCGGCTCAACCTCCCCGCGATTTACGGCATGACGCTGGTGGGTGCATTCGGCGCGATGATCGTCGCGCTGTCGATCTCGGGTATCGTCGCTCACCCGCGCATCTTCCGCGATGCCTTCCGCCTGCGCGCGCGGCGCCGCGACGCGGTCGCCACGGTCGACTGGCACAACCGGCTGGCCGTGTGGACCCTCCCCTTTGCCCTCGCCATATCGCTCACCGGCGCCATGATCGGCCTGTTCTACGTCTCCGGCGGCATTGTGGCCGAAACCGCCTATGGCGGCGACAGCGAGGCAGCGCTGGCCCCCATTTTCGGCGAGGAAGCCCCGCAAAACCCCGCCAGCGCTCCGGTCGCCGACGCGCGCCCGGCGCTGGCGCATATGGCGCGCGCCTATCCCGAGGTGGAGCCCTATTACGTCATCCTGCATGATCCGCGCACGGCCGGCCAGCACATCCAGATCGTGGGCGAGCATCCGCGCCGGCTGATTTTCGGCGAGTATTACGCTTACGGTCCAGACGGCGAATTCCACGGAACCACCGGCCTCGCCGATGGGACGATCGGGCAGCAACTGGCAGCCTCGACCTACAATCTGCACTTCGGCAATTACGGCGGGTTGCCGGTCAAGATCGCCTATATCGCCTTCGGGCTCGCGCTGACCGCGGTGGTGGCCACCGGGACCTTCATCTGGCTTAACAAGCGAGCCCGCCAGGGCCGCCCCGCCCCGCGCACGAGAGCGGTCTGGTCGGGCTTCGTCAGCGGTGTGCCGATAGCGCTGGTGACCACGCTGCTTGCCCGCCTGCTGATCGGTAATGGCGCACCTTTTGTCGCACTGTTCTGGGGCACGCTGGCACTGACCGTGGCGGTTGCACTGTTGCGTTTGCGGCGCGACCGCGAGGCCGCGTCCGGACCGGCACTCGCTCCCGCTGAGTAACCGGCCCGGACCGCGTCGCCGGTATCAGTCGCCCAGCGCTTTCTCGATCGCGCCAAGCGGCACCAGTTTGAAGTTCTGCGCCCGGCCGTCGTTCACGCCGTCCTGCGCGATGAACAGCCCGCCGGGGAAGTTCGGGCCGAAGTCACCGCGCTGCGCCTCGATCCCGTCGGTTTCCTCGGTGCTGCCATATTGCCCTGCGGCGATACGGAAGCGGCCTGCGGGGGTCACATCCGGCAGCGCGTAACGCATGTAGGTGTTGTCGCCCTGGCTCGAGGCATAAAGCCAGCCGCCCTCATCGCCCTCCGGAACCAGGGCAAGACCTTCGAGATCGGCCACGATCTTGCGCCCATCGACCGCGGCGACGAGTTCGCCCGCCGTCGCACCGCTGCGGAAGCGCCAGATCCCGGCCGCTTCCTCGCCAATATAAAGCGTGCCATCGCGGTGATCGACGGCGCAGCCTTCGGGCTGTGAAGGAACCTGCATCGTGCGCAGTTCGCGCGCGGTCGGGGTATCGCTCAGCGTGATTTCCCATTCGCCGATCCGGCCGCTCTTGGGCGCGGTATAGACGATCAGCCGGTCGCCGCGCCGAGTCCCGCAGATGCCGTAGGCCTCGCCGGGTCCGGACGTGACGCTGCCCAGTTCGACAAGCGATCCGCTGGCCGTGTCCAGCCGGAACAGTGCGATCCGCGCCTGCGCCAGATCGCTGCGGTCGCTGGCGAAGACGACGATGCCCTGGTCCCCCATGTCGACCAGATCGACATTGTTCAGCGCCGCATGGGCAGTGAAGCTCTTCGGCTGGCCGCCGAGATCATAGACATAGAGCCCCGCTTTCTTGTCGGTCGCAACGATCAGACTGTCGGCGGGCGCAGCGGCGTTGCGCCAGATCGCCGGGTCGTCCGCCGCATCTTCATTGGCTGTCACCACCGGTTGGGTTTCCGCCACCGCGTAAACCGGCACGGCGGGGTCGCCCGGCGCGGGTACGGTGGCGCAAGCTGCGGTCAGGCCGATCCCGGCAAGTGCGAATATACGAAAATCCCTGCGCATCAGAAAGTCACCCTCACGCCGCCCTTCATGGTCCAGTTGTACTCTTCATATTGATACAGGTTACGCCCGCCGCCGAACCTATTGTAGGCGAAGTACTTGGCATTGTTGATGTTCACCCATTCGTAGAACAGCTGAACGGAATCGGTCACGCGGTACTTGGCCGACAGGTCGAGCTGGAAATGGTCGTCGACATAACGGTCGAGATCGCTCGTGTCGGACAGCTCGTCGAGATACTTGTCGCGGTATGTGCCCGACAGCCGGATATCGATCGGGCCCTTGTCGTATCCGATCGAGAAATTGGCGGTGTGTTTCGCCGTCGCAGGCAGCGGGATCGATCGCGGTCCCTCGCTGGCCAGCGTGGTCACCGTGCCATCGGCATCGGTGAAGGTGTAGTTCGCCTGCACCACGAAGCCGTCGAGCGTGCCGGTAAAAGCCTGCGAAAAGCCCAGTTCGATACCGAAGATGTCCGCTTCGTCCCCATTCCGGGCGATCGTCGCTTCGTCGAAGGCGATGCCGCGGAAGCTGCCCGCGACATCGGCGTTCACATCGACGATGAAATTGTCGAGGCTCTTGTAGAAGACCGATGCGTGCAGCGCGCCGGTCGCGCTCATGTAATACTCTGCCGCAGCGTCGAAATTCCAGGCTTCGGTAGGCAGCAGCGCGGGGTTGCCGAATTCACCGCTGCGTTCGCCGTCGTCGGCTTCCTCGACGGCGAAATGGGGTGCCTGCTGGAACGGCGATGGCCGCACGATCGAACGGTAGAAGCCGGCGCGCAGCACCAGATCGGTTTGCGGTTCGTACCGCAGGTTGAGGCTGGGCAGCCAGTGATCGTAATTCTTGTCGATCGAGACCGGGGACACGAGGACCGTGTCATCAGCCGCGATCGACCCGTCGGGCAGCGTCCCGTCTTCCTCGACCAGCAGGACGTTGTTGCCCACCAGCGTGTTGTCCGTGTGCTCGTAACGCAGGCCATAGACCACGCGCAGGTCCGCGCTTTCCCAGCGGCCGAGCAAATAGCCGGCCATGATGTCTTCAGCGACTGCAAAATCCTCGACCGCGCTGTCGAACGCGCTGTCGATTTCCTGCAATTCGAAATCGCCGAAATTGGCGCGGAAGAAGTCGGACCCTTCGGTGAAACCTGCAACCGGCCCGATACCGGTCAGGCGATAGGTCTGTCCTTCGCCCAGCGCGTCGTTCAGCGTCATGGCGTCGTTTTCGTAGAACTCGACGTTCGCGTCATAAGTCTTGTCGCGCCAGCGGCCCTTGAAGCCGACCTGTACGGTGAACTCGCCATTGTCGGCGGCGAAGCGGCGTCCCAGGTCGAACTTGGCGGCCCATTCCTCGTCCTGCGCATCCGACAGCGGGACGAATTCGATATCGTTCAGCGCATAGGCACCGGGGTCGGTGAAATCGCTCGTCGGATCGGTGACGCTGTAGAGCGGGATGCGCGGATTGGCGAAGTCGAGAACGACGCCGAACCCTTCTTCCTCATATTCGCGTTCGAATGCGATGGGATCGAGGCTGCCGTTCTCCCGCTCGCTCGATTTTGCCCAGCTCGCCGAATAATTGGCGAACCAAGCACCCCAATCGCTTTCGCCGCCGAAGACAAGCGAACGGATCTTCTGCGATTCGAAGCGGTCCTTGACGTCGCGCTCGACAGTAATCGCCGCGTCCTCGTCGGGGTCGGGATCGGTGTCGCTGTAACCGACCGTCCTGCCTGCGCCCGTGACGATCGCATCGCCGAGATCGAAGATCAGGCGCCGGCGGCTTTCCTGGTCGTCGAACTGGCTGTAGACGCCGCGGGCATACAGTTCGGTGCTGTCGCCCGCGCGAAGGTCGAGGCCGAGCGTCGCACTGATACGTTCGCGTTCGACATCGTAGTCGCGGTATTCGAGATCCTCGGCATAGATGACGCCGTCGTCCTCCTCCCACCCGTCGGCTTCGATATTGTCGGTCTCAAAGGTGCGGCGGTAATAGCTGACGCCGCCCGAAATGCCGAAATTGTCACCGATACGGGTGGCGAAATCCAGGCTGCCCTTGGGGCTTATCTCATCGGCGTAATCATTATAGCTGCCTTCGACCTTGGCGGTCAGCAGGCGCGTCTTGCGGTCGAACGCGCTGGTGGTCTCGATCTCAACCGACGCGCCGATCGTGTCGGCATCCATATCGGGCGTGAGCGATTTCTTCACTTCGATCGATTCGATGATGTCCGAAGATACGACGTCGAGCGCGACCGCGCGAATATCGGCCTCCGGGGACGGCAGGCGCACACCGTTGAGCGATGACGAGACGAGATCGGGCGACAGGCCGCGGACCGATACGAAGCGGCCCTCGCCCTGGTCGTTGAGGACATTGATGCCGGGCAGGCGGCGCAGGCTTTCGGCAACGTTCTGATTGGGAAACTGGCCGATCGCGTCGCGTGTCAGCACGTCGGACACGCCATCGGCTTCCTTCTTGCGCGACAGGGCGCTCGAAAGGTTCGCGACCTGGCCCACGACCAGGATCTCATCGTCGCCAAAGCCGGTCATCGCGATCTCTGCGCGCACCGTGCCGGTGGCCGGGACGGTAATCGCGCGCCTGACCGTTTCCGCCCCGACATAGCTGATTTCGAGCGTGTAATCGCCCGCCGGAACGTCTGCGAAGAGGAACGAGCCATCGCGCTCGGTCGCGGTCACGCGGTCGATCTCGACGATGCGCACCTGCGCGCTGCGCAGCGCGATGGTGTCGGTGGCATCGGATACGGTGCCGGCAAGATCGCCGGCCTGCGCCATGCCGGGAAGTGCCAGCGCCGCAATGGCAGCCCCGGCAAGAAGCGTATTCCTGATTCTCATTATTGCCCTCCGCTATCGTTGAGAGCCGCCTAGGCGCGCAGTTTGACTGCGATATTTCCGCATCGCGTCGGTTTGCGGACAATTGCGCGTGCGTTGACGCGGTTGCGTCACAAAGCGCGAGGGGCGTGACGCGCGCCATTTCGGCCTGCGCAAGAAAGTGCGGGCCAAACGCTCCATTTGCGTGTAGGGGCGCCTCCGACTGCGGGCAGTGCCCGCGCCGCGACCAGCCGGGCACCCCCCGCCCGTGCATACGCGCAACCGAAAGAATACCATGCCCCTTTCCAACCTCCCGCCGGTTATCGGCGAGGCTTTGAGCGCCCGTGGCTACGACGCGCTTACCCCCGTCCAGCAGGCCGTGACCGAACCCGAAGCTCACGGCCGCGACATGGTCGTTTCCGCGCAAACCGGGAGCGGCAAGACCGTGGCCTTCGGCCTCGCGCTTGCTCCCGAACTGCTCAACGCGGTTGGCGGCACACCCCTGTCGGAGAAGCCGCTGGCGCTGGTGATCGCGCCGACGCGCGAGCTCGCGCTCCAGGTCAGCCGCGAGCTCGGCTGGCTTTATGCCGGCGCCGGACTACGCATCGCCACCTGCGTCGGCGGGATGGATGCCAGCAAGGAACGCCGCGCATTGCGTGCCGGTCCGGCGATCGTCGTCGGGACGCCCGGCCGCCTGCGCGACCATCTCGAGCGCGGCGCGCTCGACCTGTCGGGCCTGGTCGGCGTGGTGCTCGACGAAGCCGACGAGATGCTCGATATGGGGTTCCGCGAAGATCTCGAGGAAATCCTCGATGCGACTCCCGATACGCGCCGCACGCTGCTGTTCTCCGCCACCATGCCGCGCCCGATCGAACGGCTGGCCGAACGCTACCAGCGCAACGCACTGCGCCTGTCGCTTGCCGGCGAGACGCGCGGGCATGGCGACATCGCCTATCAGGCAATCACCGTCGGCCCGTCGGAGATCGAGAACGCGGTGGTCAATCTGCTGCGCTTCCACGAGGCGGAAACCGCGATCTGTTTCTGCGCCACGCGCGAAAGCGTGCGCCGCCTGCATGCCACGCTGCAGAACCGCGGCTTCGGCGTCGTCGCACTGTCGGGCGAGCATTCGCAGAGCGAGCGCAACCAGGCGCTGCAGGCGCTGCGCGACCGGCGCGCGCGGGTCTGCGTGGCCACCGATGTCGCCGCGCGCGGGATCGACCTGCCCACGCTCAGCCTGGTGATCCATGTCGAGATCCCGCGCGATGCCGAGACGTTGCAGCACCGTTCGGGCCGCACCGGCCGGGCGGGCAAGAAGGGCACCGCCGCGCTGGTGGTGCCGTACAACCGCCGCCGCCGGGTCGAAGGCATGCTGCGGGGCGCGCAGATCGAGGCCGAATGGCTCGACGCACCGACCCCCGAGGCGATCCGCGCGAAGGACCGCACGCGGCTGATCGAGCGGCTGACCGAACCGCGCGAGTTCGATGAATACGAACGCGAGCTTGGCGCCCAGCTGATGGCGAAGATGTCGCCCGAGGACATCGCCACCGCGCTGGTCCAGACGCTGCGCGCCGAGATGCCCGCACCCGAGGAACTGATCGCCAACACCCCCGAGGCGCGCGACCGGGCGAAGGCCGAACGCCACCGTCCCGGCTTCGAGGACGTGGTGTGGTTCCGCATGAGCATCGGCCGCCGCCAGAACGCCGAACCGCGCTGGCTGCTGCCGCTGATCTGCCGCCGCGGGCACATCACCCGCAACGAGATCGGCGCGATCCGCATCGGCCAGCACGAGAGCTGGTTCCAGGTCCCGCGCCCGATCGCCGCCAAGGTTGCCGAGACCGTCACCCGCACCGCCTCGCCCGAGGACGAGCAGGACGAGATCATGATCGAGGAGGCCCCCGACGGCCCCCGCATCGATGCCCGCGAGAACCGCCGCAAGCACGCCGATGGCGGCGGCCGGGTCGATCCCCGCCCCGCCGGCCGCGGCCCCCACCGCAAGCCCGGGGGCAAGCCGCCCTTCAAGAAGGGCAAGCCCGGCTCAGGCAAGGGCGCGGGCGCGGGCGCGGGCGGCAAGCCCTTTGCCGGCAAGCCCTTTGCCGGAAAGCCCAAGTTCAAGGGCAAGCCGAAAGGCAAAGGCAAACCCGCAGGTCCGCGCGGCGACTGACCCGCGGACCCGCCGGGTTCAATTGGTCATCAGCAGGGGAATGCGCACGTCGGACAGCATCCGGCGTGTCGCCCCGCCGAAGATCCGTTCGGTCAGCCGCGTGCGGCCATAGGCGCCCATCACGATCAGCCCCGCCTTGCGGGCTTCCGCCGCGCCCAGCAGCGTCGCCGCGACATCCTTGTCCCGGCATTCGAGCTCGACCATCTCGCAGGCGATCCCGTGCCGCGAGAGGTAGTCCGCCCCCTTCACCGGCGGCAGGTCGAGCGCATCGGCCGACTTGCCCGTTTCGCCGACCGTGGCGAGATAGACCGCCCCCGCTTCGCGCAGCAGTGGCAGCGCCGCCTTGAGCGCATGCGATGCCTCCGCCGATCCGTCCCACGCGACCAGTGCGGGCGCACCGGTTTCGAAGCGGGTGCAGGTTTCAGGCAGGACCAGCACGGGGCAATCGGCGGTCAGCGCGAGCTCGCCCGCAGTGAAGGACGGCGTGCCCTTGGCGGTATGCGCATCGCGCGCGCTGATCACGATGAGATCGCTGAGCGAGGATTCGCGCAGCATCGCGAGCGCGACCGGGCCGGCGGATTCGACCCAGTTCCACGACACGCCCTCGTTCGCGAGGTCGGTCAGCGTCCGCTCGCGCAGCTTCGCGGCTTCCTCGCGCCAGACGGGGACCATGGCGGCGAAGGCGGCGCCGTGGAAGTCGATGGTCGCCGCGGCTTCATAGGGCATGGCGTGCAGCAGCGTGAGATGCGCATCGAACTGTCGCGCCAGATCGAGCGCGGCATCGAGCCGGCCGGTGAAAGCCTCGTCATCGGCGGCGTTGAACAGGATCGTCTTCATTGATCGTCTCCCAGCTTGCGGTCCGGCCGGTGGGCCGAGTCCCCGCTTGATGCCGCCAGTATAGCAGCGGTCCGACACCGCTCCTTGATCGAGATCAATTCGCGCGCATTCATGGACCGCGAAACGCGCGCCCGAAAAGCGTGACCTTCACCGCGTATCATGCCCGCCCCGCGGCCGCGCGCGTGCGCGAGAGCAGCGCGAGAAGCGCGGTTTCATCGGGCTTGCGGACCACGCCGGCATAGCGCCCGCCGCGCAGCATGACCTGCCAGATACCGCTCGCCACACGCCATTCGAGCTCGGGGATCGTGACCTTCCGATCGGCCTGCCTCGCCGCGCGCGCGGCCGCCAGCGCCGCCTCGAGCCGCGCCCGCCCCGCCTCCGAACGCACCGACCCGAGCGCCACGTCCCACGCCGCCGCAAAGCCTTGCGCCCCGGGCCGCGCACGCAGGCGATAGGCCGTCTCGCGCGCCATCGAAACGCCGCGCGCCGCCGCCGCGACCGAACGCGTCGCGGCAAGGTGACCGATGAACTCCGCCTGCCGCACGGGCGTCCACCCATCGGCGCGATGACGCAGCGGGACGGCGTGGAACGGCGGGATGGTGATGGAGGGCGTGCGGGGGCGAGCGGCGCGCGGTGGATAGTGCTTCATCCGCGAAGGTAAGGCACGGGACAGGGTGTGTAGGAAAGCCCTGCCGCCACGGCGTCAGCCCAGCCCCACGACGTCATCCCAGCCCACTTCGTCATCCCAGCGAAAGCTGGGATCGCCCGCAATCAAAGCACCACGCCGAACAGATCGTCCCACTCTGGGTTCACGCCCTCGACCAATTCGATCTTCCACGCACGCTTCCACGCCTTCATCGCTTTCTCGCGCGCGATCGCATCCTCGATGCTGTCATGCTCTTCTGCATAAACGAGCCGCTTAAGCCCGTACCGGCGGCAGAAGGCCGAGCCCTTCCCTTCCCGATGCTGAACGATCCGCCGAGAGAGGTCGGAGGTCACGCCGATATAGAGCACGCCATCCTTGCGGTTGCTCATGATGTAGACCCACGCGCTCATGCGCCCCGAAAGCTAGCAGCGTGCGGCGAGCGATCCCAGCTTTCGCTGGGATGACCGAACTGGGGTGGGATACGAACGGCCTGCTGTTGCGTGAGCTAATAGCCATTACAGACGTTAGCCCGTGACCGTTCGTCGACCGGCTAACACTCCCACGCCCGTGTCCGCGGCGTAAGCTCCGTATCAAGCATTATTCTGGTGATCTGCTGAATTATCGAGAGATACTCCTATACCCTCTGTCGAGATTGTCCGCGTAAGTTTGAATCGTACTGGCAGTGACGCCTCCGAAAGCAATCATGTTCATCTGGTTGATGCTGCACGCAATCTCATCACGGCTGATTTCATGCCATCCTGGACCTGGGTGATCTGAAAACCGATCAATAATCGGAGTGGAGACAGACCCCTTAAAATCTTCGTTAGCGAAACTGTAGGAACCACTGACAAGCCAAGCATCGAGGCTAGCTCTGAAGATTCTGAAACTGCCATCAAGGCTCACTGTAACCGAGCCATGCCCACGGAAGTCCTCTAAGTTGAGCGACACACTCCAGTCGTCAGGGACTGTAGCTCCAAGTTTGGAAACGTCGGGCCGCTCTCGATCATATCGTTCAACCAAGTGCTCAGCGACCGTGCGTACAGCCCCATCTAAATCCAACTTAGTCGCCATCAGATCGGCCATACCGCAAGCTGATGGAATTCCCCCGCCGAAGCTACGCAAACGGTGTTGCTCGCGACAGTACAGTGCTTGGAACTTCAAAACCGAAGGAAGGTCAGGTGCCTGTTTAAAATATAAACGGCAGCAGGAAATTCCGAGGCGTTCCGCCTTTTCCAATGCCGGTTTGGTAAAGCCCGAAAAGGAATATAGGACGCCCATTCCCGCGTTCGACGAAAGCAATTCGCCTCTAAACGCATCAACATCTTGTTGACTGAGTTTTTCCTTCTTTCGCTTGCAGCTCACAAGAATCTTGACCGGGATGTGTCCGCCAAATCGCGTCTCTATCCAAACGTCACGCTGGCGAGAATGCCCCGTATCGCCGTCGGGCTGCTTAAGATCGTGTGTGACGTGAGATGCCGGGTCTAGTGTCTGAAGGAACTGCGCAACGGCTATTTCAAATTCGCGCCAACCGGGTTTCTGGTTATGTTGAAGGTTGCTCATCTGCGCCCTTGAGCTTCGCCAGTACCGGCCAGTCACCAACGGCCTACTACCGGTCCATATGCTCTGTCCAATCGAACGGCAGATCATGGGAATTGAATTTAATGCCGGGAATATCCGCAATCGGGTCGTAAGCGGCCACCCAGCCCTCACCCACCCGCGTGGTAGAAATCGTACACCTGCTGCGCCACGCCCGCGCTGATGCCGGGGGCGCGTTTGAGGTCGTCCAGTGCGGCGGCCCTCACCTTCCCCGCAGTGCCGAAATGCAGCAGCAGCGCGCGTTTGCGCGAGGGGCCGATGCCGGGAATTTCGTCGAGCGGTGAGGCGGTGATCGCGCGGCTGCGTTTGGCGCGGTGGGCGCCGATGGCGTAGCGGTGGACTTCGTCGCGCAGCGTCTGGAGATAGAACAGCAGCGGCGAATTGACCGGCAGCGTCTTTTCGCGCCCGTCGGGGAAATGGAACACCTCGCGCCCCTCGCGCCCGTGATGCGGGCCCTTGGCGATGGCGATCAGCGGGACATCCTCGATCCCCATTTCCTCCAGCGTGTCGCGCACGCTCGACATCTGCCCCTTGCCGCCATCGATCAGCACCAGATCGGGCCAGATCGCCTCGTGCCCCTTGCCCTCGGTGCGCGCGTCGAGATCGCGGCCCGCTTCGGCCAGCTTGCGGAAGCGGCGTTCCATCACCTCGCGCATCATGGCGAAATCGTCATTGGTCTGCGCGGTCTTGATGTTGAACTTGCGGTACTGGCCCTTCTCGAAGCCTTCGGGACTGGCGACGACCATTGCGCCCAGCGCCTTGTCGCCCTGGATATGGCTGTTGTCGTAGACCTCGATCCGCTGCGGGACCTCTTCCAGTTCGAGGAATTCGGTGAGTTCGCGCAGCACCTTCGCCTTGGTCCCGGTCTCGGCCAGCCGCCGCTCGAGCGCCTCGACCGCGTTGCGGCTCGCCTGCTGCATCAGCTTGCGCCGCGTACCGCGCTGCGGGATCGAGATCGCCACGCCGTGCCCGGCCTTCTCGCACAGCGCCTCGGCGACAAGGTCCTGTTCGGGCAGCGCGCGGTCGACGAGGATGGTGCGCGGCGGCGGCACTTCCTCGTAGAATTGCAGCAATACGTCGGAGAGCACCTCCTCCTTCTCGAGCTCGCCCGTATTGCGCGGATAGAAGGTGCGGTGGCCCCAGTTCTGCCCGCCGCGGATGAAGAAGGCCTGCACCCCGACCTGCCCGCCCTTGGCGGCGAGCGCGAAGACATCGGCATCGCCCACGCCCTGCGCGTTGATCGCCTGGCTGCCCTGGATGAAGGTCGCTGCGCGCAGCCGGTCGCGCAGGATCGCGGCGGTCTCGAAATCGAGCTCCTCCGCCGCCTTCGCCATCTGCTTTTCCAGATCCTGCTGCACCGCGCTCGACTTGCCGCCGAGGAAGTCCTTCGCCTCGCGCACCAGTTTCTCATAGCCCGGCTCGTCGATCCGGCCGACGCAGGGCGCGCTGCAGCGCTTGATCTGGTAGAGCAGGCAGGGCCGGTCGCGATTGTTGAAGAAACTGTCGGTGCAGCTGCGCAGCAGGAACAGTTTCTGCAGCGCGTTGAGCGTCTTGTTGACGCTGCCCGCGCTGGCGAAGGGGCCGTAGTAATTGCCCTTGGCCTTGCGCGCGCCGCGATGCTTGGTGATCCGCGGGAAGGCGTGGTCGGCGCGCAGCAGGATGAAGGGAAAGCTCTTGTCGTCACGCAGCAGCACGTTGAACGGCGGGCGGTAGCGCTTGATCAGCTGCGCTTCGAGCAGCAGCGCCTCGGCCTCCGAATTGGTGACCACGATTTCCATCGCGCGGCACTGGCTGATCATCCGCTGGATGCGGTTGGTGAGGCCCTTGATCTGCGTGTAATTGGCGACCCGCGCCTTGAGGCTGCGCGCCTTGCCGACATAGAGCACGTCGCCGCGCGCATCGAGCATCCGGTAGACGCCCGGGCGCGGCTTGAGCGTCTTTACCGTCTCGCGGATCGCGGTGATGCCCGCTTCGAGATCGGGCTGCGCACCGGCCACGGTCTTGGTGGCGCGGTCCTCGTGGAACCGCTCCTTGCCTCTCGGATCATGCGGGGAACCGGCTTTCGTGCGCGACATGCAGGGGGAGATAGTGCGCCGCATCGGCTTGTGCAAAGCCGGTTTTGCCGCCATCCCCCGGGCGATGGACCCAACCAAAATTGCACCGCCGCGCACGGTCGGCTTCTGGGGCACCTCGCTGTTCCCGCTCAACGGGATGATCGGCGCGGGGATTTTCGCGCTGCCCGCAGTGCTGGTGGCGGCGGTGGGCAACTTCGCCCCGTGGATGATGCTGGTCGGCGGGATCCTCTTCCTGCCGCTGGCGCTGTGCTACGCCTGGATGGCCACGCGGTTCGAGCATAGCGGCGGTTCGGTGCTTTATGGCGAGGCCGCCTTCGGGCGGTTCGTCGGCTTCCAGGCCGGCTGGGCGCGCTATGCCAGCGCGATCGTGACCGCGGCGGCCAACATGCATGTGATGGTCGCCTATCTCGCCGCGCTGTTCCCCGGACTGGCGGGGCCGGTCGCCTCGCCCGTCGCGGTGGCGGTGGGGCTGGCGCTGATCACTGCGATCAATCTCTACGGCATGCGCGCCTCGGTCGGCGCGCTGGGCGTGATGACCGCGATCAAACTGCTCCCGCTGGGCGCGCTGATCCTGTCGGCCTTCTTCGCGGGCGGCGAGATGGGCGCGGTGACGCTGCCGCAGTTCAGCCAGGTCGAGACGGTCATCCTGCTGACCTTCTACGCCTTCATCGGCTTCGAGGGCGTGGTCGAGGCGGCGGGCGAGTTCAAGCATCCCAAGCGCGACGTGCCGCTGTCGATCGTGACCATGGTGAGCGGGGTGACGCTGCTCTACATGGCGATCATCTGGGCCTTCATCGCGATCGGCCCCGAGTTCGCGGGCGAGGACAATGCGCTGGCGGGCGTGGCGGGTGCCTCGATGGGGCAGATCGGGTCGCTCGCGATCGTCGTCGCGGCCAGCTTCAGCATTGGGGCGAACAATTTCGCCAGCGGCGTGGCGCAGCCGCGGCTGATGTACGGCATGGCCGAGCGCGGCATGCTCCCGCGGTGGTTCGAATATGTCCACCCGCGCTTCCTTACCCCGTTCAACGCGATCCTGTTCTACGGCGTGGCGGCAATGCTGTTCGGCCTGTGGGAAGGCTTCGAAGTGTTGGCGATCGCGGGCACGCTGGTGCGGCTGGTGACCTATGTCGTGACCAGCTGCGCGCTGCCCGTGCTCGAACACCGCGAGGGGCGGATCGACCCGCTGCACCTGTTCTGCGTGATCTTCGCGGTGGCCAGCTCGCTGTTCATCGCCGCGCAGGCGCAGACGCAGTCGTGGCTGGTGTTCGGCGGGCTGCTGGTGGTGGGCACGCTGCTCTATTTCATCGCGGCGCGCCAGAAGCCCGAGTATCCGCTCGACGAGGCATAGATGGCCGAGGAATTCGATGCGATCGTCCTGGGCGCAGGCGCGGCGGGGCTGATGTGTGCGGCGCGTGCGGGGCAGCGCGGGCGCCGCGTGCTGCTGCTCGAACGCGCGGCGACACCGGGCAAGAAGATCCTGATCTCGGGCGGCGGGCGCTGCAATTTCACCAATATCGGTGCGGGTCCGGCCAATTACCTGTCGGCCAATCCGCATTTCGCCAAGTCGGCCCTGGCGCGCTACACCGCGCGCGATTTCCTCGCATTGGTCGAAAGCCATGGCATCGCCTGGCACGAAAAGACCCTCGGCCAGCTGTTCTGCGACGGGTCGGCCAAGCAGATCGTTGCCATGTTGCTGGAGGAATGCGCGAAGGGCGAGGTAGACCTGCGCTGCGGCGAGGAAATCGCCTCGGTCGAACAGGCCGGCGGGTTCACCGTCACCACGCAATCGGGCAGGTTTCGCGCGCCTTCGCTGGTGATAGCCACCGGCGGACCCTCGATCCCCAAGATGGGCGCAAGCGGCTATGCCTATGACCTCGCGCGGCAGTTCGGTCTCAAGGTGGTCGAGCCGCGCCCGGCGCTGGTGCCGCTGACGCTGGGCGGCGAGGAAGTGCTGTTCCGTGACATTTCGGGCGTGTCCGCAGCGGTGGTGACCAGCGCGGGCAAGGCGCGCTTTGCCGAGGCGGCGCTGTTCACGCACCGCGGACTGTCGGGACCCGCGATCCTGCAGGCGAGTTCCTACTGGCGTCCGGGCGAGCCGCTGTTCGTCGATTTCCTGCCCGACGAAAGCGGCGATTTCCTGCTAGACGCCAAGCGTGCCGCACCCAGATCGACGCTGCGCGCATGGCTGCGCGAACGCCTGCCCGCGCGGCTGGCCGATATCCTCGCCGAGCGGCTGGGGCTGGAGGTCGAGTTCGGCAACGCGCCCGACAAGGCCTTGCGCGGGGCGGGCGAACGGCTGAAGCGCTGGACGTTCCAGCCCAACGGGACCGAGGGCTTCGCTAAGGCCGAGGTCACCGTCGGCGGGATCGCCACCGCCGAGCTCTCCTCCAAGACGATGGAAGCCAAGCGCGTGCCCGGCCTTTACGCGATCGGGGAGGCCGTCGATGTCACAGGCTGGCTGGGCGGCTACAATTTCCAGTGGGCCTGGGCCAGCGGCGTGGCGGCGGGCGAAGCGCTCTAGCCGGATTGCCCGCCCCCCGTCGCGGGCAATCAGAAGACCTTCCGGAACTCGATCTCGAACGTCCGGCCGAGCGGGTCGACCAGCCACGGCTGGTAGCTCAGCGGGACCGTGCCGGTTTCGTCGGTCACGCGCTGCTGCGCGTCGAACAGATTGTCCACTCGCAGCGAGAGCCGTGCGCCCTTGAGGAAGCCGGGATTGTCGCCCGCCAGCCACTGCTGCTGTTCGAGGTTCATGAACAACCGCAAGTCGAAGGTCGCAAGGTCGTGGAAGCTGAGGTTGTCGACCTGCGATCCGCTGGCGTAATTGGCCGACAGGCGCGCGCCGAGGCCGTTGTGGAACAGCCCGCCTTCCATCGTGACATTGTGCCGGTTCACACCGCTGCCGCTGAGCGCATCGCCGTCGAGCAGGTCGAGCTGCGGGATGCCGTTGGCGATGACCGCGTAATTCTCCAGCTCGATCGTGTGATAGACTGAAAGGTTCCAGCGCCCCTGTCCGCCACCGGGGCCACCAGAACCACCGCCACCACCACGACCGCGCCCGCCGCCGCCGCGCGTTTCACCGCCCGCAGCCGGCGGATCGCCCGCGTCGCCGGCCTCACCGCCGGGACCCCGTTCGCCGCCGGGGGCTGCACAGACGCGCGCACGAAGCTGGTTGAGCCGCTCGGGATCGACCTGGCCGTCGGGGCCCGCGAGCCGTTCGCGCACGCGTTCCGGCAGAGCCGCGAGGTCGACCGGTGTCGACGCGGCAGGATCGGCCGGATTCCAGCCGGTGCAAAGCCGTATGCGCGCGGCCTCCATCTCTTCGCGGGCCTGCATCCCGTCGGCGCTGCAAATCCGCTCGCGCGCCTGTGCGACACGCTCCGGGTCGACCTCGCCATTCTCGCCGCGCAGGCGCTGCTGCATCCGTTCGGGCAGTTGCGAGATATCGGGCTGCCCCTCGGATGAGCAGAACTGTTCGCGCAACTGCTGGAAGCGCGCGCGATCGCTGGTCCCGCCTCCCGGCCCTTGTCCCTGCCCCTGACTTTGTGCGCCCGAACCTGCGGCTGCGGACGCGATCCGCGCCATCATCCCGCCGCGCCCACTGCGCGAGCCGCCCTCCGATTCCGAGCCGACGCGGCCGAAGAAATTGAAGCCATACCGGATGCGCGACGAGCCGCGCTCGGCAAAGGTCACTGCGCGCCGGTCAAGCTCGACCAGCTGACCGCTCTCGCGCGTCACCCGATCGGGGAATGCCGCCTCGATTGCGGGGGTGAGCAGCGGGAAGCTTTCGGTCACGTCGTCCGACCGGTTGCGGACATATTCGACGCGGAAGTTCGACCGGTCGAACAGGTCGAAATCGTAGGAGGCCGCCAGCTTTATGTCGCGCTGGGTCTCCGCCAGCAGATCGGGATTGCCCCCCGTGACCACATTGGCGAGCACGGTGTCACCGGTCGTGAAATCGTAGACCGGGACGTTCAGGTCGACGATCTGCGGGTTGCCTAGCTGCGCGATCCCCGGGGCCTGTTCGCGCACGCTGTAGCTGGCCTGCAGCGAGAGGCTGTCGGATGGGCGCCAGTTGAGCCCCGCGTTCCAATTGGTCAGCAGCCCGAAGTCCGACAGGTCCTCGACCCCGCCGCCGAGATCGAGCGTCAGCTCGCCCAGCGGCGCGAGAAAGCCCTCGCGCGCGCTGGCGAGCGGGATGGCCAGGTTGAGCCCCGCCAGCAATTCGCGGCGATCGAGCGAGGTTTCGACGCCGGGATTGCGCGTGTCCTCGCTGTCGATCCCGTCGAGGTTGAAACCTGCTTTCGCGGTGACGTTCACCTCGCCGCTGGGCAGCAGGATCGGTCGCCCGGTCAATGTCAGGAGGCTGTCGAGCGTGTAGGTCCTGCTGTCGGCCTGCTCGATACCGCCGCCCGCCAGCGGACCGAGATCGCCCGCAATGTCGATTTCACCCGCGGCGGCAGCCGCAACAAGCGCGGCGGTATCGCGTCGCTGATCGGTCCACGTGGTGTTCCACCCGCGGGTCGCATCCACCGTAAGCGCGAGATCCCAATCGTCGATCGGGGCGTTGAACGAACTGCCGAGCGAGGCGGTGGTCGACCTGGTCCGCCGCGTGATCGGGTCGTCGTCGATCGCGCGCAGCTGCGAATTCCCGTCCGGATCGGTCAGCAGGACCGTATCGAGACCCGAGAGCGAGCGCGAGAAGCTGCGGTCGAGATTGGCGTTGACCGACAGGCTTGGCACACGTGCGCCCTCGCCGAAGGTGGTGTTCCAGGTGGTTTCGAGTTCGATGCCCTCGCTGTCGGAGGCGAGGCTGCGGAACTCGGCCGGATCGGGATCGCCTGCGACGGTGGGCGTGTTGCTGGCGGTCTGGATGATATCGCGCTCGGCCTCGGACAGCAGCGACGAGCTGTTGAATTCGGCACCGAACAACAGGCGGTCTCCGCCATTGATGGTCAGCTGCGAATATTCGACCTCGCCGTTCGACCGGCCTCCACGCGTGGGCTGGCCGTATTCGAGCTCGACCTCGCGGCTGGAAAAATTGTCCTTGAGGATGAAGTTGATCACACGCTGGTCGGCAGGATAGCCATATTGCAGCGCGACCTCCTCGGGGAAGACCTGCACCTTCACGATCGCCTCGGGAGGATAGCGGCGGAATTCGCGAAAGCCCGAGACACGGCGACCGTTGACGAGGAACACGGGACGCCCGCTGCCACGGCCGCTGGCCGAACCGGTCTGCGGCGCCAGCTGTTCGACCAGATCGGCCAGCGAATCCGCGCCATAAGCGGCGATATCGTCTTCGTCGAGTTCGACCACCGGCGGAACCTCGGTCTCGACTTCGCCGCGGATGCGTTCGCCGGTCACGATGATCGCGTTCTCGGGCAGCGCCTCGCCCCCGGTGCCGCCCTGGCCGGTGTCGGGCGCCGCGTCCTGGGCATGGCCCGGCGCGGCAAGGGCGATGGTCAGCGCAAGTGCGGATATGCGGGTGAGAAATTGCATGGCAGGTTTCGCGGTCCTCAATCGTGGTCTCGTGTCCTCCCCCTCACCCGGTCCTGAAGAAGCTCAGGCGGGTGAGCAACAATCCTTGCGTAACAAAGTGTCGCAGCAGACTTGCACCGCGATTAACGTCTGCCACTTCCCTTTCTCACCCACTGAGGCTATGGGCGCGCGATACAAATCGTCCAACGACACGATCCAAGGAAATACATGGCGAAAGAAGAACTTCTCGAAATGCGCGGCAAGGTGGTTGAACTGCTGCCCAATGCGATGTTCCGCGTCGAGCTCGAGAACGGCCATGAAGTGCTCGGCCATACGGCCGGCAAGATGCGCAAGAACCGTATCCGCGTGCTGGTGGGCGACGAAGTGCTCTGCGAACTCACGCCCTACGACCTGACCAAGGCGCGCATCACCTACCGCTTCATGCCCGGTCGCGGCGGCCCCGGCCCGCAGTAACGGCACGTGGGCCAGCCCACACTCATCCTCGCATCGGCCAGTCCCCGCAGGCGCGAACTCATCGCGCGCCTCGGCGTGGAGCCGGCTGCGATCAATCCTGCCGATATCGATGAAACCCCGCTCGCTGGCGAACTGCCGCGCGACTATGCCACCCGCATGGCCCGCGAAAAGGCCGCAGCCGCGGCCTCGGACGATGGCCATGTCCTGGCCGGGGATACGGTGGTCTGCGCCGGTCGGCGGATCCTGCCCAAGGCAGAGGACGAAGCGACCGCGCGGCGCTGTCTCGAACTGCTGTCGGGCCGCCGCCACCGCGTGCTGTCCGCGATCGCGCTGCGCGCCCCCGACGGCAGGCTGCGCGAACGGCTGAGCGAGACGGTGGTGATCTTCAAGCGCCTCTCGACCGACGAGATCGACGCCTATCTCGCCAGCGGCGAGTGGGAAGGCAAGGCGGGCGGCTATGCCATCCAGGGGATCGCCGAAGGGCTGATCCGCCGGATCCAGGGCAGCCATTCGGGCGTGGTCGGCCTGCCGCTCTACGAAACGCGCACGCTGCTCAAATCCGCCGGGTTCGACCTTGCCTGACTGGCTGGTCGAGCATGGCATCGGCGAAAGCCGTGCCCTGCTGGTCGAAGGCGATGACATCCTCGCCGCCAGGCTGCGCTGGCCGGGCGATTTGCCAGTCGGCAGCCGGGCACAGGCAGTGCTGGTATCCAAGCCCGCCGGCCGCAGCCGCGGCCTCGCGCGGATGGCCAATGGTACCGAGCTCATGGTCGACCGCATTCCCGCCCATTGCAACGAAGGCGCGGCGGTGCCGCTGGTCGTCACGCGCGCGGCGATCGCCGAACGCGGACGGTTCAAGCGGGCGCAGGCGCGGGTGGTCGAGGACACGGACAACAGCCCGTCGCAACAGGCGGACGATGTTTTCGCGATGGGCGATACGGTCCGCCGGCTGCCTGCTGGCGCGTGGGAAGAGGTATGGCACACTGCGTCTGCGGGCGAGGTCGCGTTCGCCGGCGGCGCGCTGCTGTTCAGCGTGACGCCCGCTATGACGCTGATCGATATCGACGGCGACCGCCCGCCGCGCGAACTGGCCCTGGCGGCGGTGCCCGAAATCGCGCGCTGGCTGCGCCTGTTCGACCTCGGCGGTTCGATCGGGATCGACTTTCCCACGCTGGCGACCAAGGCCGATCGCAAGGCCGTGGATGCCGCGCTCGATGCCGCGCTGGGCGGCTGGCCGCACGAGCGGACCGCGATGAACGGCTTCGGTTTCGTCCATATCGTGGCGCGGCTCGACGGGCCCTCGCTGCTGCACCGCTTTGCCACCGCGCGAATCGGGGCGGCGGCGCGCATGGCGTTGCGACGCGCCGAACTGGTCGAAGGGCCGGGCGCGACGCTGCTCACCGTCCATCCCGCGGTAAAAGCGAAGCTTAAGGCCGAGTGGCTGGCGGAGCTAGAACGGCGGACCGCGCGCCGGGTGCGGATAGAGATCGATCCGGGCCTTGCGATCGAGGCGGCCACCGCCCAGATCGTGGCGCATGACGACTAAACCCCGCCCCTGCCCCATCTGCAAGAAACCGCGCAGCGAGGAGCACACGCCGTTCTGTTCCGCGCGCTGCCGCGATCGCGACCTGTCGCAGTGGTTCGGCGACGGATATTCTGTGCCCGGCCGCCCCGCACTGCCCGAAGAAATCGCGGTTGCAGTGACGCAAGGTTCGGAAGACTGAAATTCCCCCCTTGCCAAGGCGTGCCAGCTTCGCCATAGGCGCGCTCTCATTGCTCGCGGGGCTGTTCAAGCCCCTCCGCCGAAGCAGTGTGCCCGGGTAGCTCAGTGGTAGAGCAGACGACTGAAAATCGTCGTGTCGGTGGTTCGACTCCGCCCCTGGGCACCACCTTCTCCCCATGATCCGCAGAAGTCCGTCATTTGTCCTCCGGTTGGACATCGACCGAGGTCGAAGGTTGGACATTTAGCCGCCCCAAACCGCTATCAGCGAGGCGCGCTCGGTTGGCGTCGTCGCGGTATCGCACGAAGGTCGCCGCTTTTTTGTGACCGGTCACGGCCATGCCCTCCGCGTCGGATGCTCCCGACTCGGCCAGCAGCCGCGCAACCGCCTTCCGGAGGCCATGCATCGAGCATTGGGGCAATCCAGCTTCATCGCACCATTTGCGAAACCGATTGCCCAGCCCACCCACGCTGAATGGGCGGCCATGCTCGGTCACTATCAAATGCCGTATCGGTGCGGCCGGAAGCGCTTCGATCGCCTCCCGTGTTGTCGTCAACATCGGCACCGAAGCCTCGTTGTTGTCCTTGGCGTGCGCGACTACGATGCGCCCATGCTGGATGCTTTCGCGGGTCAGCTGCGCAATGTTGCACCGCCTCGCCGCTGTGTTGAGCGCTAGCTCGAGGGTTAAGCGCGCCATGCCTCCAAGTGGATGTACAGCGCGGTACTGGGCAATCTCGGCATCGGTCCATGTATGGAAACCGCGTCCGTTTGCATACTTCGCAGTATGTCGCACCGGATTGCTAGTGCGCCATTCGATCGCGCACGCATATTCGAGCAGCACCTTGAGCTTCTTCCGCAGGTCGTTAGCCGCACCTGGTCGATCCGCCATGTCACCGAGTATCCCGTCGACCCAACCGACCGTAACGGAATCGACCGGCCGTTCGCCATAGCGCCGCCCCTTCCGATCTACACGATCGAGGAACCGCTCGTACACCCGCGCCTGAGCGAGCTGCGTTGCAGGCTTCTTCTTGAGCCATCCTGCCGAGCGCTTCATGCGCGAATAGAGATCGTCGAGCGATCTCGGAGTTACCTTTCGCGGCGAAGCCGCTGCTCCAGCCTCGACCGGCCCGCGCTCCAGTATCGCTGCGTAGGCAGCATGGAAGTCCGCTCCATTCGGAGCGCCGGGGAGATAGGCGCTCGGCCACCCCTTGCGCCGAAAGCGGTAGCGCGTCTTGCCGTGCCTATCTTTTACCGGCCGGACGTTGAGAGGCAGCTTATCGGTCGTCATCGCTCCATGCCTCGACTTCCGGCTCGCTCGGAGGGGCAGCGCCCTCGCGCGCTATGAGGCGCACGACACCCGCGCCGTCGACGATCAGCTCGCAACTTGACCAACCTGCCACACGCGCCGCGGCGAGCAATCGTTGCGCGTCGGCTTGCTTGATTAGGGCTGGCGCGCTCATTTCTGACCTTTGAAATGCGAGAGTACGCGTGCCAGATCGAATACAATGCCAGTAGGCACCGGCAGCTGGTCGAGCCCACCCACCAGCTCTGCACTCCAACTGTCCTCACCGTTCGCAAGCAAAAGCATATCGCCACAATCATCGATGGCGGCGCCCACGCTCAACAGTTTGTATAGATCCCGATCGCCATTCTTGTCCGCTCGCAGCAGGCCTTCCCACCCGGCGGCTCGGTAAGCGGACAACGCTTTCCGCAGAACCGCCGCAATTTCTGACAGCGCCGAGACATTCAAGCCGTAAGCGTGAGCGCCGTTAACGATCGCAGCAATTCGAGCTTCATCCATCGTAAACCGGTGGTGCTTGCGCTGCGCCTCGGTTTCGCTCTTCAGAACACCTTTGCGGATCCAGAACCCGAGAACGTCATCCTTTACTTGGGAAAGTTCGCCGATCGCCGAGCGGCTCAAAAGGGGTGAGGTTTCCATATCAACCAAATACGCGCGTCGCACCTGAATGTAAATAGGCGCGACGCACATATTTGCTTATTCAGCGCAATGGGCATTCCGCACAAAGCGCGGGCATCGCGCTCCGCAGCGCGTCGATCCGTTCCGCGCAAGTCCCTTCGAACAGTGGCGGCGCGTCGGCCTCGAGACGTTCGATCTCGCTCCTGAGCGCATTCAGCGCGCCTTTTGCGGCCTTCACCCCGTAGATAGCGGGGATGTCGGCCATCGCCGCCCACAGGTGCGCCACGGCGAATTGCTCGGCTTTCGGTTGCATCATTTCGATTCTCACTAATTCGGCTTTCCACAGCCCGACCGCTTCGGGCGGTCACCGGGGGTTGGAAACACGCTAGTGAGACGTGTCGGCGGCTTTTAAGCGTACGCTCTGGACATGGCGCACCGCCCCCGGCTAAAGAACCGAAGTCGGTTGCGCCGCCAAGCGCACCGCAGGCGAGCCGCCAAGCTCGCTTCACGATCGAAACCGCGCCAACGGATCGATCGCTATCACTAGTCCGGGTTTCCACACCCACCGGACCTATTGCCCCAACTTGATTCTGTGTGCAAGCTTCCCCGAGAGGGGAAACATATGGACCTGCGCACCTTCATTAGCGAATCTCTCATCCAGATCGCCAACGGCGTTGCGGACGCCCGCGAGCAATTCAAGAAAGACGGGACCGCGGCGGAAGTGAACCCGTCCAAGTCCGAACGTGGCAAAGGCCGACGAACTGGCGACGCTTCGCCGGTAGAGTTCGACGTCGCTGTAACAGTCGCTGATGAAACGCGCGGTGACAGCAATGAGAAGATAGGCGGGAAAGCCGGCCTGTTGAGCGTGGTGTCGCTTCAAGCCAGCGCCGAGGTTGGCTCGGGAGAATCGACCGCTCGCCGTGAGCAACAGGTCAGCCGAATTCGCTTCAAGGTGCTACTGGCGCAGCCATCCGATGTTACCGAATATTCAATGCGGAACGACGATTATTGATGCCCGATCGGCAAATTTGCGCCTGGTCGAACTCGGTCCGCTAAAGGGGCCAGGGCCAGAGACCGGCTGCTGCGACGCCAGCTCCCACTGTGCGAAACTGCCAGGGCACTCTTAATTGCGGGTCGAGTTCGGAAGCGACGGTCGACAGACCGATCCCGAAGAATATCAGCCTGTCCCATTCGGGGGCCCATATGCCGCCAATTATGCCGATCATGGTGATCACGAAACCCACCAGCGCGAATGATCCTGAGGCTAGCAACCGGAAGGCATATGTATTTGAGCGCTCAGGCGACATTTAGGATGGCTACCACTGCAAGCTGGGCGAGGCCATCCTGATCGCGCGAACACTAAACCAACCGGCAAGTTTCCCTCCGTCAGTTGTTCTGTCGGTTGCGCGAGAGGCCAAGGGAGCGGAAGCGCCGCTGGCCGGGTAGATTAAAGATAGCGAAGGTCGCTTTTCCGAAGACTAGGGAACTTTCTGCGCGGCATCAGGTCGATAAATGGAGCCTTCCGCCTAATTAGGCCGATCGAATCCTTCTGTAGGTTGCTCGGGGGCCTTAGAAAACGGTCGTTGATGAGGGCTTCCGCCGAACGATCGGACGCCACTACCAGCTCCTCTGCTTGGTCTATGATCGCCTCATTGATTCCGAAGACTAGATCCTCAGGCCGCTGACTGGCAAACGACCTGGCTATCTCTTGTTTGTGGGTGAGGATAAGAAGCCGATCAGGCGCATAGGGAACGAGTAAAAACGCATCGGGAGCGATCAATTGCGCGCTTGCGTTCACTGGTCGGTCGGAGGTTAGCAGGCCTCTCCGAGCAGGTCCGACCTCAATTTTGTAGGCTCGAAACTCAGAAAGGCGGCGATTGCTGTCTGGCGATTCGATCAGTGCGGCTAAAAGCCGGTTCGCCGTCGCTTTCACCAGAATATCGAACTTTTCGCCGGTTGCGCCTTCATATGGCGCCCCGTCGGTACGCTTGGCCAACTCATTTCGAATTGCTCGAAGTCGGGTTGGGGAGCGATGGAGAAGCGAGATTACGAACTTTGAGAGGGCTAGTCGATCCTGCGCAGTCCCGCGGACGCCTCGATCTAGTTTGTCGATCGAAACAGCGGCCCTATCGTCAACCATTTGAAGGAACAGCATCTCGAGCTGCTGGCTTTCGCTCGGATCGGCAATGTCGGGGAGCTGATATAGGTCTCGCTCGTATGCGACCGCCTTGGGCGCTCGACGTGCGGAATGGACAGGCCCATCGGCACCGAGCGGACGAACGTAACGCACCAGTTCACCATCAACCGCCCACCGCGCAAGATACCATTGCGGCAGATAATGGTGATCCCGTGGCACGCTCATCGTATGGTCCGCTCGGCAGTATATCCATTGGCTTAGTTACACGGTCCTAACTTAGTCGTGTCGCGCTTTCATCGTTTTTACGCCGCGCTCTCATAGCAAGACAGGTGTCAGCTCGACGCAAATGCTGCTGTGGTCAACCTCGTCGTCAACCACGCGTTCATTCAGTTTCCTTGCCGAGCTAATCGATTCCTCTTTGCAACCATCAGAGAACGTGGGACAATTATCGCAAAGGAGGATGTTGATGTTCTTAGAAATGATTACCCTGTTCGGCCTTACCCTCACATGCCTCGGGGCTGCTATCGCTGCGCAAGCAGTGATATTGTCCGCTGACGAGGCATTAAACGTTGGATACTCTCGATTTGCCTCTGGGGACCGGGAGGAGGACTTGAAACTTCCTATGGTGCAGAACCTACTGCGTTCATCGAGAAACGCGCGGCGCGGTCTCCAGTGCATCGCGGGAGGAACTATATTCCAGATGATTCCAGTTATCGTCACCGGCGCGCACAAATTGCAGCAAAGCTTTGCATAGTTAAATCGTCACTTTCCGACCGATCTTGTCGCTTCGCCAACGATGGATAATCCGTCGCTCGATCCCGGCGCTGCCGACTGTGACCAGTTCCGCGAAACCGGCAACACGGGATACCCCGTCTTCGGCAGGGGTACATCGTTGCTGCTTTATGACCGGGAGCGCCCATCGAGCATTCTTCGCTTTGAAAGGAGGCCGGAACTTCGGGTCGACCCCTGGCTGCTCGACGCCGCTGACCCGAGCGACCGTGTAGGGCACATACGAAGGGCCAAATTTATGACCGGGACTGGCGATCACGTAGGCTTGCGGTTCTTCATGCTCGTGCGACCACAAGGCAACGAAAAGGTGAGCCATGACTGGAGTGTTTGCAAAGGCAGCAAAATCTTCTGGATAGGCATCTTTCGAGGCCTCAATCTCTCTCATTTCGCGGCGCAGCTTCTCAGGCAGCGATCGGAGCATAGCGCTTTGATCTGGAAGTTCGCTCAGCCAGCGTTCCAATTGGAACGTTTCTGACAGAAGCCCCGAGTGAGCTATTGCCACTCTCAAGCGGTCGCTGACATCGATTTTTGTGCGGATATGCAAAATTGTGCCATCATCGCCGTAACATCCGCCGTCCGCTAGTAGATAGGAGCTGCTAGCCCCGGCTACGAGCGTGACAGCCGTCATCCCATAAACCTTGCATCAGCAGGCATGGCGGATGGTCCTCCCAAGACCATCTTTCGCGGCGCCTGGACATCAAGGCGCGCCTCGAGACGGCCCAGTAGAGAGGCCGATTGCGGAATTTGAGACCTACCAAAAACGTTTGAGGCGAATGACGATATCGTAGCCAAGCCAGCGACGATGCCACTGGCGACCGTACCGGATACCCCAGCCACGGCGGCGAGGAGCGATGTCCCGCCACTTGGAATGGCAAGTGCAATGCCTCCCACCACAGTGGCAACTTTGAGAACTTTGCTTACGACTTTACCCATCGGCGGTCCTTTCAATGACTTTCGTCTTGCCCGTAATTAGATGAATGGAGGGAGCCCGTCTTTCCGTGGTCATGGGCGCGGCGATGTAACGGGCTTTGTCCTTCGCGGCCTAGGCTATCCGCAGTAGCCGGATCGCGTTGGGGTCAAGCACGCCCCCGCCGACACGCTTGGTCGTGTAGAAATTGACGAACGGCTTGTTGGTGTAGGGATCGCGAATGGTCCGCACGCCCAACCGATCGTTGATCAGGTAGCCACGCGAGAAATTGCCGAAAGCGATCGGCAGAGCATCAGCGGCGACCGAGGGCATGCCCTCATCGATTTCGACCGGATAGCCGAGAAGCGTTGCGGGCTCCCCCTGCTTGTAGCCTTCGCGCCAGAGGTAATTGCCGTCACCGTCTTTCAGCTTGGCAATCGTCGCAGCCGTCGAGCTCGACATGAGCCAGCTGGCCCCCTGCCGGTAAGGCGCGGGAAGCGAATATGCGAAGTCGACCAATCCATCGGCGCTGACAGTTGCGGCCGCTCCGCCATTCACGACCGTGAGGTTGCCGCCCGGGTGAACGCCGTCGGACGCTCCACCGCTCACATAGGTGAGCAAACCTCGCGGCTTGTTCACGCCATTCCCCGAAAGCCAAGCGATGCCTTCCTGCCGCGTGAACTCGTCCGCGATCTCGCTCGAAAGCCAGCTTTCGATGTTGAGAGCAGAGTCGTCGAGCAGCCGCTGGGTGATTGCGGCATTGGCGTAGATCTCCCCCGCGGCGAATTCGAGTGTGGAAAGCGCCGGAGTTGTCGTTTCGGGACGCGCGACGGTTTCGCCCACCCAGCCCGATCCCCAGGCGTTGTTCGACCATACGGTCGAAAATGCTCCGACGCCGGTTGTCACCACCTGGGCAATACGACGCATCGGGCTGATTTCCTGCTGCGCCTTGCGAACCATGCGATCCCATTCAACCGGCGCAAGATAGCCGCCATCTCCCGGCGTTCCGACGCTCATTGCCGCGTGGATCTGCGAACGATAGCCTTCGGCATTCGCCGTCCGCAGTTCGTCCTCACCCTTCCCGCCGCGCACATAGCTGGCGAAGGTTCGGGAGTATTCCGGGTCTTCTGGCATGCCACCAGTACCGCCCAGACCGAGCTTGGATGCCGCGCCATCCGCAAGGACGCCGTTGATACTCGCCTCAAGGTCGCCCACCCGGCGATCATTGCGCGAGATGAAGTCATTCACCGTGGTTTGCAGTTCGGAAAGGACTGCGGCGGGGTTGACCCCTTCGGCGCGAGGCGGCGCGGCGACTGCGCGAGGCGCTGCGCCCAAAGAGTGAGCGGAGAGCGAAGCGCTGGCGAGAACGAGCTTTTTCATGATCGGCCTTTCGTGATTTTGAAGCCCGACCGTGCGGCATGCATTTTGGCGAAAACACGGTTTCTGCCAGAACCCAGAAATTTATTTCATTCGTCTGCGGTATCGACCCGCGAGCCGTTTTGTAACCGCATCACGCAGTGCGGCATTCGCACGTTCCCATTGATCTGGCGGAAGGTGCCGGCATCCTCGCGCCTCGAATTGGCGTACAGCCTCGGCCATAATGATTGCGGCAGTGTCCACTTCGGGCATGGTCGCTAGGGCGGCAATCGCCGGGTTCTCCATCTTCGCTCGCGCCAAGTCGATCCGCATTGCGGTATCATCGTCGGTGGCCATCACGTCCAGCAATGCAATCCTCGCAACCTCACTGGCGACCGCTTTGGCTTGCGCGCTGAGAGAACCTCGCGCTTTCAGTTCGCGCGCCGCCTGAGGCAGCAACTCGCGCTCAATCGGGCTACAGCGAGGCCGCGCCATCGCCTGCGGCGAACTAACGCGGGCGCTGAGCGAGGCCATTCATCACACCATGTTCGAGTATGTCGCACCCGTCGCGGAGCCATTCGATAGCGGCAACGCCCTGCCCCGCATGCTGCTCGGCAACGTCATAGACCGCATAGAGCGCCCCGATCGCTACCTCTTCGACCGACGCTCCACCCTGTTCGTGGCTCATCAGCATCGCTTTGCGCAGCACGCGCCTGGTCGCTTCGATACGGTCCAAGCTGTCCATCTCACGATCAGCCATTTTGTGCGGCCACCATGATGATCGGAAAACCCTTAAGCGCCTTCGTCAGTTTCTTGCGATCACCTCGGCTCAGGCCGGTGACCATTAAAGCATCGTCAAGTTCGCGCGGGTTGAGCGGCCGGGTCAGCTCGGCAAGGACTGTCGCCAGCTCGCGGCGCTCGTGCAGCGGCAGCGCTTCCAGCGCAGCGCGAACGCGCGGTTCACGCCCAAGCGCTCCCATCATCGGCGGTGAACTCTCCGGCAACACATGCCGTGTCTGCGATTTCCAGCCCGGTTCCATTATGGGTTTTTCCTTCTGTCGCGCTGGTCTCGCCGAGCGCCTGTTTGTGATTGGGATTGAAGCTCAATCGGATAGTTGAGGCGCAGGGTCGGCAACGAAACACCCAGGGCTTCTGCGATCTCGGCTTGCTCGACACCTGCACCGCGCAATCTCTCGACTAGGGCGCGGCTCTCGCTGGTAGGCAGGTGCCTTGGTCGTCCAGGCCCCCGCCTCGGGGGCACCGGTTGACCAAACATGTCGAGGGGAAAAACAGTCAAAGAATTTTCTGACATGGCAGTATCCCCGCCCTTGCTTGCGCGCTCCATCACAGCGCGCCCCTCGCCTACACAGGGCGTGCGATCCGATGGCCTGACTTCGCCAGCGGCACCGTGCGGCTCGCGCTGTTCCTCGCACGCTGTAGCGCCGCTCACCGAAGCACGCTCAGCAGCCACGGCCCAAAATTCCGAGTTCCGAGAAAAAAGTCTCTGAATGAGAGGGGCAGGGGTTGGCGAGCACACCGCCCTGCCGACTTTCGACCTCCCCCGGTCTTCGCTGCGACCGAACTGGCCATTAGCCTCCATTGGCGCGAGCTTTTGCTCCATTCGAGCAGGACTAGACCTCGTTCGCTCCACTTTGCGAAGTCTACAAAATCGTAGCTTATTCAGCTTCTTATCTTCCCTTGCCTCCAATAAAATAAAGGAAATGGAGGAATGGAAGATAGAAACACACCGACCACGCGCGCCCGCGCCCGTACACACGAGGCGGGTAAGATCGCGGCTCCATTCCTCCAAACGCGCAGAAAACCGCCGAAAAACGGCGTTTGAGGCTCCATATCCCAGCTCCATTGGAGGCGGAGCGGTCCATTTCAGGTAGAAATGGGCCTCCTTCGGCCCTGTTTTCCAATCAAATCGCCACTTCCCCGCACCCTCGACGATTAGTGCGGCCTGCGGTCCAAGCGGAGCAAAACCGAGATAAACCAACGCGGGGTCGGGGGCAATCGCTCTGCTCACAGCATTGTCCCCTGCCGAGGCTCTTGCAGATCGACATCGAGCCACCACAACCCGTTCGAATGTAGCTTACGATACCCGCGCGCCTTCATCGCCGCACTGAACGCACGCCTTGAAAGGCTGAACACGCCGGCGCGCTCACACCAGCTTTGATAGGCTTCGAATAGTTCTATCCCACGACATCGGGAGCCGGTTCGGGTGAAGGTCATCGCGGAGAGGAATGGCTGAACGAAATCGTCTTTCGGCGGCCCCATCTGGTACTTGCGCGGCGCCTTCGCCAAACTGGCAAATGGTTCATCCGGCCGGCGACCGAGCCGCACCACCAGCGCTAGCTCGCCGTCGACTTCCATGATCTCGATATTCGCGGGATCGAGCTTCATAATGGTGTTCCAAATGGACTTCGAAGGGTGGACATCGACACGGCCGGACGCCGCAAAACTCCGTCAGGCGCAGGCAAGGGTTGGACGCGCCCAAACACCTGAGTTTTAAAGCAGATGGCAGAGCGCCCCTGGGCACCACTTCGCACCGATAGCTTCCCCTGCTTCCCCGCCCGCGCTAGTCAGCCGGGATGCATGACACCGCCAGCACCGCGCTCTCCGCTTTCGACATCGCCGCAATCCTTGTCGTCGCGTCGGCGCTGCTTGGCTGGTTCAATCACCATTTCCTCAAGCTGCCGCATGTCATCGGGCTGACCGTGATGGGCGCGCTGGGGGCAATCGGGCTGACGGTGGCCGATGCCTTCATCCCCGGCGTGACGCTCGACGACTGGGTCGCCGACACGCTGCAGCAGCTCAACTTCACCGAGACGCTGCTGCAGGGCATGCTCAGCTTCCTGCTGTTCGCCGGCGCGCTGCATGTCGATCTCGACCGCCTCAAGGTCGCGTGGCTGCCCGTGCTGCTGCTCTCCACCGTGGGCGTGATGATTTCGACCGTGCTCGTCGGGCTCGCCATGTGGGGTGTCGGCATGCTGCTGGCGCTGGGGATCGCGCCGATCTGGTATTTCGTCTTCGGCGCGCTGATCGCCCCGACCGACCCGGTTTCGGTGCTCGGCGTGCTGCGCGAGGAAAAGGTCCCGCAATCGCTGCAGAGCGCGGTGGCGGGCGAGAGCCTGTTCAACGACGGTGTCGGCATCGTCGTGTTCATCATCCTGCTCGGCGCGGCGGTGAGCGGGAACGACTTTTCCTTTGCCGAGGGCGCGCGGCTGTTCGCGATCGAGGCGGGCGGCGGCATCCTGATCGGGCTCGTCGCGGGCTATGTCGGCTACCGCGCGCTGGCGGGGATGGACGAATACACGCTCGAGGTACTGGTCACGCTGGCGGTGGTGATGGGCGGCTATGCGCTGTGCAACTACTTGACGCTCTCGGGCCCGCTGGCGATGGCGGTGGCCGGCCTGCTGATCGGCAACCACGGCGTTACCTATGCGATGAGCGACGTGACGCGCGATTACCTCGTCAAGTTCTGGGAGCTGGTCGACGAATTGCTCAATTCGGTGCTGTTCCTGCTGATCGGGCTGGAAATGATCGTGCTGGTCGCGGGTTTCGACGAACTGGTGCTGGCGCTGGCCGCAATCCCGCTGACGCTGGCCGCGCGCGGGGTCGGTATCTTTGTCTCGACCAAGGCGATCCCCGCTGCACGGCTGCAGGACAAGGGCGCGGGCCGCGTGCTGTGGTGGGGCGGGCTGCGCGGGGGGATTTCGATCGCGCTGGCGCTGTCGCTACCCGCGGGCGAGACGCGCGACCTGATCCTTGCCGCGACCTTCGCCGCGGTGCTGTTCAGCGTCCTCGTCCAGCGCGCCACGCTGGGCCGGCTGATCGAGAAGCTGAAACGCGACCACGCCCCCGCGGTCGAAGACGCTGCCCCCGCACGCGAACCGACTGTTCGTTAGTCGGCGGCGATGGCGTCCGCTGCGGTGCCGATCTCGGCCCAGATGCGCGCCAAGTCATCGTCCTCGATGCAATAGGGCGGCATGACGTAGACGGTGTTGCCAAGCGGGCGCAGTAGCAGGTCCGCCTCGCGGAACCGGCGCAGCAGCTTCGGCCCGAGGTCGGACAGATAGCTGCCGCCCGGCTCGCCCAGTTCCAGCGCGGCAATCGTCCCGCAGCGCCGCGCGTTGCGCACCATCGCGTGATCCGCCAGCGTATCGAGATGCGCCTGCTGCTTCGCTGCCAGCGCCGCGATCCGCTCAGGCACCGGTTCCTCGCGCCAGATCGCGAGATTGGCATTGGCCGCCGCGCAGGCCACCGGGTTCGCGGTATAGCTCGACGAATGGTAGAAAGTGCGTGTGCGGTCGGTCGAATAATGCGCGTCCCAGATCGGCTCGCTCGCCATGGTCACCGCCAGCGGCATCGCCCCGCCGGTCAGCCCCTTGGACAGGCACATGATATCGGGCACGACATCGGCCTGTTCGCAGGCGGTCAGCGTGCCGGTGCGGCCCCAGGCGGTCATCACCTCGTCGGCGATGAACAGCGTGCCGTGGCGGGCGCAGATCGCGCGCATCTCGGCCAGTACCGCAGGCGGATACATCAGCATGCCGCCCGCCCCCAGCACCAGCGGTTCGACAATGAACGCCGCCGCCCCGCCCGCGCATTCGGTTTCGAGCGCATCGTAGGTGGGTTGCGGATCGGTCCCGGGAAAAGGCACGCGCCCGACATCGAACAGCATCGGCGCATAGGCGGCGTTGAACACCCCGCGCGCGCCCACCGACATCGCGCCGATCGTATCGCCGTGATAGGAGTGCTCCATCACCACGATCCGGCTGCGGTCCTCGCCGCGGTGAGTCCAGAAGCCGAGCGCCATCTTCAGCGCGACCTCGACTGCAGTCGAACCGCTGTCGGAAAAGAACACGCGGGTCAGTTCGCCGGGCAGGATCCGGCACAGTTCACGCGCGAGGTCCTCTGCCGGTTGGTGCGTCCAGCCGGCGAAGATCATCTGGTCGAGCCGCTGCGCCTGGTCGGCGATCGCCGCCGTGATGCGCGGGTGGCAATGGCCATGCGTGGTCACCCACCAGCTCGAAATCGCGTCCACCACGCGGCGCCCGTCCTCGGTATGCAGCACAGCGCCTTCGGCATGCGTGACCAGCGGAACCGGATCGCCCAGCCCGTGCTGCGTGAAAGGATGCCATACGGGCGAGTGGGTCATGCGAAATCCGCCATATCGAAATTGTCGGTAAGGGCCCGGCCAAGCGTCTCCGCGTCGAGCGTGCCGAGCAGCGGCAGGCGGCCAAGCCGCTTTACGCCGCCGAGCCGACAGATCGTCGCCTCGCTATCCTCCACCGCATCGCCGACAAAGGCCACGCCGTGGATCGCTACCCCGCGCGCGCGCAGCGCTTCGATCGTCAGCAGCGAATGGTTGATCGTGCCCAGCGCGGTGCGCGCAACGACGATCGCAGGCAATCCCCAGCGCGCGAACATGTCGGCGTAAAGCAAGTCCCCGCCAAGCGGCACCAGCGCGCCGCCGGCCCCCTCGACCACTAGCGGGCGCTGCGCGGGGAGTGCCAGCCGCTCGGGATCGATGGCGACCCCGTCGATCTCGGCTGCGCGGTGCGGCGAACAGGGCGTCGCCAGGCGATAGGCCTCGGGCAGCACGCGGGTTTCGGGCAATCCCGCAAGCTTCGCGACCTGCGCCCGGTCGCCGCCTTCGTCCAGCCCGGCCTGTACGGGCTTCCAGTAATGCGCATCGAGCGCGCCGGTGAGCGCGGCGGCGAAGACGGTCTTGCCGACGTCGGTATCGGTGCCAGTGACGGTGAATGCATTCATGCGAGAATCTCCGAAAGCGTGTCGGCCAGCGCATCGATCTGTGCCCGGCCGATATTGAGAGTGAGCGAGATGCGCAGGCGGCTGCTGCCCGCAGGAACGGTGGGCGGGCGAATGCCGCGGATATCGAAGCCCGCGCTGCGCAGCGCCCCGGCAATCTGCATAGTCCGTGCTTCGTCACCCAGCACCAGCGGCATGATCTGAGATCCGCTGGCGCTGACACCGAAGGGCGCGAGTTTGCGGCCCGCATAGCCGATCAGATCGTACAGCGCTTCGCGCCGTCCGGGTTCCCCCTCCACGATCCTCAGCACTTCGCGCACGCAGGCGGCGATCAGCGGCGATGGTGCGGTGGAGAAGATGAAGCCCCGCCCGCGGTTGATCACATGGTCGCGCATTACGCGCGGCCCGCACAGCAGCGCGCCTTCGCTGCCCAAGGCCTTGCCGCAGGTGCGCAGCACGATCGCGTTATCGCGTCCGTCGATATCCGCTGCCAGCCCCCGGCCGCCATTCCCGAGAACGCCGGTCGCATGCGCATCGTCCGCCAGCAGCACCGCGCCATGGCGATCCGCCAGGTCGGCAAGTTCGGCAATCGGCGCGCGATCGCCGTCCATGCTGTAGAGCGTTTCGACCGCGATCCAGGCCTGGCCCGCGGCATTGCCCGCCCGCCAGTGCGCAAGCGCTTCGGCAAAGGCGCCGACATCGTTGTGCGGCACCGCAATGCATTCGGCGCGCGACAGGCGCATCCCTTCGTGCGCGCTGGCATGGACCAGCGCGTCGTAGAAGATCGCATCGCCGCGTTGGGGCAGTGCCGACAGCAGCACGCTGTTGGCGCCGTAGCCATTGGCGAGGAACAGCGCGCTTTCGCAGCCGAAGAAGCGCGCGGCCTCCGCCTCCAGCGCCTCGTGTTCGGGATGATTGCCGCGCAGCAGGCGCGAACCGCCCGAACCGACGGGAACGCCGCGCTCGAGCGCGTCCATCACGGCGTTCTTGAGCCTCCCGCTGCCCGCCAGCGCGAGGTAATCGTTCGACGAGAAATCGGCGCCGCCGGGAAGCGACAGGCTGCGCAGCCGCGCCGCGCGCGCCAGACCCGCCAGATCGTCGACCTGCGCGGCAAGGGGGGTGTTGGTGGTACGACCCATAGCCATGCCGCGCGCGCTAACCACCCCGCCGCGCGCCTGCAATTGCTTTCGTCAATCGGCTTCTGTATGGCTCGCTACACGCCCCGGCAGTCGCAATCGCCAGTCGATTCCGTCGCCGGGGCGCTGACTTTTCCAGCGTGAAGGAACGCATATTCATGGCTCGTCGGCGCCAGATCTACGAAGGCAAGGCCAAGATCCTCTACGAAGGCCCCGAACCGGGCACGATCATCCAGTATTTCAAGGATGACGCGACTGCGTTCAACGCCGAGAAGAAGGGCACGATCAATGGCAAGGGCGTGATCAACAATCGCATCAGCGAATATGTATTCACGCGGCTGTCGCACATCGGCATCCCCACGCATTTCATGCGCCGCCTCAACATGCGCGAGCAGCTGGTGCGCCAGGTGGAGATCATCCCCCTGGAAGTGGTGGTCCGCAACGTGGCTGCCGGAACGCTGAGCAAGCGCCTCGGGATCGAGGAAGGCGAGCTGCTGCCGCACACGCTGATCGAATATTGCCTCAAGGACGATTCGCTGGGCGATCCCAAGGTCTCCGAAGAGGAAATCGCCTGCTTCAACTGGTGCAGCCATGAAGAGCTGCAGGACATGTCGAGCATGGCGATCCGCATCAACGATTTCCTGTCGGGCATGTTCAGCGCGATCGATATCCGCCTCGTGGATTTCAAGCTGGAATTCGGCCGTATCTGGGACGGGGACTACAGCCGCGTCATCCTGGCCGACGAGATCAGTCCCGACGGCTGCCGCCTGTGGGATATCAACACCGGCGAAAAGCTCGACAAGGACCGCTTCCGGCGCGACATGGGCGGCGAAAGCGAAGCCTATCAGGAAGTCGCGCGGCGTCTCGGCCTGCTGCAGAACGAAGACAGCGGCCCGGGCGAAGTGCTCGACATGAGCGCGCATCGCGGCCGGCTGCGGACGCCGTCCAAGCCCAAGAAGTAACGCGGTCAGCCGCA
>Ga0098069_100093_pt1 | contig 54642 bp, 68 predicted proteins | sample 27_taG_FD_92584 | JGI IMG/M metagenome (GOLD analysis project Ga0098069, IMG submission 92584) | Marine viral communities from Cariaco Basin, Caribbean Sea - 27_WHOI_OMZ | ecosystem: Environmental > Aquatic > Marine > Oceanic | place: Caribbean Sea: Cariaco Basin | collected 2014-11-09
ACCACGATCGCCCGGGCTGCGCAGATCGCCGGCCTCGATATCGAGCAGGCCCGCGCCTTCGCTGCGTCGGATGATGCCACCGGCGAACTGGCGCGCAACATGGCGCTGGCGCGCACGCTGCAGTTCACCGGCACGCCGAGTTGGGTGGCCGGTGGCGAGACGATCCAGGGGCTGGTCCCGCCCGAGCGCCTGGCCGAAGCGCTGGCCGCCGATAGCTGACCGCTTCGCAGCGGCTATTCCTGTTCGAGCGCCTTGGCATAGGCCGAGGCAAGCGGACGGGCCATCACCCGGCGCACCATCGGTTCGAAGAATTCGAGCGGTTCGCTGTCGTAATCGGGATCGAAGGCCGCCTGGTCGTATTTCTCGCAGAACAGCCGGCACGCTTCGTAATGCGGGTGACCGGTGAACTTGTCGCGCGCGTTCTGGTCCATGCCGAGGAAGTGGAAGTAGTAATACCCCTGGAAGGCGCCGTGGTTCTGGCAGATCCAGTGCACTTCCTCGCTGACGAAGGGCTTGATGATCGACGCGGCCACCTCGGGGTGGTTGTAGCTGCCCAGCGTGTCGCCGATATCGTGCAGCAGCGCCATCACCACATATTGCTCGTCCCGCCCGTCGCGGTGGGCGCGCGTGGCGGTCTGCAGCGAATGTTCCAGCCGGTCGACCGGGAAGCCGCCGAAATCGCCGTCGAGGAGCCTGAGATGGTCGAGCACGCGGTCGGGCAGCCCCTTCGCGAAGGCACGGTGTTCGCCGCCGATGATCGCCCAGTCGTCGGCTGTGCCCTGTTTCATTTCGCGGAACTTGGCGCGTCCCGGTCCCGCTTCGTCGATAGTTTCCTGCACGCCCATCGCGTCTCTCCCTCGCTTCGGCTGTCACCGACGGTGTAGCGGCTGGCGCAATTCGCTGCAATTGCGCTAGGGAGGGTGGCTCATGGCCGTTTTGCCCATTCGTCCTACGCCGTTCTTCGCCAACAAGAACCAGGCGTTCTGGAACCTCCAGCTGGCCGGCTGGGGCGGGGCGACGATGCTGCGCGGGATGTCGGCGCTGGCCAATGGCCAGTCGCCCGACCGGCTGGTGATCATCCTGATCGCCACGATCACGGGCTTCTCGCTCAGCCTGATCCTGGCGGTGGCGTACGGCCGGCTGATCCGCCAGCGGCCGCTGGTTACCTGGGGCGCCACCGTGCTGGTGCTGGCTGCCGCGACCGCGGTCTACGCCTTCATCGACAGCTGGGTGCTCGATGTCGCCGGCGCTTCGGCAGGCAGCGCGAGCTTCGCCAATCTGTTCGTCGGGATCTACTTCATCGACCTGACACTGCTCGGCGCATGGTCGGCGCTCTATTACGCAATCAATTTCTTCCTCCAGGTCGAGGAGCAGGCGGACCGGCTCGAACGGCTCGAAGCGCAGGCGACCAGCGCGCAGCTGGCCATGCTGCGGTATCAGCTCAATCCGCACTTCCTGTTCAACACGCTCAATTCGATCAGCACGCTGGTCCTGCTCAAGCAGAGCGAGACCGCCAACGCCATGCTGACCCGGCTCTCAAGCTTCCTGCGCCACACGCTGGTGACGCAGCCGGGCGGTAAGGTGACCGTGGCGCAGGAAATGGAGACGCTGCAACTTTATCTCGGCATCGAACAGATGCGGTTCGAGGAACGACTGCGGTCCAGCTTCCGGATCGAACCCGAAGCGGCCAAGGCGGAACTTCCCGCCATGCTGCTGCAACCGCTGGTCGAGAACGCGATCAAATACGGCGTCAGCCCGCAGGAGGAAGGCGCCGAGATCGACATCGTGGCGCAGGTCGTCGGACCGCGGCTGCGCGTGACCGTATCGGATACCGGCCCGGGCATGACCATGAACAGCGTCGAGGATGGCCTGCCCGCGGTGCGCCACACCCATGCCCGCCGCGATTCGACCGGGGTCGGCCTGGCCAATATCCGCGACCGGCTGGCCCAGGCTTACGGCGAGGAACACCGCTTCGAGATCCGCTCGCCCGAAAGCGGCGGGTTCTCGGTCCTGATCGAACTGCCTTACGAAACCAAGGAATCCCCCGCGTTAAGCGAGGCGCAAGCCGCACCCGCGCAGGCGCTGTCGCAGAAACCCTCGGCACCCCCGGCCGTTGTACCCTCACCCCTACCCCCGAAAGCACCCCAGACGACATGACCATCCGCACCATTCTCGTCGACGACGAAAAGCTCGCCATCCAGGGTCTCCAATTGCGCCTCGAACCCTTCGAGGACGTCGAGATCATCGACACCTGCCAGAATGGCCGCGAGGCGATCCGCGCGATCAAGACGCAGAAACCGGACCTGGTTTTCCTCGACATCCAGATGCCCGGCTTCGACGGTTTTTCGGTTGTGCAGGGCGTGATGGAAATCGACCCGCCGCTGTTCGTCTTCGTCACGGCGTTCCAGGAACATGCAATCCGTGCCTTCGAGGCGAATGCGGTCAATTACCTGATGAAACCGGTCGACGAGGACAAGCTCGCCGATACGATCGAACGCGTGCGCCAGCGGTTGGCGGAAAAGAAATCCACCGAGGAAGCCGAAAAGCTCAAGAGCGTGCTTTCCGAGGTCGCACCCGAAGCTGCGGAGAATCTCGCCGGGGAAGATCCCGAAGCGGCCAGCCGGTTCGAAAAGCTCATCAACGTCAAGGACCGGGGGCAGATCTTCCGGGTCGAAGTCGGCACGATCGAGCATATCGAGGCCGCGGGCGATTACATGTGCATCTATACCGGCGACAATTCGCTGATCCTGCGCGAAACGATGAAGGATCTCGAACGCCGCCTCGACCCGCGCAAGTTCCAGCGCGTTCACCGCAGCACGATCGTCAATCTCGACCAGGTGCGGCAGGTCAAGCCGCACACCAATGGCGAATGCTTCCTCGTGCTCGAATCGGGTGCGGAGGTGAAGGTCAGCCGCAGCTACCGCGACGTCGTCGCGCGGTTCGTGCACTGACTTGCTTTTCGGCCCCGCAACTGCGGGGCCGTCCTCGACGCTGTCCCTCCGCTTCGCTACGGGCGTCTGCGGGCGGGCGGTCGCCCTTGCCGGGCCTCACCCGGCCCGTTCTGGAGCGATCACTGTGACATTCAATCTCGACGGTTTCGACCTCGCCGCCTTTGTCCGCAATACGCTGGCGGAGGACCTCGGCGTGGGGCTTTCGGGCGGCGGGCGCGACGTGACCAGCGAAAGCGTCATCCCTGCCGATGCCCGCTTCGCCGGGGTGATGGACACGCGCGATGCGATCGAGGTGGCGGGACTGGGCGTGGCCGAATCCTTCTTTCGCGCACTCGATCCGGACATGAAGATAGAAATCGTGGTCGCCGATGGTGAAAGCGTGCCCGCGGGCACCGACCTGATGCGCCTTGAAGGCAATGCCCGCGCCATGCTGACCGCCGAACGCAGCGCGCTCAACACGGTGCAGCATCTTTCGGGCATCGCCACGATGGTGGCGCAATATGTGCGCGCGATGGACAATCCCGACTGCACCCTGCTCGATACGCGCAAGACCATCCCGGGCCTGCGCCACCTTGAGAAATACGCGGTGCGCATGGGCGGCGGCGCTAATCACCGGATGGGGTTGTGGGATGCGGCGATGATCAAGGACAACCACGTGCTGGTCGCCGGATCGGTCGGGGAAGCGGTTCGCCGCGCGGTTGCCGCCGGGGTTTCCGATATCATCTGCGAAGTCGACAGGATCGACCAGATCGAACCGGCGCTTGCCGCAGGGGCCACGCGGCTGCTGCTCGACAATATGGAGCCCCCGGTGCTGCGCGAAGCGGTGGCGCTGGTCGGCGGACGCGTCCCGACCGAAGCGAGTGGCGGGATCAATCTCGAGACGATCCGCGCCAAGGCGGCGACGGGGGTGGATTATGTCTCGGTCGGCCGCCTTACCCAGAGCGCGCCGGCAGCCGATATCGGTCTGGACTTTACGCCCTTATGATTCGGCGCCATTCCTGCCCTTTCGCCGTAAAGGGATAATCCATGCGCCCGACCTCCATCGTCCTGTTCGAACGCCTTTTCCTACTCAGCCTGGCGATCGCGCTGGTCAACGGGTTCCTCCAGTATGACGCGCTCGTCGCACAGGTCGGAAACGATCCCGCACTGGCGCAGCTGGGCTGGGGTAGCGGCGCGATCCTGGTCGTCATGGCGATCAGCCTGCTGATCCCCTTGCTGCTGTGGTATTTCATAGCCCGCCGGGCCAGCAACATCGCCAAGTGGATCCTGGTGGTGATGACGCTGCTCGGACTGCTGTTCGTCAATCTCGATCCCGGCCAGCTCGGCAGCCTGGCCGGCATCGCCTCGCTGGCCGTGACCATCCTTCAGCTGGTGGCCATCGTGCTGCTGTTCCGCGCCGATGCGCGCGCGTGGCTGAGCGATGATGCCGATGATGCCGAGGCGCCCTAGCCTAACCGTCCTGGCGCCCCTGGCCTGCCTGCTGGTGCCCGGCGCACCGCTGGCAGCGCAGCACTATCAATGCAGCGTCCCGCGCAGCGTCAACGTGCCCCGGGTGACGCCCGATGCGCCGCCGCGTCCCATGCCCGTCACCGGCTATACGCTGGCGCTCAGCTGGAGCCCCGAATTCTGCAAGCCGCGTCGGGGCCAGCCGCGGCATGCGCGCCAATGCAGCGGGCAGGCCGGAATGTTCGGTCTGGTCGTGCATGGCCTGTGGCCCGAAAGCGGCCGCAGCTGGCCGCAGTGGTGCCCATCGCGCCGCCAGCTGCAGGCGCGTGATCTGGCGGCGAACATGTGCCTATCGCCATCGGCGGCGCTGCTGGCCCGCCAATGGGCCAAGCATGGCAGCTGTATGGCGCGAAAACCGGCAACGTACTTCCGGGTAACGCGGATATTGTGGGACGGCCTGCGCCTGCCCGATTACGACCGGGTGAGCCGCGAGGACGGGCTTACTGCCGGCACGATCCGCACCCGCTTCGTCGATGCCAACAGGGGCTGGCTGCGCGAGGCAGTGGGCGTGAAGCTGAATGCGCGCGGCTGGCTGGAGGAATTGCGGCTATGTTACGACAAGCGGTTCATGCCCGCACGCTGCGACCGGACGCGCTTCGGCGCGGGTGATGCCGCCCCGGCCAAGATCTGGCGCGGCCTCTAGCCGGCTCTTTGCCGCGAAACGGGCGACGTTCACCGTCGCTGCCTGAAAAACCCCTGCAGCATGTCCGCGGCGCGCTGCTCGCCGATTCCCGCATAGACTTCGGGACGATGGAGACACTGCGGCTGGTCGAAAACGCGCGCGCCATGTTCGACTGCCCCGCCCTTCGGATCGCTGGCCGCGTAATACAGCCGGCCGATCCGCGCGTGCACGATCGCGCCCGCGCACATGGCGCAGGGCTCCAGCGTGACCCACAGGTCGCAATCGGTCAGCCGCTCGGTGCCGAGCGATTCGGCAGCGCGGCGAATCGCGAGGATTTCGGCATGGGCAGTGGGGTCGTGAAGATCGCGCGGCGCATTGTGCGCTTCGCCGACGATTGCGCCGTTCCGGGTGACGACTGCGCCGACGGGCACCTCGCCCGCAGCGGCGGCGGCGCACCCCAGTTCAAGCGCGCGGTCCATGAAGCGCCGATCGATCACGGCGCTTGCCGTCCGGTTCGATGCCGAGGACCGCGCGCCGATACTTATTCGTCGCCGGTTACGGGTTCGCCAGCGGCATCGTCCGGGCCATCGACATCGACGTCGAGCGTCGGAACTTCGACGGTTTCGGTACCGGTGTCGACATTCACTTCGGGGCCTTCCACGTCGAATTCGGGCATGTTGCCGCCATCGACATCGACTTCGGGCATTTCGCCTTCTTCCGTCTGGTCGACATCGCATGCCGCCAGCGACAGCGAGGCAAAGGCAACCGCGCCAGCAAGGACAAATTTACGCATAGAAGTGCTCCTAAGGATTGGAAGTGTATGGTAGGTGCCTGTGCGAACCGGCGCAACAACGCATCTACCTTGACGATTCGGCCCCTCGCCGCTATCCGCGCCGCTTTCCGGGACAAACCGAGCCCCGAACCCGATTTTCGGGGCACCAACACTCGAACGAGAGACGTATCATGTCGCGCATTTGCGAACTCACCGGCAAGGGCCGCCAGGTCGGTCACAATGTGAGCCACGCCAACAACAAGACCAAGCGGGTGTTCCTGCCGAATCTGCAGAACGTCACGCTGATGAGCGAGAAGCTCGATCGCAGCTTCAAGTTCCGCGTGTCGACGCAGGGCCTGCGTTCGGTCGAACACAATGGCGGGCTCGACAACTGGCTGCTCAAGACCAGCGACGAGAAGCTGTCGACCAACGCGCTCAAGGTGAAGCGTGAACTGAAGAAGGCGAACGCCGCTTCCGCATAAGCCGTGCGGGCGCTGCGGCGCCCCGGCACCTGCGGCGGTTCGAAAGGCGCGCGAGGGCTACTCGCGCGCCTTTTCGCGTGTCTGCCATCGCAGCTTGAGCAGCAGCGTCCGCTGGAAGGACATGAAGTTGTCGTCCGAGATCAGCCAGACATGCTGCCCATCGGCATCCTCGGTAAGGGTCAGGCCCTCGTAATTGTCGCGCGGGATGGTTTTTCCCAGTTCGGCCAGCAGGCGGGCCGTCACGATCCCGTCATCGTCGGGCGCGTCGACATCGAGTTCGGCGATCGCGGTTTCAAACCCCAGCGGGATGCCCCAGTCCAGACGCCGCAGCAGAACCAGCGCGCGGCCCTTTCCGACCGGAGCGGCATCGACCGGACGATATCCGGCAGGAATATCGACGACCACGCTTTGCGGATTGTCGTCCTCCAGCGGGTCGCCTGAAAACAGCACCGCCATATGCCGCGATCCACGCCAGCGGCGCGAACGCTCCTCGATCGCGAGAAAGCGTCCATCGGCGAGACGAACGAGCGATTCGACACCCGAATTGCTGGCCCAATCCGCCATCAGCGCTGGCCGCACTTCTTTGTCGGGCCGGAAAGCGGCATCGAGCCGGACGATCGCTTCGCGATATTCATATCCGGCCCAGACCGTTCCGGTTTCCGGATCGACCGCCAGCGATTCGAGGTCCCGCCCCATCTTGTAGGATGTCTCGCTCGGCTCGAACGCGCTGAACAGGCCCGTCCGGCGCCCGCGATCGGGTCGGTGGAACTCGAGCTTGCGCCCCGTATCGCTGCCGGCAAGGAAGCGGCCATCGGGCAAGGCGACGAGCGCCGAGATTCCCCCGAAGCGCAGGCGATCGCCCGCCAGCTCCCATGCGCCAAGCAGGGTGAAGGGCCCAGCCGTGCGTTGCTGTGCCGCGATGGGTGTCAGAGTGACGTCCGGCTGCAATGCGCGGGGCGGCGGGGGCGAGCGCAGCCAGGTCCCGGGGGCGAGCGCGACCGTCAGCGCGGCGGCAAGGAGAAGGCGCTTTGGACGCATGCGAGCGGGTCTCTCCAGAGCGCGCGGACGCGCGTCAAGCGCTCAACGCATCGGCCCGGTGAAGAGCAGGGGATCGAGACGTGAATTGCGCCATTTCAGGCTCCAGTGCAGATGGGGCCCGGTCGCGCGGCCCGATGCGCCGATATCGCCGATATGCTGGCCCTGCCGGACCTTCTCGCCCTCGCTCACGTAAAGACGCGAGGAATGCAGGAACGCGCTGTTCAGGCCCTGGCCGTGGTCGATGATCAGCAGCTTGCCCTCGAGGCTGAAATCCGCGGCCGCAAGCACCACCACGCCGTCGGCAGGGGCGACATAGGGCGTCCCGCTGCCACCGGTCGCGATATCGATGCCCGAGTGGTAGCTGCCCGGTTCGCCGCGGTAGATACGCTGCGCCCCGAAGCGGCCCGAAATGCGTCCCTTGACCGGCCAGATGAAATCCTGTCGCCAACCCGTCGCCCCGGTCTCCCTGAGCCGCGCATCCCAGATTGCGTCGAGTTCGGGCTGGCGGCGCCGCATGAACGATGCCGAGCTTCCACCGGCGCGGCGTGCGACGTTCACGCGTTCGATGTCCCAGGCCCGCGGTGCAATCGCGAGCGGGCTGGTGACGGTCCGGCCATCGGCCAGCGTCGCCCGCAGGGTCGCGGCCGGGTTCGCATCGCGGTCGAAGGCGGCAAAGAACCGCCCGTCTTCGTCCAGCGACAACGGTTCTTCGCCGAGCGCGGCTTCCACCGTTCCGGCGGGTACACGCCCCCGGATCCAGCCGCCCTGCTCCAGCTCGCCATCGAAGGTGAATAGGGGCGCGGGGGCAGCGGCCGTGCTGGGGCTGGGTGTGGGAGTGGGCACCGGCGCAGGCGTGGCCCGTACGGGCTGTACGACTTCGGCCGGGGCCGCGGGTTCCGGCTCAGCAGTCGGAACGCAGGCGGCGGCTACGAGGAGGAGCGGCACGACCCGGATCGGATTCACGGTGCGAGCCGCTCGGTCGCGAGCTGCGCGCTGGCATAGGCTTCCTGGTGCTCGACCGACCAGTAACGCAGCTCGTCGAGCGGGATCGGCACCCCGCTCATCGCACAAAAGACATGGTTGCCCGCGCGCAGGACGCGAAAGCCCGAGGGGCCGTACTGCAGCTTGGCCTCGCCATTAGCCGGGCCCGAATTCTTGTTCATCAACATGGCGGCGTCCCTAGCATTTGCGCGTCACCCGAACAAATCATCCTGCTTGGGCGGGGTTCCGGATTTGCGCGGCTTGCGACGCGGCGCGGGAGGCGGAGGCTCCATGCCGGTCGCCACCGCGAGTTCGCCATCGCGGAACTTGAGCGTAAGCACCGCCTCCTGCGCCGCCGCCGCCCGGTCGGTGATCGTCCGCCCGTCGGGTCCGGTGACGCGCACATAGCCGCGCGCCAGCGGTCGGTCGGGATGAAGCTGTCCGGCCAGCCGTGCAAGCGCCGCCAACCGCTCGCGCCGCTCGGCCAGAGGGCGTTCGACCAGCGCGGGTGCAAGCTTCAGCCCGGCGAGCGCGCGCTGCGCCTCGCGCAGATTGCGCTGGAGCACGACCGGGGCCAGCCGCAGGTTGGAGAGCTTTTCGCGCCCCTGCGCCGCGCGGTCGCGCAAGCCTCGACGCAGGCGTTCGGCCAGATCGTCGAGCCGCTGCGCATGCGGCTCCAACAGCGCCTCGCGCTGGGGGAGCCGGTCGGCGCGCGCCTGCAGCCGTTCGCGCCCCAGCTGTACCGGGCGCAGGATCGCGCGTTTCTTGCGCGCTTCGAAATCGGCCAGCACCGCGGCGAGCTCGGCGCGCACCGGCACCGCCATTTCCGCCGCGGCGGTCGGCGTTGGCGCGCGGCGATCGGCGGCGTAGTCGGCCAGCGTGGTATCGGTTTCATGGCCGACCGCGCAGATCGTGGGGATCGGGCACTCGGCAATCGCGCGCACCACCGCTTCTTCGTTGAAGCTCCACAGATCCTCGATCGACCCGCCACCCCGCGCGACGATGACCAGATCGGGCCGGTCGGGGTGTTCGCGGGGCATCTGCGCGAACCCGCGGACCGCGCCCGCGACCTGCTCGGCCGCGCCCTTCCCCTGCACCAAGACCGGCCACACGATCACGCGGCTGGGGAAGCGGTCGGCAAGCCGGTGGAGGATATCGCGGATCACCGCCCCGGTGGGCGAGGTGACCACGCCGATCGTTCGCGGCAGGAACGGCAGCGGCTGTTTGCGCTCGGCCGCGAACAGGCCTTCCGCCGCCAGCCGCGCGCGGGTCTTCTCGAGCAGCGCGAGCAGCGCGCCCTCGCCCGCCAGCTCCATCCGCTCGATCACGATCTGGTACTTGGAACGGCCGGGATAGGTCGTCACCTTCCCGCTGGCGACCACTTCGAGCCCGTCTTCGGGATCGAACGGCAGGCGCTGGGTATTGCCGCGCCACATGACCCCGTCGATCACCGCCTGTTCGTCCTTGAGCGCACAATACATGTGGCCCGATGCCGCCCGCTTCACCCCCGACAACTCCCCGCGCAGGCGCACGAAACCGAAGCGGTCTTCCACCGTCCGCTTCAACGCCTGCGAAATTTCGCTCACGCTGAGCGGCTCGGCGTTGTCGCCCGTGCGGCGCTTCGCTACCAAGCTCGCATCTTCGGAATCTGACGGGAAATCGGCGGCCATGAATATCCTTCTACTCGGGTCGGGCGGGCGCGAACATGCATTGGCGTGGAAACTGGCGCAATCGCCGCTGTGCGACAAGCTGTGGGCGGCGCCGGGCAACCCTGGTATCGCACAACATGCCGAATGCACCGCGCTGGATTCCGGCAACCACGATGCCGTGGTCTCCTTCTGCACGGACAATGCGATCGCCCTGGTGGTGATCGGACCCGAAGCTCCGCTGGTCGACGGGCTCGCCGATACGCTGCGCGCGGCGGGGATCGACACCTTCGGTCCCTCGCGCGAAGCCGCGCAGCTCGAAGGCAGCAAGGGCTTCACCAAGGAGCTGTGCCAGCGCGCGAACATTCCCACCGCACGCTACGAGCGCTGCGTCTCGCTCGAACAGGCGTGGGGCGCGCTCAAGCGCTTCGATCCGCCTTTCGTGCTCAAGGCTGACGGGCTCGCCGCGGGCAAGGGCGTGGTCATCGCCGAAACCTACGAAGAAGCCCAGCACGCGCTCGACGAGATGTTCGACGGGAAGTTCGGCAGCGCGGGCAGCGAAGTGGTGATCGAGCAGTTCCTGATGGGCGAGGAGGCCAGCTTCTTCGCGCTGACCGATGGCACGGCGATCGTGCCCATCGGCACCGCGCAGGATCACAAGCGCGTGGGCGCAGGCGATACCGGACCGAACACCGGCGGCATGGGCGCCTATTCCCCCGCTCCGGTACTGAGCGAGGATCTGCAACGTCAGGTCATGCGCGAGATCGTCGAGCCGACGGTGCGCACCATGGCCGCCGAGGGTACGCCCTATTCGGGCGTGCTCTATGCCGGGCTGATGCTGACCAAAGACGGCCCGCAACTGATCGAATACAATGCGCGCTTCGGCGATCCCGAATGCCAGGTGCTGATGATGCGGCTGGAAAGCGATCTGGTCGAACTGATGCAGGCCTGCGCGCAAGGACGGCTGGGCGACATCGCCGAGCCGGCGCTATCGGGCGATTTCGCGCTGACCGTGGTGATGGCGGCCGAGGGCTACCCCGGCACGCCCAGGAAGGGCGGTACGATCGATCTGGGTGAGGCCGAAGCCGGCGGCGCCAAGGTCTTCCACGCCGGCACTAAACTCGCAGGCGAGACGCTGACCAGCAGCGGCGGCCGCGTGCTCAACGTCACCGCGCGCGGAGCAAGCGCGACCGAAGCACAGGCAAAAGCCTATGAGGCGGTCGACGCGATCACCTTCCCCGACGGCTTCTGCCGCCGCGACATCGGCCAGCGCGAAGTGCGGCGGGAGCAGGCCTAACGCGCGACGAAGCCGGACCCCGGACGGGCCTGGGGTGATTTCATCGGTAGGCGGAGGAAGGTGGCCTAGCCCAGCTTCTCGGCAACCAGCGCCTTGAGGTCGGCTTCGCTGCGTGCGCCGTAGTGCGAGATGATCTCGGCGGCGCAGATGGCGCCCATGCGCAGGCAGGTTTCGAGCGTTTCGCCGCGCGCATGGCCGGTGAGGAAGCCGGCTGCGAAGAGATCGCCCGCGCCGGTGGTGTCGACGACCTTGTCGATCGGTTCGGCGGCAACCTCAGCGCGCGCGCCATTGGCGATGCCCACCGCGCCCTTGGCGCTGCGCGTGGCGACCAGCACGGGGACCTTGTCCTGCAGCATGGCGAGCCCTGCCTCGAAATCCGCTTCGCCGGTCAGTGTTGCGAGTTCGCTCTCATTGACGAAGAGAATGTCGATCTGACCTTCCTCGATCAGCGCGCGGAAATCGTCGCCATGACGATCGATGACGAAGCTCTCGCTGGCAGTGAAGGCGACCTTGCGGCCCGCTTTGCGCGCTACCTCGATCGCGCGGCGCATTGCGCGGCGCGGTTCTTCCGGGTCCCACAGATACCCTTCGAGATAAAGGATGCCTGCGCTGGCGATCAGCTCGTCGTCGAGCGCGGCGGGGGGGAGGAACTGGCTTGCCCCGAGGAAGGTGTTCATCGTCCGCTCGCCATCGGGCGTGACGAAGATGAGGCAGCGCGCGGTCGAGGGCTGGCCTTCGCGGGCCGGCGTGTCGAAATCGATCCCCACCGCGCGGATGTCGTGGCTGAAGACGTCGCCCAACTGGTCCTGCGCCACCTGCCCGACGAATGCGCATTGCGCGCCCAGCGCCGACATGCCGGCAAGCGTGTTGGCGGCAGAGCCCCCGGAAATTTCCTTCGCCGGCCCCATCGCCTCGTACAGTCGCCGGGCGCCGTCCTCGTCGACCAGCGTCATCCCGCCCTTGTTGAGATCGAGTTCGGCGATCAGGTCTTCTTCGCAAGGGGCCATCACATCGACGATGGCATTGCCGATGGCGATTACGTCGTAACGGGGTTCGGTCATGGGTACTCCGGGGAGGGGATAAGCGGTGTGTCGGGCGCGGTTAGCGGCTCGTCGGGGTTTGGCCAAGGGCAGCGTTGACTTGGGCAGGGCGCGCGCGCATCGCAGTGGCCCTATGGTGTCGCTTTCCCGCGCTCTTGTTCTGGCGATCGTCCAGCTCGGCGATCCCGCTATCCTGAAAGTGCTGGCAAAGACCGCAGTGGTCACGCTCCTGGTTTTCGCAGCGGGGGGCACGGCGCTCTATGTCGCGCTCCACAGCGCGATCGGTACCGCCTTCGGGATCGAGGCCGCCGGTCTCGGTGCACTGGCCGCGGCGGCGGCGACCGTGCTGGCTGCATGGTTCCTGTTCCGGGTAGTCGCGCTGTTCGTGCTGCAGTTCTTTGCCGAGGACGTGGTCCGCGCGGTCGAGCAGCGCCATTACCCGCAAGCTGCGGCGAACGCCCGGCGAATCGGGTTCGGCGAGGAGCTGGGCCATGCCTTGCGTTCGCTGGGCCGCACGCTCGTTGCCAATGCGCTGGCATTGCCGGTTGCCGGCCTGCTGCTGTTTACCGGCGTGGGCGCAGCAGCGGTGTTCCTGGTGGTCAACGCCTTGCTGGTCGGGCGCGAACTGCATGACGCCGTATGGCTGCCCCACCGCGCGCATGCGGCCGAAGCCGCGCCGATTGGCGGCGCGACCCGATTTCTGCTCGGCGCCGTGGTGGTGGCGCTGCTTGCAATACCTTTCCTCAACCTCCTCGCCCCGATACTGGGCGCGGCGAGTGCGACGCATCTCGTCCACCGCGCCCGAGAGAAAGGTCCGCATGCGTAAGTCCGTCCTGTTCCTGCTGCCGCTGCTGGGCGCCTGCGCCACCGGACCCGTACCCGGCTCCACTGCACCGTCGCGGCCGGCGTCCGCGCCGCCGCCGCAGCAAGTGCGGGTGGCTCCGTCGACCCCCGACTTCCGCGCGCCGCGGGTCATGAATGTGCCTGGTCTCGAAGGCGTGATCGGCCGCAACCAGACCGCGCTGGCGAATATTTTCGGGCCGCCGCGAATCGACGTAACCGAAGGTGACGCGAAGAAGCTGCAATTCGTGGGCGAGGCCTGCGTACTCGACATCTATCTCTATCCGCTCAGCCCGGGTGCGGAACCCAGTGCAACCTATGTCGATGCACGCCGCGCGAGCGACGGGCTCGATGTCGATCGCGCGGCCTGCGTGCGCGCGCTGCGCCGCTGAAGCCCGCATCCGCTAACCCGGACTTAAGCAAACCGCGCTAGGCTCCGCGAACCGGTGTTAGGCGGGAGTTTGGTACAGATGAGCGTGCATTTCGGCGAACTGGCGATGAAATTCGGTGCGGACGGCGTGATTTCGCCGGGCGAGGTGCTTGCGCTACGGCGCGAAGCCTGGCCCGATGGGCATATCTCGCAGGCCGAGGCCGAAGCGATCGTTGCGCTCAACCACCAGCTTACGTCGCGCTGCCGGGAATGGGTGGAATTCTATGTCGAGGCGCTGGGCGAATATGTCGTCAATCAGCGTGCGCCGAAGGGCTATGTCGATGCCGAGAACGCGGCATGGCTGATGGCGCAGCTGGACGCCGATGGCACGCTTGGCTCGATGGCCGAGATCGAATTGCTGGTGCGCGTGTTCGAATGCGCACAGAACGTGCCGGTATCGCTGAAGGACTATGCGGTCGCGCAGATGGAACACGCCGTTCTCGAGGGGACGGGGCCGACGCGCGATGGCGGCATGCTCGAAGCCGGCAATGTCAACGCGGCCGAGGCATTGCTGCTGCGGCGGGCGATATTCGCCCCCGCAAGCGAACGGCCCGCGGCCGTGGGACGCAAGGAAGCCGAAATGCTCTTCCGGCTCAAGGATGCAACGCTGGGCGCGGACAACGCCCCCGAATGGAAACATCTGTTCGTGCAGGGCATTGCCAATTACCTGCAGGCCTACAGCGATCCGAATGCGCAGCTGAGCCGCGAACGCGCGGCCGAACTGGATGCCTTCATGGGCGATACGCAGGCGCGGGTCGGCGGTTTTCTCGGCCGCATGGCCAAAGCCTCGCCCAATGCATTCGGCAAGGTCTTCGGCCGCAAGGCGCCTGCTCCGGATCGCTCGGAGGCCGTTGGCCGCGCATACGCCGTTACCGATGACGAGCGGGAATGGCTCGAAGCGCGGATCGAGGCCGATGGTCAGATCGACGAATACGAGCAGGCGCTGCTCGATTTCCTCGCCGAAGACTGAGCTTCACTTGCGGAGCGCGTGAAAACCGTTCTTGGCGAGCGCGCGCCAGCGTTTTTGCCGGTGCGCGTAGAACAGGCGCGCGAATCCCGCGACCAGCGGCGTCAGCATGCCCGCATCGATATGCACGCGATCGGTGTAGCGCGTGCAGCCGTCACCGGGGGCGATTTCGATCCAGTGATCCCAGCGGCGAACCAACGGTGAATGGCCATTGTCGCGCAGCACATGCGCAGTCGGCGGAGATGCGGGAAATTCGATCCCGATGACCTGCCAGCCGATGGGAAAGATCCCGAAGACGAACATCCACGCGCGGTATTCGCCCGGGGTCCAGCGGCGGGGAAAGCGCCCGCCGCACGGCACGAAGCGAATCAGCGGCGCAGCCACATGCCGGAGGAGGGCGCTCGTCTGCGCGTGATCCCAGACCGCCTCGGGTGGCGCGTCGAGCCAGGTCGTCAGCTCGACGGTGCGGGTCACACCATGAAGCTTTCGCCGCAACCGCAGGCGCCCTTGGCATTGGGATTTTCGAACACGAAGCCGGCGGTGAAATCGTCTTCCACCCAGTCCATCGTGCTGCCAATCAGGTAGAGCACGCTGGCGCTGTCGATATAGAAGGTCCCGCCGGGGGTTTCGATCTTCTCGTCGAACTTGGCTTCCTCGGTGACGTAGTCGACCGAATAGGCAAGCCCGGAACAGCCGCGCCGGGGCGTCGACAATTTGACACCGATGGCTTCGTCGGGCGCTTTCGCCATCAGCTGCGCGACGCGCTGTTCCGCGCGCTCGGTCAGGATGACGGCTGCCTTCGGCGCCGCGCGTGTCTTCGTATCGCCCATCACAGCATCCCCAGTTCGAGCCGTGCCTCGTCGGTCATCTTGTCCGGGCCCCAGGGCGGGTCCCACACCAGATTGACTTCCGCATCGCGCACGCCGGGCACGCTGGCCGCACGCAGTTCGACTTCGGCAGGCATGGTTTCGGCGACCGGGCAATGCGGCGTCGTCAGTGTCATGGTGACGGTGACATCGCTCTCCTCATCGACCTCGACCCCGTAGATCAGCCCGAGATCGTAGATATTCACCGGGATCTCCGGGTCGAAGATTTCCTTCAGCGCGGCAACGACCGCTTCATAAAGGTCGCCGCCCGGGGCACTCGCGGGCAAGCCCTCGGGCTTTTTCTGCAGGAACCCTTCGAGATAGTCGCGCTTGCGTTCCATCGTGGCGCGCGCGCTTTCCTCGGGATCGACCGCATCCTCCACCCGGGCGCGCGGCGGTTTTGCCGTTGCCACGTCTGCGGGCGATGGTGCCGCGATCCAATCCTGGTCCTTGTTCGTTCCTTCGCTCATCCGAAGATCCTCTGGGTGCGTTCGATTCCGCGCAGCAGCGCAGCGATGTCGTTTTCGTCGGAATACAGCCCGAAGCTTGCCCGGGCGGTGGCGGGAACCCCGAGATGGTCCATCAGCGGCTGCGCGCAGTGATGGCCAGCCCGGATCGCCACATTCTCTTCATCCAATATGGTGCCGAGATCGTGCGGATGAACCCCCTCGATCGCAAAGCTGACGATGCCGGCGCTTTCTTCCGGACCGAACAGCGTGACCGAATTGAGCGCACGCAATTCGTCGCGCAACTGCCTGGCAAGGCCCGCCTCATGCGCGAACAGCCGGTCGGGTCCCAGCGCGGCAACATAGTCGATCGCGGCATGCAGCGCGATCGCCTCGGTGATGATCGGGGTTCCGGCCTCGAACCGCTGCGGGGGCGGCGCATAAGTGGTCTTTTCGAAAGTGACCCGGTCGATCATCGCGCCGCCGCCCTGCCACGGGGGCATGGCACCGAGAATTTCCTCGCGCGCCCACAGCACGCCGATCCCGGTGGGGCCATAAAGCTTGTGACCCGACAGCGCGTAGAAATCGCAGCCGAGCGCGGCCATGTCGAGCGCCATGCGCGGCGCGGCCTGGCAGCCGTCCAGCAGCAGCTTCGCACCGACCGAATGCGCGATATCCGCCGCGGCGCGTGCATCGAGCACGCTCCCGAGAACGTTCGAGACATGCGCCAGCGCGACCAGCCTGGTCCGCGGAGTCATCATGGCTTCGAGCGCACCCAGATCGATCCGGCCGTCTTCGGTCAGCGGGCAGACATCGATCTGCGCGCCGGTCCGTTCGGCGACCATCTGCCACGGGACGATGTTCGAGTGATGCTCCAGCATCGACAGGACGATGCGATCGCCCTCGCCGATCTGCGCCATGCCCCAGCTCGCCGCGACCAGATTGATCGCTTCGGTCGCACCGCGGACGAAGACCACTTCGTCCTCGCCCTTCGCGCCGATGAATTCGGCAACGCGGCGGCGAGCGGCTTCGTAGCCAAGCGTCATTTGCGCGCTACGTCCGTACACGCCGCGATGGACGGTGGCGTAATCCACGCCGAGCGCGCGGGTCATCGCATCGATGACGGCCTGCGGTTTCTGCGCGGTGGCGGCTGTGTCCAGGTAATGCCACGGCGCGCCATCGCCGGTTACCATGCCGGGGAAATCGGCACGGACATCGGCGGCAGGCGAAAGGGTGGCAGCGACGCTCACAGCGCCTTGTCCACCTTGTCGAGCGCGATCTGCATCAAGGTTTCGCGCGTTTCGTCATCGTCGAGAGCAACCAGAGCATCGCCGAGGAACGCCTGCACCATCAAGCGGCGGGCGAGTTCGGGCGAGACGCCGCGCGCGGCCATGTAGAACCGTGCGGTTTCGTCGAGTTGGCCGACACTGGCGCCATGCGCGCATTTGACGTCGTCGGCGAAAATCTCGAGCTGCGGGACGGCGTTTACGCTCGCGCCTTTCTCTAGCAGCAAACCCTTGAAATCCTGCGCCGCGTCGGTCTTCTGCGCATGGCGCACGACATCGATATTGCCGAGGAAATTGCCCGTCCCGTGGCCCCAATGGACCGCGCGAACGGTCTGGTTGCTGGTGGCTTCGGGTTCGGCGTGGATCGTCCGCGTGACGAATTCGCGCACCGTATCGCGGCCGCCGACGGTGATTCCGCCGAATTCGAAATGCGCGCCCTTGTGCAGCGTGACTTCGACTTCCAGCCGCGCATATTCGGCGGCGGCAAGGACGGCGAAGAGTTCGCATGTCGCGCCTTCGCCGATGGTCACGCGCCAGCGGTGCAGCCGGGTGGGCTGCGGATCGTCGGCATCGCGGATCACCAGCGTATCGCGGAAGGTTTCGCCCGCCGCGATATCGATCGTGCGCCAGTCGTCGAGCGCTTCGCCCTGCAGCCGTTCGACTGCAGAATAGCGCCAGCCCTCCTCGCGCCGGGTGGGAAGTTCAGCGGCTTCAGGCATCGGCCATCACCGCGTCATAGCCTTCGTTCTCGAGTTCGATCGCCAGTTCGGGACCGCCGGTGCGCACGATGCGGCCCTGCGACAGGATCGACACCTTGTCGGGCTTCACCACTTCGAGCAGGCGCTGGTAGTGGGTGATCAGCAAGACGCCCTTGGCCGGGTCGCGCATGATCGCATTGATACCATCGCCCACGACGCGCAGCGCATCGATGTCGAGACCGCTGTCGGTTTCGTCGAGCACGGCGAACTTGGGATCGAGAATGCCCATCTGCACCATTTCGGCGCGCTTCTTCTCGCCGCCCGAGAAGCCGACATTCACGTGCCGCTTGAGCATGTCGGGATCGAGCTTGAGCAGGGCCGCCTTGTCCTTCGCCAGCTTGAGGAACTCGCCGCCGGTCAGCGCTTCCTCGCCCCGCGCCTTGCGCTGCGAATTCAGCGCTTCGCGGAGGAATTGGAGATTCGAGACCCCCGGAATTTCGACCGGGTACTGGAACCCGAGGAACAGCCCCGCAGCCGCGCGCTCATGCGGCTCGAGGTCGAGCAAATCGACCCCGTTGAAGCTGACCGAACCCTGCGTCACTTCGTAACCGGGACGTCCGCCCAGCACATAGGCCAGCGTCGACTTGCCGGCACCATTGGGACCCATGATGGCATGGACCTCGCCCGCGGGAATTTCGAGCGTCAGCCCGTTGAGGATCGTCTTGCCGTCGATTTCGGCGTGGAGATTGTCGATTTTCAGCATGTCAGTTCCTGTCGTCGCGACGCGGTCCGCGGCTGGGGCGCCGGGGCGTCGATCCGTATTTCGATTGGTGTTCGCGGCGCGCGGTCTGCTTGTCGCGGTAGCGCGCGTTCATGGCGGCGAAGATCGGCTGCATTGCTGCTTCCACGTCTTCGAGAATGGTTTCGGCGGGGATCCGCAGCACTTCGATGCCCACTGCGCCGAGGCTCTTGTCGCGCCGCCGCGCAAGCGCGTCGTTCTGCTCCGGCTCGTCGATTGCGACCGCTAGGCCGAGCGGGTGCGAGACGAAATCGAGAATCGCCGAGCCCACCACAGTGTGGCGCGTGAACTTGAACTTGCCGAAATCCTCTTTCGCAAAGCGCGCGGCGAGTGCCTTGTGCGCTTCGGTCGAATGCCGCCGCAGGTCGCGCGCACGGTCGTGCAGCGCGTCGAGCCGCTTCTCCGAGATCTCCCAGCCGCGACCCTTCTTCTTGATCGTGGGCGCGGCATCAGCGGTCTCCGACGGATCGCGCAGCTGGAGAGTCTTGCGTTCGGTCATCCCACGCTCCCTTCGAGCGAGATCGCGAGCAGCTTCTGCGCTTCGACGGCGAATTCCATTGGCAGCTCCTTGAGCACGTCCTTGGCGAAGCCGTTAACGATCAGCGCCATGGCCTCCTCGTCGTCGAGACCGCGCTGCTGGGCGTAGAACATCTGGTCGTCGCTGATCTTGCTGGTGGTCGCCTCGTGCTCGATCTGCGCGCTGGGGTTCTTCACCTCGATATAGGGCACGGTGTGCGCACCCGACTGGTCGCCGATCAGCAGCGAATCGCATTCGGTGCGATTGCGCACCCCATCAGCGTTGGCGGCCACGCGGACCATGCCGCGATAGGTGTTGTTCGACTTGCCGGCCGAGATACCCTTCGAGATGATTGTCGAACGGCTCCCCTTGCCATTGTGGATCATCTTGGTGCCGGTATCGGCCTGCTGGTAATTGTTGGTAACCGCGACCGAGTAGAATTCGCCCACGCTGTCTTCGCCGTTGAGCACGCAGCTGGGATATTTCCACGTCACCGCGCTGCCGGTTTCGACCTGCGTCCAGCTGATCTTGCTGCGCGCGCCCTGGCACAGGCCGCGCTTGGTGACGAAATTGTAGATCCCGCCCACGCCGTCGGCATTGCCGGGATACCAGTTCTGCACGGTGGAGTACTTGATTTCGGCGTCTTCCATCGCAACCAGCTCGACCACCGCGGCATGGAGCTGGTTCTCGTCACGCATCGGCGCGGTGCAGCCTTCGAGATAGCTGACATAGCTGCCCTTTTCGGCGATGATCAGCGTGCGTTCGAACTGGCCGGTGTTCTCCGCATTGATGCGGAAATAGGTGCTCAGCTCCATCGGGCAGCGCACGCCTTCGGGCACGTAGACGAAGGTCCCGTCGGAGAAGACCGCGCTGTTCAGGGTGGCGAAGTAGTTGTCGTGCTGCGGAACGACCTTGCCGAGCCACTTCTTGACCAGCTCGGGATATTCGCGAATCGCCTCGCTGATCGACAGGAAAATGACGCCCGCCCGCTTCAGCTCCTCGCGGAAGCTGGTTGCCACGCTGACGCTGTCGAACACGGCATCGACGGCCACCTTCTTCGCGCCCTTTACGCCCGCAAGCACTTCCTGCTCGCCCAGCGGAATGCCGAGCTTGTCGTAGACGCGCTTGATCTCGGGATCGAGTTCGTCGAGCGATTCGAGCTCAACCTTCTTCTTCGGGGCCGCGTAATAATAGGCGTCCTGATAGTCGATCGCCGGATAGCCGAGCTTGGCCCAGTCGGGCTCCACCATTTCCTGCCACAGGCGGAAGGCCTTGAGGCGCCAGTCGAGCATCCACTCGGGCTCGCCCTTCTTGGCGCTGATGAACCGGACCGTGTCTTCGGTCAGGCCCTTTTCGGCGAATTCGGTCTCGATGTCCGAAGACCAGCCGTGTTCGTACTCGGCGGCCTTTTCGGCAGCTTCACGCGCTTCGCGGTCCTGGATGTCGATTTCTTCGCTCATGCAATCTCTCTTTCGCGCGCCAGCTGGGTCAGCGGTATCGCTGCCAGCGCACCACGCAGTGCTTCATTGACGACCGGCCAGTGCGGCTTGACCAGGCATTCGTGTTCGACTGAACAGTCCGCGCCTTCGATGCAGGCGGTCAGTGCGATCGGCCCTTCGACCGCCTCGACGATATCGGCCACGGTAATCGCCGCGGCCGGCCGGGCGAGCTGCAAGCCGCCGCCTGCGCCCCGGCTCGACCGGAGCAACCCTGCCGCCGACAGCTTGCTGACCAGCTTCTGCACTGTCGGGACCGGCAATCCGGTCTCCGCGGCGAGTTCGCCCGCACTGGTCTTCGCGCCGCCGCAGTGACGCGAAGCGGCGCACATGGCGACCACGGCATAATCGGCTAGGTTGGAAAGGCGCATATCAAATCGGACCAAATCGTTCCGATTGGCCAATTAGGGGCGCATCCCCTGCTTTTCAACGGGAAACAGCGTGTTGCGAGTCGTTAGCAATCAGAGCTCGTCGAGCGGCTCCCGGCCCAGCTGCTCGGCTTCCCCGGCGCCGAAAAGGCTCACCGAACTGTAGCCGTCGGGGCCCAGCATGTCGTTGATCGTGGAGCCCGAATTGGGCTGCAACCGCTTGGGTGTGCGCCCGGTGAAGAAGCGGATTTCCTTGATCAGATGTGCCTGGTCGTAAAACGCTTCGCGGATTTCCGCTTCGATCTCGTCGGGCAATTGCGGCATCGACAGCAGGGTCGCCGCACGCACCGCGCGGTAGCGGCGCACCAGCCGGACCGGCGATTGCCCGAAGAATTGCGCGACGAGACGCTGCGCCTGTCGCTTCGAGTAGGGCAGCTGGTCGTACAATACGTCGAGCTCGGGCTTGAACGAACTCGACAGCCATTCGAGCGTGCGATCGATCACGGTCAGATGCTGGTCGGGCAGGCTCGACAGGCCCTGGCGGACGATGTCGCACATCGCGTCGAGCAATTCGCCATCATCGATCTCACCCGCTCGCCAGCGCGGCGCCAGTGTCGTATAGCGTTCGGCCAGCGGGTCCTGCAGCACCGTTTCCGGCTGCAGGAAGGCGTCGTGGTAGTCATGAACCGAAAGCCCGGACAGCGCGGCCCAGCCCCGGAAGTTGAGCGATACGCCGAACACAACCCCGGGCCCGCTGACGCTGAAGTTGCGCGCCTGGCACAGCGGCGCGACAAAGAACGCGTCGCTGGTATCGGACACCACATCGTCGAACTGCATTCGCCCGACACCGCGCCCGAACACCACCATCTGGCCCGAATAGGCCGGCAACACGTCGTCGAGCTGCCCATCGCTGGTGCGCCAGATATAGAGCGAGTTGAGATAGGGCGCCAGATCGGGTGGCGCCGCTACGAACTCGAACGAATGTGACGCCTCGCCGCTTGGTACAACCGCCAAACCCCTGCCCCCAAATCTCTTCCTCAACCAATTGTATAAATACGCCAATCCCGTTTGCTCCGCAATCGCTTAGTAAACGGGTTGTTTGGGATGGGCGGAAAAAAAAGGGAGCAGCCTCGCAAGGTGCCCCCCTTTGAAGTCGAGAACTCGTTGCAGGAATGCTCCGAGCCCTTCGGGTCGCAAAACCCTCTTACGCCGGTCTTGCGGTAATTCATTGTATGCAAGCGACAACGCGGGCTCTGGCGGGTTGTTCAGCGGCGTTTTTTTGACGCTGCATGGCGTGCCCCAGCCGCGCGGGCGCTCGACAGTCTTCGCGGAACGCGGCAATGCGCGGTGCATGCTGTTCGACCTTGCCCGCCCTGTCCTGTTCGCGCTCGATCCCGAGCGCGCGCATCGCCTGACTGTGAAAGCGCTCGCCGTTTCGCCCCGCACCGCGCCGCCCCAGGCCGGCCCGCTGGCGATCGATGTCGCGGGGCTCGCCTTCCCCAACCCGGTCGGCATGGCAGCGGGATTCGACAAGGACGCCGAAGTCCCCGACCAGTTGCTCGGCCTGGGCTTCGGTTTCACCGAAGTCGGTTCGATCACTCCGCTGCCGCAGGCGGGCAATCCCAAGCCGCGGCTGTTCCGGCTGGTCGAGGACCGTGCGGTGATCAATCGGATGGGGTTCAACAACGGCGGGGCCGAGGCCGCGCTCGCCCGGCTCGAACGCCGCGCCGGTTGGCCCGGCATTGTCGGGATCAATGTCGGGGCGAACAAGGACAGCGCGGACCGCGCGGCCGACTACGCGACGATGACCCGCATCATGGCACCGCTGGCCTCGTATCTCGCGGTCAATATTTCCAGCCCCAACACCCCGGGCTTGCGCGCTTTGCAGGACGAAGGGGCGCTGATCGGGTTGCTCGATGCAGTGTTCGAGGCCCGCGGAGACCGGGGCCCGCCCGTATTCCTCAAGGTCGCGCCCGATCTCGAACCTGCGGATGTCGACGCGATTGCACGTATCGCGATCGACCGGGGGCTTGGCGCCCTCATCGTGTCCAATACCACTATCTCGCGTCCGGCGCTGGCCTCGGCGCATGCGGGAGAAACCGGCGGGCTGTCGGGTGCTCCGCTCCGCGATCTCGCACAGCAGCGCCTGCGCGACTTCCGCAAGGCAACCGGCGGCGAGCTTCCGCTGGTGGGCGTGGGTGGCATCGCCACCGCAGCGGACGCCTGGGCCCGCATCCGTGCGGGCGCCAGCCTGGTGCAGCTCTACAGCGCGATGGTTTATGGGGGCCCCGGCCTGCCCCGGCAGATCGTCCGGGGCCTCGAGCGGTTGATGCGCCGCGACGGTTTCGCTTCGATTGCCGAAGCGGTCGGAAGCGAATAGCGTCGCATCCATGAAGAGACTGATTTCCATTCCGCTTCTGGCCGCTGCCCTGGCTGGCTGCTCGATCAATCCATCGCCGGAATCCGCACCTCCTTTATCGCCGACCGCTTTTGCAGGCGCAGTCAGCGCGGCGGACCCGCGAGCGCAGGCCGCAGGCGAAGCTATGCTGGCACGGGGAGGCAGCGCCACCGACGCCGCCATCGCCGTCATGCTGGCGCTGACGGTGGTCGAACCGCAGAGCTCGGGCATCGGCGGCGGCGGATTCATGGTCCGCGGCATGCCGGACGGCACAGTCGCAACCTTCGATGGCCGCGAAACCGCTCCTGCCGGCGCCACGCCGGAATGGTTTCTCGACGAAAACGGCGAAGTCCCGCCGCGCAGCGAATCGGTCCGCAGCGGGCTGTCGGTCGGGGTGCCGGGGAACATCGCGCTCGCCGCCAAGGCGCACGCCGCGCATGGCAAGCTCGCCTGGGCTGACCTTTTCGAGCCGGCCATCCGCCTTGCGCGCAGCGGGTTCGAGATCAATCCGCGGCTCAATGGCATGCTCGAGAGTGCCCGGAACCGATCGGCACATTCCGCGGCCGCGCGATCGCTGTACTTCGACGATCAGGGCGATCCCCAGCCGGTCGGCACGCTGGTCGTGAACGAGCCGCTCGCGCAGACGCTCGAGATGATAGCGGGCGGTGGGCCGGAAGCCTTCTATTCGGGCGAACTGGCGGAACGGATCGCCGAGACCGTCAGCGCGGATACGCCGCGCACGGGCGCGATGACCTATGCCGACATCACGGGTTACGAAGCCAAGACCCGCGATGCTGTCTGCGCACCCTATCGGGCCTATCGCGTCTGCACCATGGGCCCGCCGACGTCGGGCGGTGTCGCGGTTTTGCAGATGCTTGGCCAGCTCGAGCGGTTTCCTATCGCCGAGATGGGAGTGCGCAATCCGCTGACCTGGCATCTGTTCGTTGAATCGCAGCGGCTGGCCTACGCCGACCGCGAGTTGTACCTGGCCGATAGCGATTACGTGCCTGTCCCGGTCGCCGGACTTGTCGATCGGGATTATCTCGCATCGCGCAGCGGATTGATCGCCCCCGACCGCAGACTGACCGAAGTCACTGCCGGAACCCCTCCCGGCGCGGACACTGCGCTGGCCGATGGCGACGAACCCGAAGAACACGGCACCTCGCATTTCGCCGTCGTCGACGCTGACCAGATCATGATCAGCTACACCTCGACGATCGAGGGGGCGTTCGGTTCGGGCCTGATGACGGGCGGGTTTTTCCTCAACAACGAGCTGACCGATTTCAGCCGGTCGCCCACGGTCGATGGGCAGCCGGTCGCCAACCGGGTCGAAGCGGGTAAGCGTCCGCGCAGTTCGATGGCCCCTACGGTCGTCTACGATCCTGAAGGCAAGCCCTTCCTCGCGGTCGGTGCTGCAGGGGGAAGTACCATCCCGGTGCAGACCGCGCGCAGCATCATCGGGGCAATCGATTTCGGCCTTTCGGCCGAAGAGATTCTCGCCCTGCCCTTCGTCATGTCGTTCGGCGACCGGCTGCTGCTTGAACGGGGCACCTGGCTCGAAGAGCAGGCCGATGCCTTCCGCAGCCTCGGGCACGAACAGGTTCTGGTGCGCGAAGCCCCCGTGAAAGGCGGCGCCGTGCTGCGGACTGCGACTGGGTGGGAAAGCACCCGCGACCCGCGGCTCGAAGGGCAGATCGAAATCCCCTAGCACGGCTCGCTTGCCGTGGACCGGCGGGCGTCCTAAGCCGTGCCCCGAACTGCGTCATGAAGAACACAGCCGTTGAGGAGCCTGCCGTGCTGTCGGAAATAGATTCCGCGAACAATCTCGTCGAACTTTTCCTCAAACGTGCGGATGAAAAGGGCGACCAGCCGTTCCTCGGCGCAAAGCGCGAGGGCGGGTGGCAGACCATCAGCTGGCGCGAAACGGCCGAGCAGGTGTGCCTGCTCGCCGAAAATCTGCGCGGCCTCGGGCTGAAGGATGGCGACCGCGTATGCCTGGTGTCGGAAAACCGGCCCGAATGGTGCATTGCCGACCTGGCGATCATGGCCGCAGGCTGCGTTACCGTGCCGGCCTACATCACCAATACCGAGCGCGACCACGTGCATATCCTCGACAATTCGGGGGCGCGCGCGGTGATCGTTTCGACCGAGAAACTGCTGCGCCCGCTGCATGGCGCGCTGCAGGCGTCGGGGGTGGCCGAACATGTTATCGGGATCGACGATCTCCATCGCCAGCAATCGGGCAGTTTCGGCTATTACAACTGGGCGACCATGCTCGAAGGCGATCCGGCGGCTGCGCGTGCAGCGGTCGAGAACCGCATCGCGGCAATCGGGCGCGGCGATACAGCCTGCATCATCTATACCAGCGGCACCGGCGGCGCCCCGCGCGGCGTGCGCCAGCACCACGGCGCGATCCTGTGCAACGTGGCGGGTGCCGGCGAAATCCTGATCGATGATTTCGGTATCGACCGGGACGAACGGTTCCTGTCCTTCCTCCCGCTCAGCCATGCCTATGAACACAGCGGCGGGCAGTTCCTGCCGATCGGTGTGGGCGCGCAGATCTATTACGCCGAAGGGCTCGAGAAGCTCGCCAGCAATATCGAGGAAACCCGCCCCACGATCATGGTTGTCGTCCCGCGCCTGTTCGAGGTCTTGCGGACCCGGATCATGAAACAGATCCAGAAGCAGGGCGGCGTCGCCGAAAAGCTGATGAACACCGCGCTCGAAGTTGCCGAGCGCCGCGTGGCGGACGATCCCAAGTTCGGAGACGGGCTCAAGGACATGGCGGTCGGCCGCTTGCTGAGGCCCAAAATCCGCCAGCGCTTCGGCGGAAGGATCAAGGCCATGGTGTCGGGCGGCGCGCCACTCAACCCTGAAGTCGGCGTCTTCTTCGAAGCAATGGGGCTGACCGTGCTGCAGGGGTACGGGCAGACCGAAGCCGGCCCCGTCATCAGTTGCAACCGCCCCGCGGCGGGCATTGCGATGGACACGGTCGGGCCGGCCATGCGCGGTGTGGAAACGCGCATCGCCGACGATGGTGAAATCCTCGTCCGCGGCGAGCTGGTCATGCACGGCTATTGGCAGAACGACGCCGAGACCGAGCGCACCATAAAAGATGGCTGGCTGCACACCGGCGACATCGGTCATATCGACGACAGGGGTCGGATCGTAATTACCGACCGCAAGAAGGACATGATCGTCAACGACAAGGGCGACAATATCGCCCCGCAGAAGGTCGAAGGCATGCTGACGCTGCAGCCCGAGATCGGGCAGGCGATGGTGGTCGGCGACAAGAAGCCCTATGTCGTCGGGCTCATCGTTCCCGATGCCGAATGGACGCTCGAATGGTGCCGTGCGCAGGGCAAGCAGTTCGACTGCAAGCAGCTGCAGGAACTGCCCGAATACCGCAATGCGGTGCGCGCTGCGGTCGACCGGGTGAACAAGGACCTGTCAGTCGTTGAGAAGGTGCGGCAGTTCTCCTTCGCCGATGAACCGTTCACGATCGAGAACGAGGAGATGACTCCCTCGATGAAAATCCGCCGGCACAAGATCAGGGACCGCTACGGCGAACGGCTGGAAAAACATTACCGCAGCTAGGCGGCGGCTTCCTCGATATATTCGGGATAGAAACTGGGTGCGCGGTCGCTCCATCGCGGCGCAGTGGCGGCCGCCTCGCTGAGCGATTGGAGCAGCATCTTGCGCCGTTCGGGCCGGATTTGCGGCAATGCCGCTGCTGCACAGAACGCGCTGGGTAGCCAAGGCCGCGCAGCCGCGGACACCAGCCGCTCGTAAAGAAAGCGGAAGGCGGAGAAACACTCGATCCGCTCCTGCGCAAGATCGAACGCGGCGACCCGGGTGAGCTTGCCCAGGAACCCTTCGATGCTGTCGAACCCCGATTCGACGGGCAGCGACTGACGCAGCGCGGCGAGCTCGCGATAGGCGACATACTGGCTGCGTATCGCAGCGTTTTCGCCCGGGTCGCGGCCCCACACGCGAAAGGCGTCGCAGCGGCCGAGGCCGATATCGAGGCTGCGGCGGATGTAGCGTTGTTCGGCAGCGGTGAAGCCGGCGAACTCGCGCAGTTCGGCGATCGTCGGCGATGCAGTTTGCGTAGTGGCCATCACGGCACTCCCCTGTTGCCCGGCGAGTGTGTCCAAAGATGGTTAAGAAGCCGTAAGCGCGCAGTCCGTGCGTCAGATAAGGCCTGCCAGCGGGCTCGAGGGATCCGCATATTTGCGGGTCGCCATGCGCCCGGCAAGATAGGCATCGCGGCCGGCGGCAACCGCCAGTTTCATTGCCCGCGCCATGCGGATCGGATCCTTGGCCTCGGCAATGGCGGTGTTCATCAGCACCCCGTCGCAGCCCAGTTCCATCGCCACGGCCGCGTCCGATGCCGTGCCCACGCCGGCATCGACCAGCACCGGAACGTTGGCGCCTTCCTTGATCAGGCGGATCGTCACCCGGTTCTGGATGCCCAGCCCCGACCCGATCGGAGCGCCCAGCGGCATCACTGCCACCGCACCTGCATCCTCGAGCTGCTTGGCCGCGATGGGGTCGTCGGCGCAATAGACCATCGGCAGGAAGCCCTCCTTGGCGAGCGTTTCGGTCGCCACCAGCGTTTCGCGCATGTCGGGATACAGGGTGCGCGCTTCGCCGAGCACTTCCAGCTTGACCAGATCCCAGCCGCCGGCTTCGCGCGCCAACCGCAGGGTGCGGACCGCTTCCTCGCCGGTGAAGCAGCCGGCGGTGTTGGGCAGATAGGTCACTTTCTTCGGATCGATGTAATCGGTCAGCATCGGGGCCTTGGGATCGCTGACATTGACCCGGCGGACCGCCACGGTGACGATTTCGGCCCCCGATGCCTCGAGCGCCGCGGCGTTCTGTTCAAAATCCGCGTATTTGCCCGTTCCGACGATCAGCCGACTCGAGAAACGCCGCCCGGCGACGCTCCAGCTGTCGTCGTCCTGTCCGCCGCCGACGAAATGGACGATTTCCAGCGTGTCACCATCGGCGATCCCGATGGCGGCAAGTTCGCTGCGCGGCGCGATCGCGCCATTGCGCTCGACAGCGACCTTGGCGGGATCAAGGTCGAGTTCGCGAACCAGTTCGGCGATGGTGGAAGCGGCGGTACGGCGGGTATCGCCATTGACGGTCAGGGAAATCATGCGCCCCGACTTAGTCGCCGCAGCGCTCCTTGCAAGCGGGGGAATGGACATGGCGCAAGTTGAGCACATGGCCGAGCGATACCAGCGCCACGCCGATAATCGTCAGCACGGCTTCCTTGTAGCCATGCGGTACGGCCAGCGCGCCGCCCATGAAGGTCAGCCCGGTCATGGCAATGACGAACGGCATCGCCATGCGGTGCCGCAACGCGCCCCAGCCGATCGCCACCGCGGCAATCACGGTCGCGAGCAGCAGGCCGACGCGGTGGAATTCGGGCGCGAGCAGGAATTCGCCGCCAAGCCCGAGGCCCGATACCAGCAGGATCGAAAGCACACAGTGGATCGCGCAGGCACCCGACAAGAAGATACCCGCACGGTCGAGCCTGCGACGAATCGGCAAGGTGGCACGCTGGAACATCTTGTGGCAGCTATGTGATGTTGTATCTTATTACAAGCGAAACCGCGCAAGCACGGCGTTTGCGTACTTGCAACGAGCTGTGTGGCGCTTGCCCGTTTTGCACTTGCGCCCCGGAGTGTCGCAAATCACAGACGGCATATGTCGCACTCGAGCAAACCCACGCGTCCTGCCGCGCTTGCCAACTGGCTGATGATCGTCGCTTTCCTCGTCGTCCTGATGGTGGCGGTGGGGGGGATAACCCGGCTGACCGAGAGCGGGCTGTCGATCACGCAATGGAAACCGATAACGGGCGCCATCCCGCCGCTTTCCGAGGCAGCCTGGCAGGCCGAGTTCGCGCTCTATCAGACCACCGGCGAATATCAGACGGTCACCGGGCCAGCCGGGATGGACCTTGCGGCATTCAAGTTCATCTTCTTCTGGGAATGGTTCCATCGGCTGCTCGGCCGGCTGATTGGCCTGGCATTCGCGGTCCCGCTCGCGTGGTTCTGGATCCGCGGCGCCATTCCGCAGGGTTACAAGGGCCGGCTGGTCGCGCTGCTGGCCCTCGGCGGGCTGCAGGGCGTTTTCGGCTGGTTCATGGTTCGCAGCGGCCTGGCGGGGACGATGACCGATGTAAGCCACTTCTGGCTTTCGATCCACTTGCTTACCGCGCTGTTCACCCTTGGCGGACTGATCTGGACGGCGCTGGACCTGCGGCAGCTGGCGACCGGCGCTTCGCGGCCCGCACGCTGGACCGGTACCGCCAGCTGGGTGGGCGCGATCCTGTTCGTCCAGCTGCTGCTGGGGGCCTGGGTTGCCGGACTCAACGCCGGTCTGGCATCCGATACCTGGCCGCTGATGCAAGGACAGCTCGTTCCGGAATACGACCGGTCGCGCGGCCTTGCCTGGGCCGTGACGCACGACCCGTTCCTGCTTCACTTCCTCCATCGGTGGTGGGCCTGGATTGCAGTCATTGCGCTGGTGGTGATGGCGCGGCGCGTCAAACCGCTCGTGCGGCAGGCTTCGGTTGCAATCCATACCTCCTTCGGCATCCAGATCGTGCTCGGCGTTGCCACCGTATGGACTGGCGTGGCGCTATGGGTTGCCGTGGCGCACCAGGTCGTAGGTGCGCTGCTGGTCGCCAGCTTTGCCTGGGGCGCACATATTCTGGGGCGGCGCACCGCATAGTCGCAGCGCGAGCGCACAGCGCTTGCGCTCGTGAGATCCATTCGCAATAACAAGGAAATCACGCGCCGATGCGGGGGCTACGGCGCGTGACCCCGGGCATGCCCGGGTGCTATGCGGAGGGGGCGGGATGACCACAGGCAACAGACGCGCATTTCTTGGGCAGCTCGGCATGGCCGCTGCCATCGCCGCTTCGGGCCTGCCGATATCGGCCATCGCACAAACCGGCGCTATCATCGTCCCGTCGGGGCCTTTCCGGTTGCAGCGCGAGCTCGAACGCGGACTGAAAGGCGGGCAGGCAGTGCGCGTGATCCGCGAATGGGATGGCCGCTTCCTGCAGGACCGTGACGGCTTCAAGGCGATCGGCGAACAGGTTTCGTGCGTCGTCTCGGCCCCTGCCGTTCTCGAACCGATCGCCGAGATCGAACGCAATCGTCAGGATGCGGGACCCTTCCCCGCGCAGATCGACCGGCAGGGCCGGATCATCAAAGCCGGGCGGGCAGGCGGCGGTGCAGATGCCGCTGCCGCGGTTTCAGCCGCGATATCGATCCTCGAGCAGACGGGCCGATCACCGGGCGAGCTCGAGGATGCCAAGAGGTACCTCAACCGCCTTGCGCGATCGGCCGATACGGTCTTTGCCGATCCGCCGCCCGACCTGTTCTTTCCAAGACCGGGGCGGGCCACGGACCGGCGCGCTCTCGCGCTGCCCGACGCGCTCACGGGTGAAGTGCGCGTGACGCTGGAAGCGACCGCGCGTAACGACGGCCTGCTAGACCGGTTCGAACGGCGCATCGTCACCCGGATCGGCGATGACGTGCGGCCGTCGCACGAAATCTGGACGCTGCGGCTCCTCTGAATGGCCTGCGGTGCTATTTTACCTCCCGCGAGACACGCGGAAACTCTTGACTGAAAGGCGATCAGGCGCCATTTGGCGCGCGCTTCGCGAGTTCGCTCGTTCGGATTCGCCGATTGACGCCGTCGCCTTTCTCAAGACGCGGCACGAACACTAAGAACGGAAATCAGCCATGAAGGCTCTTACGAAGATCACCCGGTCGATCAAACCGGCCGAGGTCGAAAAGAAGTGGCACATCATCGACGCCGAAGGTCTCGTCGTCGGCCGTGTCGCGGCGATCATCGCCAACCATCTGCGCGGTAAGCACAAGCCGAGCTACACCCCGCATGTCGATTGCGGCGACCACGTCGTCGTGATCAATGCCGACAAGGTGAAGTTCACCGGCAAGAAGCTCACCGACAAGATCTATTACAAGCACACCGGTCACCCGGGCGGCATCAAGGAAACCACTCCGGCGAAGGTGCTGGAAGGCAAGTTTCCCGAGCGCGTGCTCGAAAAGGCTGTCGAGCGCATGATTCCGCGCGGCCCGCTCGGCCGTGCGCAGATGCGCGCGCTGCACGTATTCGCCGGCACCGAGCATCCCTATGACGGCCAGAAGCCCGAAAAGCTCGACGTTGCCTCGATGAACCGCAAGAACAAGGTTGTCGCATAATGGCCGACGAAACCAAGAACGAAACCGTCTCGGATCTCGCCGATCTGAAGGACATCGCCGGCAACGCTCCCGAAGGTGACGCGGCGCAGATCGCCGAAACCGCCCAGGTTCCGCTGCGCGAGCAGGAACTGGACAAGGAAGGCCGTGCCTACGCCACCGGTCGCCGTAAGGACGCCACCGCCCGCGTCTGGCTCAAGCCGGGCAGCGGCAAGGTCATCATCAACGGCAAGGACCAGGAAGTGTATTTCGCACGTCCGACGCTGCGCCTGATCATCGACCAGCCCTTCACCATCACCGACCGTCAGGGTCAGTACGACGTCATCGCCACCGTGCGCGGCGGCGGTCTGTCGGGCCAGGCCGGCGCGGTGAAGCACGGCATTTCGCAGGCGCTCACCAAATACGAGCCCGCGCTGCGCAGCACCGTCAAGGCGGCAGGCTTCCTGACCCGCGACAGCCGCGTGGTCGAGCGTAAGAAGTACGGCCGCGCCAAGGCCCGCCGTAGCTTCCAGTTCTCGAAGCGCTAAGCTTACCCGATCTTATCGATCACCGAGTGGGGCGGTTCCGGAAGGAGCCGCCTCTTTCGTATGTGCGACGCTAGCGCTGCAGCGTCATGATTCCCCAGGCCAGCCCGGTTCCCGCGAGGAACAATGGCCACGACCACCAGAAGTCGAACTGGTAGATTTCCGCGCGAAAGATGGCGAGCTGGCCGCCCTTCGACCCTTGCGAGCCGATCAGCAGCGCGACCACGAAAGTCAGTATCGCGCCAAGCGGCAATGCCTTTACCAGTTCCATCGCTTTCCCCTGTCCTGCAGCAAGTAGACGCGGTGCCTATGCAACAGGGGTTGCCGGTCCGGTTCCGGATTGGCTTAGCAGGGCTGGTTAACGCGCCTGGCTCAGTGGACGGGGGGATCGACCCGCGGGACCTGGCGCACCGGAGCCACGGGTTCGCCCTCGCTGCGCGGCGGGAGGGCATTCTCGGGGACATCGTCGATCTGCATGTCGCGCGTATCAACCTGCTGCAGATTGCGCACGCAGACGGTCAGCTTGCGGCCGTCCCATTCGATTTCGTTGAAGCTGGGCGGCGTGGAGCGAGTGCGCTGCGACAGCGTTCCCGCACCGATCATCCGCACCGGCCCTTCGCTCGTATCCTCCATGATGTCGAAAGCATCATGGACATGGCCTGAAAGAACAGCGGTTACATTGCGCTTGGCCAATTCGCGCAGCGCAAGGTCGCCGTGCTTGGTCAGAGCGGTCCCCTGGGTCCCGACTTCGCGCAATGGATGGTGGACCGCGACCAGCGCCTGGATCCCTTTCGGCAACGCGTCGAGGGCGGTCAGGCAACGATCGAGCGCGCGCTGGCTCACCCATCCTTTCGACCAGTTAAGCCGAGGCTGCATGCGCACCGCAGTCTTCAGCGGGACGATCGCCAGCGCGCCGAGATCGAGTTCCCGTTCGACCTTCTCCTTCATCCCGCGAAACCGCTCGTAAGGGGAGAAGAAGCGTTCGATCAGGTTGAAATAGGGCATGTCGTGATTGCCCACCTCGACAGTCACCGGCGCGTCGAGCGAATTGATCCACTGCGTCGCGGCAGCAAACTCGCGGTGACGCGCGCGCATCGTCAGATCGCCGGTAATCGCCACGGCGTCGGGCTGTTTCTCGGCGATCTCCTGCTTCACCCAATCGAGCGCACGGGTGTTTTCGAGGCCGAAATGGATGTCGGAGAGGTGGAATATCCGCCGCGGGTCAGTAGCCATGGGCGGTCGCTAGCAGATCGACGGGGCACTCAGCCACCGAGAATTCAGCCCGCGGACCGAGGCTGGCCGGTTCGCCATCGATCAGCAATTGCAGCGGTTCGGCCGCGCGGTTTTCGATGGTCAGACAGTCGAGCAGGCCGAGCCGCTCGTGCGGACCTTCGCGGAACCGCCGACGCAGGACGGCAAAGCTTTGCTGCAGGAATTCGGCGGCATTCTCGAGCAGGAAGCCGTCTACCTGCAACCCGCGGTGACTGGGGGTGAGTTCGATAAGCGGATATCCGTTCTGGTCGCCGATTGCCGGATCGGCCATCCGTACCCGGGATCCGCCGGTGGTTTCGGCTAGCGCTTCGCCGGCGCCCTGCGCCAGGCCGGCGACATCGAAATCGCGCATGGCTTCACGTACCCCGGCCCAGGCCGTACCGGGCCCGACCAGCAGGCCCGCATGCGCCCGCCCGGCCGCACAGGCAGCCATCGCGGGACGGACCGGACGGAAGGCCCCCCGGGCGATCCGCTCCAGAATGGCATCGCAGGGCGTGTCTTCGCCATGCAGGCGGCCGCTCAACAGGTTCATCGTCCCGCCGGGAAGGACCAGCACGGCCCCAGCCCACCCGGACACTGCGTCGATCACCGCATTCAGCGTGCCGTCACCGGTAAACACGATGAGCTGCGACACCCCGGCGGCTTCCAGATCGGTGCGCGTGGGAAGCTCCTGCGCGGGAAATTCGATGGTTCGCGCCACACCCAGCCCATGCCTGGCCAGCGAGGCTTCCAGCCCGCGGAGCGCGGCTTCGCTGTTGCTGCCGCTGCGTTCGTTCACGACCAGCCAGGATGCGGAAGGGCTCATGCCGACCAAGCGCCGGACACGGCCTGCGGTTCCCGCTGTCAGATGCGGTGGTTGAGCAGCAACCAGGCGGTAACGCCATTGAGAACGCTGTAGAATGCATAGATCCACGCAGCGGCGGGCCAGTCGTGCGCGGCCAGCAGCATTGCCAGCAGCAGGATCAGGAACTCGAGCGCGAGCGACATCCGACCGCCACCGGCGCGGAAAGCCGCGGGCAGGCTGTCCAGAACGGGGTGATTCGACTCGAGCATCGCCTTGTGCATGGCAAAATTGGCCATTCCCAGCACGAAGAGGATCCCGAGCAGCATGCGACGAGCGTCTTACCCCTGTCGTATGCCGATTGCCAAATGCCATTGGTCGGGCCGACTGCGCACCCGGTCCAATCACACCGCCGCCCGTCGAGGGGCGCGTGCGATTACTGGTGTAGCCGTGCAATACAGTTCGTGCAGCGAGCCTCTCCCCCTCTATTGATCGGGGCTCGCTGCAGACCTGGAGATGGAACCATGAAAACGCTTTTCGCAACGCTCGCCGCCGCCGGTCTGGCGCTGTCCGCAACCGCCGCTCAGGCCGAGTCCGTGCGTGTCACCTATAGCGACCTCAACCTCGCGAGCCCCGAGGGCCAGAAGCAGCTCTCGCAGCGCATCGACCGCGCTGCCCGCAATGTCTGCGGCCACACCCGCGGTGGCACGCGCAATCTTCAGTTCGACCGGGCGACCCGGGCCTGTTTCGAAAAGGCGAAGGCAGACGCGGGGGCGCAATTCGCCGCCCTCGTAAGCGACCCCGCCTTGGGCGGCTGATACCCCAAGTTCGCCCACCTTTGAGCCCCGGCCGGATGCAGTCCCCCGGCCGGGGTTCTTTTCGCGCCAGCTGTATGTCGGCAGCCAGATGCGGCGCGATGAACCTACCGGCCCGCCATGGCCTTCACCTTGGGCAGGTAGGTCCGCCCGATACGCAAGGCTTCTCCCTCGTCCAGTTCGACCGACCACACGCCGAGCCCATCGTGGCGCAGGCCAGTGATGCGGTCCTTGCGCAGGATCGTCGAGCGGTGGATCCGGATGAACTTCGCCGGGTCCAGCCGTTCCTCGAGGCCGGCAATCGTCTGCAACAGCAAATAGGTGCGCGCCGCATCGCCTTCGCCGACATGAAGGCGGACGTAATCGCGTTCGGCATCGATTCGCCCGACTTCCGAAGTCGCAATGCGGATGAGCTCGCTGCGATGCGGGATCCACAATTCTTCGAGCCATTCGCTGTCGCTGCGTTCGGCATCGCCGCGCCGCGCCAATGCGCGGGCCACGGCGCGTTCCAGCCGTTCGGGCTTGACCGGCTTGAGCACGTAATCGACCGCTTCGAGATCGAAAGCCTCGACCGCATAATTGTCATGCGCGGTGACGAATACGATCGCTGGCCGGTGCGCTTCCCTGGTCAGCGCCTTGGCCACCGAGATTCCGTCCACCTCGGGCATGGTCATGTCGAGCAGCACCAGATCGGGCTCGAGCGCCCCGATCAGGCGCAGCGCCTGCGCCCCGTCGCTGGCGGTGCCGACCACTTGCAACGCGTCGATCTTGGCGCAGATAACCTGCATCCGTTCGACCGCCAGCGGTTCGTCATCGACGATAAGCGTGCGCAGTTTGTCGTCGGATTCGTCAGCCATGTTTCACCATCGGTATCCTCAGCTCGGTTTCGTATCCGGTCAGCGATGGTCCGGACACGATCGTGGCAGCATTCCCGAACCGGGCCTCGATCCGGTCCCGCACATTGGCAAGGCCGATACCGAAGCCGTGATGGCCGGCGGTGCCGGGTCCGTCGTCGCTGACGGTGAGGACCAGGCGACCGTATTCCTCGCGCGCCGCAATCGTGATCGTGACGGGCCGGCTCGAGGCCGAGACGCCGTATTTGACCGAATTTTCCACCAGCGGCTGCAGGATCATTCCCGGGACCTTGAATCGGGCGAGGTCGGCAGGAAGGTCGACCTTCACCTTCAGCCGTTCCGGGAAGCGCACCGTCTCGATTTCGAGATAATGTTCCTGCAGGTCGATCTCATCCTCGAGGCTCACGTCGCCGGTCGAATCGTCGGCCAGGCTATGGCGGTAGAAGCGCGAGATCGTCTGGATCATCTGTTCGGCCCGGTCGGTCTTGCCGGTCATCACGAGGGCCGACAACGAATTGAGCGTGTTGAACAGGAAATGCGGATTCACCTGATAGCGTAGCGAGCGCAGTTCGGCGGCCTTGGCCGCGGTCCGGAAGCGTTCGCCGCGGCGCTCCGCCGCCCGGGCCTGCGCGCCGGCGAGCAGGGCGAGGAACAGCGCCGCCCAGGCAAGCAGCAGGAAGTAGCGCCCGATCGCCAGATCGAAGGTCATCTTCCACTGGTCGAGCGATGTCGGTGCAGGGGCAATCAGGACGCTTTGCGGAACCGCTTCCTCGGCCTGTTCGACGTCCTCGCCGATCTGCGCGCGGGGCAGATCGATCAGCAGATTGCCGGCATCGTCGCGGCGCAGCGAAATCCCGCGCTCCTTGCCCATCTGCTGTTCGACCTTCGCCTCGATCGAATCGAAGATCCAGCGATTTGCCTGCGCGATCATCATCGCCCCCGGCATCGCGGCGATCAGCGCGACGGCGATCTTGATCCCGAGGGCGCGGTTCTCGACGACCCGCAGGACGAGCCACAGGAGACCGGTCACCGCCACCCCGATCGCACAGACGAGTGCACGGCGCCAGAGCAGCTCATCCTGGAAGTCCAGCCCGACCACCACGCTGCGCAGCGTGATGAGCAGGAAATAGCACAGCCACACCCCGACCATGGAGGCAAAGACCACCCTGCCGGAAAGGCGTTCGTCTTCGGGATTCACCTGGCGTTCATCGATTGGCACCGTTGCGATGTGCCCCTTTGCGTCCTTGGATGCCAGCGCGGCGGTCGAACGGACTGCGCCGTTGGTCGACCAGCTGAGCTATTCGGCGGGCTCGAACTCGCCCGCCGCAATTCGCTGGCGCCACTCGGCGGGGGCAAGCGTGTGGACATTGTTGCCCGCCGCATCGACCGCCACGGTAACGGGCATGTCCTGCACTTCGAATTCGTAGATCGCTTCCATCCCCAGATCCTCGAAAGCCACCACTTCGGCGCCCTTGATCGCGCGGCTGACCAAATAGGCCGCGCCGCCGGTAGCCATGAGGTAGGCGACCTTGAACCGGCTGATCACATTGACCGCATCATGGCCGCGTTCCGCCTTCCCGATCATGGCGAGCAGCCCGAGGTCGAGCATCATTTCGGTGAACTTGTCCATCCGGGTCGCCGTGGTCGGGCCGGCCGGCCCTACGACTTCGCCCATCACCGGGTCGACCGGGCCGACGTAATAGATCGCGCGGCCCTTGAACTCGACCGGCAGCTCTTCGCCCGCCTCAAGCATGTCGTTGATCCGCTTGTGTGCCGCATCGCGCCCGGTCAGCATCTTGCCCGACAGCAGCAGGCGGTCGCCGTGGTTCCAGCTGGCAACCTCTTCGGCAGTCAGCGCGTTGAGATCGACTCTCTTGGCCGCGCTGTCGGGCTGCCAGGTAACCTGCGGATAGTCGTCGAGGCTGGGCGGTTCGAGATAGGCCGGACCCGAACCGTCGAGCGTGAAATGCGCGTGGCGCGTGGCAGCGCAGTTGGGAATCATCGCCACGGGCTTGCCGGCGGCATGGCAGGGCGCATCGAGTATTTTCACATCGAGGACCGTCGCCAGTCCGCCAAGGCCCTGCGCACCGACGCCCATGGCATTGACCGCATCGAAGATATCGATGCGCAATTGCTCGATATCGTTCTGCGCGCCGCGCTGCCTGAGCTGGCCCATGTCGATCGGATCCATCAGGCTCTGCTTGGCCAGCTTCACGCAATGCTCCGCCGTGCCACCGATCCCGATGCCCAGCATCCCCGGGGGGCACCAGCCCGCGCCCATCGAGGGAATCTGTTCGATCACCCAGTCGACGATATTGTCGCTCGGGTTCATCATCTTGAACTTGGACTTGTTCTCGCTGCCGCCGCCCTTGGCCGCGACGTCGATCTCGACCCGGTTCCCCGGGACCATTTCGACCGACAGGACGCAGGGCGTGTTGTCGCGCGTGTTGCGGCGGGTGAAGGCGGGATCGGCAAGGATCGAGGCGCGCAGTTTGTTGTCGGGATGGTTGTAGGCGCGGCGCACGCCCTCATCGACGACTTCCTGCAACGATTGCGTGCTGTCGAGACGGCAGTTCTGTCCCCATTTGACGAACACGTTGACGATTCCGGTGTCCTGGCACAGCGGGCGATGGCCTTCGGCGCACATGCGGCTGTTGGTCAGGATCTGCGCGATAGCATCCTTCGCCGCCGGACCCTTCTCGGCCTCGTAGGCTTCGCCGAGCGCGCGGATGTAATCCATCGGATGGTAGTAAGAAATGTACTGGAGCGCGTCCGCCACGCTCTCGATTACGTCGTTTTCCGTGATGACGGTCATGTCGCTCATCGCCGCAAATTCCCATGTTGCAGATTTGCGCTCCCCGATAGGCGCGTTAGCCGCCATCGGTCAAAGCGCTTGGCCACACCCGGCCATACGCCTAAGGCAACCGGAGCTTGCATAAGCGTGTTATTGATGTAATACAGCTCGCGGAACAACCATGACCCTGACCACGACCCGTCCCGACTATGCTGCCGCCCGCAAGGCGATGATCGACAGCCAGCTGCGCACCAGCGGTGTGAACGATACCTTCGTTCTCGAACGCATGGGAACGCTGCCGCGCGAGGACTTCGTCCCCGAAGGCTCGAAGGCAACCGCCTACATGGACCGCGCCATCCGGCTGGCCGACGGCGGTTTCCTGCCCGCGCCGCTGTTCCATGGCGCGATGCTGGCCGAGGCGCAGCCCACCCCCGCGGACAAGGTGCTCGTGATCGATGCGGGCAGCGGCTATCTCGCGGCGCTGGTCGAACCCCTGGTCGGCACTCTCGATACGATCGCCCCGGACAAGGCTGCCAATGGCAGCAAGCGCGGCGATTACTCGCTGGTCCTGGTCGACGGGGCAATCGAACACGTCCCGCCGGCGCTCGCCAAGCTGGTCGCCGAAAACGGCCGGATCGTTACCGGCATGGTCGATCGGGGCGTTACCCGCCTTGCCACCGGCCGCAAATCGGGCAAGGCGCTGGCGCTGCTGCCGCTTGCCGAAATGGGTATCCCGCGGCTCGGCGCATTCGACCGGCCGCAAAGCTGGAGCTTCTGAATGCGTCGTGGAGGGGTAGCATATTTCCTGGTCTCGGGAGCCAGCGCGGTCGCGCTGGCGCAGGCCGCTCCGGCGCACGCCGATACGCTGCAGGAAGCGCTTACCGAAGCCTATCTCAACAACCCTTCGCTGCTCGCCGCGCGCGCCAACCAGCGTGCGACCGATGAAAACGTCCAGATCCAGGAAGCGCCCGGTATCCCCGGCGTAAGCGCGTCCGGAAACTACATCGAATTCATCAAGAACTCGCCCAACAGCTTTACCGCACCCGATCGCCGGCTTCAGGTCGGGCCGGAACTGACCGTGCCGGTCTATTCGGGCGGTGCGATCAGGAATGCGGTAAAGGCTGCCCAAGAACGTGTGGCCGCAGGGCAAGCAGAGCTGCGCGCCACTGAAAGCGCGATCTTCAGCCAGGTTGTCGCAGCCTACATGGATGTCCTGCGCACGCAGGCGCTGGTGGCGCTGTCGCGCAACCAGGTCGAATTCCTCACGGTCAATCTGCAGGCCACCAGCGACCGGTTCGAGATCGGCGATCTGACGCGGACCGACGTCGCACAATCGCAGTCGCGACTGGCGCTGGCCCGCGGCGACTACAGGAACGCGCAGGCCAACCTCATCAACGCGCGCGAAACCTATATCGAGCTGGTCGGCGAAGCGCCCGACGACCTCCGGCCGCCGCCGCCGCTGCCCAACCTGCCCAGCGATGTGGCTACGGCGGTCGATATCGCCCTGTCGAACAATCCCGACCTGATCGCCGCGAAAGAACGCGCCGATGCCGCCGGCTTCGACAGCGAGGTTGCAGGGGCGGGCCGGTTGCCGCGCGTCTCGCTCTTCGCCGGGGCGAACTACACCGACTATTTCAATACGCTGGCCAGCGGCGCCACCAACGTCGTCCAGGAAGAAACCACGGCCAATGCTGGGGTCAATTTCAGCATTCCGATCTTCCAGGGCGGCTTGCCCGCGGCGCGTCAGCGCCAGGCTCAGGCCCGCGAAACCGCAGCGCTGGAACAGGTGATCGCGGCAGAACGCAACACCATCGCGCAGGTTCGTGCAGCTTGGTCGAGCTGGCAGGCTTCGCTCGCAGTGATCGAAAGCAGCCAAGTGGCGGTCGAAGCCGCAGCGCTCAGCCTCGAGGGTGTCCGCGCCGAGAACTCGATCGGCAGCCGCCAGATCCTCGACGTGCTCAATGCCGAACAGGAACTGCTCAGCGCACAGGCGCAATTGGTGACCGCACGGCGCAACGCCTATGTCGCGGGCTTCAGCCTCCTGGCCGCCATGGGCCGTGCCGAAGCGCGCGATCTCGGTTTCCTCGATGAAGGCGTGCTCTACGATCCGCTGCAGAATTACGAGCGAGTCAAGGGCAGGGTATGGGACTGGGGCCGCGATCCGGAACCCGAATCGAGCGCCAGCCGGACGGTCGATATCGCCGCTCCCGATGCGTCGGTTCCGTCAGAGGATGAAACCGGAACCGAATCCGGCTATTGAGCGCTGTATCGAATCGGGACCGCACCGATTCGCCGACAGGGGCTTGGAACACGATGCAGCAACAGGACGAACCTTCGGTCGAAGAAATCCTCGACTCGATCAAGAAGGTGATTGCACGCGATAATCGCGAAGGGGCGATTCTCGATCGGCGCCGGCGCACCGCCAGCACCTTGCGCGAAGCCCATGCCGAACCCGCCGGCCCCGAAGAGGCGGAAGAGGTGCTCGAACTGGCAGAAGAAGTCGCGCTCGACGATGATTCGGAAAGCGACGATTGCGCGGCCGAAGCCGATGCGTTGACGCGGGGCGACACGCGCGAGGCGATGCGCCAGAATTTCGCTGCACTTGCGATGCTTTCGCAGCCGGGCAGGGAACCGCAGATCGTGCGATCGGGTGAAACCTCGCTCGAGGGCCTAACCCGCGAGATGCTGCGCCCGATGCTGGCGCAATGGCTCGACGACAACCTCCCCGCAATGGTCGAGGAACTGGTCAAGGCAGAGATCTCGCGCATTGCTGGCAAGCGCAGCTAGGCTTCCCGCACAGCATTTGACCGCGACATCGAAATCCCTGCGCAAGGCCGAAAAAGCGCTGGCCAAGATCGGCGGCGCGCGTGCGCAGCGGCACATTTTCCTGTGTTCGATCTCGGAAAAGCAGAAATGCTGCAGCCGTGACGAAGGCAAGGAAGCCTGGAGCTATCTCAAGAAGCGCATGAAGCAGCTGGGGCTGGCCGGGCGCGAAGGTACCGTGCAACGGACCAAGGCCGACTGCCTGCAGGTCTGCGAAGCGGGGCCGATCGCGGTCGTCTGGCCCGATAACGTCTGGTACCATTCGTGCCGGCCCGAGGTGCTCGAGCAGATCATCCAGCAGCATCTGATCGGCGGTGAGCCGGTGGCGCAATACCGGCTCGAGCCGGCGGCGGACTAATCGTCCTTGCGCAGCGGGTCTTCGACCGATTCGTCGTGCCCGGTTCCCGAAGACAGGAACACCAGACCCATCAGCGCGCTCGTCAGCAGCATGGTGAAACCGATGCCGAGCGCTACTGCGATGTAGAAGTGGACCGACACTTCCTCTTCGCCGAACTTGAAGAGCAGCGCCATGGCAATTGCCACGATCCCGACTGTCAGCAACAGCATGAAACGCATGATCCGGCGATAACGGGCCCAGGCGAAGGCGGCGTTCTGCGGGTCGTCGAGCGGGCTCTTTTTGGTCATCGCAAATGCAAATGGCGGGTTTGGGCGGCGGTTTCAATCGCTGCGCCGGACCCGATTCGCTTTTTGGCGGCGAAAATGGCACTTTGCTGAGCAACAACAGAAGGAGTGCGGGGATGGAAATTGGCAAGCTGATCGAGGATCGGGCCGGATCGCAGATCGTCTCGGCATCGGGCGATATGCCGGTTCGCGAGGCTATCGCGCTGCTGGCAGCGAAGCGGATCGGGGCGATCCCGGTGATGGAGGGCGATACCGTCATCGGCATCTTTTCCGAACGGGACGTCGTCTACCGCCTCGCCGATGAAGGCGAGCTGTGCCTAACGCGCCCCTTGGCCGAAGTGATGACCGCGCCGCCCATCAGCGTAAAGCCGACGAATACGGTGCTCGACGCGCTGGCGCTGATGACCAAGCGCCGGATCCGCCACCTGCCGGTGATCGACGGCGATGCGATGTGCGGCTTCATTTCCATCGGCGACCTGGTCAAAGCGCGGCTCGACGAGATCGAACACGAGGCCGAAGCGCTGCGTACCTATATCCAGACGGCTTGAGAGGACAGGCTGGCCACCCTACATAGGCTACATGACCACTGCCCCCACGCTCACCGATGCCGCGGCCCAGCGCATAGCTGCAATCGCCGAAAAGCAGGCCAAGCCGGCCATTTTGCGGCTGTCGGTCGAAGGCGGGGGCTGTTCGGGGTTCCAGTACAGATTCGGCCTCGCCGACGGGGTCGATAGCGATGATTCGGTCAGCGACAATGCAGGCGTGAAGCTGGTGGTCGACCCGGTCAGCCTCGATCTGATCGCGGGCAGCACGGTGGATTTCGTCGAATCGCTCGGCGGGGCGGCTTTCCGGGTGGAGAATCCCCAGGCCGCCGCCGGCTGCGGCTGCGGATCGAGCTTCGGTATTTGAATTAGACCCGCGCCTACGTTTGGGGCATCAGGCCGCCATGCGAATAGCGAGCTTCAATATCAACGGGATCAAGGCGCGACTGCCGCGTCTTCTGGAATGGCTGGAAGAAACCCGGCCCACCGTCGCCTGCCTGCAGGAAATCAAGACGATGGACGAAGGCTTTCCCGCCGATGCCTTTGAAAAGATCGGCTACAGCGCGATCTGGCATGGCCAGAAGAGCTTCAACGGCGTCGCTATCCTCGCCGATGGGGTGGCGCCGGTCGAAAAACAGCGCGGGCTGGGGATCGATGGGCCCAAGGAAGGCGAGGGGGAGCAGGCGCGCTACCTCGAGGCCGAGGTCAACGGGGTGCGCATCTGCAATCTCTACCTGCCCAACGGCAACCCCCATCCCGGGCCCAAGTTCGATTACAAGCTGGCGTGGATGGAACGGCTGCGCGCGCGCATGGCCGAACTCTGGGTGCAGGAGATCCCCACCGTGGTGCTGGGTGACTTCAATGTCATTCCGGAAGACAAGGATGTCTGGTCGGTCCGCGCGATGGCGAACGATGCGCTGATGCAACCCGAATCGCGCGATGCCTACCTCCGGATGCTGGGCGATGGCTGGACCGATGCCATCGATACGCTCAACCCGCGCGGCGGCGTGTGGACCTATTGGGATTACCAGGCCGGCGCGTGGCAGCGCGATCACGGCTTCCGCATCGACCACCTGCTGCTGTCGCCCGAGCTGGCCGACCGCATGCAGGCCGCAGGAGTCGACAAGGAATATCGCGGCCGCGAGAAAGCCAGCGACCATACCCCGGTTTGGGTCGAACTGGCGGAGTGACCGCCCCAACGAAAAGGGGCCGCCGCAGCAAGTGCGACGGCCCCCTTTTCCGGAACAGGCTGACCTCAGCGGTAGAAGACGTGCGTGTCGATCGTGGCGAGGGCGACCTTGCGGCGGCTCCAGCTCGGCCGGACGTAATTCGCATGGAAGTACAGCGCGTCGCTGGCTTCGCTGTCCCACATACCGCGGTGCGCGATGCGAGCCACTGCCTGCGCGCGTTTCCAGGCGAGCGTGCCCGTACGGATGCGCGGCATGTGGCCGTTCTTGACGAAGGAGAACTGCGAGCGCTGGAACACGACGCCGCAATAGCTCGAGGGAAAACGCCGGTCTTCAGCGCGGTTGATGATGACCTGCGCGACGGCCAGCTGGCCGGCAAGCGGTTCGCCGCGCGATTCGAAATAGACCGCGCCGGCAAGGCATTGCATCTCTTCGGAAAGGCTGCCCGCGGCAGGCATGGTCGCCACGAGTTCACGCAGACTCGAAGCCTGGGTCTCGGTGGCAGGAATCTCGGTGTCGGCTTCCGGCGTCTCGGGAAGCTCCTGCACCACTTCCTTCTCGACGAACACGGGCACCACCTCTTCGGTGAGCTGCGCGTCGGGAGCGGTGTTCTGGGCTGCTTGCGCCGCAACCTGGGCGTTGGCGCCGGAACCTTCCGCTCCGGCAAAAACTGTAAAGGCAATCGCCGCGATAACCGCGGTGAACCCGGTAGTCTTACGAACCATTTTTTTCAGACAACTAAGCGGTTGGCGGTCTGTCGCAGGCTGGGATCCATGGGCACCGTGGCGCCCGTAAAGCCGGATCCATCACGTGGCCTGCCGACCACCCCCCGTCTGCGTGCTAGCGTGTCGACCCCATTGCCGTCCAAACGCCGCCTACGCATCGAAGCTGGCGGTCAAATAGTCGCAATTGCAATCAAGTCAAGTTAACCCGGACCCGGTGCGACGAAGCGTTCTGCATTCTCGATATCCAGTTCGATCACCCAGCAATCGGGATCCGAAAGCCGCCTCTTCACCACGTATTTATCAATTTCTCGTGGATTTTCATCGTCTTGCTCGCGTGTGCAGCTGAACTTCCGCGACCCGTCCAACTGCGGCATACGTTCCCACAAGCGCGTATTCCGGCCATTCTGCGTGGTTAACACAAGGATCGTACCGGCGTCTCTCTCGCCCTTCTGCAGGACCATCGCGAAGCCCCCTGCGCTTTCGACGGCGCGAATCAGTCCGGACACCTCCACATGGGCGGGTAGGCGCGCTTCCACTAGGCTCAGCCCTGCGCAACGTAGCCGGGCAGGCTCGACAGTGGGATATGCGAACGCATGAAAGTACCGGTGCCGCGGCCGATCTCGTCCCCCTCCTCATCGACCAGCCGCGATTCGGCGACGAAAACCCGCTTCCGCCCGCTGACCCAGCGCCCCTCGGCGACGACCTGCCCGACTCGCACCGGTTTGGTGAAATGCAGGTTGAACGACGTGGTAAGCAGGAAACGGTCGCTGACGAAGGTGTTCGCCGCGTAGAAACTGGCATCGTCGAGCATCTTGAAGTAGATCGTGCCATGCGCGGCGCCGGCAGCGTGATACACTTCCTCGGTCACGTCGAAGGTGATCCGCGACGTGCCTTCCCCCGTTATCTCCAGCCGCGAGGCGAACTGCGCATTGATCGGCGCGGACGCATAAAGGCTTTCGAGCGCGCGGAAATGGCGTTCCGCCCCGCTGGTTGCGGCACCGGTCATTGGTGTGTTCGCCCTCCCTAGCGGGGTTCGACCCAGCCGATCGAACCATCGTGGCGGCGATAGACCATATTGTGTTCGCCGCTACCGCCATTCTTGAACAACAGGCCGTTTGCGTTCTGCAAGTCGAGCAGCATGACCGCATCGGCCACGCTGCATTCGGGGATCATCGCTTTGGTTTCGGCAATCACCGGCGGGCTGTCCGCGCTGACTTCCTCGTCATTGTCGGCTTCGGGCGAGGCGAGGATCGTATAGGCCGCCTCGGCCTCGCGCACCGCATGCGCCGTCTGCGCGTGGCGGTCCTTGATCCGGCGCTTGTAGCGGCGCAGCTGTTTTTCGATCTTGGCGGCCGCGGCATCGAACGCCTGATGCACGTCATGCGCTTCCGCGTGGCCCTTGAGGATCAGCCCCTGCATCACATGCGTCACGATATCGGCAGTGAAGGCGCCGCCCGGCCCCTTGCCGAAGGTCACGTGCGAAGAAATCGCGCGGCTGAAATACTTGTCGACTATGGAGTTCAAACGATCGTCGACATGCTCCTGCAGAGCTGCGCCGGTATCGATCTGGTGGCCGGAAACACGAATATCCATCTTGCCATTTTCTCCTTTGCCGTCCCGTGCGATCCCAACGCTCCGACCATGCGGCCGGTTTCCCTTGCAGCCGATTTAACCCCAGAGCGGGTTTTCAATCCCGGCCATGAATTCGCGGTGCCGGGCCAGTTCGGCCGCGCTCGGTTGATGCGGCCGCGGTTCGCGGCGCGGACCGGTCGGCGCCATGCGCACGGCCGGGCGGTCAGGAGTGGTGGTAATCTCGACCACCGCGGCCTCCGCCGCCAGTTCGAAGCCGATCTGGCGCCCGCCCTTGAGTTCGACATAGACCTGCGCAAGCAATTCGGCATCGAGCAGGGCACCGTGTTTGACGCGGTGGCTGCGATCGATCCCGTAGCGTGAGCACAGCGCATCAAGCGACAGCTTCGCCCCCGGATGCCGTTTGCGCGCCAGCGCCACCGTATCGACCATCCGCGTGGTACAGACAGGTTCGAGCTGGCACAGGCCGAGTTCCGAATTTAGGAAGCCGAAGTCGAAGCCCGCATTGTGCGCCACGAGGGGGGAGTCGCCGATAAAGGCGAGGAGGTCTGCAGCCTGATCGCGAAACAGCGGCTTGTCCGCGAGAAATGCCGCGGACAGGCCATGCACGGCCTCGGCACCCGCGGGCATATCCCGCTCAGGATTGAAATAGGCGTGGAAGCTGTTCCCGGTGGGCACGAGATTGACCATCTCGATACAGCCGATCTCGACCATGCGATCCCCGGTCTTCGGGTCTAGCCCAGTGGTTTCGGTATCGAACACGATCTCGCGCATTGGCTCTTCTATCGGCCCCGCTAGGCAAGATTACAAGAGGATTACGATGCTGCCCCATCCGGGTGCTTGCCACGCAATTCGGCGATCAGGCCGCGCACCGCATCCTCGGTCTGCGCCAGCGTGCTGCCGGTGTCGATGATATGATCGGCGCGCCCGCGCTTTTCGCTGTCGGGCGTCTGCAATTCGAGGATGTGGGCGAATTTCTCTTCGGTCATCCCGGGCCGGGCGAGCACGCGCTGACGCTGGGCCTGCGGCGGAGCCGACACCACCACCACGCTGTCGACCATTCCGGCACCGCCTTTTTCGAACAACAGCGGGATGTCGAACACGACCAGAGGCGCGCCCGCATGTTCGATCAGGAAGGCCTCGCGCCGTGCCGCGACCGCAGGGTGGACCAGCGCCTCGAGCCGGGCCAGCTCCGCGGGATTGCCAAACACCAGCGCACCGAGCTTTTCGCGCGATACGCCGTCCGCATCGGTGCTGCCTGGGAAGGCCTGTTCGATCGCCGGTACCAGCTCCCCTCCGGGGCCCTGCAGCGCGCGGACTTCGGCGTCGGCATCGAAAACCGGCACGCCGGCCGCCTCGAACATCCCCGCGACCGTCGATTTGCCCATGCCGATCGACCCGGTGAGCCCCACGATAAGCGGACGAGTCATCCGCCAAGCCTTTCGCGCAACGCGGCATCGTCGCCGCGCGGCGGAGCGACGCTGAAGAAATGGGTGAAGGCTGCGGCAGCCTGCCCGATCAACATGGCGAGGCCATCGATGGTGGCAAATCCCGCCGCGCGCGCCCCGGACAGGAATGGCGTATCGACCGGATCGGTCACGATGTCATAGGCGATCGAACCCGGCGGCGCATGACTCCAGTCGAATGCCAGCGGAGGCTGTCCGCGCATTCCGAGCGGCGAGGCATTGATGACCAGATCGCAGCATCCTTCGCGGTCGTCGAAAGCGAAATCGCTTGGCCCGGCGAAGTGGTCGAGCGGCGCGACATGGTGGTCGCCCGCGGGATCGATCTCGTCGAGCAATGCGCGCGCCTTGTCGGGGTTGCGGCCCGCCAGCACCAGAGTGAAGCCTTCCTTCGCCAGCCCGGCCACGATCGCACGTGCCGCGCCGCCCGTGCCCAATATCCGCGCCATGCGGAAATAGTGCCGGTGGCCCAATCCTTCGGCGAGGGGTTCGAGAAACCCTGCGACATCGGTGTTGCGGCCCACCAGCTTGCCATCGGCCGCCCTGACGACTGTGTTCACGGCGCCGACGCGCCTGGCCAGAGGTTCCAGCCGGTCGAGCAGCGGCATGATCGCCTGCTTGTGCGGCATCGTCACATTGCAGCCCCGCCATTCGGGATCGGCCCTACGCTCCTGCAGATAGGCAGCCAGCCCGTCACCGGTTACATGCGCCGCCCGGTAATCCGCATCGAGCCCGAGCCGCTCGATCCAGAAACCGTGGATCACGGGGGATTTGGATTGTCGGATCGGATCGCCGATGACTTCGGCATAGGCGGTCATGCGGGCAGTGCCCCCTCTTCGCGCAAGGCGCCCAGGACCTGGAGCAGCGGCATGCCGAGCACGGTGAACTGGTCGCCAGCGATGCTGTCAAACAATTGTACCCCGGGCCCTTCGATCCGGAAAACGCCGACGCAATAGGACACCGCGGGCCATTCGGCATCGAGATAGGCCTCGATGAACGCGGCGCTGAGTTCGCGAACCCTGAGGCGTGCGAAATCCGAGCCGATCCACAGGATTTGCGACCCGCGTGCCAGCGCAGCGGCGCTGTGCAGCGTCATGACCTTGCCGGAGAATGCCCGCAGATGGTCGGCCGCATCGGCGCGGCTGGCGGGCTTGTCGAAACGCCGGCCATCGACCTCGACCAGCGAATCGGAGCCAAGCACCAGATCGTCAGGGAGGGCTGACGAAACGGCGGCGGCCTTTGCCGCGGCCAGCGCCTGCGCGATTTCGGCCGGTTCGGCGCCGTCCATCTCGTTCTCGAGCGCGCGTTCGTCGATATCGGCGCCCCTGGCCGTGAACGCGATCCCGGCGGCTTCGAGCATCGCCTTGCGCGAGGCGCTGTTCGAAGCGAGGACGATCCCGCTGCCATCGAGTGTCATATCGGCTTGATTCCCTGCTGGCTGCCACGCGCCTCGCGCTCGTTGTACAGGCGGATGACCGCGGCCGCGGTTTCCTCGATCGAACGGCGCGTCACGTCGATCACCGCCCAGCCATTGTCGGCAAACATGCGGCGGGCGAACTTGACCTCGTCCTTTACCCGTTCGTTATCGACATAGTCGGTTTCGCGCTCCTCGTTGAGCGTCAGCAGACGGTTGCGCCGGATCTGCACCAGCCGTTCGGGCGCGGTGGTGAGGCCGACGATCATCGGATGCTTCAATTCGAACAGCTTGGGCGGGGGCGGGCTCTCGACCACCAGCGGGATATTGGCGACCTTGTAACCGCGGTTGGCGAGGTAGATGCTGGTCGGCGTCTTCGAACTGCGCGAAACCCCTGCAAGCAGGATATCCGCCTGTTCCCATTCCTCCCAGCCGATCCCGTCGTCATGGGCGATGGTGAACTGGATCGCTTCCACGCGGTTGAAATAGGCCTGGTCCATGGCGTGCTGGCGACCCGGGCGGCCGTGCGCTTCCTGACCCAGCGCCTTTTCCAGCGCCTCGGTCACCCGGTCGAGAATCGGCACGGCGGGCAGGCCGAGCTGCGTACAGGCTTCTTCCAGCCGCTGGCGCGTTTCCGGATTGACCAGCGTGAACAGCACCAGGCCGGGATTGCCCTTGAGTTCGGGAAGGATCCGCTCGAGATGCTGCCGGCTGCGAACCATCGGCCAGAAATGGCGAACGACGTCGGCATCCTCGAACTGGGCAAGCGCTGCCTTGGCCAGCATTTCCAGCGTTTCACCGGTGGAATCGGACAGCAGATGCAGGTGGATGCGGTTGGAAATGGCTCGATCCCGGTGCCTGTGGAGAACAAGGGCATAAACCACGGGAGAAAGCTGGCGACAAGTTCGGGGAGGAAAACGCTCCCCGATACGAGTCCTCCACGGGCCGATTCCCGCACAGCAAATCCGAGTTTTGCGCAGCCCCGGGGATAGCAGGGATAAGTTTGACTCGACTCAGACGGCTGGGCGAGTCGCTCACGCGCCTCGACCCTTTGCAGCGCGGGAGAAATCGGGCAGGGGCCGGTTATCCCTGAAATCCACAGGGCCAACAGACACCATCAACCTCTATATATACTATTATTTTATTGGATTGGACTCAGCGATGCCCGGTCTCCTGCTCGATACGCTGAACGGCAAGCCCGCCGATCGGACCCCCCTGTGGCTCATGCGCCAAGCAGGGCGCTATCTTCCCGAATATCGCGCGCTGCGGGCCGAAAAGGGCGGGTTTCTCGCGATGGCTTACGACAGCGAAGCGGCGTGCGAGATTACCCTGCAGCCGATCGACCGGTTCGGCTTCGACGGGGCAATCCTGTTTTCCGATATCCTGATCGTACCGCATGCGCTTGGTCAGCATCTCGAATTCATGGCTGGCGAAGGGCCGAAGCTTTCGCCGCCGCTGGTCGATGCGGTTCTCGCCGACCTGACGCCTGATCCCACCCGCTACGATCCAATCTACGAGACCGTGCGCCTGTGCCGTAAGCGGCTGCCCGACGGTGTGACCATGTTGGGCTTTGCCGGCAGCCCGTGGACGGTGGCAACCTACATGGTCGCGGGCGAGGGGAGCCGCGACCAGCATGCCGCGCGGGCGATGGCTTATGCCGATCCGGGCAAGCTGGATGCCATACTTGACCGGATCGTATCCGAGACGATCACTTATCTCTCCGGCCAGATCGCCGCCGGGGCCGAAGCGGTGCAGCTGTTCGACAGCTGGGCGGGCAGCCTGGCGCCCGACGAATTCGAACGCCTGGTGATCGCCCCCAATGCTGCGATCACCACTGCCCTGCGCGAACGCCATCCGGAAACGCCGATCATCGGTTTTCCCAAAGGTGCGGGAGAGAAATTGCCCGCCTATGCGCGCGAAACCGGGGTTGATGCTGTCGGGGTCGACGAAACGCTCAATCCGGAATGGGCTGCGCGCGAATTGCCCGCCGGCATGCCGGTCCAGGGCAATCTCGATCCGCTGCTGCTGCTTGCCGGGAGCGACCGGCTCGAACAGCGGGTTCGCACGATTCTCGAAGCGTTTGCGGGCCGGCCGCATGTCTTCAATCTCGGCCACGGGATCGACCGCCGCACGCCGATTGGCCATGTCGAGCGATTGATATCCACCGTTCGTGCGTTCGAGGGGTGACGCGGCGGTGAGTGGCCCCTACATGAAGTTTGAATGCAGGATCTGCTTGCCATGACCTATCTCTGGCTCAAGGCCGGACACATCATTTTCATGGTGTTCTGGCTCGCTGGCCTTTTCATGCTGCCGCGGCAGATGATCTACCTTCACCCCGCCAGCCCCGGGTCCGATGAATCCGCCCTGTGGGCGAAGCGGATGGGGCTGCTGCGCAAGGTCATCCTCACTCCCAGCCTGATCGTGGTGTGGGTTCTGGGACTGCTGCTGGCAATGACCATCGGTGCCTGGGACCAGGGCTGGTTCCACGCCAAGCTGCTCTTCGTCCTGCTGCTGACGGCGTTTCACGGGATCATGGTTGCCCGATCGAAGAAAATGATCGCCGGCGATCGTCCGATGAGCGAGAAACAGCTCCGGATGTGGGGCGAATTTCCCGGCATCATGCTGGCGATCATCGTGATCCTGGTCATCGTCAAACCCTTCTGACGAGCGGCGCGTCGCTTTGTGAATTGACGGCCCGACAGCGGGCCCGTATTCCGTGCCCATCCACCGGCGATAGGCCTCGCATATCGACGAGGCCGGGTCCGCTTTCTCCAAGCCCATACCGACCCGCCGGCCATCCAAACCCGAATACCGAGTAAAACTGATATGCATCTCAAGGATCTCAAAGAGAAAACCCCGGCCGATCTGGTCGCGATGGCCGAAGAACTGGGTGTCGAAGGTGCCTCGACCATGCGCCGGCAGGACCTGATGTTCTGCATCCTGCGCGAACTGGCCGAGGACGAGGAATACGAAGAAAAGATCATGGGGATCGGCACCATCGAGGTGCTGCAGGACGGCTTCGGCTTCCTGCGCAGCCCCGAAGCCAACTATCTCGCCGGTCCCGACGATATCTACGTTTCGCCCAATCAGGTCCGCAAATGGGGCCTGCGTACCGGCGATACGGTCGAAGGTGAAATCCGTGCGCCGCGCGAAGGCGAGCGCTATTTTGCGCTGACCGAGATCTACAAGGTCAATTTCGACGATCCCGATGCGGTCCGCCATCGGACCAATTTCGACAATCTCACGCCGCTATACCCGGAAGAGAAGCTGTCGCTCGACACGCTCGACCCCACGGTCAAGGACAAGTCGGCGCGCGTCATCGATATCATCTCGCCGCAGGGCAAGGGCCAGCGCGCGCTGATCGTTGCCCCGCCGCGCACGGGTAAGACCGTGCTGCTGCAGAACATCGCCAAGGCGATCACCGACAACCACCCCGAGGTTTTCCTGCTGGTCCTGCTGGTCGACGAGCGCCCCGAGGAAGTCACCGACATGCAGCGCAGCGTGAAGGGCGAGGTTATCTCCTCGACCTTCGATGAACCTGCCAACCGCCACGTGCAGGTCGCTGAAATGGTTATCGAAAAGGCCAAGCGCCTGGTCGAGCACAAGCACGATGTCGTGATTCTGCTCGACTCGATCACCCGCCTGGGGCGTGCCTACAACACGGTGGTGCCCAGTTCGGGCAAGGTGCTGACCGGCGGTGTCGACGCCAACGCACTGCAGCGGCCCAAGCGCTTCTTCGGTGCAGCCCGGAATATCGAGGAGGGCGGTTCGCTGTCGATCATCGCCACCGCGCTGATCGATACCGGCAGCCGGATGGACGAAGTGATCTTCGAAGAGTTCAAGGGCACCGGCAACAGCGAAATCGTGCTCGATCGCAAGGTCGCCGACAAGCGCATCTTCCCCGCGCTCGACGTGGGCAAGAGCGGCACGCGCAAGGAAGAGCTGCTGGTCGAAAAGGACAAGCTGTCGAAAATGTGGGTCCTGCGCCGCATCCTCATGCAGATGGGGACGATCGACGCGATGGAATTCCTGCTCGACAAGATGAAGGATTCGAAGACCAACGAAGACTTCTTCGCGACCATGAACCAGTAGGGGTTCGTACGCGATGCCCGTCCAGAGAGCCGCCATCACGGGGGCTCCGGGGGCGGGCAAGTCGACGCTGCTGGCAGAGCTGTCGCGCCGCGGCGTGGCGACGGTCTCGGAAGTTGCGCGGACGATCCTCAAATCCGCCGGCGGCATGGCGCTGCGCGAAGAGGATCCGCTTACCTTCGCCGATGCAATGCTTTCAGCGCAACTGGCGGCATGGGACGATACGCAGATCGAAGGTCCGGTCGTTTTCGACCGCGGCTTTCCCGATATTGCCGGTTTCCTGCGGGTCGAAGGACTACCCGTCTCCGACGCTATTACGCGGGCATGCGATGAATATCGTTTCGAGGGGCCGATCTTTCGCGCACCGCCGTGGCGCGCGATCTACACGCCCGACGACGAGCGGATCCAGGATTGGGAAGAAGCCATTGCCAGCGACCGGGCCGTGTGTGCGGCCTGGCGCGACCATGGCTATGTGCTGATCGACCTGCCCATGGTTTCCGCCGAGGAGCGCGCGTCGTTCGTTCTCGCGCGCCTATGATGCTTTCATCGTCTCCAGCATGGCCGCCATCTGCTCCCAGACCTTGTTGACCGCCTTCAGCGGCCGCACCATGACCTTGAAATCGACGATCTTGCCGTGTTCATCGAAACGGATCAGGTCGATGCCGTTGACGTGGACACCGTCCATTTCGGTGGTGAACTCGAGCATCGCATCGTCCCCGTCGACGAGCTCGCGGACGTATTCGAAACTGTCGTTGCCGAGCGTTTGTCCCGCAGCAGCGAGATAGGCGACCACGAGATCGCGCCCCTGTTGCGGGGTGTGGACGACGGGCGAATGGAACACGGCATCTTCATGGATGATCGCGGCGAGCGCCTTGGGCGAATTGCCGCCCTCGATCACATCGTGCCATGCCTTGAGTCCGCGTTGCGCCGTCATATCGCCTCCCTGAATGTCTCCGCCCGAGCGGCGGCCCAGGCATGGGCATAAGGGGTCGATTCGGGCGAGTCGAGCAGCGCGCCGGGTTGGAGAAAGCCGTGCAGGCGATCGAGGCTATCCGATTGTGCGCCATTGAGCCGTTCGGAGATGTCGCCGGGTTCGATCTGCCAGGGATTGTCGAGGCCCATCGCGACCACCATCTCGCGGAATGAATGCAGTGTATGGCGTTGAAAACGGGCGACTCTCTCGGCCTTTTCCATAGGTACCAGGCCACGCTGGCGGGTTGCATCCTGCGTGGCCACACCCGTCGGGCAGGTATCGGCATGGCACTTCATCGATTGCACGCAGCCCAGCGCAAACATGAAAGCGCGGCCGGCATTGCACCAGTCTGCACCGAGGCCGAGATTCATCGCCATCCCCGCGCCTGAATGGACCATGCCCGCTGCGGCCAGTTTCACTTCGCTCTTGAGACCGGTCCCGACGAGCGCATTGCGGACAAGG
>Ga0098069_100094_pt1 | contig 54605 bp, 51 predicted proteins | sample 27_taG_FD_92584 | JGI IMG/M metagenome (GOLD analysis project Ga0098069, IMG submission 92584) | Marine viral communities from Cariaco Basin, Caribbean Sea - 27_WHOI_OMZ | ecosystem: Environmental > Aquatic > Marine > Oceanic | place: Caribbean Sea: Cariaco Basin | collected 2014-11-09
AAGATGTATACTCTAAAGAAGATATCATCAGGCTTTATTTCAACACGGTTCCCTTTAGTGATAATACCTTCGGAATAGAGAGCGCGGCTATGAAGTTCTTCGGAAAACATACTTCAGAGATCAATCTTGAGGAAGCCGCCGTTTTGGTAGGAACATTAAAAGCTTCCCATTCATATAATCCCAGAATTTTTCCTGAAAGAAGCCGCTTACGAAGAGATGTCGTGCTGGAGCAAATGGGAAAATACGGGTATTTGAGTGAAGCTGAAGTTCAGGAAGCAAAGCAAAGAGAATTAGTGCTTAATTATAAGAATTACAGCCACGATAAAGGATTAGCGCCATATTTTAGAGCACAGGTAAGAAAAGATGTAAGTAAGATTCTCGATACCCTTAAAAATAAAGACGGAAAAAAATTCAATATTTATAGAGATGGTTTAAGTGTGCACACTACCCTAAACTATAAAATGCAAACTTTAGCGGAAGAAGCTTTAAAAGAACATCTTCAAGATTTACAAGAACAGCACGAGGCGGCCTGGGGAAAGGCTGCGCCCTGGTTAACCAACCAGCAAATTGTAAAAGATGCACTTAAAAAAACATCGGCCTGGAAAAGGCTTGAAAAAGAAGGGAAAAACGATAGTCAAATAATGGCTGAACTAAATAAGACAAAGCCTATCGAATTATTTGATTACGACAAAGTTGAAACCAGAAATGTAAGCACTAAAGACAGTGTTGCTCATTATTTAAAATTTCTAAATGCCGGAATGTTGGCTGTAACACCTCAAACCGGTGCGGTGCAAGCCTGGGTTGGAGGGATAGATTTTGAATATTTTCAGTACGATCATGTTTCGCAAAGTAAACGCCAGGTTGGTTCTACTTTTAAACCATTTGTTTATACAGCCGCCCTGGAAAATGGTATAGAACCCTGTGAATATTTTTCAGCCAGGGAAGTAACCTATGCCAATGGCTGGACGCCTTCAAATTCTGGTAGCGATGAGGATGATCCTCATATGAATTACAACTTAAAGGAAGCCTTAAGTCAATCTATGAACACCATTGCGGTAAAAGTACTCATGGAAACCGGGATTGAAAATGTGGTAAACCAGGCTAAAGCAATGGGAATTAATTCAGAGCTACCGCAAGTACCGTCAATCGCTTTAGGAACAGCTTCTCTAAGTTTAACCGAACTAACCGAAGCCTATACTCCTTTTGTAAACGAAGGAAAAACTAGTAGGGCTTTTTATATCACAAAAATTGAAGATGGTGAAGGCAATATTTTAGCCGAATTTAAACCTGAAATCTCAAAAGATCGTTCTATTTCTGAGACCAACAGGAAGATCATGATAGAAATGATGAAGGCCACGGTAAACGAAGGTACCGCTACAAGATTAAGAACAACTTATGGTTTAAGAAACGATATCGCCGGAAAAACCGGGACAACTCAAAATAATAAAGATGGTTGGTTTGTAGGCATTACTCCTAACCTGCTTGCTGTAACCTGGGTTGGATCTGACGATCATAGAATTGGTTTTAGAAATACCTATGTTGGGCAGGGAGCAAATTCAGCCCTACCGGTTTTCGCAAAACTCATGCAAAAAATGAATAGCGAATCCGGTTTTAATGAAATAACCAAGGCGAGATTTTCACCCGTTTCTTCAGAAATTAAAGAAATGATGGATTGTGATCCCGAAAAGAGAGACGGTTTCTTTAAACGCTTATTTGGCGGCGGAGATAAAGATGAGCCAAAAGAGCAGGAAAAAGAGGAAAAGAAGAAAAAGAAAGGGTTCTTTAAACGCTTATTTGGTGGAAAAGATAAAAATTAAAAAAGACTGTTCGAAAAGTATAACTTCCATCAAGCTGAACTTGTTTCAGCTTCTAACTTCTTTTAATTATCTAAAACCTTAGATTAGAGTATTAGAGAAAGCTACTTCTGTTTCAAAAACAGTTAATCCAGAGAGAATCAACTGTAAGTGGGTACTCATAAAAAAACCGGTGAATTTTACAATTACGCCGGTTAAATAATTTTTGGATAGATTATTCTTAGAATTCCTTATTGATGGCCATTCTTAGCTTTCGGGAATAATCTTCTTCTAACCAATCGCGATAATTCTTGGTACTTTTACTAATACAATAAGAGTATTGTTTAATTCTTGAAGAAATATCGTCTTTAAGTTCTTTTGCCAGAATTCGAGCATCAAAAACATCTTCAGAATTCTCCACGCACATTTTTACGTGTTGGTCCATAGACCATTCTAGAACTGCTTTAGATCTTAATCCTTTTTTAATCACTTTATCGTAAGCCTCTTCAACATCAAAATCAACATCCTCGGTATTAGAAAATTGCTCTCTAATTTCCGGAGGCATCACGTATTTAAATTCTCGCTCTATTTCTTCATCACTCAATAGATTTTCAAAATAGAAATCTGGAGCTCTAAAAATTTGTTTCCAGTCTACCGGAGCACTCCATTCTCCAAATCGAGCCAGGTTATTACCAAGATCTATCACATTAAATTCAGATTTTCCTGGCAGTACCCTAGAGCCACGACCAATCATTTGAAAATAAAGAGTAAGTGATTTTGTGGCCCTGTTTAATACAATAGTTTCTACTGTAGGTTCATCAAAACCGGTGGTAAGAATACTCACCGAAGTTACAATAGCATCTGGCGTATGCTTAAACCATTTTAGAATATCTTTTCTATCCTGCTTACTGGTGGTATTATCTAAATGCCGAATAGGTAAACCGGCATTTCTAAAGGTTTCGTAAACTTCTATAGAAGTATTGATCCCATTATTAAAAATAAGTGTTTTCTTTCCCCGGGAACGTTCGTAATAAGCATTAAGTAGTTTTTCCTGCATGGAAATATTGGAATATAATTCTTCAGAAGATTTTACGGTATAATCTCCATTCATTCCAACTTTTAAACTGGTAAGGCCTACATTATAACTAAACGTATTCGCTCGTGCTAAAAAGCCTTTTTCAATAAGAGAGCCTATGGAATCACCAACGATTAATTCGCGGTAATTATCTTTCATAGGTAACTTAATATTAGAACTAAGTGGTGTAGCCGTTACACCAAGAATAAAACACTTTTCAAAAAATTTAAATAATTTCCTGAATGAATTATAATGAGCCTCATCTATAATCACCAGGCCAATATCTTTAATTTCGAGCTTTTCGTCGTGCAGGCGATTATTATGGGTCTCTACCATGGCCACATAGCACATGTAGTCTTCCTGGTCTGGTAATTCTTTTACCTTAGAGTTTATAATCTTATTTCGCACTCCAAAACCATCTAACATATTAGAGGTTTGCTTACACAACTCTATCCTGTGGGTAAGAATAAGCACTTTCTTTTGAGTTCTCTGAATATACTCCCTCACCATTTGCGAAAATATAACCGTTTTACCTCCACCCGTAGGCAATTGGTAAAGCAGGTTATAATGCTCAGGATGCTCATCTATCACATTAAAGATTTTGTCTATATCTTTTTGCTGATAGTCGTAAAGTTCCTTATCAACTTTTTTGTCTTCTATTCCAAAGGTTTCCACCGCCATAATTTTTGTTCAAAACTGCAAGTTTGCAAAAATAGCTGATTTCTTAGGTTTAAAGAAATATTTGGGACAGAAATACGAATAAGCACCTCAAAAATGATTAAATTTAAGTATCATTTTTGCTCCCTCCGGCAGGTTTATTTTTTTCAAACTGTGTGATTATGAAGCTGAAAGGAGGAGCAAACGGAATTGGTTATAATACGATAAGCAATAATATTCTTTTTAAGGATTTTGATCAAAATATCTTGTCGGATATTGCTTCAAATTTCGTTGAAGAAACCTGGCCGGCACATACTTGCAGTAACTGCTCCAACTTAAAATACAAATTTCATATTATAATTTCGGGACGTTTAAAAGTATTTCAAACCGACAAAGAGACCGGCCGGGAGTTTACTTTATTTCTATTAATTCAGAATCAATTTTTTGATGTAATATCTCTAGTTGATAACTGCAACCATAAGATTTATTACGAATCTTTGGAGGAAGTAAAAATGCTTTCCACTCCTACTATTACCATGCGTAAATGGCTAAAAATGTATCCCCGGCTTAATGAAAGATTACTTACCTACATAAGTCAGCAACTTTTAAGCGTGGAAGATTACGCGGTTAATCATACTTTTTTTGATATTCCTGCCCGGCTTGCAAGGCTTATTTTAAAAAACCTTAATCATACATCACAAAAATTAGAGTATATAAACGATCTCTCGAATGAAGAAATTGCCAATTTAATAGGATCTATCCGGGCAATAGTAAACAGGCATTTTCAGGATTTCAAAAAAGAAGGAATTCTAAAAATAGGTAGAAAAGAAGTAGAAGTTATTAACCTTCCACTATTGCTCAAAAAAGCAACCAATCAATAATTAAAGAAATAAGTTAAATATCGTTAAACTCTGGTTTAATGCTACTTAAGTAGTTTTACTTCGAGTAATGCTAGATTATCTTTGGTGTTCAATTATTTATTAATCTCTAAATGAAACTATTATAAAAAAGCTTATCTTAAGCTTATTGTGTTTTGCCATTGCGGGGATGGTTTGTGCACAAGGTGTTATTAAGCTAGACGAATTAAAGATGGAATTTAATCCTACATCTTTAGAAATCGATGAGTCTTCAAATTCCCTAACATTTAAGGTTAGCGAAGACTATATAGGGCAATTTCATGCGAACCCTTTGAAATACGCTAAACAAAACTTCAGTATTGCAGATTTTATTGAGGCCAACCAGGGTAAAGATTTTAATAAATACACCGTGACCTTTGTTACTAGCAAGGGTACTTTAAGGGTTCATTACAATGAAGATGGAGAAATCACTTCCAGCAGTCAGCGCTTTATAGATGTTAATCTTCCTTATAAATCTATTGTGGAAATTTTAAAAGCTAATGAAGGGTATAAAATTATAAGTACCAAGCATTTAGCATATTCAAAATCCAGCTGGACTCCTGATAAGGAATATTACAAAGTAAAACTTGAAAATGGCAAAAACAGAAAAAATGTAAAAATGAATATTAGCAGAAATGCCTCAGGTGTGGCAGTTGCTACTTTAGAATAAAACAGGGTTTTTATTTTTACTCCGGAAGTTGTGTTTATCAACTCCCGGAGTATTTTTTTTAGTCAAAAATATTAGAAGATAAATAACGGTCTCCACGGTCGCAAACTATACTTACCACAATACCTTCCTCCAACTCGTTACATAATCTAACAGCCGCGGCAGTTGCACCTCCACTGCTCATTCCGGCGAAAATGCCTACTTCTGTAGCAAGCTTTTTGGTCATTGCCACAGCATCATCTTCGCTTACTTCCATAATACGATCTACCTTTTTTGGCGTAAATATTTTAGGTAAATAAGCTTCCGGCCATTTTCTTATTCCCGGAATTCGAGAATTATCGGTTGGTTGCACTCCTACAATTTGAATTTCTTTATTTTTTTCCTTTAAAAAGGTAGAAGTCCCCATAATGGTTCCAGTGGTTCCCATGGAAGAAACAAAGTGGGTTACTTTATGCCTGGTATCGTTCCAAATCTCTGGACCCGTAGTATTATAATGCGCCTGCCAGTTATCATTATTACTAAACTGATTGATCATAAAATAATCGCCACCCGCCATTTTCTCTTCCGCATAATCACGGGCGCCTTCAATACCTCCATCGGCATCGGTAAGTGTAACTTTAGCACCATAGGCACGCATAGTTTGTACGCGCTCTATTGTGGAATTTTCAGGCATTACCAATTCAATATCAAGCTTAAAAATTCTGGCTACCATTGCAAGGGCTATTCCTGTATTTCCGCTGGTGGCTTCAATAAGCTTGGTTTCCCTGGTGATATCTCCTCTATCTAAAGCGCTTTTAATCATATTATAAGCGGCGCGGTCTTTCACACTTCCGCCCGGATTCTGCCCTTCCAGCTTAAAATAAAGCTGAACCTTTGGGTTATCAACTAAAGTTTGCGCTTTTACTAAAGGTGTATTTCCTATGAGATCTAATATGGAATCGTTCATTACTTACTCGTATTTTTTATATTGATTTGAGGAGTGTGGGAAACCATGGAATTTTTAGGCACAGAAGCGGTTAGCCACACATTTCCTCCAATGATACTGTTGGGTCCAATAGTTGTTTCCCCGCCTAGAATAGTGGCGTTAGCATAAATAGTCACATTTTTTTCTATGGTAGGATGCCTTTTAATATTTTTTAAGTTACGATCTACATACAGTGCTCCAAGCGTAACTCCCTGGTAGATCTTTACATTATCTTCTATAACTGCAGTTTCTCCAATAACTACTCCTGTTGCATGATCTATAAAAAATGGAGTACCAATTTGAGCACCGGGATTAATATCGGTTCCTGTGAGTCCGTGGGCACACTCGGCCATTAAACGTGGTACAAGCGGAAGTCCGAATTTATAAAACTCATGACTAAAGCGGTAAATAGCAATGGCGAAAAATCCCGGGTAAGAAAGAATAACCTCTTCTATAGAATTTGCCGCAGGATCGTTTTTTGAGATCGCCTCGGCGTCTTTATTGAGCTTTTTTAAGATTCCGGGTAACATATCCAAATAATCCTGCCAAATGTCTCTACAGGGGGTATCTGGCTTCCAGCAAACCAGGTCTGCCAGTTCTTCAAAATCTTTTCCTAATTTCTTAATGTTCTCCTCTACCGGCGTCTCTTCATCAAACAACGTGTAAAAAAGATTTTTGGTAAAAGCTTCGGTTTTTTCTTTTATACTGAATTTTAGATTCGGTAGTTTTTTCTGTGCTTTTATCTTCTCTATAACTTCACTCTGACTCATTTAAAACTGCTATTTTAGAATGATAATCCTTGTTTTATTTCAAATGTAAACAATAGCAAATCAAATTGTATTTAAATTATTATAAATGCTTTCAATAAGCTTATATGATTTCTATTAGCTTATCATTTTTTAGAAATTTAAAGCCAAGTTAACACTTTCACAATTAACTAAAAACCAGTTTCTTATATTCATATCTTTATAATGTTAATCAATTAAATTTAATAACATGGCACAGCCAGGAAAACACAAAATGGAAGATGCAAAGAAGGAGCCCAAAAAACAGGCAGCACCTAAAAAGCAACCAGCCAAACATGAAAAATCCAAAAAATAAATTGGATTAAGTTTTAAATGAAAAAAACGTCAGGCCACCTCAAAAGGGGTGGCTTTTATATTTTATAGGAATTTAAAGCTATTGGCTATTAGAATTTTCTCTGTAAGCTTACCTTTGCCACTTTGAAAATTTTGAAAAACATACTTTGAAGGAATATTTTAATTTTTTACGCGGAAATTTTAAGAAAGTTAGTTTTGGATGGTTGCTTACCTTTTTATCAAGTTTTGGCCAAACCTTTCTTGTTTCCCTATATGTTCCCGAAATTGTTAAAGCCTTTGCCATTACCGAAGGAACTTTTGGTGCCATATATGCCGGTTGTACCGTAGCGGCTTCAATAATTATGTTAAGCGTTGGCCATACCGTAGATCATAAACCGGTAAAAAAAGTTACGGCCTTTACCGTTTTAAGCCTGGGACTGTCCAGTATTTTACTGGGACTTTCCTATCACATTGCGGTACTTTTTGTTGCTTTAATTGGGCTTAGGTTATGCGGCCAGGGACTAATGAGCCATATAAGTATGACCATTATCTCTAAATACTTTGATAAAAACCGCGGAAAAGCACTCAGTATTTCTTCATTAGGCTATTCTATGGGAGAAGCAGTATTCCCGATAATTATCACCTCAATTATCGCATTTTTTGATTGGCGAATTGCGGCAATAGTTAGTGGTGTGGCCTTACTACTATATTTAATAAAGTTGAAGTTTACTAATCTACTGGATTTTGACCAACAACTTTCTACCGAGGGAAAACCATCTACCTGGTCGCTTTTAAAGGATTACAAAGATGTAGTTTTAGATAAGCGCTTTGGAATTATGATGCCTGCCAGTTTTATTTTGAGTTTCACCAACACGGCTATTTTCTTTTATCAGTATGTTTTTGTTGAAGATAAAGGCTGGTCACCACAACTTTACGCGACATTTTTCACGGTTTATGCGATCTCAAGATTTTTATTTTCTTTAATCGGAGGAACCTGGGTTGATAAATTTAGTGCGAAAAAAATGTTTCGGGTTTATCTAATCCCAATGACATTAGGATTAATTCCTTTTGCTTTAATGGATAGTATTATTGGAGCGCTTCTATTTTTAATTACTGCAGGAATTACCGGCGGAATGGCAGGTACGGTTAAAACTTCTCTTATCGCCGAAATCTACGGAACCGAAAAAATGGGCGCCATTAGAAGTGTCTTCACGATGTTTATGGTAATTAGTACCGCCTTAGGCCCGTTACTGGTTGGATTTATGATTGATGGTAATTTCGATTTTAGTACTATTATGCTTCTATTATTCGCGGCAATGCTATTAATTAGCCTAAATTCACAACGAATAAAGAATATTACAAAAGTTTCAACGCTTTAAACTAAAAGATCCTTTAAGCGTCTTAAAGCCTTCGATTTTAATGTGATACCAATAATCGTTAGATGGAAGATCGCGGCTTTTTAAGGTGCCATTCCATTTGAAATTTTCCCCGGCTCCTGCTTTTAATAACTTACCATACCGATCAAAAATTCTTATTTCTGAAGAAGGAAAATATTCGAGTCCGTTGATGCTAAAAGTATCATTATAACCATCCCCGTTGGGAGTTATGAATTTTGGAATCACAATATGCGGAAATTCCCTGGTTACCGTATTACAGGCAGAAAGATCGCGCATATAAACCGTATAAATTCCACCGGGAACAGCAGTGAATATATTTGAAGTTTGATAAGAATTCTCGTCTAAAGAATATTCAAAATCACCTTCATTAACAGGGGTTACAATAATATTCCGCAAATCAGAATTTACGCTTTCTATCTCCGCAATATCTACCGGCATAACTTCAAAATTCTTCGTGGTAGAACAATCTTCAGACGTAGTAAGGATCACGCTATAATTCCCGGGTGTATCTATTTCAATTTCTTCTGTAGTCTCGCCGGTAGACCATTCGTAAGTAAGTCCGGTTAAACCGGCATTCAGAATAAGATTTCCACCATCACAAAGTTGTAAAACTTCATCTTCTACCTGCGGACTTTCATTTATAGTAAAATTAATAGCTATACGTGAACTAGGTTTACAATCAAAACCTTTATTGATAGCTTCAACAAAATATATCCCTTGTGCTTCAGGCAAGTAGGAATTGGTATTTTCGGCGATAAGGTTGTTATTTTCATCATACCAATTTGCGGTTTCATTTTCTTCAACTTCCACATTTAATTCAGGAATTTTCTCGTCGCTACAAATACTAACATTGCCATCACCTTCCGGTGGATTAGGAGTTTCTAGAATATTTACAGTAAAGATTTCAGAGACAGAACTGCATAAATTAGTGTTTAAATTCACCGGATCTTCAGCCACTTTTACCCTAAAATATCGAGTTGCATTTAAAGCTGAAGTATTGTAAACTTCATCATTTTCACCCGGTATATCGCTCCAATTTTCATTATCATTACTTTCCTGCCATTGGTATGCGTGTGAGTTGTATACCGAAAAATCTGGTGTAGCTTCAAGGCTAAGACTTACCGGGGCATCTTCAGCACAAACGTCTAATCTGTTAATTCCATTTTCTGAAGTCACTGTAGTAAGATCGCCGCAAGACCTAAAGATTATATCATCTATGGCCAGGTCATTTCCGCAGCCGCCTTCTCCATTATTAAACATTTTAAGAATAACAGCCTCTTGCCCTGGTTCGGTTTGAAAAGTAAGCGCATATTGCTCCCATTCGGGAGAATTTAGCGAGGGAATATTCCCGGTGTTTCCTTCTTTTAATAAATTGGAATCGGTTTCGTCCCAAATCTCAAACCGAACATTTATAGGAATTCCTCCATTTTCACAAACCATACTGGACCTATCGTAAACATTCATTAGAAAAGCTGAAAACTCATAAGTGGTGTTTTCGCAAAGTCCGGAAATCTCTGTTCGGTAAAAACGGCCGGAATTGAATGAAGCATTTACAATTAAAGCGTTACGGTTAGAAACCGTATTAGGTGGTAAACTCGAATGCCATGAAGTAATAAAATTCCCAATCTGGTTGGAGACCGTATACTCCCCATCTTGAGGATCCTGATTTACGTAACTATAACTGGTAGTGCCGGGAGGAAGTTCTGCAGCAGCTTCAAAATCTTCGTGAAAAATGGGATCGCCCTTACTGCCTTCACAAAAACCTAGTTGGGCATAACTGTAATTGCAAAGAAGAAGTAAAAAGAAAAGAAGTGAAAATCTCATTTTCTCAAAAGTACGTAATTACGGTGCATCCTGAAATTGCATTTCAATTTTTTCAAACCTGTAAGCGTTAGGCCAGTTCTGTCTTTCGGCTTCGGCAGCAATTTTTAGAATTCTAAGTTTAAATTCTGCTAAAATTCCTTCTTTCAGAATAAACTTCACCGCTTCTTCAAAAGATTTGAACATACTTTTACAAAAAGCTTCCTTTAAATTGCTCTTTTCCTCAGCAAAGGTTTGGGCAATTTCAATATTAAAAAGCATTAGATCTGCGGTTAAATGCGGTTCTACACCAAGTTGCTTAAAATGTTTTATTTCTTTTTGCGCAACAGATCTTCGGGCTTTTGGTTTGCGCCTGGTTTCAGGAAAATATTCTTTAGAAATCTTTAGTTTAGACTTCCGCATTAATTCTTCCTCTCTAGGATTAAAAACAAAGTCGTAAAAAACTTTTACCGGCTTAAAGCGCTCATAAAGATCTACGATTTGCTCTTCTAATTGCTCTTTATCTAAATCCTGGAGGTATTTTTTTAACTGGCGTTTACTCATTTAGCTGAATTTTGTTTTCGCTATGGTTTTTTGAAGATTTTCTGAAATTTCTAATAACCATTGTACCTGGCTGCTTACCAATTGTGCTTCCTGCAATCTTAGTTGTACATCTCTTTGATCATTTTCGGGTTTTTCTTTTAATTGATTTTCCCTTTCTGCAAGTAGCTTTTTATAGGTTTTAAGTAAAGCTGAAGCCGCCTTTTCGGTTCGGGCAGGATCAAGGTCTTTTAACTCCTGAGTGTCTTCGAGACCTTTTTTAGCATTTTCCAGGTTTGTACAAATATGAGAAACAAAAATCTCGAAATTTTTGGAAGCCGCTGTAGTTTTATGGTTTTGAATAAAGGTTCCCAAAGAAGCCAAAGCCGAAAGGAAAGTTTGATTTAAGCCAACAATTTTATAAAGTTGGCCCAATTCTTTTTGTTTGAATTTTGGCTCCTGTGTCATTCTTTGAAAAGACGCGCTTAAATTCCCCATTTCCAGAAAAGCTTTTTTCCTGGAAAGTTTATAAGACGTAGGTAAAGTTCCTTTCTCGTGGTAAAAATTATCAATTTCTTCCAGGTATTTTTTATTCGCGCTAATACTTTCTTTAATCACACTTTTAATATGCTGTGATTCCCAGGCCGGCCACAGCAGAAGATTTCCCAGGGCAGCGAGGCCGGCTCCCAAAATAGTATCTATAACCCTAAACTGAATTACATTGAAAACATCTGGTTTTAAAAGCGAATAAATAAAAATAATACTTAGCGTAATAAACACCGCCGCTGTACGATAATTTCGTTGTAATAATGAAAAAGCCAGCGTAAGGGAAAACAACCCAAGAATACCATAAACGACCTGGTTCTTAATTACAAATACAATTCCCAGGGCAATTACAGCACCTATTAGTGTTCCCACAATTCGCTGTTTAGATCTATCTTTGGTGAGTCCGTAATTAGGACGCATAATCACTACGATGGTAAGGATTATCCAGTAAGCATTTTCAAATGAAAAATATAATCCGATGCTAAAACCTATTAAAACTACAATGGCCAGCCTTAAAGAATGTTTAAAAATTGGAGAACCAAAATTAAAGTTCTCTACGAGTAGTTTAGGGTCATAATCCTGCGGGGTGATAAACTGTGAAACTTCCTTATTCTTTAATAAACCAGGTTCCCGAGTATCCAAATTATGCAAAACCCTCACTATGGTATTGATCTTTTGGCCTTGCTTTTCTAAATAATCGAATAAATTTTGAAGCAGAAATGCTTTTTCGGTATTTTCTGAAGAAATTAGTACCCGCACTTCTTTAAAGTTTTCTTCTATTCCTCTTAAGTACTCCCGAATTTCTTTGGTGGAAGATTCTTTCTTCTTCTCAATTACTACTGAAATTTCATCCAACTGAAAAGCGATCTTTTTAATTAGTTTTTTAAAGCGTTCCAGTAATTCCCGGTCTTCCCCAAGGACTTCGTCCATCTTTTTATAATCTACAGGATTGGCCATCGCCAACTCTAAAATATCTACCAATTCTATAAAAATCAGCAGTCTTTTTCGCGCATAATTGGAATTTCCGGAAGCTCGTCTCGCGGTAATAAGTAGGTTTCGAAGACTTTCGTGTTTCTCGTTGAGATCGCTTTGTAATAAGAATAGTTCTTTCTGAAGTTTTTCTCTTTCGGCGGTTTCGGTAAGTAAATGCGCCCTTGTTTTTAGGTATTTCGCAGTTAGCTCCAGGCATTCGGCTAAAAGTTGCTCGGTATGGTGTTTCGGGTTTATGGAAGTCCAAAGATTGCTTAAAAGCAAATACCACAAACCACCACCTGTAATAAGAAGGCCTCTTTCCCACGGAAGAATTTCCGTGGAAATATTCGCAAAACTCAATACAATGGCAAATAAACCTGCAAAAGCAACCAGCGAAGCTCTAAAACCATAAACAGCCAAATAAGCAATGCCAAACATTAAAAGGCCTAAAAGCGGTAAAACCAGCCACAGGTATGCCGAAGCATAAGCCATAATTACTGAGACAATTCCCGCAAGGGAAGCAGCTAAAATTACTCCAATATTCCTATGTCTAAAACTTCCGGGAATGTCACTGGGCGAACTTAACAAAGCACCCATTGCCAGAACGGTACCTATCTCAAAATTTCCCAATCCGATAAAAATTCCAACAGGAGAACCTATAGCCACCGTAAGCACCATAGCTTTAGAAAAGTCGGTGCTTCTTAGGTATTTCAGGAATTCCTGCCAGTAATTAGGGATAATATTGGGCAAATCTTATGCTTTTATTTCGGTAAAGTTACGGTGTATTATAGATTATATACTATTCCTTTAAAAAATCATAACATTTAGTCGATAATAGAGATTCAAATAGTGTAGAAGTTAATTTAAATATCATTTTCAGCATTCAGGCATTTGAGGCCTGTCCCAAACTAATTTTTTAAAAATTCAATATAGTTCTTATTAATAGGTAATGATTTTAAGTTTAAATTAATAAATGTGAGTTGCAGGGTTCTGATCTTCGCAGTAATTTGAACAGTAAATGAAATCTCGAGATTTAAAATAGGAGATCAATAAATTAAAATAAGATTTAAGATGAATAAGAGCATACTATTAAAAAACCGACCAAAAGGAAAGCCAGCGCTTTCAGATTTTGAAATTACCGAAATTGAAAAGCCTTCACCTAAAGATGGAGAAATTTTATTGCAGACGAAATATATTTCGGTAGATCCTTACTTACGCGGAAGAATGCGCGATGAAGAATCTTATATTCCTCCTTTTGAATTAAACAAGCCCATAGAATCTATGTTGGTTGCTGAAGTTATTGAAAGCAAAAACAAGGATTTTAAGACTGGAGATGTTCTGAGCGGAATGTTGAAATGGGAACTTTTTCAAACACACACGGGTGAAAATTTGAATAAAATTGACACTAATTTGGCCAAACCAAGTGCCTACCTGGGCATTTTAGGTTTAACCGGGCTAACCGCTCATTTAGCATTGAAACACATTGGAAAACCTGAAAAAGGAGAAACTCTTGTTGTTTCAGGAGCTGCCGGTGCGGTGGGAAGTGTAGCCGGACAAATTGGCAAAATTAAAGGCTGCAGAGTTGTTGGAATTGCAGGAAGTGATGAAAAGATTGATCATATAAAGGAGAAATTCGGCTACGATGCAGGCATTAATTATAAGACCACGGACAATATGCAAAAAGACATTGAGAAAAATTGTCCCGATAGCGTAGATGTATATTTTGATAATGTAGGTGGTGAAACTCTGGACGCAGTTATGATGAATATTAATCGTTTTGCCCGAATTATAAATTGTGGTGCGATTTCTATTTATAACGAAAAAGGTATGCCAACCGGCCCGAGACTTGAAGGTATTATGATCAAAAAAAGTGCTTTAATGCAAGGTTTTTTAGTGCGTAATCATTTTGAAGAATTTGAAAGTTCTATTAAAGAATTAGCAGGATGGTTAAATGAAGGAAAGCTTAAATACGATGAAACTATTGTAAAAGGTTTCGATAAAACTCCGCAGGCATTTCTAGATCTTTTTGAAGGAAAAAACACCGGAAAAATGGTGGTTGAAATCTAGAACATTTAAAAAATTAGACCTAAAAAAAGCGTGTTTGGCAATTCTTCCAAACACGCTTTTTTAATTGATAAGGAGCTTAATTTATTGCTCCTGTTCTGTTGGCATGATATATACATCATTAATGTTAGCTCTTTTAGGCTGACTTAAAGAATAATAGATTGCTTCAGCAATATCTTCTGCCTGTAGTGGAGTTAACTCTTTAAACATTGGCTCCATATCTTTCTTGATCTCATCATCGGTAATGGTATCTGTTAATTCTGTAGACACAAATCCTGGATCTATTGAAGTTACGTTTATTCCGTAATGAGGAGCTAATTCTGCTCTAAGTCCTTCAGTAAACATTTTTACCGCTGCTTTGGTAGCGCAATAAACAGCTCCACCAGGGTAATATTTATGTGCTGCACTAGAAGAAATATTAATAATATTTCCGCTTTTTTGCTCCATCATAGTTGGTAGCACTGCAGAAACACCATTGGTTACCCCTTTAATATTTACATCTATCATCTTATCCCACTCATCGGTATGTAGATTCTTAACGTAAGAAAGTGGCATTAAACCGGCGTTGTTTATAATTCCGTCAATGCTTCCGAATTCTTCTAAAGTTGAGGAAACAACTTTTTTAAAATCTTCTTTGTTAGTAACATCTGCCGGAACAACTAAAGCCATTCCACCATTTTTCACGATCTCATCTTTTAAAGAATTCAATCTATCTTCACGGCGTGCACTTAATACAACATTAGCGCCTTCCTGAGATAATTTTTTTGCGGTAGCTTCTCCAATTCCACTAGAAGCACCGGTTATAATAATTGTTTTTCCTTTAATACTCATAATCTAATTTTTTTTTGGTTTTACTCAAAATTAATGCAGAGTATAGTAACCACCGAGCAATTTTAGATTTTTAGTATGGGTTTAACTGCATAGGCTAACATGCATCAATATTTGACTCTAAAAGCTCTTAAAAAATTGGGAAAATTAGTCTTGTAAATACTCGGTGATTTCTTTTACGGTAGCCCGGGCACTACGTCCAACGCCAATTAAAGTAGCAGAAGCGTAGCCGGTCCACCCACCATAACCCACTAGCCAAAGTCCGGTAGTGTTTTTAGCTCTGGTTCCATTTGTTTTAATTTTACCCTTAGAGTCGGGATCAACTACCTTGTTTAAATGATTGGTAGCATAATGAAAACCGGTACACCAAATCACAAGGTCAAAATCCTCTTTAGTTCCATCTTCCCAAATAACGCCATTTTCGGCGAACTCCGTGAAACTCCCTTTGGTTTTAAGCACTCCCCTCTCCCGGGCTTCTTTAACTGTTGGCACCATAACGATATTTCCGAGGTTATAGGCTGCGGGATCGAATTTCTTCCCTTCCTTTTCGGCTTTATATTTAGCCGTAGCTACATTAAAAAGTACTCTGCCATCTACATCGTCTGGCAAATATTCGGGATCTTTTAAAGTTGCCCAACTGGCATTTGCAACTTTAGAAACTTCAGCTAAAATTTGTGCTCCAGAGTTACCTTCCCCAACGATAAGCACCTTCTTATTCTTAAGATCATCTGTATTCTTATATTGAGCTGAATGAATCTGTTTTCCGCGGAAATTATCTATTCCTTTTATCTTCGGAATAAAGGGAGCCTTCCAGGTGCCGGTTGCTGAAATTACTGTTTTTGCTAAAAAATCTCCTACTGAAGTTTTAAGCTCAAATACACCTGATTCTTTTTCTACAGTTTCAACCTTTACCGGGCGCTTAATCGGAAATTCATAACGCTCTTGGTACTTGCACAAATAATTAATTACGTGATCCCTGGGTGGAAAGCCATCCTCGTTCTTAGGCATTAGCCAACCCGGAAGTGAAGATTGATCTGCCGGGGAGAAAAGTCTTAGAGAATCCCAGGTTTTTTGCCAGGCACCACCACAGTTTTCCTGCTCATCAAGTATTAAATAATTCAGTTTTGTTCTTCTTAAATAATAAGCGCAGGCGAGTCCGCTTTGGCCACCTCCAATTATTATTACATCGTAAACTTCAGCCATTATGCTAATTTTTCTTTAGGATAATATTTCTGTTTCAACCAAAACGCGACACTTACCAAACCAATTAAAACCGGAACTTCAACCAGTGGACCAATAACTCCCGCAAAAGCCTGCCCGCTATCAATTCCGAAAACAGCAATCGCTACGGCTATAGCGAGTTCAAAATTATTCCCGGTTGCGGTAAATGAAATAGAAGCATTCTGCTTATAACCCGCGCCGAAATATTTAGACACAAAAAAGCTTATAAAAAACATCAATATAAAATAAACTACCAGTGGAATAGCAATTAAAACAATATCTACCGGGATTTCTACGATGGTTTCACCTTTAAGGCTAAACATCACTAAAATTGTAAATAAAAGTGCAATAAGGGTTAGTGGTGAAATTGCCGGAAGAAACTTTTCTTTATACCACGCTTCTCCTTTTGCTCTTACCAGGAATAACCGACTTAAATAACCTGCCAGGAATGGAATACCAAGGTAGATAGCCACGCTTTCGGCAATTGTACCTATAGAAATATCTACAATAGCACCTTCAAACCCAAAATATGGCGGTAAAACAGTGATAAAGAGCCAGGCATAAAAACTATAGAAAAACACCTGAAAAATACTATTTAAGGCAACCAAGCCGGCTCCATATTCGCTGCTTCCTTCCGCGAGATCGTTCCATACTAAAACCATAGCGATACACCGCGCAAGGCCAATTAAAATAAGACCAACCATATATTCGGGATGATCCTGGAGGAAAATAATGGCGAGGAAAAACATTAAAATAGGACCTATAATCCAATTTAATAATAAGGAGACGCCAAGAATTTTTATATTTTTAAAAATACTGGGTAAGTACTTATAATTTACTTTGGCTAAGGGCGGATACATCATTAAAATTAATCCAATGGCTATAGGAATATTGGTAGTGCCTATACTATAAGAATCTATAAAGCCGGCACTTTGTGGTATATAATAGCCAATGGCTACCCCTATAAACATTGCCAGGAAAATCCAAAGAGTTAGAAATTTATCAAGAAAACCCATTTTTTTTCGAGCCATAACTAGATAGAATTTTTATTCAGAAAGAAGATTTGAAATTTTGCACAAGAATAATGCTGCTAAGTTCTGTTACGCTTTTCGCGAATTAGCAACACTCATCTTTATTCGGAATATGAGTATCAAGGAAACTATGAAAAAGCTGCTTTACCTCTGCCCACTTTTCAGTATTGATACAATAGCAAACCCGCGTTCCTTCTATATCTCCTTTTATTAGGCCAATATTCTTTAATTCTTTTAAATGTTGTGAAATGGTAGGCTGCGCCAGCCCCACTTCCTGAACCAGATCGCCGCAAATACAAGATTTTGATTTTATAATTTCCTGTAGAATAGCAATTCTTGCAGGATGACCCAAAACTTTAGCGATTCCTGCCAGTTCGTTTTGAGATGGAGTGAATATTTCAGATTTTGTAAGACCCATTTTAAATTGTTTATTGCAATATTACGATAAATACAGAGCTAAAAAAAGAGGTTTTATAATTAAACTTACAAAACCTCTTTTTTAAAATATTTATATCTTATTTCTGAGGTGGTTGCGATGGCCTTACCTCTATTTTACTTGGTAGTGTACGCTTATTCATTTTTAAAAGATCTACCACTAATTCGCCAATATCTTCCGGTTGAATTTTCCAGGCGTCTTCTGCATTTGGAGTGTGATCGTTAAAATGAGTGGCTACAGAACCCGGCATAATGGTACTTACATTAATTCCTTTTTGTCTAAGATCTAACATCACTGCCTGAGTAAATCCTGTTAAGCCAAATTTACTGGCGTTATAAGCAGCTCCTCCGGCAAAAAAGTTAGTTCCCGCAAGACTGGAGATAGTAATAAGGTATCCTTTAGATTTTTCTAAAGCAGCTAAACTGGACTTCACGCTATAAAAAACTCCGGTTAAGTTGGTATCTATTGTTTCCTGCCATTTTTCTGGAGATAATTCGTCTATAGATCCAAAGTGTCCAATTCCGGCATTTGCCACCATAACATCCAGTTGTCCAAATTTATCTATTGCAGCTTTTACTGCTTTTTCCTGACTTTCATAATTTCTTACATCGGCTTCAAGACCTAGGGCATCAGTAGCGCTTAATTCTTTAGCGGCTTTTTCAGCAGCTTCTTTAGATCTACTTGTAATAGCCACCTTCATTCCCAAATCTAATAGCGATTGGGCCACGCCGTAACCAATACCTTTACTTCCACCGGTTATAAATGCAACTTTTCCTTTTAATGAACTCATAGTATTTTTTATTTTTTTGATTGAGTTAAAGCTACTAAACAATGTAATTTTGCTGAAATCTATAGAACTAAGATATTGTTAATTTTAATCAAGCTGGAACAGGCGGGTTTGTCGCCCATTATTTTTCGGTTTAAATAATCTTTATCACAATGCCTATGCTTATTACCTAATTGATTTGTACTTAATTTCTTTGTTAAAATGTTTTATAAAACCACGAAAGCAGTACATTTGCAAAAAATAGTATAACCTGATTAACTTATTTTCTCTTGAATAATATTAAAGCCCAAAAATTACTCAATAAGATTCAGCGTGATTTAATGCGCAATGGAATAATTACCAATACCCTGGTAAACGACCTGAAAGAATTAAGAACCCTTGTTGTAGAAGAAGGTCAGCCTTTATTGGCAAAAACCATCAGGTTAACTTTTGAACACGTAGAAGCTTACGATTCTTTTAATATTGCGATCCCAGAAGATGATCCGGTAGAGGAAGGTAAAGAAGCACCTTTACAGGAAGAAGCAACTGGGCAGGAAAGTCTTGATTATCTACTTTCTTTAATGGCAGATCCTTCTAACCGTGTAAATGAATTGGAGTTACGTGAATACGTAAAAGCTTTCAATGAATATGCTGAAGAAAACTAGATCTTAGCTTGAAAGAGTAAACTGGTCTGGTATTTGAATATTAGTCGGCATAAAAAACCTTATTGAACTACCTCGATAAGAAATCCTGGGGTAACCCATAAGGCATTAAGCTGAGATAATTAAAGGAGCCGATATATAAATCGGAATATTTAAATCTCGCTTAGTGAGTAAATTGCTAAAGGAGAATTTGATGAAGAAAGATGCGAAATCTAAAAAGAAGTCGCGCATACGCTTATTGCACCAGTATTATAGTTATACCGGTTTTTACAGCTTTGTTTGGAAAAGTGTAAAAAAAGCAATTTTACCCATAGTTTTATTTGTAGCAGCGCTTTGGGCAATAGATCGTTGGGTGCTGGATATTGAGCAAATGCTGGTAACGGTAACCGAAACTTATTCGCCGCTAGGTATTATAAGTGTTTTCTTTGCTTCAGAATCTTTACTGGGATTAATCCCGCCAGAACTATTTATAGCATGGTCTGGCAAATCTTCCAGTCCAATTCTATACCTTTCTTTACTGGCACTGGCTTCTTACCTAGGAGGTGTAATTTCTTACTTTATAGGTCGCTGGATGACTAAGATCCCGGCTGTACACGAAGCTATTGAAGTAAAAATGGCACAACATATTAAAAATACCCGAAAATGGGGCGGATTTTTAATTATAGTGGGTGCCCTACTCCCAATTCCTTTTGCGATGACGAGTATTGCAGCGGGAATTATAAAATTTCCATTTCCCAGTTATCTTATGTTTGGTTTACTGCGTTTTGTAAGATTTTACCTGTACGCCCTGGTTATTTTTGAAATGGTTTAAAGATTTTTACTTTAAATATTTCGCTAAACAGATCTTTTAAACCCTATATTTAAAACATTTAAATTTTTCAAAATTCATAATTTTGAACCTTTAAAATTTTCCCAAGTCTTCGTTTAACCGTTTTCAAAGAATTAAATTTAGTTTACTAACCAAACAAATTCTTAAGAAAATGGACTCTAAATTAAAGAAAATGGCCCGGGTGGGTTATGTTGCTAAAGCTACTGTTTATGGCATTATGGGGATACTCACTTTTCTCGCTGCATTTAATATGGGCGGTCAAAAATCCAGTAATTTACAGGTAATCAAATTTTTGGAAGACCAAGCATTTGGAAATGCCTTACTGGTTTTAATAGGTCTTGGTCTTTTGTGCTACTCGGCCTGGCGATTTATTCAGTCCATTCAGGACCCTGAAAATATTGGAGAAGATAAAAAAGGGAAAGGAAAACGTGTTGCTTATTTTATTAGTGCTGTTTTATACCTGGGCCTGGCCGTTTATGCATTTATGACGTTAATAAACGCCGGATCATCTTCAGGTGGCAGCTCTGGTGGTGGAATTACCGGAACCCTTGGTGTGGTGGTTTTTGCAGTAATTGGCGCCGGACTGGCCATAGCCGGTATCTTTCAGTTTAAAAAAGCGAAAACTAAAGAGTTTTTACAAGATTTTGGCTATGATTCTATTAGCGATGAAAAGAAAAGAAAGACTATTAAAAATACCGGTTATCTTGGCTTAATTGCTCGTGGAATTATCTTTGCCGTGCTAGCTTATATCTTTATAAGAGGAGCCCTGGCATCAAATACTTCAAATATGAAAGGTACTACCGATGCCTTTTCGTTTTTACAGGAATCACAATATGGCTCATGGTTAATGGGAGTAGTAGCTGCCGGTTTTGTATGCTATAGTATTTATGTTTTCATGCTGGCCAGGTATAGAAAATTTAAAGCATGATGTTTTGTTAAACCCCTACCAAGAACTCGTTAAAACTAATTATTGGACTGATATTTCTATGTAATTTCGATTGAAATAACCAATAAAAAAATAATTATGTTAACGATCATTTTGAATATTCTATTACCGCCATTAGCCGTATTTATGAAACACGGTTTAGGCGTAACCTTTTTGATAAGTTTATTACTAACCGCGCTAGGATGGATTCCCGGTGTAATTCACGCTTTTATTGTGAATGGTACGCGGTAAGTTATAAGGAAAGCATAAAAAAGGTCTGGAGAAATCTCCAGACCTTTTTTTATGTTTAAAATTTAATGATAAAACTAATTATCTTCTTTTTCTCTTCTCACCACTTCTTTTTGCCAATCCCAGGCGCTTTTTAAAGCTTCGTCTAAATGCTTTTCAGTTTTCCAACCCAATTCTTCGTTGGCCTTTTGTGTATCAGCATAAGCAGCAACAATATCGCCCTCTCTTCTTCCTACAATTTTATAAGGTAGTTTTTCTCCTGTAGAACGCTCAAAAGAATTAATAACTTCTAAAACCGAACTTCCTTTTCCTGTTCCCAGGTTAAATACTTCAAAATTGCTCTTTTCTCTATTTTGTTGAAGCCGTTCTAAAGCCACCACGTGGGCTTTTGCCAGGTCTATAACATGAATATAATCCCTTATACAAGTACCATCTTCGGTTGGGTAATCATCTCCAAATACTGATAATTCTTTTCTTTTGCCAATGGCGGTTTGGGTAATAAAAGGAATTAAATTTTGCGGAGTTCCTATGGGTAATTCTCCAATTTCTGCACTTGGGTGGGCTCCAATAGGATTAAAATACCTCAGAGAGATCGCTTTAAAATTCTTGTTTATTTTAGCCGTATCAATAAGGATCTCCTCTCCTATTTGCTTGGTATTTCCGTAGGGAGATTCAGCTTTTTTAACCGGTGCATTTTCGGTTATAGGCAAATTATCGGCCTGGCCATAAACGGTACAGGAAGAACTAAAAATAAAATAAGCATTATCTTTTTGCTGTAACTCCTGAAGCAAATAAATTAAACTGGACAGGTTGTTTTCGTAATAAAGCAAAGGATTTTCTACACTTTCACCAACCGCCTTAGAAGCAGCAAAATGAATTACTCCTTCAATATCTGGGTATTTTTCAAAAAATTCTTTTACCTCTGTTTTATTCCGTAGGTCAATATTTTCAAAAGCCGGAGTCTTTTGTGAGATTTTTGTAATTCCCGCAAGCACATCTATAGAAGAATTAGACAAATTATCTATAATCACTACTTCGTGACCTTTTTCCTGAAGTGCTACCACCGTATGAGAACCTATAAAACCAAGTCCGCCGGTTACCAATATTCTAGAGCTCATTTTTTATCCTTTTATTTTATATGCAAATTAAAAAAAAGGAATTTCTTATTACGGCTAAAAACATATTAATTACAATCATCAATTATTAAAAGGAAAACACGATTCTAAAACACAAAATTCTCTATAAAACCTATCTTTGCAATCTAAATTTTTAGTTATGTCCTTAGAAAAACAAAAAAAGGTTTTTAAATACGTGAGTATCCTGGAAGGACTTTCGTTCCTGCTATTACTATTTATCGCAATGCCGCTTAAATATATTTGGAGTATGCCGCAAATGGTACAACAAGTAGGAATGGCTCATGGAGTGCTTTTTATTGCTTATGTAATTGGTGCTATTTGGTTATTTAGACCACTAAACTGGAATTTTAAAGAATTACTAGTAGTTCTTGGTTGCTCGCTGGTTCCTTTTGGTCCTTTTTACGTTGAAAAAAAATATCTGTAACCTATGGATTTAGAGGAAGGATTTAAAAATTTAATTTGTCTTTTTGAAAATTTTCTAATAGACCAGGGCGTAAACTCTACAGTAGCACTTTATCTAAATTTGTTACTGAATATCCTTATCCTTATTCTTATCATAATAGGGGTCAATTACCTGATCAAAAATTTTGTGATCACAGCTTTCAAAAGTTTTAGTGATAAAACCACCACTTCATTTGACGATTACCTCATAAAAACCAGGTTTCCTAAATATATAGGACAAATTCTTCCTATACTCATAATATATCTTACTGTTCCCTATATTCTGCTGGAGTTTCCCCTGGCAGTAAAAGCATTCTATTTTGTTATAGACATTTATATTATAATTCTGGTTGTTTGGATTATAAGAAGCATTTTACGCGGCACAAAGGGCTATCTGCGAACTTTAGAATCTTTCCATGACAAACCGGTAGAAAGTTATATGCAAGTAGTAATGATCATTGTTTGGTTATTTGCGCTACTTTTTATTGTTGCAGAAATCACCGGTAAAGATGTTATAAACTTTATTATTTCCCTGGGTGCCGCCTCAGCGATCTTATTGCTCATCTTTAAGGACACCATCTTAGGATTTGTGGCCTCTATTCAGGTTAGTGTAAACGATATTGTGAGAATTGGCGACTGGATCACTTTTAGCAAATATGGCGCCGATGGTACGGTAACCGAGATCACGCTGGCTACGGTTAGAGTTCAGAATTTTGACAATACATTTACCTCTATTCCTACCTATAGTTTAATTTCTGAATCATTTCAGAATTGGCGTGGAATGCAGGAATCTCCGGGAAGAAGAATTAAACGCTCGGTTTTTATTAAGCAGAACTCTGTGAAATTTATTTCTTCTGAAGATTTTGAAAAGTATAAGAACATTCAAATGATCTCCTCCTACCTGGAAGATCGGCAGAATGAAATCAATGAATATAACGCAAATCATAAAGTGGATACAAAGCTTCCTTTAAATGGAAGAAACCAAACCAACCTGGGAATTTTTAGAAAGTATATAGATACTTATCTAAATAACCATTCTGCGGTTCACAAAGAGATGTACATTATTGTAAGACATCTGCAACCCACAGAACACGGTATTCCTATAGAGGTGCTTTGCTTTAGCCGGGATAAACGTTGGGAGAATTTTGAATATATTACTGCCGATATTTTTGACCACGTAATTGCGGCCGTATCTTATTTTGATCTTAAATTATATGAGGCTCCATCGGGTGACGATATTCGGGATTATTTTTCTAAACAAATTGGGCAGGATATTGATTCTAAATAGAATTCCAAACTTTTTTAGACCTAAATCTAAAAGCAATTTAGTTCAGAATTAACAGGTAATTTTAATTAAACGTTTATCTTCCCCGGCATAAAGCAACCAATAAAATTATGACATTAAAAGGATTTCTTCAGGTTTTCGGGATTATAGCGGTACTAATGACACTTGTTCCACTAATCGCAGCCGACTTTTGGTGGATAAGAATTTTTGATTATTTGCACATTCAACTAACCCTCCTTACCCTTACCGCAATTGCGGCCTATTTTATAAGATTTGATATTAAGAGAACCGAAGATTATATTTTTATGGTCGTGCTTTTAGCCTGTTTTCTATTTCAGGTGGTGAAAATCTATCCTTATTTTCCTCACGGAAATTACGAAGTTGGCGATGTTTCCGAAGAAAATTTTAGCAATAAGTTTAGTCTTTACGCGGCCAATGTGTTGCAAAAAAACGAAAATCCAGATTTGGTTATAGCAGATATTAAAAAACAAAATCCGGATGTTTTACTCTTCACCGAGACTAATACACGCTGGAAGAATGATCTTGCAGAAATCACTGCCTCATATCCTTATAAGGTTGAAGCTCCGCTAGATAATACTTACGGAATGTTATTCTATTCAAGATTACCGCTTAAAAATCCGCAGGTTCGTTATTTGGTAGACGATAGTATTCCTTCTATTCACAGTATCCTGGAATTAAGATCTGGTAAAGAAATCATGTTTCACGCTATTCACCCCACACCTCCAATGCCGCAACACAACCCTTCTTCTACAGATAGGGATGCAGAGATGATGAAAGTGGCATTAATGGCCAGAGATTCTAAACTGCCCGTTTTAGTAGCAGGAGATTTTAACGATGTGGCATGGTCTGCTACCACGGCCCTATTCCAAAATGTGGGTGGTTTATTAAATACTAGAATTGGGCGAGGTTTTTATAATACTTTTGATGCCGGTAGCTCTATAATGCGCTGGTCCCTGGATCACGTTTTTGTAACCGAAGAATTTAGAGTAGCCGATTTTAGAGTGGGAAGCAAAATAGATTCAGATCATTATCCGCTTTATATAGAACTTAATCTTGAGCCTGAAAGAGCCGAAGAGCAAAAGCCAGAACCTGCTACAGAAGAAGAGTTAAAGAATGCACGTGAGCAGGTTAAAAAAATGCAGAAGAAGGCCAAAGAAGACGCGCAGGAAAAGAAATAAGCCAATTACACCCTATTCTTTTTAATTTATAGCTATTCACTTTTCAAGACTTTTTCAGCATTTAAGTATTTTTTATCTAATCTCTTAAATAAAACCCAAAGTAAGTTTACGAGTTAGTATTCCCTAGTTTTCTTTCTAAATTTAATTATTGTTTAACCATGTTTAGAGCCATTATTCGGCTACAAAACAGCGGTTTTAGTTCAATAATATTCAATTTAAAATTTTAGAAGAAACCCAGAATGCTGAATATATCTGAATTATCGGAGAAATCAATTAAAAAAATTTTAACAATCCTTGAGGAAGATGGCAAAATAAGTGCTTCACTTCCGGGAGGCGGTTTAATTCATATAGAAGATAATTTACCTTATCTTATCGTGTACCGTAAAAGGAATAATGATGAAGGTACCGAGCGAATAATTGTTAGCGAAGCCTCTTATCTTTTAATTGGAGATAAATTTTTTGAAGCCTACCAAAGACTTGTTTATGCATTAGCCGATAAACTTTCTACCGAATTCAAATCCTATATGGTTTTTGAAATCTATACGGGAGAATCTAACAATTGCTTCACAATAAAAGCTCCTGCACAAAAACTGCCTACATCGGTAAAAGCGCTACAAAGGGAACTCAATAATATAAATGAAACATTTTCTGGCCTCTACTTAAAGGCCGAGATAAAAGATACGCCAAATCGCCAGAAAGAAGGTGACCAGGAAATTTTAAGCATTGATGAGGCAAAGAAATCCGGGGCGGTAATCGTAGGACTCGAAATTCCTCCGGTTTTTCGAAATGAAAACAACGAAGTTTACCCTGTTTTCCTTAGACAATTTAAAGACTACCTTATTACCAGTATTCATAAAGCAATTTACGATTATGTAAGGGTACAAACCACCAGTGGGGTGGGAAGTTATCTTGCTTTAGGTAGAAAACACTTAAAAGAAAAGGTATTTGAAATAGATAGAGCGCTTGCAAAAATAGAACGCTCTTATCAGTTTCTATGGCTGGTTTCCCCTGCTAATATTCAGGATATAAAAAACACTTTTTTTGAGAGTAATTATGAGAAGGTTTTAGATTATCACTACCGCTTACTCCCTATAGATCCAGACTTATTAAAAAGGGAGCTATTTAATCTTAAAATTGAAGAAATTGATGATCCTGCCATGTCCCATATTTTTAGGGAAAAGCGGGAAGAACTGGATCAGCAAATCACTATGCTAAGTGAACGCGGAACTGCAAATTTCTTCTACAACAGTATTAGGTTGTATAAAGGGTTAAGTCCTAAGCTAAGCGAAGAAGCAGGAGAAATCTTAAGAGAGGTTGATGAAACTAGTGAAGATGAAAATGCCGAGTTTATTGATGCCAAAGGCTTTAGTAGCCTTGCCCGCCGGGAATTCGATTATTTCGCTGAACAGGATAAAAATTTTAAAAGCAAAGTTCATATTCGAAAGGACGTGAATATTATGATGGTTAATAACGGCGAGCTTTATGTTCCGGCCGATTATAAAATGAATAAAACCGAAGCAACTGCGCTTATTCAGCACGAAGTTGGTACGCATGTGCTTACTCATTATAATGGAACCCAACAACCTTTAGAATTATTAAGCAGCGGCCTCGCAGATTATGATCCACTTCAGGAAGGTCTCGCTGTAATGTCAGAATATTTAGTAGACGGACTTACCGCTAATAGATTAAGAACTTTAGCCGGAAGGGTAATTGCGGGGTCGGCATTAATGGAGGGTGCCGAGTTTCCGCAGCTATTTAGATTACTAAAAATGGATTATGGCTTTACCGCCGAAAGAGCTTTTAACATCACTTCCAGGATTATGCAGGGAGGCGGATTTCTGAAAGATATTATCTATTTAAAAGGTCTTGTACAACTTCGTGATCATTTACAGCAAGGTGGTGAATTTGAACCGCTGCTCGCAGGTAAATTTGGCCTGAAACATTCCAAAATAATTAACGAGTTAACCGAAAGAAAAGTATTAAAACCTGGCGCACTGCGCCCAAGCTATTTATTAACCGAAAATATTACCAATAAATTAAACCTAATCAGAGAGGGGCTTCCCCTTTCAAAAATGATAAACCAATGAAAATTTGCTTTGTATTAAACGATATTGAAAATGAAAGTTGCGGAACTTCTGTAATGCTCATGACTATGGCTCATTCAAGAGGCCATGAAGTTTATGCTATGGGCGTGGGAGACTTCAACTTTCATCACGATGCTCCAATAAGCATTAATAGTACACAAATACCAAAAAATACAAAAACCAAATCTCCAAAAAAGTTTTTAGAAGCTTTGCAAAGTTCTAAAGCCAGAAAAAAGAAAATTACAGCAAAGACTTTAGATGTGCTTTTTATTAGGAATAACCCTACCGAGGAAGATTCTGGCCGGGAATGGGCTGAACAAGCCGGGGTTGCTTTTGGAAGAATGATGCAGCAACAGGGAGTTTTGGTATTAAATGATGCCTACGCTCTTTCTAATGCATTCATAGATAAATTATATTTTGAAGAGCTTCCTGCCGAAATTAAACCTGATTCTCTAATTACCAGGAATAAAGAAGACATTCTAAAATTCTGGGAAAAGAATAATAAAAAGATCGTTTTAAAACCATTAGAAGGATCTGGTGGACAGAATGTTTTTCTTGTGGATGAAAATGAGAAAAATATCAACCAGATCATTGAAACGATTAGCCAACAGGGTTATGTAATTGCCCAGGAATTCTTACCGGCCGTAAAAGATGGTGACGTTAGAATTATTTTAATGAATGGTCGTGTAATGGTAAAAGATGGCAAACAGGCTATTATTAGGCGTGTAAGTGGGGAAGGTGAATTCCGTAGTAATTTTGCACTTGGTGCCACGGCCGATAGCAGTGACCTAACTCCCGAAATGCAACGAATTGTGGATCTTACCGCTCCAAAACTAATTCGAGACGGACTTTTCTGCGTAGGTCTTGATGTGGTAAAAGATAAATTAATTGAAATTAATGTACTAAGTCCCGGGGGGATGGAGCATTTTAAAGATATAGGACTGCCAGAATTTTCTGATACGGTAATTGAAGCCATAGAGCGTAAAGTGGAATATAAAAATCTTTATGGACATCAATTTACCAACAGGGAAATTGCCTGTATGGAATAGATAAAATTTAAAAGCAACTTATTATGAGTAATAAACCAGATGAACATATTCCCAGGATAATTGGGGAATATACCAGCAATAAAAAAGGACCTTTACTCTTTGTAACCGCCGGGATTCACGGTAACGAACCTAGTGGTGTAAAGGCCCTGGAAGAAGTTTTTAAACAACTCGAAAAAACTAAACCCGAAATTGAAGGAACACTTGTTGGTGTCACCGGAAATCACAAAGCCTTAAATCAACATAAGCGTTATATAGATGAAGATCTAAATAGGGTTTGGACCGAAGAGAACATAGAACAAAAAGTGGATGAAACTCACGAGCAAAAAGAAATGTGGGAGATTATAGAGATCTTAAATAAATACCCGGAAAAAGATTTCACTAAAAGGTATTTCCTAGACTGCCACACTACCTCATCGGCAAGTTTGCCGTATGTTTCGGTGCAGGAAGTAAATGATAATGATAATTGGGCGCATAATTTCCCAACCTTTATTGTACGCGGATTTAGTGATATTATAACCGGCGATATAGATCATTACCTAAGCCGAATAGGAATGACGGGCTTTGTATTTGAAGCAGGGCAGCATGAAGATAAAACTTCAGTAGAAAATCATGAAGGCGTGATCTGGCTGGCTCTAAAAGAAGCCTGTAACCTGGATCTATCTAAAATTAAAACCTATCCGGAATGCGTAAATCGTTTTGCCGAAAAGAATGCGCCAGAGCAAAAAACCTTCGAATTAGTACATCGTCACGGGCTGAAGGATTCCGATACTTTTGAAATGGAACCTGGATATGAGAATTTCCAGGAAATCGAAAAAGGGGAATTGCTAGCAAAACAGAACGGAAAAGAGTTGAAAAGCGAATGGAATGCAAGGATCTTTATGCCCCTTTATCAATCCCAGGGTAATGATGGCTTTTTTGTCATTGAAGAAGTTGAGGTCAAATAGTTGAAAACTCTAAATCTTTCTGAATTCATTGCAGAATCTAAGCCTTGAAACTAAAAACAGACCTCACAGATTTTTGAAACCTGTGAGGTCTTTTTTGTAAGATATTTCTTTAGTTGAATTAATTTTCGGCAAATTCCACACAAACAGGTGACATCACTTCAATAGGAAGCAAATGCTCTTCCAGTTTACCTGTTTCTAAATTAACCTTGAAGCTGCTAATTGTGGAAGTGTCCTGATTGGCTGCGTAAAGAAATTTCCCGTCTGGAGAAATTGCAAAATTTCTTGGAGTTTCCCCTTTGGTGGGGTAATGACCAATAGCACTTAATTTCCCTGAACTCTCATCTACTTTAAAACCGGCGATATGGTTATGCCCGCGGTTAGAAACATAAACAAATTTTCCAGAAGGGTGTAAATGAATATCCGCTCCGGAATTTTTACCATTAAAATCTTTAGGCAAGCTGGAAATATTCTGAATAACTTCCAGGTTTCCATCATCTTCAATTTCAAAGACACTAATTGTAGAATCTAGCTCGTTCATGGAAAAAGCAAAGCTTTCCTCTTTAGAAAAACTAAAATGCCTTGGGCCAGAGCCTTCTTCTAATTGCACGAATGGGTTTTCTTTCGGGCTTAATTTTCCGGTTTCTGCATTAAAACTATAGATCCAGATCTTATCGTTTCCAAGATCGGCGATATAAGCAGTTTTGTTATCGGAAGAAATCGAAACCGAATGCGCGTGTGAGGCCCCAGGATTTTCTAATTGTATTTTTTGCTGCTTTTCAAGAAGACCATCTTCTCCCCTTTTATAAACCATTACCACGCCTCCCATATAATTGGAAACAAAAACATACTCCCCAGATCTGTCTATCTCAATATGGCAGGGAGCAAAACTTTCAGTAGAAATTTTACCGAGTTCTTCCAGGCTATTGTCTTTATTTCTTTTATAAGAATAAATAAATCCTGAGTCAGCATCGCCGCTTCCCAACTCACTTACGGCGTAAAGATTTTCACCGTCATCAGTAGTTTTTACAAAACTGGGATTTGTGATTTCAGCTACTGTTTTTTCTGGTTGTAAACTTCCATTTTCAGGATCCTGTATCGCCAAAAATATACCTTTAGCCTTTCCATCTACGTGGCCTTCTTTTTTGGTGTAAGTTCCTATATAAACAGGAACCTCAGTATTTTGAGCCGCACAGCTTCCGGTTAAGATAACTGCAAGAGTTATTAAAGTAAATCTTATCATATTTTTATTGACTAAAGCCATTTTTTCCGTTTAAAATATATAATCATTAGGATAAATATGGTGATCATTACTCCCCAAAGTACAAAGTAACTATATTCCCACTGCAGCTCGGGTATGTATTCAAAATTCATCCCATAAATACCCGCTATAAAAGTTAGCGGAATAAATATAGAGGCCATAATGGTTAGAACCTTCATCACCTCGTTCATTTTATTGCTAATGGTAGTCATATACATATCCATAAGTCCCCAGGCCATTTCTCTATAAAGATCTATATTTTCTGAAACTTGAAGGATATGGTCGTGAAGGTCGTTTATATAATTCCTTGTTCGGTTTTTTATAAGTTCATTCTCCATATTTTGAAACCTGGAAATCACCTCTTTAAGTGGAAAAACTGCTCGTCTAACCCTCAAAATTGCTCTTTTAAGATCCTGGATTTCATAAGTAATATTATCACTTGGCTGACTTTCAAATAATTGTTCTTCCAGGGCTTCAACTTTTTCGCTTAACTCGTCTACTACTAGAAAATAGTGGTCTACAATAGCATCTAAAAGTGCAAAAACAAGGTAATCTGAACCATTACTACGTATACGCCCATACGATTTTTCCAAACGGCCTCTAACACCATCAAAAACATCACCCCCGGCTTCCTGAAAAGTTAGTACATAATCTTTTCCAAGAACAAAACTTATATGCTCATTAACCAGTTTTCCATCCTGGTGATAAAGCATTTTAGCCACGATAAATAAATAATCTTCATACTCATCTATCTTTGGGCGCTGGGTAGTATTTACAATATCTTCAATAATTAAAGGGTGGAGATCGTAATATTTCCCAAGTTTTTCTATTTCAGCGGTATTACTTAATCCGTCTATATTAAACCAGGTAATACGATCTTCAGCTTCAAATTTAAAAGCATCTTCAGTAGTCGAAGAAGTAAGTCTCTCGAAGTTGTTTTTATTGTAATCTATTACTTCAAGCTTAGTTTCGCCCGATGGTTTTCTACCTACGTAAGTTACCGTTCCCGGAGGTTGGTTAACAGATTTCATCTTAGGCCTAAGAAAACTTTGGGTTAGTTTTTTCACCATAATTCCTACTTTGTAGGCCTAAAGGTAATAAAGTTTTGTTGTGCCGAAATATTAAAAATTTACTGAAAGAAATATTTGAAACTAAATTTGAAAAAAGAAAGGTTTTTAAGTATAACCTAAAAAAAAGGATTATCTCTAAAAAACTGAGTTATATCATATCTAGATCTCTAAAATGGTAATAGTTTTATTAATACGTTTCCAGTAAGAACTCTTTAGCGCAAGACTATTATGAAAAAGTCTAAACTCGATATATACCTTTTACTTCCAATCAAAAATTTTATCGAGAAAAAAACCTCCGTAGGTTTATTGCTTATTTTTTCGGCCCTTCTTGCCATGATCGTAGCTAATTCTCCCTTATCTGATACATATCACAGTCTTTGGAAACAATATATTTACTTAGGAATAAATGATTTCGTAATTAAGAAAAACCTATTGCATTGGATTAACGATGGACTCATGTCTATTTTCTTTTTTATGATTGGGCTCGAACTTAAACGCGAAATCTTGCAAGGGGAACTTTCAAGTTTTAAAAAATCTATGCTGCCCATAGGAGCTGCCATTGGAGGAATGATTTTTCCTGCACTTATCTTCTTTTATTTAAATACCGGTTTAGATTCTGTTTCTGGATGGGGAATTCCTATGGCTACAGATATCGCATTTGCCCTTGGTATTCTATACCTGCTTGGAGACCGTGTTCCTTTTCCTCTAAAAGTATTTCTAACCGCCATCGCTATTGTAGATGACCTTGGCGCCGTGCTGGTGATCGCATTTTTTTATACGTCAGATATTTCTATACAAAGCCTTGCCATTGCAGGAATCTTTCTTCTAATTCTGGCTGCAGCCAATTTAATAGGGATTAGAAACACCTTATTCTATGCCGTAATGGGAATTGGCGGATTATGGCTGGCAATTTTACTTTCAGGAGTGCACGCCACTATTGCAGCCGTTTTGGCGGCCTTTGCAATCCCCAATACAAAACGTATAAACACCCCGTTATTTCTTCGGAAATCTAAACTCCTGGGGTATGAAATACAGCAAGAGTTCAGAAACAGGAAGAAGAATCCCAAAGAGGCCGAAGAAAACATTACGCATACCATTGAAAAATTCTCTTCTTTAACCGAAGATGCCACTCCCCCATTACAACGATTGGAACATGCACTTCATCCATTTGTAAGTTTTGTGGTACTGCCCATATTCGCATTCGCAAATGCCGGCGTGAGTCTTGGAGAAACCTCCTTCGATTCAGTTATAAGTCCGGTAATGATCGGAGTTGTTGTAGGATTAATTTTTGGGAAATTCATCGGGGTGGTTTTATTCTCCCGACTTATGGTTTGGTTTAAAATAGCAGATCTTCCCAAAAAAGTAAAATGGAAACACGTGTACGGAATTGGTTTTCTCGCGGCTATTGGTTTTACCATGTCACTCTTTATAACCGATCTCGCCTTTGAGAATGAAAATTATATGTCTCAGGCAAAAATTGGGATCTTAATGGCTTCTTCAATCGCAGGAATTATCGGGTACTTTTACCTAAGAAAAATTGGTAATGGAAGCTAATACACTCAAATCTGATTCCCATCATATTATCTACGCTTAATTTCCCGAAAATTTGCAGCTAAAATACATTAAAAAGTATGAGCAGCTGTTTTCACTGTGGTGAAGAATGTAAAGAAGAGCACCTTGTTTTTCAGGAAAAAGATTTCTGTTGTCACGGCTGTAAAACCGTTTTCGAGATCTTGAATGAAAGCGACCTTACCTATTATTACGATCTTCAGGAAAAACCAGGAATTTCCCCGGCTGCCTCAGAAGGTAAATTCGATTTCCTCGACAATCCTGAAATAGCCGAAAAGCTATTAGAATTTAATGAAAATAACACTCAGATAGTAAATTTCCTGGTGCCATCTATGCACTGTAGTTCGTGTATTTGGGTTTTAGAGAACCTTGGGAAACTAAACCATGGAGTAAAATCGGCGCAGGTAGATTTTCCAAAGAAAACAGTAAGAATAAGTTTTTCTTCGGAAAAAATAAGCCTTAAAGAACTGGTTTACTTACTCAGCAGAATTGGTTACGAACCCTATATTTCCTTAAAAGATTATGATGAAAAAGATCATAAAGTTAACCGAAGCTTAATCTATAAGCTTGGTGTTGCCGGATTTGCCTTCGGAAATGTCATGTTTCTTTCTTTCCCCGAATATTTTGAAGTGAAAGAGTTCTGGCTGGATCAATTTAAATATTTATTCCGCTGGCTCATGTTCGCTTTCTCATTGCCAGTAGTTTTTTATTCGGGATCAGATTATTTTATTTCAGCATTTAAAGGTTTAAGAGCTAAAATCTTAAATATAGATGTTCCCATTGCTTTAGGAATCGCGGTACTTTTTATAAGAAGTACTACAGAAATACTATTAGACCTGGGAACTGGTTTTTTTGATAGTCTTACAGGCCTGGTTTTTTTCCTTCTATTAGGGAAGTTTTTTCAGCAGAAAACCTACTCCTACCTGTCTTTTGAAAGGGATTACAAATCTTATTTCCCTATGGCAGTTACTCGTTTAACGAAAAACAGTTCCAAAGAAACTATAGAGGAACAGGTACAGGTTTACAAAATAAAATCTGGAGATCGTATTTTAATACGAAATGGCGAATTAATCCCAATCGATGCGGTTTTAATGAAAGGGGAAGCCAATATAGACTACAGTTTTGTAACCGGCGAAGCCGAAGCCGTTAGAAAGGAATCTGGAGAAACACTCTATGCTGGCGGAAGACAACAAGGCGGAATTCTTGAAATTGAAGCGATAAAGGCCATAGACCAGAGTTACCTTACTAAACTTTGGAGTAACGAAGTCTTTAAAAAAGATAAAAAAGGTCATTTTCAAAGTTTAATCAATCAAATTAGTAAACGCTTTACCGCCGGGGTTCTAAGTATCGCTTTTCTTGCCACTTTATTTTGGTTGGTTTATGATCCTTCAAAAGCTTTAAATGTTTTTACCGCAGTCTTAATTATTGCCTGTCCTTGTGCAATTGCATTGGCAACACCGTTCACGCTTGGGAATTTGCTTCGAATCTTCGGAAGAAATAAATTCTACTTAAAAGAAGCCAATGTAATTGAACAAATAGCAAAAATTGATTGTCTGGTATTTGATAAAACCGGGACGATTACCTCAAATAAAAAAACCGAGGTTTTTTACGAAGGTTTAAAACTTAATGCTGAAGAAGAAAGCTTGTTGAGCAGCAGTTTAAGAGCTTCTGGGCATCCCTTAAGCAGGCAACTTTATCAGATCCTGGATAAAAACAATATTCACAGCCTGGATGAATTTAATGAACATACCGGGAAAGGGATTAGCTCTGGAAGCAATGGTAGTAAGATGAAGATTGGTTCAGAAAGATTTGTAAAGGAAAATGTTACTGAAACCAAAGAGCTTAACAAAACTACAGTACATATTAGCAGCAACGAACAATATAAAGGCTGCTATGTTTTTAAAAATTCCTACCGTGAAGGTCTTGCAGATCTATTTAAAGAATTAGGCGAATATAAACAGCTTTTTATCCTTTCTGGAGATAATGAAGGTGAAAAAGAAAGGCTGGAAAATATGCTGCCTTTAAATACCAAATTTTACTTCAATCAAAAACCAGACGATAAGCTCAATTTTATAAAAAAGCTTCAGCAAGAAGGTAAATCGGTGATGATGATTGGTGACGGACTTAACGATGCCGGGGCACTTGCTCAAAGCGATGTTGGGATCGCAATTTCAGAAAATATTAACGTTTTTTCTCCAGCTTGTGATGGTATCCTGGAAGCTTCTAAGCTAACCAGTTTAAACAAATATTTTCAACTTTCAGAAAAAGGAATAAAGATCATTAAATGGAGTTTTGTCTTGAGTCTTTGCTACAACTTAATTGGTCTGGCATTCGCCGTTACAGGGAATTTAATGCCGGTAATCGCGGCCATACTTATGCCTTTAAGTTCTATTAGTATAGTAGCCTTTACCACCGTGGCCACAAACCTTGCCGGGAAGAAATTAAAACCAGGATTAGCCGAAACCTGATCTAGATCATATTTTTAATTTTAACACAGTTTTAAGTTTGCTTAAAATAATTCAATAGAAATGAACATCATTTACCTCTTACTAGCTTTAAGTGTATTGGTAGCTCTCATCTTCTTTATCGCCTTTATTTTTTCAGTTAAAAAAGGACAGTATGACGATGTGTACACACCATCGGTAAGGATGTTATTTGATGATGAATTAGTAAAACAAAAATCTGATAAATCCAGTTCCACCAAAAACAAGAAATCTAATTAACTATGGAAGTAGAACAGTTTCATTACGATAATAAAATCGTAAAAAAGTTTACTATGGCTACCCTATTCTGGGGTATAGTAGGTATGAGTGTAGGGCTGTTGCTCGCCTTTATGTTTTTATTCCCTAACATAACCGATGGAATTCCATGGTTAAGTTTTGGTCGGTTAAGACCTTTGCATACCAACGCGGTAATATTTGCCTTTGTTGGAAATGCAATTTTCGCCGGGGTATACTACTCTACCCAGCGTTTGCTTAAAGCCAGGATGTTTAGCGATTTCTTAAGTAATTTCAACTTTTGGGGCTGGCAGGCTATAATTGTAGCAGCGGCGATCACGCTGCCTATGGGCTTTACCAGTTCTAAAGAATATGCCGAACTTGAATGGCCAATAGATATTGCTATTGCCTTGGTTTGGGTTGCTTTTGGAGCAAACCTTATTGGAACAATGATAAAGAGACGGCAACGTCACTTATATGTAGCTATTTGGTTTTATCTGGCCACATTTGTAACCGTAGCTGTACTTCATATTGTAAATAATATTGAAATTCCTGTAACAGCTCTTAAAAGCTACTCTTTTTACTCTGGAGTACAGGATGCTTTAGTACAGTGGTGGTATGGGCACAATGCGGTGGCATTTTTCCTTACTACGCCTTTCTTGGGCTTAATGTATTATTTTGTACCAAAAGCAGCTAACAGACCGGTGTACTCTTACCGACTTTCTATTATCCACTTCTGGTCTCTTATCTTTATTTATATCTGGGCTGGCCCACACCATTTATTATATTCAACTTTACCAGATTGGGCGCAAAACCTTGGGGTAGCCTTCTCTGTAATGCTGTTATTCCCATCCTGGGGTGGTATGATTAACGGACTATTAACCCTGCGTGGTGCCTGGGATAAAGTACGTACAGATCCTGTTCTTAAGTTTTTCGTGGTAGCTATTACCGGTTATGGAATGGCAACTTTTGAAGGCCCTATGCTTTCGCTTAAAAACGTGAATGCTATTGCACACTTTAGTGACTGGATTATTGCTCACGTGCACGTTGGCGCACTTGCCTGGAATGGATTCCTAACTTTTGGTATGGTTTACTGGCTGGTACCAAGATTATTTAAAACGAAACTCTATTCCATAAAATTAGCAAACGTTCATTTTTGGATTGGGACACTTGGTATTATTATCTATACCCTACCAATGTATGTTGCAGGATTCGTTCAGGCTTCTATGTGGAAACAATTCAATCCTGACGGAACTCTTACCTACGGAAACTTCTTAGAGACTGTAAGTTCAATTATACCAATGTACTGGATGCGTGCAATTGGAGGTAGTTTATACATTGTAGGTGCTTTTATTTTACTTTATAATATTGTAAAAACCGTTAGACAGGGAAGCGCTGTTGAAGATGAGTTAGCTGAAGCTGCTCCACTTCAAAAGGTAACCCGTAAAAGAACAGCCGGAGAAGCTTACCACTCCTGGTTAGAAAGAAGACCGGTAAAACTTACCATCTTCGCTACTATCGCGATCTTAATAGGTGGTATCGTTCAAATTGTGCCTTCATTAATGGTAGATGAGTATGTGCCGGTAATTTCCAGTGTAAAACCATATACTCCATTAGAACTTGAAGGTCGTGATATTTATATAAGGGAAGGCTGTGTATCCTGCCACTCACAAATGATTAGACCTTTTAGAAGTGAAGTAGAACGTTATGGTGAATATTCAAAAGCCGGGGAATATGTTTATGACTATCCTTTCTTATGGGGTAGTAAACGTACCGGACCAGACCTTATGCGGGTTGGTGGAAAATATTCCGATAACTGGCACCTTAACCATATGTATGATCCGCAAAGTACTTCTTCAGGTTCCATTATGCCATCTTACAAATGGATAGTTACAGATGAGCTTGATAAAAGCGATACTGAAGCTAAAATGAAAGCTCTTAGTACCCTTGGCGTACCATATACTTTAGAAGAGATTGAAAATGCTCAACAATCTATGACAGAGCAGGGAATTCAAATTGAGAAAAACCTGTATGCCGATCCAGATTTTGTAGATACCTATGAAGCCGAGAAAGAATTCGCAGCCCAAAACGGTAATGAATTCGTAGAAATGCGAAACCGGGAAATTGTAGCGCTTATCGCTTATCTACAACGCCTGGGTACCGATATTAAAGCTAAAGATGTAGAAGTTACAAACACTAAAACCAACTAAGCATGTTTAAATTCGTAAAAGGTCATATGGAAAGTATAGACGGGGTAATGATCTACCCGTTGATTTCCTTACTAATATTCTTCATCTTTTTTGTAGTGCTTTTCCTGTGGGTAATTACCGCAAAAAAGAAAGACATAGAAGAGGTAAGTAACTTACCCTTAGATACTAACCAGGAAAAGCAGGAATTATGAAAACTACATCATACTTAAGAATTGCGGGATTTTTAATTCTTGCCCTGGTTCTAATAGAACTAACAATAGAAACAGAAAGTGGTTGGGCAATTGAACAGTATCCGGTTATTTGGGGAATTCTTGTGGTGGTGCTTGTTATAGCAATCGCTATAGAAGTGTCGATCACCGCTTTAGAAAATATGGTTTTCCGAAGTTTAAAACCAGATGCGCAAGGGCGTTATACCAAACTTAAAGCTAAAAATTCTGAAAAACAGTTTTCTGGCATAAAGAAATGGTATAAAAAGATGCTGAATCAAAAACCTATTGAAAAGGAGGAAGAAATTCTTTTAGATCATAATTACGACGGCATCAAAGAACTGGATAACGATCTTCCTGCCTGGTGGTTGTATGGTTTTTACATCAGTATCATATTTGCTTTTGTCTATATGGGTTACTACCACATTTTTGACGGTGAAACTCAAAGAGAAGAATACCTTGCTGAGGTAGCAGAAGCCAAAGAAGAAATTGAAGCCTATAAAGCAGCAAATCCAGATCTTATAGACGCCTCTTCTGTTGAATTACTAACCGAAGCATCAGATCTTAAAGCTGGTGAAGAAATATTTATGACTAGCTGTATGGCTTGTCACCGCGCAGATGGTGGTGGTGCTATTGGCCCTAACCTTACCGATGAACACTGGATTCTTGGTGGTGGAATTAGCAATGTTTTCCAAACAGTTTCAGAAGGAGGCCGTGATGGAAAAGGAATGGTGGCCTGGAAATCTGAATTAAGTGCGCAGGAAATTGCCCAGGTGGCTAGTTATGTAATAAGTCTTGAGGGAACTAATCCTACAGATCCTAAGGCTCCCGAAGGTGAAATTTGGGAAGCCGAAACAGAATAAGTAGAGTAGATTACCTCGCGACATTGAAATAAAAAAATAGATTTTAAAATATCCCGACTCTTCGAGACGGATTACTGAATCTCGATTATCGAGTAAAAAAAGAAGATTTTGGAAAATAAGGAAAAATTCAGGGATAAAATAGCCACAGCAGGCGAGGCGGGTAAGAGACTATGGGTTTTTCCGAAAAAACCTTCAGGGAGGTTTTATGAGTATAGAAAATACGTTAGTTATGTATTGCTCATTTTACTTTTTGCCGCTCCATTTGTAAAAATAAATGGCAATCAGTTTTTAATGTTTAATATTCTGGAAAGGCGTTTCAATATTTTTGGATTTCCTTTCTGGCCTCAAGACTTTCATATTTTCGTGATCATGATGGTAATCGGGGTGGTTTTTATCATTCTTTTTACTGTAGCCTTTGGAAGGATCTTTTGCGGTTGGCTTTGCCCACAAACCATTTTTATGGAAATGGTTTTCCGCAGAATTGAGTATTGGATTGAAGGTGATCGTGGGAAACAAATTCGTTTAGACAAACAAAAATGGGATGCCGAAAAAATAAGAAAACGTTCCTTAAAATGGTTTGTATTCTTTGTGATCTCGTTTTTAATTGCCAATGTTTTCCTGGCCTACTTAATAGGCAGCGATCGGTTGATCCAATATGTAACCGCGGGACCACTAAATCATTTAAGCACTTTTATTTCCCTTATAATTTTCACTGCGGTCTTTTATTTTGTTTTCGCCTGGTTTAGGGAGCAGGTTTGTGTTATTGCCTGCCCTTACGGGAGACTACAGGGTGTACTTTTAGACAACAAATCTATAGTAGTTGCCTACGATCACAAACGTGGTGAGAAAGAAAAAGGAAGAGCTAAATTTAAAAAGAACGAAGATCGGGAAGCATCAGGAAAAGGCGATTGTATAGACTGCTTTCAGTGTGTGCAGGTTTGCCCAACAGGAATAGATATTAGAAACGGCACGCAACTGGAATGTATAAACTGCACCGCTTGTATAGATGCCTGTGATAATATGATGGAAGCTGTAGATCTTCCTAAAGGATTAATTCGCTACGCTAGCGAAGAAAATATTGAAAAGAAAGCAAAATTCAAATTTACTCCAAGGTTAAAGGGTTACAGTGTAGTTTTAGGAATTTTAACCGCTGTTTTGGTGGGGATGTTATTTGTGAGAAGCGAGGTTGAAGCCAGGATTTTAAGATTACCGGGGCAGTTATATGAACGAAAGGCCGATAATATTGTTAGCAATGTTTTTACTTATAAACTGGTAAACAAAACTACAGCCGATTTTGAAGATATTGAATTCAGGTTGTTGTCTCACCAGGGCGAAATAAAACCGGTAAAACAATCAAATATTATGGTGCCGGGACAGGAATTAACCGAAGGTACCCTGTTTATAGAGATCCATGCCGCTGCACTCGAAGACGAGAAAGAAAAGTTAAAGATTGGTATTTACAGTGGTGATAGATTAATAGAAACTACCAGTACTATGTTTATGGGGCCACGTAGTTTTAACTAAACTAGCATGATGCTGAATGCTAAGAACTGATTTTAATTTAATAGTATCCCAACTTAGGGTAAAAAAATATACAAAATGAAGATAAACTGGGGAACAGGGATCGTAATTGGAATGGCACTTTTTATAAGTTTCATTATGTATCTGGTAATAAATATGCTTACCGATAAAAAATTTGATCACGATTTGGTGACTGAAGAATATTATCAGGAAGAATTACATTATCAGGAGGAGATTAATGCGGAAACCAATGCATTCTCGCTGGAAGAAAATATTACAGATAAACGCGTAAAAGATGGCTGGCTTATAGAGTTTCCAGAAAACCTGGAACTTTCTAAAATTTCAGGGAATCTTAATTTTTACCGTCCATCTAATGAAAAACTGGATTTCAATATTCCACTGGAGCTAAGCTCGCACCAGGTATTTATAAAAAACGAGCAGTTGGTAAAAGGTCGTTGGAATATTAAAATTCACTGGGAATACGAGGAAACACCTTATTTGTATAAAAACGAAATTGTTTATTAAATGTTGATTTCGGCATTAATATTTGGACTGCTTGGAAGTTTTCACTGTGTGGGAATGTGTGGCCCTATAGCATTTTTATTGCCGGTAGATCACAAGAACAATGTTAGAAAGCTTGGGCAGATCTCACTTTATCATTTTGGCAGATTAAGTTCTTACGCGATCATCGGACTTTTGTTCGGATTGCTCGGTAAAAGTTTTAGTCTTTTTGGACTTCAACAACAACTTTCAATTCTGGTTGGAGCTTTAATGATCTTGGTCATTCTGCTTCCTTATAAAAAGTTCAGTAAGTATAACGGTTCAAAACCTATTTTTAAAATTGTTTCAAAAATAAAGAGTAATCTTGGGAAGCAATTAAAACGAAAGTCACCCGATACTTTTTATACCATTGGTTTTCTAAACGGTTTTCTACCCTGCGGACTCGTTTATATGGCTGTTTTTGGCGCTATAGCATCGGGCACAGCCCTGGAAGGAAGTTTATATATGGCCGTTTTTGGGCTGGGAACAATCCCGTTAATGACAACCGCAATTTATTTAGGCAATTTTATCAATCTAAATATTAGATCTAAAATTAGAAAAGCGGTTCCCGTTTTTGTGATCCTTATAGGCCTATTATTTATTCTTAGAGGAATGGGGTTGGGAATACCTTACCTCTCCCCTATGGAAATAACTCCAGAAATAACAGCAACACAAAGTTGCCACTAACCTAAAAACACTTGTTATGAAATTATTAAACACAATTGCACTGGTAAATTGGGAAATGGGAAGTTTTCTTATTGCTATTTTCGGTGTTGTTTGCGCCGGCTTGATTCTAATCGTTTTTAATATGATAAACAGCGGAAAGGATAAAGAGTGAAAACTTCGCAACTTATTTACGAATAATTATAATCGAAAAATATAATTTGATTCGTGGCATCCCTGTTTTCCCAATAAGCATTAAATATCGACTATTCAGTTAACTATTTTATTTTTAGTTTAAAATGAAATAATTAAAAAAGTCCGTTAGGAAATTTTCCCAACGGACTTTTTACTTCGGTTTTAACACTTAAATAAAACCGTCATTGAAAAAAGTTGCGTGTCAGGTTTCTTCGCCTGCATTCTTAGATCAAAAGCCATACAAATGTTTCGTACAAAGGGTCTTCCTTTTTCTGGAATAGTTAATGCATTTTCCTTAAAGTTTACAAGCCCATCTGCCTCCATTTCTCCTACTTTGGTAAGCACATCTGGTAATTCTTCAAAATAATCTTTTGAAGATTCCCAGCTGGTTTCTAAATGACACATTAAATTGAGAATGTGTTTTCTTATAATTAGATCTTCTTCATTTAAAATATGTCCACGGAAAACGGGTATAATTCCATCGGCAATAAGACTCTGGTAAGCTTCTACCGATTTTTCATTCTGCGCAAAACCATACCAGCTATCGCTTATGGCAGAAACGCCCAAACCAATCATAGAAGCTCCGGAAGAGGTAGTATACCCCATAAAGTTTCTATGTAATTTTTTTTCTTTTAAAGCTTTATATAAAGAATCGGTTTTAAGCGCAAAGTGGTCCATCCCTATTTCTACATAACCGGTAGCTTCCAGCATTTGCTTTCCTACTTCATACATTTCCCGTTTTTCATCGGCGGCAGGAAGATCTGAGTCTTTAAAACCACGTTGACCATTTCCTTTAATCCAGGGTACGTGCGCATAGCTATAAAAAGCAATACGATCTGGCATTAATAATTTCGTTTTTTCTATGGTTTCAATAATATCGTTTTTGGTTTGAAACGGTAAACCAAAGATAATATCGTGTCCCACAGAGGTAAAACCGGCTTCCCGGGATTCTTCTGTAGCTCTTTTTACATTTTCAAAGGGTTGAATTCTATGAATTGCCTTTTGTACTTTCTCGCTATAATCCTGTACGCCATAGCTTACACGTTTAAACCCTAAATCTGAAAACATTTTTAAATGCTCTTTCGTTGTATTATTGGGGTGACCTTCAAAACTTAATTCTGTTTCACAATCTTTGTTAGCTTTCCGAAATAGCATATTCAGTAAGAATTTAAGGTTCTCGGGAGCAAAGAAAGTGGGTGTGCCCCCTCCAAGATGCAATTCCCTAATTGTAGGCTTTTCGCCAAGAATCTCAAGATAGAGATCCCATTCCCGCAACAGCGTTTCTATATATGGAGATTCTACTTCGTGCTTTTTTGTAATTCGTTTATTACATCCGCAAAAGGTGCACAAACTCTCACAAAAAGGTAAATGTATATAAAGGCTTATTTCTTTATTTTCATTAAAGCTACGTTTTAAACTTTCCTTCCAGGCAGCCAAAGAAAAACTATCATCTTGCCAATAAGGAACTGTTGGATAACTTGTATACCGTGGCCCCGGCACATTATATTTACTAATTAAATTTGTGGACATATAAAATGTGATTTTCTACAAAAATATTTCACTTTATTTCTAATTAATATGAGAAGAATCAGCTTCCTGGTAAACTTCTTTTAGAGGATTTTCAAGAATTTTTTAATCTACTTATTACTAAGCTATTACTTCTTTTTACTTGAAGCCAAATTTTAGATTGTCAAAAAAGAATCTGTAATTATTTATTAAAAAGTTTAAACCTTTGCAAAATTTATCCTGATTTACTGTACTTAGTTTAATGGTTAGCGAACTTTTTCTATCTTCAATGTTTCAAACCAACTAACCAAAAAATGAACAAGGCACACAAAACATTGCTTTTTCCCTTAGTAGCACTTTTAGTAGGCGCCTACTTTCTTTTCTCGTTTTACTTGGCCTTAAATATTCCAGTAGGCCACCAGATGAAAATCATCCTTATGGTCACGGAAAAGCCGAACCGCTTATGACCTTTGCGGTGGTGGGATTTTTGGTGGTTTCAGCAACCGTAATTGCTTACGAGAGTATTCAGCATATACAAACTCCGCATAAAGTTCCGGAGCCATACACCCTTATCGTACTTGGCGCAATTGTTATCATTAAAGAATATTTTTATAGAAAAGTATCTAAAAAGGGAGATGAAACCAAAAGCACTTCTTTAAAAGCCGATGCCTGGCACCACCGTAGCGATGCAATTACCTCTTTAATGGCATTTATAGGCATCTCTATCGCGCTTTTTATGGGTAAAGGTTATGAAACGGCAGACGATTGGGCCGCGCTCTTTGCTTCGGGATTTATTATTTATAACGCTTACCTTATTCTAAGACCTGCTTTAGGTGAAGTAATGGACGAGCATATGTATGATGATATGATTGGCGAAATCCGGGAAGTGAGTATTAATGTTCCCGGAGTTTTGGATACCGAAAAATGCAACGTTCGTAAAACCGGAATGATTTATCACGTAGATCTTCATATTATCGTGAATGCTGAAATAAGTGTTAAAGAGGGCCACGATATTGCTCACAATGTAAAAAATGAACTCCTCGCCCATTTTCCTGAAATTTTCGACGTACTTATTCACGTAGAGCCGAATATAGAAATTTAAAGCAGGATCTTAAGAAAGTTTTAGCGTTAAAGCCCTGCTAAACCCCATTGGTTTATAGGAAAATCAACTTACCTTCATTAGTGAATTAACCAAAAAAATGAAATTATGAGTTTGATTAATGATAAGGATTTGGAGAAATTAATGAACGTACAGGATAAAACCTGCGTTTCTATATTTATACCTACCCAACGTGCCGGTAAGGAAGTTTTAGAAGAAAAAAATAAAACCCATTTAAAATCCCTTTGGAAAGAAGTTGGAACCGAACTTAAAGAAAAGGGCTTAAGTGAAGATAAAATTGCAAAAATAGGAAAGCCTATTGAAGCTTTATTGAGTGATAAATCTTTTTGGAGACACCAAAGCGACGGACTTGCGATTTTCGCGGCAGAAGATTTCTTCGAAAAATATACTCTTCCGGTAAACTTTGAGGCCCATACTTATATTTCCGAAGAATTTTATATTAAACCGCTAGTACCAATGTTTAATGAAGACAGTCGTTTTTATTTATTGGCACTTCAATTGGAAGATGTAGAGCTTTATGAAGCCACAACTTATAGTATTGGAAAAGTAGAAGTGGATGACCTGGTACCTTCAAGGTTAGAAGAACGGGTAGGATTTGACTATAAACAAAAACATCTGGACTTTAAAACACAGAATTCAGGCGGAGAAAATACAATTTTCCATGGTCACGGTGGCGGTAGCGAAGAAGTACGAAAAGAAGAGATTAATAGGTACTTTAGGGCTATAGATAAAGGATTGGATACCGTGCTACACGATGAAAGAGTCCCATTAGTAGTTGCTACGCAGGATTATCTGTTTCCTATTTACGAAAAGGTAAATACTTATAATCATTTATTTGAAAAAGTAATTCCGGGGAATCCATCAGATACCGATATGTTGGGCTTACACGAAAGGGCTCTTCAAATACTTGAACCTGAACTGGAAAAGACAAAAAGAGAAAAAACGAAGAAATTTAATGAATTGAATAATACCGATAATACCGGGGCTTCGGTAACCGATATTCTTCCTGCAGTTCAGCAAGGTAAAGTGGATACATTATTTCTGGAAAACCGAAGTGAAATTTGGGGAACCTATAATAATGAAAATATGAATGTAACCATTCACGACGATCAGCAAAATGGAAATTATTCATTAATGAACTGGGCTGCGAAAGAAGTCTTAAAACAAGGTGGTAATGTTTTTCTTATTCCAGAAGCACAAATGCCAGATAAAAATTCAAAAATGAATGCACTTTATCGCTTTAATTAATAAAGTATAAATCAAAAAAAAGGAAGACGGCTCTTAGCCGTCTTTTTTGTACAAAAAAAGTATCTTTACTCGATAATCGAGATTAAACGCTCCGTCCTGAAAAGTCGGGATGTCTCGAAATCAAATTATATTTTATAATATTCAGGCTTTAGGAGCTTGCCTCAAAGTAGTTTACTTTAAACAACAGATTCTATGGAAACCAACCTAGCGGTACTAATTGATGGCGATAATATCCCATCGGCATATATAAAAGAAATGATGGAAGAAATTGCTAAATACGGCAGTCCTACTATCAAAAGAATTTATGGCGACTGGACCAAACCTCATTTAGTAAAATGGAAAAATGTATTGCTGGAAAACGCTATTAATCCCATTCAGCAATATGGATACACTCAGGGAAAAAACGCTACAGATTCAGCGATGATCATCGATGCGATGGATATTTTATATTCAGATAAAGTAGATGGTTTTTGTCTGGTTTCCAGTGATAGTGATTTCACGAGACTGGCAACACGACTTCGTGAGGCCGGAAAGAATGTTATTGGAATTGGTGAGAAGAAAACTCCTGAGCCCTTTATTGTAGCCTGCGACAGGTTTATTTATATCGAAATTTTAAAGAATTCTGATAAAGATAATGACCAAAGCAGCGAAAAAGGTGGAAAAGGCTCCAAAAAGAAAAATGTAGATAAAATTACACCGAAGGTGGTTCGTCTTATCTCACAAACCATATCAGACGTTGCAGATGAGGACGGATGGGCGTTTTTGGGAGATGTAGGAAGCTTACTTCAGAAGAAGCAACCTAATTTTGATTCCCGTAACTACGGCTTTCAGAAATTAACTCCAATGATTCATTCTATAGATAAATTTGAAATTGAATCGCGTACCAACCAAAACAGTAAATTCAAACTTATTTACGTTAGAAATAAAGACTAGTTAAAAAAATAAAATCCCCTTTTATATTAAAAAAGGGGATTTTTTTTAGGTGTTAAGTGCTATAATCTAATGTCTTTTTTCTAAAACTTCGGCTATATCTTTTAAAGAATATCCTTTTGCTTTTAGCAAAATTAAATAGTGAAAAAGTAAATCGGCACTTTCGTTCAAGAACAACTCTTCATTATCATCTTTAGCTTCAATTACTGTCTCAACAGCCTCCTCACCCACTTTTTGGGCAATCTTATTCATTCCAGCATCAAAAAGCGAAACCACATAAGAATTTTTATCTTCTCGTAACTCAGGCTCCACCTCGCTCATCCTTTTTCGTTTCGCGATAATTCCTTCTAGTTGAGAAAGAAAACCAAAATTAGGCTCGTTATCCTCTGCCCAACAAGTATCTGTTCCTTTGTGGCAGGTTGGCCCTTCAGGATTAACCGAAATCAGCAAGGTATCATTATCACAATCATTTTTTATACTGACCAAATGAAGGTAATTGCCACTTTCTTCACCTTTGGTCCATAAACGTTTCTTGGTCCTACTAAAAAAAGTGACTTTCTTGGTTTCATTGGTTTTTAAAAATGCTTCCTCGTTCATATACCCCAACATCAACACATTTTTAGTTGATGCATCCTGGATTATCGCAGGTACAAGTCCGTCGTTATTTTTATTAAAATCTATATTCATGTTTATTTTTTTAAAACGTCATCCTGAATTTATTTTCAGTGCCTGCCCCGATTTTTATCGGGGATCTAATATACCAGAGCAGAGAACAAAGATTTTTCTACTCTATTCTCTTTTTTCTCTATTCTTGAATCTTATAGTCTAACTTCCACTCCATTTCTACGAAGTTCTTCTTTTAAATCTTTAATCTCGATTTCTTTGAAATGAAAAACACTGGCTGCTAGTGCCGCATCTGCTTTTCCTTCAATAAAAGTATCGCAAAAATGCTGCATATTTCCGGCACCACCAGAAGCGATTATTGGAATATTTAATTCTGAAGATAAAACTGCCAGGGCTTCGTTTGCAAAGCCTTCTTTAGTTCCATCGTTATTCATAGAGGTAAATAATATCTCCCCGGCACCACGCTCTTCAACTTCTTTGGCCCATTGAAATAAATTGATATCTGTTGGTACTTTTCCGCCAACCAAATGCACCAACCATTCACCGTTTACCTGTTTGGCATCAATAGCTACCGTAATACACTGACTTCCGAATTTAGCCGCAAGCTCATTAATTAGATCGGGGTTTTTTACTGCCGAAGAATTTATAGAAACCTTATCTGCACCATTTTTTAGCAATATATCCACATCTTCCACCGATGAAATTCCACCACCAACCGTAAACGGGATATTTACTTTTTCAGCAACCCGTCTTACCAAATTAGCCAGGGTTTTTCGTTTTTCTTCAGTAGCCGAGATATCAAGAAAAACCAATTCATCTGCACCAGATTTTGCATAGATCTCAGCCAGTTCCACGGGATCACCGGCATCACGTAAATCTATAAAATTTACGCCCTTAACGGTTCTTCCATCTTTGATATCCAGGCAGGGTATAATTCGTTTTGTAAGCATTTTAAAAGTTTTGTATTAAATAAATACTTTTTGATTCCCCCTTTGGGGGCTAGGGGGCTATTATAAATTTCTCTAATTCTTTCATTTGGATACGGCCTTCGTAAATTGCTTTTCCTATTATAGTGCCCTCGCAGCCAAGTTCAGCCAGTTCTGGTAACTCGCTAAAGGTAGAGATTCCTCCGGAAGCTATAAGTTTTAGTTTTTTATCTTTCGATGAAGTTTCTTCCAGAATTCTGCGATACAGTTCAAAGGAAGGGCCCTCCAGCATTCCATCTTTAGAGATATCGGTACAAATTACATAGTTTATACCTTCTTTCTGGTATTCCTGAATAAAAGGGATCAGTTCTTTACTAGATTCTTCCTGCCAGCCGCTAACCGCAATTTTTTCGTTATTCGCATCAGCTCCCAGGATTATTTTTTCCGAACCAAATTTCTGAATCCAGGATTTAAAAATATCCGGATCTTTAACCGCGATACTTCCACCGGTAATTTGATGTGCGCCACATTCAAAAGCGATTTGTAAATCTTTATCGGTTTTCAATCCGCCGCCAAAATCAACTTTTAAGTTGGTTTTTGAAGCGATCTCTTCCAGGATTTTCTGGTTTACGATATTTTTTGATTTGGCACCATCCAAATCTACCAAATGTAAATACTGAATTCCGTGTGCCTCAAAATTCTTAGCTACTTCTAGCGGGTTTTCATTATAAATTTTCTTGGTATTATAATCACCTTTAGAAAGCCGAACACATTTACCTTCAATTATATCTATAGCTGGAATTATTCTCATTTAAAGTACGAAGTTAGAAGTTTGAAATACGAAGTATTAAAAATTAAAATTATGTTTTCTTGTTTTGTTGTTTTCGTCTTGCTGTATTTATTGATGCTACTGTAATGGCCAAAATCTCTTCCGCTTCACGATGTAAGTTTTGAGCCGTTCCAATGTCTTTATCTTTCATAATTTCCATAAATAATTCAAGAAAATACATACTTTCGTCTGCTTCTTCTTCAACAATTTTAAGTTTATTTATAAAATCAGCGGTAGATTTTGCACGTTGAGAAGCTCTGTAATTGGCACCCACAGAACTTGAACAACGGATGAGTTGATTGGCAAAAGCATTATACTCCCTGGAATAAGGTATTTCTTTACAGAAAAACCAGCAATCTAATGCGAATTGTTTTGTTCTGTTTTTTAGATTGTTCATTACCTTGTACCTTTAATTTCGTACTTCTAACTTCAAAAAATTTCCCAGAATTTTCTCACCCGCATCGCTACTTTTCTCGGGGTGAAATTGTACACCATAAAAATTATCTTTCTGAATAGCCGAAGTATATTCTACTCCATACTCGGTTGAAGCTATGGTTTCTGCGCATTCCTTTACATAAAAACTATGTACTAAATACACAAATTCTCCTTCTGAAATTCCGGTAAACAACTCTGACCTTAAATCATAAATTTTATTCCACCCAATTTGCGGAACTTTTAATTGGTTTTCGAATTTCACAACATCAGCATGAAAAATTCCAAGTCCGTCTGTATCTCCTTCCTCGCAATAAGTACACATTAACTGCATTCCAAGGCAAATTCCTAAAACCGGCTGTTTTAGCGTAGGAATCACTTTATCTAAACCGGTAGACTTTAGCATTTTCATTGCGCTGCTTGCCTCGCCCACTCCAGGGAAAATTACTTTATCTGCTGACTTTATTTCTTCGGCATCACTGCTTAAAATAGACTCATATCCAAGTCGCTTTATGGCAAATTTGATACTTTGAATATTACCGGCTCCGTAATCTATTATTACAATCTTCAAGCCCCCTCCGGCTCCCCCTAAGGGGGAGGGCTTTTTATTCATTTCATTATCAATTTTCAAAATCTAAACATTTTTTAGTTCACATTATTCCCCCTTCGGGGGCTAGGGGGCTTTTAAAGCATTCCTTTAGTTGATGGAAGTATCATTTTTTCAGCATCGCGTTTTACCGCTACTTTAATCGCTTTGGCAAAAGCTTTAAAAATCGCTTCAATTTTATGATGCTCATTTTGCCCTTCAGCTTTTACATTAAGATTGGCCTTCGCGCCATCGGTAAAGGATTTAAAGAAATGATAGAACATTTCAGTAGGCATTTTTCCAACCATTTCTCGTTTAAATTCGGTTTCCCAAACTATCCAGTTTCTACCGCCAAAATCTATGGCCACCTGCGCCAGACAATCGTCCATAGGCAGACAAAAACCGTATCGTTCTATTCCAAGTTTATTGCCCAAAGCTTTGCTAAAAACCTCTCCAAGCGCAATTGCCGTATCTTCTATGGTGTGGTGCTCATCAACCTCCAAATCTCCCTTAACGTTCACGGTAAGGTCCATTTGACCGTGACGTGCGATCTGATCTAACATATGGTCGAAAAATGCAATTCCAGTAGTGATATCAGACTTCCCTGTCCCATCTAAATTTAGTTGAATAAAGATATCGGTTTCATTGGTTTTCCTTGAAATTTCAGCTGTTCTATCGTTCAACTTTAAAAATTCATAGATCTCTTTCCAACTACTGGTTTTTAAAGCGATAGTTTCCTTAACCTTTTCCTGGTCATTTTTTACTTCATCGGTTGCTAAATCTTCGTGAGTATCTATGAAAATGCCTTTTCCGCCAAAATTATAAGCAAATTCAATATCTGTAAGTCGGTCGCCGACCATAAAGGAATTCTTTAGATCGTAGTTTTCTTCGTTATTAAGATATTTCTCCTCTAAAAGTCCGGTATTAGGTTTCCGGGTTGGAGAATTATCTCTTGCAAACGTGCGGTCCATTAGTACTTCCTTAAACTCCACTCCTTCATTTTTAAAGGTTTGCAGAATAAAATTTTGAATAGGCCAAAAGTCTTCTTCAGGATAGGCTTCTGTTCCTAGACCATCCTGATTAGTGACCATTACCAATTCGAAATCGAGTTCTTCAGCAATTTTCTTTAAATAATACAAAGCTTCCGGATAAAATTCCAGCTTTTCAATGCGATCAACCTGGTAATCTTCGGGCTCGTGAATTAATGTCCCATCGCGATCTATAAATAATACTTTTTTCATAATCTATTTTGTCATTTCCGCGGAAGCGGAAATCCTTATTCTATATTTTTTAAAGCTTCTATTAACTTTTTGTTCTCCTCTCCAGTCCCAACCGTAAACCTCAATGTATTTTCACAAAGCGGTTGCGTAGTTCGGTTTCTAATTACGATACCTTTTTCTAATAATTGGTCATAACGTTTATTAGCGTCATCTACTTTTACCAATATAAAATTAGCATCTGAAGGGTATATATTTTCGATAAAATTCACTTCAACTAAATCTTCACTTAAAACAGTTCTTTGTTTCAGTAAATCAGCTATTTCCAAGTCTACGCATTGCTTATTCAATACTCGATCTAAAGCTCTCAACTGAGTTAATTCGTTTACATTATAAGGTGGTTTTATTTTATTTAAAATCTGAATAATTTCTACGGAAGCGTAGCATATTCCCAATCTAATTCCTGCCATTCCAAATGCTTTTGAAAGCGTTTGAGTGATCACCAAATTTGGATATTCCTTCAATTCATTGAGCCAGCTTTCTTTGTTTGAAAAATCAATATAAGCTTCATCGATAACTACCAGACCATTAAAATTTTCGAGAATATATATGATCTTTTCTTCTGAAAATGAGTTTCCGGTAGGATTATTAGGCGAACATAAAAAGATCATTTTTGTATTTTGGTCTACCGAATCAAGGATCTCTTCAACATTGGGTTCAAAATCTGAATTCAGTAAAACTTCCCTATTCTCAATATTATTAATATTAGCCAGGACCTTGTACATACCGTAAGTAGGCGGCAATGTGAGAACATTATCCTTACCCGGTTCGCAAAATGCTCTAAATAATAGGTCTAAAACTTCATCGCTGCCATTGCCTAATAAAATATGTTCTGTAGAAACATTTTTAATTTTCGCTAATTCAGTTTTTAGGCTGCGTTGTTGCGGATCTGGGTAACGGTTTACATCAGTTTGAAAGGGATTTTCATTGGCGTCCAGAAAAACCATTTCTGAGCCTGTAGACTGATATTCATCCCTGGCGGAAGAATAAGGTTTTAAACCGGCCACATTTGACCTTACCAGGTTATTTATATTGAATTCTTTCATTTTTCTCTGAGGCATTCAGATTATCATTTGCGTCACCCTGAACTTGTTTCAGGGTCTAAGATATGGACTGTTAGAACATATTAGATTCTGAAATAAATTCAGAATGACGATATTTTTAGTATTATTTTAACTCCTTTAATCGTAAGGTTACCGCATTCTTATGCGCCTGTAAACCTTCCGCTTCAGCCATCAATTCTATAGCAGGACCAATTTCTTCAATACCTTCTTCTGTTATTTTTTGAAAGGTCATACTCTTCATAAAACTATCAAGATTTACACCGCTGTATTGCTTGGCATAGCCATTTGTTGGTAAAGTATGGTTTGTTCCGGAAGCATAATCTCCCGCACTTTCAGGGGTATAGTTTCCTATAAAAACCGAACCTGCATTCTGAATTCCTTCAGTAAAAAATGCTTCATCTTCAGCACAAATAATAAAATGCTCTGGCCCATATTCGTCTATTAATTCCAGTGCATCTTCTTTCTTTTCTACAAAAATTAGCCTAGAGTGAGCTATAGCCTTTTCAGCGATACTTTTTCTTGGTAAAACCTCCAACTGACTTTCTACCTCTTTCTCTACCTTTTCAATTAGATCTTTAGAAGTTGAAACCAAAATCACCTGGCTATCTACACCGTGCTCTGCCTGGCTTAAAAGATCTGAAGCAACAAAAGCAGCATTGGAAGAATCATCGGCCACGACAAGTAGCTCAGAAGGGCCTGCGGGCATATCTATCGCTACATTATGGCGAGTTGCCAATTGCTTAGCAACGGTAACAAATTGATTCCCGGGACCGAAGATCTTATAAACCTTTGGAATACTTTCTGTCCCAAATGTCATAGCCGCAATTGCCTGGATTCCACCAACCTTGTATATTTCGGTAACTCCACATAGTTCGGCGGTGTATAAAATGGCTGGATGCACATTTCCGTTCTTATCTGGCGGAGTACAAAGCACAATTTCCTTACAACCAGCAATATTTGCGGGTGCAGCTAACATTAAAATGGTAGAAAATAAAGGAGCGCTACCGCCGGGAATATATAACCCAACTTTTTGAATCGCCCTTTTTTCCTGCCAACACTTTACACCATTGGTAGTTTCAATTTCAATCCTATCGGTTTTCTGAGCGGTGTGAAATTTTTCGATGTTATTTTTAGCCAATTTAATGGCTTCTTTCAATTCCTCGGAAACCTCATTTGCAGCAACACTTATTTCTTTTTCGGTAACCTGAGTATTTGCGAGGTTTATGCCGTCAAAAAGTTCGGTATATTTTGAAACCGCGACGTCCCCTTTGGATTTTACTTCAGCAAAAACCTGGTTTACAGTTTCTTCAATATCTTCTACCGTTTGGGTGGGCCTTTTTAAAATTTCAGGCCACTCGGCTTTAGTAGGATTAAAAAACTTCTTCATCTTAAAGTACCATTTTTTCAATTGGCGCTACTAAAATACCTTCGGCACCATTTTGTTTTAATTCATCTATAACTTCCCAGAAGCGCTCTTCGTTAATTACGGTATGTATAGAACTCCAACCTTCTTCAGCAAGCGGCAAAACAGTTGGGCTACGCATTCCAGGTAATAATTTGATAATATTCTCTAAATTCTCATTGGGCGCATTTAAAAGTATATACTTAGAAGTACGCGCATTTAAAACAGATTTCAGCCTAAATTGCAATTTCTCTAAAATTTCCTGACGGCCTTCTGAAATTTTAGGTGAAATAGCGAGAACAGCTTCGCTCTTC